>Ga0164243_10008090_pt1 | contig 15585 bp, 17 predicted proteins | sample OricompcompostOP_FD_108781 | JGI IMG/M metagenome (GOLD analysis project Ga0164243, IMG submission 108781) | Organic Plus compost microbial communities from Emeryville, California, USA - Original compost - Organic plus compost (OP) | ecosystem: Engineered > Solid waste > Mixed feedstock >...
GCGATTCGGCCCGCAGTGTCCTTAAGCCCCTCGATGGCCAGGCCCAAGATAAAGTCCTGATAATCCTGGTTTGCGCCGATCTCGTGGTGCATATACTCACCGAGCTCGGCGCGCCGCTTGTTGATCACATCGGCGGCGCGAAGAAAGATGTCGCGCCGAAACGACGGCTTAGTCGTTGACCAGGCGGGGAAAGCAGTCTCGGCGGCGCGTGCGGCCTCGGCCACGTGCCTATCAGAGACGGCGGCGGCAGACCAGATCTTCTTGTTGGTGAGAGGTCCAATGACAGGAAACGTCTTGTCGGTGGTTACGTCCCTGCCGTTGATGATGAGAGGGACGGGAATGTTCCAGGCAACGGCCGCGTCAACAGCCAGTTTGCCGGAGGCCTGCCGGAGGATGGTTTGAGTACTCATTAGGAAGTAGGCAATGAGAAAGCCACAAAAACAACACGATGGATTGCACGGAAGGACAGTGCTTTCGCTGAATACGCTACTTAGCTGACCCTAGACAAGTCCTGGTCTAATAAGAGGGCGAGATGGGGAGAGAGCTCAAAGCCAGATGGGAACTATAATCCTCCTCTTGTAAACCGCCTGGCCATTTGACTCTTTGCCGATGCTGTTCAGCGCGGAAATTCCTAATAGGTCCAGGGCTCTTTCCTTCCCGACTCAATAGTGCCAGAGAATTAAAGGGTGCCCTACGGAAATTCAGTCTAGGCTCTGAAAACAAACGAGATAAATGTAGTTTAGAGAAGACAGCCTGCACGAAGAACACAACACGCTGTCTTTCTCACCTTGCAATAGATGCTAGGGCATAGATTGAGGGTGCTCGCTAATGCTCGAGACACTTGGTCGCCGCTTCATAGCTCCGGAAGGAAGAGCCCCACTTTCCGATATTGCTGATTCCGGACAGGAACGGAATACCTACTAACTGCGGAGGTACACCGAAGTAATTCACCGTGGTGTGGTGGGTTCCATCTCTCTAGACTTCATTTTCTATATCAGTTTTCCTACTCTACTTCCCAGTACACACGGGCTCCGGAATATATTTCCTACTCCCCCAGGTCGATCACCGAGCCAGGCCGGTAAGAATCCCATCTGTTCCGATGTGTGAAAAAGTCCGCACGGTCCTCAGCAGCGGGACATGGGGCGGATGTACAGGTGCGAACAACTGGTCAATAAACACCCCTGGCCATGGTGGAAGCGATCGAAGCGAGGGGCGGGTGATCGGCGTCGGGTCATTTTTTGGCTTGCAATCCAATCCCCATTCTCACATCCGCTCCCTTGGTACGAATGCATGCCATCCTCGACGGCCTTCAAAACTGTTCCATCGCTTGTCTCCTAATTAAAATTCTCACGTTATTATGGCCTCTACCAGTAAGTATTCTCCGCGGTTTCCTTTTCGTCGGAAAATTGGCCCTCGTATCTCCTGACTCCCCGAGTCGGAGCTCAAAATGTACATCTTGGCCAGACCCTGTTAGGGGTTTAATACCAGACGACGCCAATATCCCCAAGTGCGTTTAATGTGAGGAATGATGTAAACGGGCTTGGAGTCTCTTCCATTTTTCTCTCGCCGGCACAACGCACATTCAGCTCCTCGAAAATGCGTCCTGCATCAATGGCCGGACGGACGTGTGATGCGGGTTAGACGGCTGTCTGCACCACGGCTGGACTTTGAAACGGCGCAAATCACCCGCGGATGGCGCCAAGGAGGCGCTGGTTGTTTTAGAATCACACTTCCACCCGGTCCAGGAACGCTCGACTCGCGGCTAAGGATGTCAAACGTACTCATATTGGGAATATTATCTATGAGTCTAATACACCTCGCCTAACCCACTGTATCAAAGATGGCAAATATATCCCACTGAATTTATAAAGACTCGACTGCGCTGTTAATTCGGAAGGTCCAACACTGCTCTTGAACACGTGAAGATTTCGAAACCGGCGACTTAAACCGCTGATCGCCCCAGTCTTGCATGCACGGGTGCCAGATCCCTCGTCAACCAGTCAGACCAAGCCAAGCGCCCATGCCTCCCTTCCAATGCTCATTGAACCTAATGTGACGCCGTACCTTCGCATTGGGCCCCAGAGTGACCACATTCCGACATTGTTATCTGTATCCTCTACCAGCCAATCAAAAGCTCTACATTCAGCACAGGATTCATCCTTTACCGCCTCCTTCCAATTCCCCTTCATTGACCGGCCTGGAGATCGAAGAGGCTCTGGGAGGTTTTCCAACGCTGCCATCAGCACCACCCCCTCCCCCCCCCAACGGCTTGCTTGCTCAGCTAGGACCTACGGTCACTGCCTAGCTTTCTCGTCGTTGTGGCGCTTGAATTCTACCTCAAAACATTCGATTGCTAAATCGGATTACTTTGGTAATTTTACAAAAGCAGTGACGATGAAATTTATGCTCAGCAGAATTTGGCTCAACCGGAGTGCCGTGGCTGAGGAATTTCGTTAACCGAGGCCTTCTTCTGAGATCGGGGTATAGAGTTGTCCTGGTAGGCTATGACGGATTTGGCCTTGTGATTCTTCTCGATTTTCGGAGCCTCTCAAAACTCTACAAAAATGCCACCTCTGGCGAAGGAGGAAACGGACTTGGCTTTAGGGGGACCGATGCTTCTGTCGCCCATTGACGGGAAAATATAAAGCATAAGGTATTATTAATGACCACGGACAGCGTAGGCGGTAAAAAAGTTTATTGAATAAAAATAGAGGAGAAAAAGTATGTACGGCTCCAGTAACGAAGTATTATCACGAAATTCAAAGTCTCAAAGTTCAGTTCTGCTCTCCATCAACCTTTGTCCCTCGTTCAATGGCCTCTCTCATCCTAAACCGAATATTTTCTCACTTGTAGCTGTCGTTGGTCTGACTACACAACGGTGCAATTAGCAAGAATTCCACAATTCACGCTCTGGGATAACACGTACCTAGTGAAGACCTGAAAACGAGGAAGCCTTGGGTGAATTTACGAGCACTTGGGGAACGCCTGCTTGGACGAGGCCTTCTTGAAGAGGTTGACCTCATCCTTGCGACGGTTGACCAGACCCTGAAGGACCTTGCCGCCAGCCATGCGCCACTTAGGCAGCTCCTCCGAGGCAACCTTGTTCGCATTCTCGCCCTTGTTCAGGCGCTTGACGAGAGTCGAGGTCTTCGCGTTACCGCAGCCGACATTGAAAACCCACGAGGTCAGGGCAGCCCACTGGTTGTCGTTGAGCTTAACCTTGCTGCTGTTGAGAAGACCGGCGAGGCAGGAGCTGTACTTGGGAAGGTCGTCCTTAAGCAACTGCTCGGCAGTGGCTTTAGTCAACGGGAACTTGTACTTCACCTCGGAACAGCTCTTCTTTTGGCAGAGGTGTCCGTAGCCAACAGTAGGGAGGCCGATCGGGTCGGGTGCGGGCTTGGCAACGAAGCCCTCCCACTTCTTGATCAGGTTAACTCCGGCCGTGTTGAGGTTCTTGCAGTAGCTGCCCGAGGGTTTGCTGCCACCGCTGCTGCACTTCGTGGTCACGTAGCCATTGGTGCCAGTTTTGACGTAGTAGTCCGCTACATAACAGCCATCGGAGGTCTTGTCCCAGATGTTGTTGCCGCTGACGCTGGTTCCGGAGGTTTGGCAAGTGATCTTCACGTCTTGGCCTTTCTTGTACGTCTTCTTGACGGCGTAGCTAGTGCCCGGCCCAGAGCGGCAGTTGACAGTGTCGCCAGTGATAGGGTAGGCGCTGGCAACAGAGGCGATGGCCAGGGCGATGGCGGAGAAGGCAGTGAACTTCATTGTGAATTGTAAATGCGTGGGGTAGTTGCAAAAGTGAGTGCTAGAAGGAGAGAAGAAGAAGAGAAGATTGGACTTGATTTGTGGATGTTGACTGGTTAACGATGAGATGTCGAGGACGAGGCTGTTGCTTTATATATTCGTGGAGTCAACATGGATGCTTGGGTAAACACCTCTACGTTAACCAGCTCCTGCCACCGAAGAGAAGGCCTGCCCCAGCGAAGCCATCATCATTCGGGAAAAAGAACCTCTGTTGCGTAGTATCATAGGATGAACTTTCGCTCTCGCATCCACTCAATTGCCAGGATGTGTAACGTGGTTAGCGGATCCATAAGCGCCTGCCTCGGTATGCCCGTATGAGACTCTGACATGAATGTAATCATTGTAATGGAATGAGAGAGTATTCTTCAAGACCAAGCTTATCCCCTAACAGTCTGTCGGCCCCTGCAGCACTGCCCCGCTATTGAGGTGGTTTAATTCACCCTTTATCCCGATTCGGATTAGCAGGTCTAAGTTTATCGCAATCCTACCTTAACCTGTTATTTATAGTTGGCGACTCTCCAAAGATAGAAGGACCTGAGTAGCATTTGTCCATTTTCTCATGGACTGATTGAGATGTCTGCTTATGCTCTGCTCTCCAGGTGCACGGTTGACCCCTTGCTCCCCCATTTTGGAACTGGACAAATTTAGACCTCGGCCTGGAGTCCTCAGTGTCTTCGCATGTATTTGCGGTCCAATATTATACCGAAACTACTAATAATACATGTTGTCCATAATGCTGAGTGTAATCCCAACTTACCACGGCGGCCTCGGGTGGTCCACTGTTACCCCTTAATCTCCCGCCCTCATGTTCAGCTCAACCGTCTCCAGAACTCCGCATTGGAATTGAACGCGATCTCTTGTGTACGGCACCATTTTGCCCAGGACCCAATGGTTCGCGCATCATGATCCAAGATTCTCCATTTGCTCTCCAGCATTTGTCTTAGTGACTTGAGACCGGAAGAAAGCGGACCCTCTTCGGCATCGCTACATGTCAGACGGCCATCATGATTGACACACCCGCAGCATGCCAGTCGAGAAAATTTTCCTGTTAATCTTAAGTCGACTGAGTATGGTTCACGTCGAAGAGTCCAATCTTAAAGCTGATGCATGCAAAAATCTAGCTAATACTCTCTAAGGTAACCTTCCCGATCCCCACGAAGCGCAAGGAGACTCGCTAAGGCCTTATTTTAGAATAATCCATCCGACATCCCAGCACACTCGGGAAGGAAATAGCATCCTCCGAGCAATGCATCTCAGAGATTCAAACAGAAAAATCCTCATTTTAGATCTATATAAGACCTCCAACACCCTCTCAATCATCACAACAATCCTGGGCATCACCAACAAGTTCGCTCACACTCCTTTTCATACTGATACACACTTTCCTTAATATCCCCTCATCCCCTCACATAAGTTAGATTTTACGTACTACAAGTTTCCTTCAACATGTTCACCATGAAAGCGACTATTTTCGTCGCCTTTGTCCTCAGTCTTCTCTCTTTCGCCAATGCGGCCTACCCCATCACTGGCAACACCGTCAACTGCCGCACTGGACCCGGTACCAGTTATGGTGTGAAGCTCACATATAAGAAGGGCAAGAAGGTGGACATTTCTTGCCAGACCTCCGGAACCAGCGTCAACGGGAACAACATCTGGGATAAGACCTCCGACGGCTGCTACGTAGCGGACTACTACGTCAAAACTGGCACCAACGGCTACGTCACGAAGAAGTGCTCTGGCGGCTCGAAGCCCCCAAGCGGCGGCATCCCCGGTCCGGTCACGAACGACTACCCCTACAAGGGCAAGTGCGGCGGCGTTGATCCATGGAACTACTACAAGTGCCAATGCACTAGCTTCGTCGCTTGGCGTATCAACAAGAGACTCGGCCTCAAGTTCCACAACAGATATAAGGGTGCCGCCTGGGGCAATGCCAACTCGTGGGATGATGCTGCACGCAAGACTGGCGTTGTTGTCAACAACAAGCCCGTTCCGGGCTGCATCGCCCAGAGCAATGCAGGAACTTGGGGCCATGTTGCCTGGGTCACCAAGGTTTCTGGTGATAAGGTGACTATCGAGGAGTATAACCACAGCGTTAGGGAGGGTTACGGCACGCGCACGGTTCCCAAGAGCAGTTTTAACTACATCCACATCAAGGTCTAATTTAATGTTCTGCCGGGATCAAGGGGAAAGGGGGTCGGGAATGGAGGATTCGGGAGGCCCGAAGCTTACGACCTACATCGGCGACAGTCTGTTGGGAGGTACCCCTGTGCTCTGGTTGCATTAATATCTTTGGGTATGCATCACCTTGGTTCTCTTTTTCTATGTTGGCTAGTTGTGTATGTAACTATCTTCTCTTCTTTTTCGTCGCGTTGCACCCGTCCTCGGTGTAAGCTGTTCGATACATGTTAGAATTACTCTCATGGAGGGATTTTCCTTTTCAACTTAGTTGTCTCCGTCCAACTTGTTGACTTTACTTAAATAAATTGGGGAGAGGGCGTTGTACGGCCAAAGTGATTCCTTTCCAGTCCTGCATCTCGCCCTCTTTCCCTCTTTCCTCATTTCGTACCTCAAATGTAGAATCAATTCTGACCATATAAAAGAATTGCACGGAATACGCAAGCGGAATTAATTACAGTAATACGATATCGTCGTAATCCCAAATGTAGAATCCATCAAATGTGGAGATTAACGTGGAATCTATGTGTGGTGAGACAGCGCCAGATGTGCCATCAGTGACAGGGGCGGATTCCTGCACGGATGAAGCGGACACGAGCCTTGTGTGGGAAAAGAAATTTCCGAGTCACGATCTAGGCAGCAGGAGCGGTCGTCTTTTCCTTGCTTTCTTTCTTTGCAAGTTCGCAACTTTCCATTAAATTTTATGTTATTCAGTTTTGCAGCCATGTTGGAGCCGGCCAAATTGTGAAAGGGTTGTACTTGGTTTATTGTCAACTTTATGTCACATTCAAAGCTATTATTATATTGAATTTATAAGAATTGACTTTATGTATATATAAGAAGTATGAGTTGCGTTGCTTTGAATTAGCAGTATGCAGCTGATTCGTAGGCTACCTTTACTCAAAGTGCCAAGCTGGGAAGACATCCCTAATTTCCCCGCACCTACCCTCACTTTCCGCTACAAAATGGGTGTGTGTTCAATTTGTTTGACGGCGACGCGGACTTTAGGGCCTCACGATTGGCCCAGAAGCCGGGATTCTGGATTGAAGAGCATCAAAACACTGCCCAAGTATTGCACTGGCGAGGGGTCAACGTGCTGGGTTTGCGCAAAGTTCGCAGCGTGGCTAGAGATCGAGGATGCCAAGGCCTTCGCAGAATGGCACACCAAGAGCCTCGTTGTCGAATACGTGGGCTGGGGACGTGTGGGAGTTGAGGGCATGACGCAAGGAGAAGGACTACCTCCATTCCTTATGAGAATAATCCCTCCTGGCCATGGTCGGGAAGGTGGGTGTCCCATCGAGCTCAATTTTATTTCCTATCCGGGTAAGAGACGTCTTCTGCTTGCGTGCCTCTACGTCCGAGTCGATGACGCACGGCAGAAATTAGACTAATACGCTCGAAGAACCTGCAACTACGACGTCTGCGCGTGCCAGCAATTCTGTAGCGGATCTGGAAGTCCTCAGAAAGTGGTTTCACATGTGTTCGACCAGTCACCAGCGCTGCAGACAAGGCAGCAAAGGCTGGTATCCCACGCGGTTGTTGCATCTTGGCTCGAGGGCCAGCGAAGTTAGACTCATTATCACTGCAGAGGACCCGCCTCAAGGACCCTACATGACGCTCAGTCATCGCTGGTGCAAAAAGAGATACACCAAGCTGGAATCGTCCACGATGGCACAGTTACGGCGAGGAATTGACGTTGTGCGACTGCCGCAAGTTTTTCAGGATGCAATGAGGATTACTCGTCATCTTGGCGTCAAATACCTGTGGATTGATTCGTTATGCATAAAACAAGATCAGGACGACCTTACGGATTGGGCCATAGAATCCAAAATGATGGGACAGGTCTACACTTGCGCTTCCATGAACATTTCGGCGACCTGGGCGACGCAAGAGGACGATGATCTGCTCGGAAACAGCTGCTGGGCCAACAAAATACCTGCCCAATTAGATCTGGATATCGGTGGTCAGACACGCAAGTATTTCGTGGTCGACGGTGGTCTTTGGGACGAGGAGGTCGAAGAAGGTCCTCTCAACGAAAGGGGCTGGGTGTTTCAGGAGCGCTACTTGGCCAGACGGGTGGCGCACTTCGGCCAAGCCCAAATGGCATGGGAATGCCGAGAATGGAGAGCTTTGGAAATGTATCCCGAAGGATTACCCGCATGGCTAGGTGTGCCCTGCATGAAACGCGAATACGATATAACCCCGCCACAGACATCTTCATCACCATCCGCCGAACCTGAATCTGTGAGATTTGCCAAAGTTTGGCAGCGCATTCTAACAGACTATTGTGGATGTGATTTCACCGTCGCAGGTGATAAGCTCATGGCCCTTGAAGGGATAGCGGGGCGTATATTGGCCTCTAGACCAGCCGATGCCTACTTTGCCGGGATGTGGAAGAGCACTGCTTTGTACGATCTCGCCTGGCACCGGGATGATGATAACCGTGCAGAATTTCCCATCTCTGAGACGCGCTGGCGCTCTCCCAGTTGGTCCTGGGCCACTGTTGATGGAGCGATAGACTTTCCGCTCGACTGTAACCTCTTCCCTGAAGTACGCGCAGACTATGCCGAGGTGAAGAGCTTGCGCGGCCACACTGCAGCGCTGGGCACCAAGGTGAAATACGATGGAACACTGGAGATCGAGGGCTCTTGCCTTCCGCTAACACTCAAATGGTCGGAGGAGAAGGAGATAATCGGCTTTTCTATCTTGTCGCATCAGTTTTCGACAAAGAATAATCCCCTAAAATCCCATCTCTACTTTGAAATGCCCGACGAGCAGGTTTATGCCTTGTCTTGTTCAGGGAAATTGCAATTCATGCCGCTCTTCGCTATGACTCGCAATCTTTACGGTATCATTCTCCAGGCGGTGCGGGGGCGCGGCAAACATGAGCGGATAGGTGCGGTCGACATCTTGCTCATGGCCCGGACAGATCATATGCCAGATTGGCAAGGATCTAAGGATACATTGCGAAGCAGAGATCCTCCTCAGTTGGCCCAGAATCTGGAGCACCTAGGACATGATCGGGAGCTCTTTCAGAGGCTACCAGAGATGTGGAGTAAGGCTGGTCTAAAGTTTGTACGATTTCTTTCGACGGCGAAGCTAGCAGTTCGCCATATCTATATTTCGTAACAATGGCTAGAAAAAAAAAAAAAAAAGAAAGCTAGCCGGGTGTGGTCGGCAACTATAGCCAGGGTAGCCCAAAACAGATAACTCCCTCACTCACCCTACTCACCCCCCACCCCTGCCCAGGTGGGATCAGGAGCTGCTCAGTTATGGGAATTCCTCAAAGCCAGAATGGGCGCCCGACCCCTCCTTTACACACTCGTCGATTGCACCAATTACCAAGTAGGTTTTCGAGAGATCGCTGTCTCGCGCAATGTCGTAGAAGAGTCCCGACAGAGCCAGAAAGTTGCTGAGGTGGTCGAAGTGCTCTATTTCCGTCGGATCGCGCAGGCTTGTCAAGTGAAGGTTCAGTGAGAGTTGCTCAAGGAGTAGCAGGCATATGGGACTCTTGAGAGCAGATGCAGCTGAACACGATCCGGGCCGGTTAGCGCTACAGAAGCAGTACGAAAGACGTGGCGAGTCCGGAATCGTTTGCGCCTGTGTCGAGAGATTCTGCACAATCGTTGTCAACAGTGCGGACTTGCCACTCCCCGGGCTGCCCATGATCCAGAGCATTCTGGCGTCCTTGTTGCCCCAGCCGCAAAAGACCTTATACTGATCGGTCGAAACAAGCCACCGGTAGTTGTCGTTGGTCAGAATCGGCCTGACTGTCTAGAATGGTGAGCCTGTGGTCGATACCGTGCAAGTCGGTAAACACTTGACTCTCTCGATGGCTGGGATCCGTCTCGTCGGCGAAGTTGGCTGAAGATTCTCTATCGCGCATTGCCGACCCTACCAGCTGGTTAAGTTGCTACTTGAGGCCGAGGCCGATCGATGCAGCCAAGGCGTGTTCGCTGTCAACCACGAAGAGATCGGAGTTCGGCAGGCTCGGCCAGTCCCGAGTGAGATCGGCCAACTAGCTACCACTATGACGTCAGGTAACGGTGACAAAAAAAGATAGGACGGCTTCATAGAGGCTAACAAGGTGCCTTCGGAGGAAGGCAAGATCCTCCTCCTTGGACTGAGATGTCTTGCCTCTGAGGCGATGCGAGCTGCGACGCAACAAGCACGACTTGCGGCGTCTGCTTCATCTTCTCAGTAAGCAAAGTTTTCAACGAAATTGGCTGTTGATCCTCCAAATCAGCTTATACATCGGCTTCGTGTTCCGCGGCCGTCGTCAGGTCCCTCGACCATGTCTTCATGACCAGGCTCATTTGCTGGCGCCTTGCTGATGGATCAGCTTGGTTGATAATATTGGCGTCCGATTCGTATGTCCGAGGACCCTACGGGTATGGCAGGACGGCCTAGACATCTACCCCGAGTCGGAGAGAGAGCGTGAGCAACCTCCACGCCGGTTGTCGCCGCCGCCTCTGAAGTGGGATTAGACACTTAACGCATGGGGTCTCCTCCCTTCTTGGAATCTGGAGGTATGAGCTTCTCGTCACGGGATCCGGACGTCGAGGCCGCCGGCGCTTCGGTGCCTGAGGTTGTAGCCGACTCTCTCGGCTTGCGCCTGTCACGCAGAGTCGGCAGACTATTGCTCGGGCTCGGGTCACCATGGTAGGAGTCTGTTCTCTTCAAATACCGCTTCAACTTTAATACGAGTGTTTCCATGGTGGCAGTTGAGCAGTTGCCACGATGCTTCACAAGGACAAAAGAGTCGCATCACGAGCATATGCACACAGGTGGCCGTGAAGCCCTGATAAGAAGCAGGCCATGGGAAGACACATGTCGGTCTCCCTGAGGGCAGCCCACCCCCGCACCAATCAACCGCTTGCACGCTAGGACGGGTAACCTACCTCCCCTGAGGATGACACTATTATAGTGGGCAATGGGCAACTTTGAGCAGCCCATGGAGGGGTTCCGTGGGTTACCCTGTTCTTGGCTACCCCATTTGCCCGGTTATATTGGATAACGCGCAAGTGATGGGCCGCTATTCCGAGGTCTAGAAAGAAAAGGCAAGGCTATTAATCACTGTGATATTCCTCGCGAAAAGCTGGTATTCTTGCAAATGCACCTTTGCCGTCGGGGAAAACCCGCCGTATGTCTAACGATTTAGACTTGTATTCGCTTTCTCGTAGTTAGCTTGAGGAATAACAATCCATCTTTCACTCGGATTTTAATAGATCGAAGGACTATCAAAACCAGTTCGACTTTTCACGCAGTGCAATCCTCAATCGCGTCGGAGCCTTCGCGACTTAGGATTACTTATATAAATTGGTTCCGTCACAGATTCGATAGATAGGAACCGATCGATGAGAGCTTGGAAGCTCTCTAAGACCCTGCTCAATCAGGCTTGGATGGTCCATTATATCGGCACGAGCAGCATGCGGGCAGCCTAGATAGGTAATATTTAGATTGCGCTTTACGCTGAAAAAACACAGCCGGACTAAATTTGAGAGCATGTAAGGCCTGTACGGTCTCCTTTATCGCGAGGAGCTCATCGAGAATCATGACTCAGGGCTAAGACTGGACTGGAGAACCGGAGTGGAAAGTCGCGAAGTAGAAATGAAGAGTCTTCAATTGTTAGACGTATTAGTTGACATCTCCTCTATCTACACTGGCAGTTATCGCTAGTATCAAAGGGAGCTCGAAAGCTTGATAATGAAGAGAGATTGTTGCTGCCATTGGAGCACAGGACGGTAGAAAATAACAGTCTGAAGAGGTCGATTTGCTTCTGCCAACCGATTGGTCATGCTTCTCCGTATTGCATACTTATCAATCCTGTACCGCACCCTCCACCTACGAGGAGCGATATGCAATTCGAGAGTCGCCAAAGCCGTATTCAGTAGGCATAGAGAATGAGAAACGCCACCATCAGGGCGAACAACCCTGTAGCTTCGGAGAGGGCAAAGCCCAAAATAGCATAAGTGAAGAGTTGGCCTGCGATATATGACCCGTCAGCTTGTCGCATTCTAGTAACCAGGGTTACAAACACCATGGCCTGACAGCCTTTTCTTACCTCGCACGGCAGGGTTCCTAGCAGTGCCAGTGATGAGCGCGGCGTAAACCTTGCCAATGCCGACACCGGCGCCAGCCATGCCAATGGTGGCAAAGCCCGCGCCGTGCAGCTTTGCAGCCGTTACGATGGCGCCTGTCATGGACTCTACGACGACGGTGCGGAACTGCGTAACGCCACTCCTGGTCACAGTGGGCGGGAGGGCAGAGCGGGAGCTGTTAAGAAGAAGGGCGGGTCGGACCGGTGGGTAGCGCGGAGAGGAGATGAGGAAGTGCGGAAAGCGAGCTGAAGTCGGATGAATAACAACCTCACAAAAAAGGGGTAGGGCAGGCGTCCGACAATTACATACTCTGCGACGCCATCGACGATATCAAACGGTAATGTTGCTTCAGGCCATTGCGGGCGGCTACGCCAGTTAACCTACTTGATGCGAGCATTTCGTACGGGCGATTGATACTTGATGAGCGGGATGGATGGGCAAAAGATGTGACTGTTGGTGCATGGACTTGAAGACAGATAGAGAGAAGACAAAAAGACGCAAAGATGGAGGGTGAGATCAAAGATCCGAGAAATACGAGGAGGATCAACTGCGAACAATAACAACTTATGTAAGTTACTTCGTACATCCAAGGTCATCTTCGATGGTCGCCAACTATCCAGGCTAATATCCCGATCCAATGACACACAACGTCTGGGACAGTCAGCAGTAGCGTCAGCAGCCGTGGATGGTGACATTAAATCGATGTATCTATCACTAGCCCTACCGGGAATCCGAGACATGCGAACACTGCTTCGGGTGATACAGATTGGCTGGTCAGCGCGGGGTAGCCAGGCAGCATCGTCAACAGTTGAGCCAAGCTTTGCTCACGGTCGGATCTAGCCTCAGCTTCACCCAGCTACCTAACAATGGGCAGTCTAACAATTCGTGGAGAACTCGTTGCGATTTCCATATTGGGGAGGGTCAAATAGATAATTGGATCTTAACGGCCTTAGAGTTACGGGCTTAAGACCCACGCGGCAAAGTAGCCAGAAGACCTTGATGTCGATTTAACCTCACGTGCGCTAGCCAAGTCGAGTTCGACCAAGAGGGAACTTCGAGAATGAAAACGTGTACAGGAGAATGATGACCACGGTAAGAGATGCCTAGAATTGAGTAGCCAGAAAATCTGCTGCGTTGTTGCTCTGTCAATTCAAACTCATTTGGGAAACCCCTATGAAGTACCAGGTGAATACCGAGCCGGGATGCTTCAAGAAGTATTCAGGGGAATGTACCCTAGGAGTTTCGACCAAGAAATGGGACTGGATGCCTAAAATTCCAGGCCTAGGTATTTTCGCATTGCCTGTCAGAAAACCAGCATGAATCGTATCAGATCGCCTCTCTCATCACCATTTGCACCATTTCGGTTATCTCATCGTCATCACAGTACCAAGTCTATATAAATGGCCTTCTCCGCACATAAAAATAATGAGCAGATGGTGGAACGTTTCGAACCTGCGGAGAGTGTTCAGGAGAAAGCTGAGAAACTCGCGGATCTGATTAAGAGAAGTCAACATTTCATCGCATTCACGGGGGCGGGCGTTTCAACTTCCGCAGGTATTTCGTCGCTATCTATTCCTTATCTTTTCACCGTTGATCGTCGATAATAGGTATACCCGATTTTCGCGGCCCACAGGGAGTATGGACTCTCATGGCACAGGGAAAATCACCCTCGGGGAGTGCGATCGATATGCTTCAGGCTCTCCCCACACCTACGCACATGGCTCTCGTTGAGCTCCAGAATAGAGGGATTTTGAAATACCTCGTCAGTCAGAACACGGATGGCCTGCATAGAAAGAGTGGGATCCTGCCAGTAGGTTCATCACGCGATGGACACGCCCAATTGTCGTGCCGTCGGCTCAAGTCTAATTTGATAGGACAAAATATCGGAACTCCACGGCAATGCTAATCGTGAGTACTGCTCACGGTGTGGTAAAGAGTATATCCGAGGTATATCACTTGTTCTCTCTGGGGCTTGCTCACATTCCCACCTTCCCAATCCTATCGGCTGACAGGATCGTACTAGACTTCCGGGCCATTGCTTCACATGGGACTTCCCTGAGGGATCACAGAACTGGTCGCAAATGTACTCGATGTCGCGGCGACTTATTAGACAGCATTATCCATTTTGGGGAGAACCTTCCTGAGGATGCTCTTCAGCGAGCCTTCGATCATGCTTACCAGGCCGATCTATGCCTCAGCTTGGGCTCTTCCCTTACCGTCACCCCGGCTGCCACGATTCCTCAGATTGTCGGAAAAAAGGGAGATGCTGTGCTGTCCATTTGCAATCTCCAAAACACACCGATGGACCAATTCGCCGATATCCGTGTCTATTCAACCACTGATGATCTATTGACCCGTGTGATGGCGATCTTAGCCATTCCAATCCCTCCTTTCATCCTCTACCGGTGGCTGAAGGTTACTCGTGCATCTCAGGAGTTAATTGTCGAAGGGGTGGATGTGGATGGCACACCCACATCGTTTCTCCGCTCGGTTCTATTTAATGGTTCTACTTTCGCTCGCGCCGAACCTTTTGCTTGCACGCTCCACCGACAGTCCCAGTCAGGCTTGGAAGTGAAGCTGGAGCTAGAGTTCATGGGGCATTATGGCGAGCCGAACGTGGAAATCGTTTCGCGATACGAGGAGAATGGGAACTTTGAGAGGGTGTACCGACTTGCGTATAATCCAGCCCTTGGAGAGTGGCAGACATCTATAGGTGGGCCTACTGAATAATAAGTGCTAGGGATCTTCGGGAGGGAATACCTTTCAATTGTCATTATTTGCCACATTCACTGAGGATCCAGTCCTTTTCAGCCGAGTCCCCACGACCGTCCTTCTTACTTTCCGCCTTCCACCGCCAGGAAGGAAGCTAGTATATTTCTCCTCCTTGACACTTCTCCTGGTAGGTACCGGCGGCCTTCGTTGGTCATCGAACAGCCGCGCGCCATAAGTGCTGGTCTTAAGTGCTCCACTTCCCAGCCTATTGAATCCAGTAGTAAAAAAATTCTGTGGTATATTTATCTGGGCAATGGTAGTACATTCCTACTTATATATCCTCCGCGCTAGAGGCCCGGCCTACCTTGAAATGAACCAGTCTGTGAGACTCATATTGACAACTTTAGCTGAGTGTACATGTTGCTATATTACCAAGCAAAAAACGATACTTATCGCCCTGATGGTGACCTCCCCTGCTGTTGACGTAGACGCGTAATATCTTTAGGTAGCCGACGGGAAATCTATTATTAATATTAATAATATCATTAATAGAGGAGGAGAGATCCTCCAGGTTCCGACTGCACTCCCCTGTTTTGCGTAGAATATTGTTCAGGTCGTCGACACGATGAACAAGGCAGTTCGGTTTGAGTGGCCAACCGGGCCTCATCTGTTGTCTATGGACCCAGTGGAAAATCAATACTTCTCCAGCGGTAAATACAATACCAATGACGTTCCGCAATGGAGGCCGAGGAAGACCTACCATACAGGCTTCCGAAAATGTCAGTGGGGA
>Ga0164243_10008092_pt1 | contig 15583 bp, 19 predicted proteins | sample OricompcompostOP_FD_108781 | JGI IMG/M metagenome (GOLD analysis project Ga0164243, IMG submission 108781) | Organic Plus compost microbial communities from Emeryville, California, USA - Original compost - Organic plus compost (OP) | ecosystem: Engineered > Solid waste > Mixed feedstock >...
GGGCTGGCGACGCTGTGGACGGCATGGCAGAATTTTTCGGGGGGTCTGGTGCCGGAAGCCGTACCGATCACGGTGACAGGTGCCGGCGCGCTGGTCGTCAACTCCATTTGCGCGTGGCTCCTGGCGCCATTCCGGGCTGCGGGCGGCAGCCTTACGCGGGCGGCGTTTCTTTCAGCGCGGAACGACGTGGCCGCCAATATCGCCATTGTGATCGCGGGACTGCTGACGAGCGTGACGCACTCCCATTGGCCTGATCTTATCGTTGGATTGGGCATCGCGGCGCTCAATGCCGGCGCTGCTCACGAAGTCTACGAGGCTGCCCGCGAAGAGCACGCGCAGTCGCGGTCCTGACGCCTCCGGTTGTAGACGCCATTACCTCATTTCGCGCGGCCGCGATGCTGCTTTGCAACGGCTTTCTCCATTGACCCTCAAGGCAGAATCGCGGCATCAAAATGGTACGTGGTTGTATTGCCACGACCCATGCGAGAGTGCCCATACGGGAGCCGACATGAACATCATGCCCCAAAATCTCGACCGCAAGCCAATCGACGCTGCCATCAGCACAATTGCCGAGGCACAAGCCGAGATGTGCTTGGCGACCCGTGTGCGTCAGCTCTCGCGTATCGTCACGAGAGTCTATGATGATGCCCTGCGCCCACTCGGCATCACAGCGAGCCAATATACTTTGCTTGCGCAGCTGGCTTCCCGTGACGGCATCACGGCCGTCGAGATCGGTCACGAACTCGACATCGAGAAGTCGACACTGTCCCGCAACTTGAAGCGTCTGTTGGCGCTCGGCCATATCATCATGGATCCCCCTGCCGGTCGGCGGGGCCGCGGTTTGCACCTTACGCCCAAAGGTCAAGCCGTTCTCAAGGACGCCTATCCGATATGGCAGGACGCCCAGACGCGCACCGTCGGCGCCATGGGTTCCGACAGCCGGTCCGTCCTAGATAGTCTTCTTTTGCATGCCGAGGTCCTAGCGGCGGCTTGATCAGCAAGGCCGTTTGCACATTCTCCTCTCTCTAGATAGCCTTATCGGGGAGTGCTTCATCAGAAGCGCTCCCCTTTTTCTTCAGGGAAAAACAACGAGGCTTTCGTGTTTCCGGCAGACGTTCTCGACAACGCGAAGCAGCTGATCGACACGCTGCGCCAGCAGAACCGCATGCTGGCTACGGCGGAAAGTTGTACCGGCGGCCTCGTGGCGGGCGCCATTACTGCGGTCCCGGGCTCTTCGGATGTCTTTTTCGGCGGCTTCGTCACCTACACCAACGATGCCAAAGCCCAGATGCTCGGGGTCGACCCCGGACTTATCCAAGAGCACGGCGCCGTCAGCGCCGCCGTCGCTCACGCGATGGCCGACGGCGCAATCCGGACCACGGGAGCCGATCTTGCCGTTGCCATCACCGGAATCGCCGGTCCAGGGGGAGGCAGCGCGCACAAGCCAATTGGGCTGGTTTACATTGCGACTGCTGCAGTATTTGATGCTCCGCGCGTCGAGCGACATATGTTTGGCGAGGCTGGCCGGGGCGAGGTCCGTTTGGCCAGCCTGCGGGCGGCGCTGAAGATGCTGCAAGAGGCGGCCACATGATCAGATGCGGGAAGCGAGCAGCGATCGCCAAAATCGTATTTTCCTGGGCGATTGGGGCTGCAGTTGCCTCGGGGCTAGTGTCGCCTGCGTTAGCGGCTGATCTTTCTGCACGCGATATCGCGATCCTGCTTTTTCATGCTGCGCCCGCTAGCCATCCCTCGCTCAACAATCGGAATTTGATGCGGCTCGATCTCGCAGGTCTCGACTTCAAAAAAGCGGATCTGAGGCAGTCGAATTTCTTCGGTTCGGATCTTTCCGGCGCGAATCTTTCGGATGCCGACCTGAGCGGGGCGAAGCTCGACCGGGTAACATTGATCGGGGCGCGGCTCGACCACGCGAAGCTCGATGACGGCAGCCTGATGCGCCCATCGACATTCTCGGGGCTCACGCCCCTCCCCCACGAGGCACCGAGCCTCAAGGGCGCTTCCCTGAAGCGGGTGCATTTTTTTGGCGACTTCACGGGCTCAGATTTTTCAGGCTCCGACCTGACGGATTCGGTGTGTGCGCCGACGAGCAAGTCCGGCTTCATCGAGCATATCTGGCGCGCGATCTTCCTCGGCGCCAATCTGACGGATACAAACCTGACGCGCGCCGACATGACCCGGGCGCAATTGAGTTTCGCGGTTCTGAAGGGTGCAATCCTGCACGGTACCAATCTGCAAGGCGCGGACTTGTCGGGAGCCGATCTCAGCGGTGCCGACCTGACCGATGCGGATCTGACCGGCGCCGACCTGACTGATGCAAACGTCGCTGGCGCTGATCTCTCTGGCGTGCGGCTTCACGGCGCCAATGGCCTCGAAACGTTGAAAGGTCTTTCGCTCGCTAGGAATTCGGAAAAGATTGTCCGCTAGTCCCGCCCTGGGTCGTGCGTTGCCCGTAAATGTTGGCCGCTCGCTCCTCGAATGCTTGCGTAAAGCGCCGGAACGCCTGATCGAACATCGCGCCCATCAACGCTCCGAACAGCTTCGAGCGGAACTCATAGTCGATGAAGAAGTCGACGACCGACCCTGTCGCGTCATCGATGAAGCGCCAGCGATTATGGAGACGCTTGAAAGGCCCATCGAGATAGCTGACGTCGATGGATCGTTCGGCCGGGTTGGTCACGACGCGCGTCGTAAAATTCTCGGCGATCGATTTGTAGCCGACGCTCATGCGTGCGGTCAGTTCCTCGCCTGCGCCCTGCGCCCTGCGCGACAACACGATCAGGCCCGTGCAGAGCGGCAGGAACTCGGGATATTTGTCGACATCGGCAACGAGGGCGAACATTTCGTCAGCCGTGAAGCGGACGTGACGTTGCGTTGAAAAGGACGGCATGGCGCCGGTCTTATGACATAGTGCGCCGTCGAGTGAAACGCCTATGACGGCATTTCGCTCAGCGGTGGCGGCCAATCTCGGGCAGGTCTACGCGATCAGTCGCGCAAGGAGAACGACGACGATAGCGCCAATCGCTGCAATGATGATTTCAGAGATGATCGGATTGGCTATTCCCAGATTTATACCGAGGATCCTGAACAGGTAGCCGCCGACGAAGGCGCCAATGATGCCGGTGATCAAATAACGGATCAGTCCGTCGCCGCCGACGACCAGCGACGCCAGAAAGCCGGCGACGATTCCGATCAGGGCGAAGACGAGCAAATCTCGGGTTTGGCTGTCCATTCCGGTCTCCCAACGAACCTCAGGCCAAGACCACGCCATTTTGGGCGTTCCGCGGCGTCCTGGAAGAGAGCGCCCTAGACGTGGCAGCGCGCGCCTAAATATTGGTTGAGCAGGTCATTATACTTGTCAACGTCGGAGCGCTGTGCCGCGCTGAGCTTGCCGCCATTGCTTGCGCGCTCGACCTGCGCTGGGACACCCTTCGAATCGAGCCGATTGAGTTCGCTCCGGATCGAGCCGCATGATTCGCCCGGAGGAAGCGGTTTCGCTCCTGGGTCGCCATTGCTTCCGGCCGCGCCTCCACAGCCCTGGAGCGCCCCCGACAGGACGGTCACAAGTACAACAGCTAAAGAACCCCGCATTATGTGTTCCACTTGCTTGAAATTTCGCGCGCCCAACGAGAGCCTTTTTCTCCCGGAACGCCGGAAAGACCACAGGCCGTGAGGCTTCGCAATCCCCCATGGCGATCCTGTGGCACGGCAACAGCACTCACCGTTTTCAAAACAGTGGCCGTTCAGCCAGTCAAATCAACCGAGCGAGCACATGCGTTGAAGCACCGTCTTGGATAATCGGCCGCTTATTGTTTCTCGCTTGCTGGAACCGCTTGCTGCTGCACTGGCTGTTGTGCTGCGGCCGTCTGGGCCAGTCCGCCCTGGCTGCAGCGGGTCTGGTATTGGCCATAGGCCTTGTTGAGTTCGGCCTGCTTTTGTAACGCCTTCCTCTTGATCGAAACCTTGCTCGTCTTTCCTTCCGCCGCCTTCTCTAGCTTTTCGATGGTGCCGTCAGATTTCAACGCATTGATCTGATTGGCAAGTGAAGTGCAGACGGGGTCTGGCTTGGCTGCCGCGGTCTGCTGGGGCGATATCGATGCGGTCGAGAGATCGAACCCCCCATTTGCGCATCCGCACACCAGCGCCGTCGCGATGACGACCAAACCTGCTTTGCCCATAGATATCGTTGTCATCGACCAACCCCCCGGAGTTGCGCCTCCGCAACTCAACGCGCACCCTGGTCGTGATTAGCGATCGATCAGCAGACCGCGCAAGCGGGGGAGCTTCACTCATCCCCCAGCGATACAAGAGCTGGCTCTTGAAAGTGTGGACATCGAAGATGTGATGCAAGGCTGCAACGGCGGCAATATTCCGTCGCAGATCGGTGTTTTGCACGAGATGGCGCTAATGAGTCACGCGCCTGCGCACCTTTCCGTAGGAGACGAGTTCGCTCCGGGGGAAAGCCGCATCAAAACCTTTGCGGAGCGCTTCGATCGATTTCGCCTCGCCGAGCTCGCCGCGCAACGAAGCGGCGAGCGCGAGATGATGGCCGATCTGCGCGAGAACGCGGCCCCACTCCTCCAACTCCGGCCCGAAAGCCTCGCCATTGAGGCTGACCGCCAAGGCTCCGTCAGCAACCCATGCTCTGATAAGCTCGACGGCTTGTTCCGCTTCGGGGACGGCTTCAGGCACTTCGAGTTCCAGGAGCGGTTCCGAATTGTAGTGGTCGGACATCTTGGCGGATCCCTGATTTACGCGCGCCGCAGCGCTTCCCGCCTCGGCACCTTGATCGGCTTTTTCAGGACAGCCTTTGACCGCCCGCGCGAAGAACGGCGTCGTGATAGCGTCGCACCGAACTGCGGTCTTTATCGGGCGACGATAATTTTGTCATCCGGACGAACGTAGCCGAGAATATCGCGGGCCGTTTCCTCGACAATATCGGCGTTTGGAATTTCCGGAGACAACAACGCTACGTCGTGGCGCAGCTTCGTTCGCACGGTTTCGAGACCCTTGATCTCAAAATCGAGGAGCGCGGAACGATCGAGAAGTTCGCGGCGCGCCTCCAGTCCGTGACGGCCATAGCGGATGTGGTAGGAGAAATAGGCCGTCAGGCCCAGGCAGGCGAATGTCACCGAGAGCTGCTTCAGAAACCGCCAGGCGCGATACCGACGATCCGCTGGGCTTGCATAGCGCACGCATCCGCTCCCTGCACGTGAGGCTGGAGCGATTTATGTGCGACGTCCATTAAGGCTGGGTAAAATCGCGAGTTGCAGCCGCACTCGGCAGTTGAGCGCGGACATTCGGCGCGCAGGTCAGAAGCGATGTTTCACCGTACCGTGAATCATCAGATCGCGCTGTTCGTCGGTATCTTGCGGGCTCGTGAATTCCGGTGCAGTTTTCGTGCTGTCTTCCGCAGCGCCATAAAGGAGATCGAGGCCGAAATCCATTTTCGGCAACGTTCCGATCTTTCCGAGGCCTGGGATGCGGATCTCCGTTCCGCTATCGCTCTTGGAGGGAAGCGACTCCTCCTGTTCCTGCGCCTTGGGGGCATCGGGCGCAGGGACGCCAGCGGGAAGGGCGCCGCGCTGCTCCTCCATAGCAATGACGTTGGTGCTCCCGGCGGCAAACATCGCCACCAGCACAAAGAGCACCAGTTCAAACCGTCTCACGAATACCCCGCCATGCTTTGAAAGCACGCACATACGTCAGTGTTGCGTGGTAGATAACAGAAACTCAATGGCAATATCCTGGAGTCATCGGGCTTGGCGCCGTTTCTCGGTGAGCCTGTTGTAAGGTCGCCATGTCGCCTACTTGACACAGGACGGGCCAAATTTCTCCCGACTTATTTAACCCTTCCAGAATAGAACAAAAAGGGGCCGTCCGAAGACGGCCCCAACATCTGTCGCAAACGGGAGAGAGCGATCAGAATCTGATAAGGCCACCCATGATGACCGCGTCGAAAGCGTCGAGGCTCGTATCGCCCGTAACGGTGCCTTTGATGTCGCCGCCGGCGTGCCGATAGACGACGTAAAGATCCATTTCAGCCGGATCGATATGCTGAACGACACCCGCGCCGACGAAATTCAAGCTCGTCGAGTGCAGGAAATCGCCTGCGGTGGTCGTGACATTCGCATGGAGCTTAGAGCCACCGTCGTCATGGCGATACTCGCCGAAAATCGTCGTCTTTCCGAGCGGCAGCCATTTCTGCTCGATGCCGCCCTGGACGAACCAGAGGCTGCTCGTGGCGTCTGCCCCCGGCGCCGTATCCGCGACGAGATTATCGTGGTTCTGGGCATAGCCGCCGTAGACGTAGAGGCCGGTGGGGACATGCATAATGGTCGCGGCCGTGCCGAACAACTCGCAGTCGGTCGCGCTTTGGTTGGCAATGCCTTTTTCCGAACAACCAATGTTTTCGTCCGAGTTCCGGCCATAGCCGACCTTGCCAAGCACAAGGAAGTCGCCCCACTTGTTGGAATAGGTCAGCGCCATTCCCCAGTCGTCGTCCTCACCCCATGACGCGGTCAGAACAAAGCCTGCGATCGTCGGTGAATCATAGCGGACAATGTTGCGGCGGCCGTCCTGGCCGACCGTTCCATTATCGATGCCTTGCAGAATGCTCGACCATTTGAGGCCGTTCACCCCTCCTCCGTCATGACGAAGGAAGAAGTTCGGATTGTAAGCGCCAGCCGCCTGCGCGTCTGAGAAGTTACGCGTGTTAGCACCGTCGGCGTCGTCGAGTATGTGATAGAGGGCCGTGCCTTCAAGGCCGACCGTTACTTTGCCGAGGTCCTTACTCTTCAACCACCAGTTGCTCTTGCGCACCGTGAGCACGTTGTTGCTCGATCCCGTGCCGGGGCCGGCCTGGGTAAAGCCGTTCAGCGGCTCACCCTGAACGCCGATCTCCATCGTGTAACCCGCGGAGTAGCCTGGTGCGATCTGCGCTTCTCCAACGAAGCGGAAACGTGACTGTTCCAGCGTGTTGGTGCCGACGTAGGCATTGGATTCGGTGCCGTCGTCCCAAACCATAAGGGATTCGTTCACCCATCCCGACACCGTGAGCGAGACTTTGCGGTTGCCCTTGCGGGCAGTCGTGGCTTCCAACTCGGCGACACGCTCTTCGAGATCAGCGCAGCAATCGCCGCCCAGGTCGGCGGCTACGGCAGGTGTATATGCTGCGGCGGTTAACCCGAATGCCGTCAACAACGCCAAACGGCTACTCGACAATTTGAATACCGATTTCATCGGTGCCCCTCTATTTTACAGACCCCAAATCGTTTTCGGCGCACAATTCCCCTGGTGCGCCGGGCGTTTTCGCCCTTATGCCCTCAAAGCGTCTTAGCCGTGTGGACAACTTAAGGATCTGCTAACCCGGCAGTTTAACAGGTGCGTGACAGTCGCCCGTCATATTCGTTGCACTTGCGCCACATCTGGCCCTTTCGAGAAATTCTGTGCTTCAATAACAACACCTGAATGGACTAAGGCATGGCCGGAAAAGAGATTTTTGACGTTGCTGTCGCAGGCGCCGGTCCTGCAGGATTGATCGTCGGATTAGCCTGCGCCCAGTCGGGCCTCCGTACGGTTGTTATTGGGCCACCGTCGGGGCGCGAAGACAGGCGGACGTCCGCGCTCTTCGGCGGGTCGATCGAGCTTCTGAAAAGATTGACTCTCTGGCAGGATCTCGAACGACAATCGGAGCCGGTCACCGGCATCCGCATCGTTGATCGCACCTCGAGCATTTTGAAAGCTCCGGAAGTCCTCTTCGAAGCGCGGGAGGCGGGCTTTGATGCTTTCGGGTATAACATCCCGAATGTTGCGCTGACGGAGGTACTTGAGGCTGCGTGCGGCCGGCGTCTCGCGCGTGTGAAGGCCTCCGTATCAAACCGCGAAATCGCAGCCGACAGTGCGGCTCTGCTTGTAGATACTGGAGAGACGATCACCGCACGGCTGATCGTCGCTGCTGACGGACGCGCCTCGGCGACGCGCGGCTCAGCCGGTATCGAGGTATCCACATGGAGCTATCCTCAGTCCGCACTCGTGACCACCTTCTCCCACCAGCGTGACCATCACGGCGTTTCGACAGAGTTGCATCATCATGCCGGACCACTGACCGTCGTGCCCGGACCTGGCAGGACCTCTAATCTCGTCTGGATCAACACGCCCGATGAAATCAAGCGACTTTCATCGCTTGACGATTTTCAGTTCAGTCGCGAACTCGGCTCGGCTCTTCAGGGTCTTCTCGGCGCGCTTTTCGATTTCACGCCACGTCAGTGTTTCCCTCTTTCGGGACAGACCGCGCGGCCGCTTGCGAAAAACAGAGTTGTCGTCGCCGGAGAAGCGGCACACGTTATTCCTCCCATCGGCGCCCAAGGTCTGAACCTGAGCTTTCGAGATGCAGCGACGATCGCCGAAATTGCGGGCGAAGCGAAGCGTGACGGTTTGGACATCGGGGGCGAACCTGTTCTGAGGCGCTACGATCGTGCGCGGCGAACCGACATCGGGACCCGGGTCTTCGCCGTGGATATTTTGAATAAATCGTTGTTGAGCACTATCCCGGGCTTGAGCGTTGCACGCGGGTTCGGCCTCTTTGCGCTCGCGGCGAGTTCATCGCTCCGCATACGAGTTATGCGCGAGGGCATTCTTCCGTCTGCGTCGAAACCAGCCTTGATGGCCAGCGATGCCGCCGTGAAAATCTGACTATCGAGGCTTGACGGCGAACTTGCCGGAGATGCATCACCCTCCGGTCCATTCCCAGAGCAAGGAAACCGGCGCTGTCTTCTACAGAGATTTCGCGGCTGCGCGATTTGCAATTCAGGCTCGAATATATCGTTCTTCGCGCTGTCGTCGGCATTGTTCGCGCCGTGCCGCTCGATGCGGCGACCCATCTGTCCGCGTGGTGCTGGCGCCGGCTCGCGCCGAAGATCAACCCGAAGCGCCATAAACGCGCGTTAGAGAATCTCAAGATCGCCTTCCCTGAGAAATCCGACGAACAGCGCGAAGCCATCGCGCTCCGGCATTGGGAGAATTTGGGACGGGTGATGGCAGAGACCATGCGGATCGATCAGATTATCGCGGAGCCGTCGCGTCTCGTCATCAAGAACCCGGAAGTGTTCAACCGCTACGCCAGCAAGCTCGGCCCGATCGTCGGCGCATCGCTGCACATGGGCAACTGGGAGCTTGCGATCTGGCCGTTGACGCTTGCCGGTGCCAACCCAGCGTGCGTCTATCGCTCTGTCAATAATCCCTACATCGACCGGTACATTCGCTATCAGCGGCGGGACCTCTATCCTGGAGGCCTCTTCGGGCGCGGGAAGGTCGAAGGTGACCACGGTGAAAGCCAGAAGACGGCGCGGATCATCATGGACTACGTTCGTAATGGCGGACGGCTCGGCGTCGTTTGCGACCTTTGGGACCGGACGGGCCTGCCCGTTCCATTCTTCGGCAAGGATGCGCGGACCGTTACAATCCCGGCCATGATCGCGCGGCGTGTCGGAGCACGGATCTGGATGTCGCGATGCATGCGTGTCGGAAACGACAGCCGCTTCGAAATCGAACTGAAAGAGCTTCGCATTCCCCGCACATCGAGTCATGCCGATGACGTCAAATGGGCGACCGCCGAAATGACGCGTCAATTCGAAGAGTGGGTGCGCGAGCTCCCCGAACAATGGATGTGGTCCAACCGGCGCTGGAACTGACTATCGGGCCAATGCCCCGCTCCACTCGGAACTTACGGCCGACAGAAAGCGTTTTTTGGGGTTGAACTTCGATGGAGCGCCCCGATGAGCGACGCCCTTTCTCCACTTCGCTTGTTTGTCGTTTTGATGGGATTGCTGTTGCCGACGTTGGCCCTGATCCCGCTCGGCAGCCTTTGGCTCTGGCAACATGGCTATCTGCTTCATTGGGCGGTTGCGACGCTCCTTTGCACGGCCCTCGCCTTCGTGTTTGAGCGACGGACGCTCGGCCGACCCGCACCGAAGACGACGGAAGACCCCGTTGCGACCGGTGTGGCTATGCCCACGGGCAAGCGGACTGGCACAGAATCTCCGCGTATCGCAGCGGAAGCCGCCGTCGAAGTCTTCGCGAAGGACGCCAACTCGCGGACGATTTCGTCCTGGAACGACGTGCTCAATACGGGCCTTGAGACAGTCGAGATTGTCGCAAAGGTCTACCATCCGTCGGACAAGGATCCGATGCTGCATTTCACAGTCCCGGAAGCGTTGACACTGGTCGAGCAGGTCAGCGCGCGGCTTCGCCCGGTATTCGAAGGAACGATTCCTCTCGGCAACCGACTGACCGTAGCGCAGTTCGCGCAGGTCTATCGCTGGCGAGGCATCTATGACGTTGCGGGCCGCGCGTGGTCGATCTGGCGCGTGATGCGTCTGGTCAATCCCACCACGGCCGCAACGTATGAAATGCGTGACCGGTTATCGAAATCGCTGTTCGGCTGGCTGAGAGAAACGATCTCCGGGCGGCTCGTGCGGGCGTATATTCACGAGGTCGGCGCGGCGGCGATCGATCTCTACAGCGGCGAACTCAGGAAGCAGGCGGCGGCGCGGAAAGCGAACTCCTGAATGGAACAGGCGGGCCAAAGAAAACGTCCGCCGAGAGATCGTTTCTCGACGGACTGAAGTTCATCTCAGGAATCGCGCTTCGAAGCTCGGTTGTAACGCGTTGCCGTGCTTACGATTTCCAGAGCGCGCCGACGACGAAGCCGACCGCCGCCGCCATAAGGAGCGTGGTGAGCGGCTGATCCTTCACGGATTTGTCGATCGCGCCTTTTACGTTGCCAGCAACTTCGCCAACCTGCTCACGAGCCTGTCCGGCCATGTCCTGCGCACGGCTCGCCATGTCCTGAGCGCGATCAGAGGCATCGTCATAAGCTTGTTTCGCTTTGCTCTTCAGGTCTTCGACACTGCCCGACCCGTACTGGGATGCGGATGATGTGGCCATTTGGGGTACTCCGTTTGTTGCACTTCTTTGAGGCAACGCGGAGCGCGGCGGGTTGGTTTCATGCCTATTGAGAACCGAACTAAACAATGAAAATCACAGACGCCGTCATGCGCGGGCCGGAATGACGAGCGAAGCGGCTTGGCTCCTGCTATGTCATCCTCGGCTTAATGCCGAGGGTCCAATTTTCGTCCGCGCCGCTGTTTAAATGGATCCGCGGGACAGGTCCGAGGATGACACATATTGAGAAGACCGGATGAGATATTCCGGTTACCGCATATCCGGCGGAACGGCTTCTTTCGCCAGCGCCGCCAGCGCCTCGTCGAGGGCAAGGACGGTCTGATCCTGCGAACCCAAACGGCGAACCGAAACTTTCCTCTCTTCCGCCTCGCGTTTACCGACGACGAGGATGACCGGGACCTTGGTCAACGAGTGCTCGCGGACTTTCAGGTTGATCTTCTCGTTGCGCAGATCTGTCTCGACGCGCAGGCCCAGCGCTTTCGCCTTCTCCGCGACTTCCACCGCGTAATCGTTCGCATCCGACACGATCGGCGCGACGACGACCTGCAGCGGCGCGAGCCACAGCGGGAAATGCCCGGCGAAGTTCTCGATCAGAATTCCGGTGAAGCGCTCGAGCGATCCGAATATCGCGCGGTGGATCATCACCGGCGTTTTCTTCTCCGACTTCTCGTCGATGTAGAACGCGCCGAGGCGGCCCGCGAGGTTGAAGTCAACCTGCGTGGTGCCGCATTGCCAATCGCGGCCGATGGCGTCGCGCAAAACGTATTCGAGCTTCGGTCCGTAGAACGCGCCCTCGCCCGGCTGGATCTCGGTCTTGATCTGGTCGTTCGAACGCCGCTTCACTTCTTCGAGCACATCGCCCAGCGCCTTCTCGGCCTTGTCCCAAAGCTCATCCGAGCCGACGCGCTTCTCCGGACGCAGCGACAGCTTGATCACGATGTTCTCGAAACCGAAGTCCTTATAGATGGCGAGCAGCAGATCATTGATCTTGAGGCATTCCTCCATGATCTGATTTTCGGTGACGAAGATGTGCGCATCGTCCTGCGTGAAGTGGCGCACGCGCAGCATGCCGTGCAGCGCGCCCGAGGGCTCATAGCGATGCACCTTGCCGAACTCGGCAATGCGATACGGCAGGTCGCGATAACTCTTCAGACCGTTCTTGTAGATCTGCACATGACCGGGACAGTTCATCGGCTTGCAGCAGAACACGCGCTCATCGGGCAGGACGGTCGTGAACATGTTCTCGCCGTAGTTCTCCCAGTGGCCCGAAAGCTCCCAGAAGTGCTTCTCCATCATGTCCGGCGTGTTGACCTCGGTGTAGCCTGCACGCGCCTGCTGACGGCGCATGTAAGCGATCAAGGTCTGGAACAAGGTCCAGCCCTTCGGATGCCAGAACACCGAACCCGGTGCCTCCTCCTGGAAGTGGAAGAGGTCCATCTCGCGGCCGAGCTTGCGGTGGTCACGCTTCTCGGCTTCTTCGAGCTGATGCAGATAAGCCTTCAGCTCATCCTCGGTCGCGAAGGCGGTGCCGTAGATGCGCTGGAGCTGCGGCTTCGTTGAATCGCCACGCCAATAGGCGCCCGCAAACTTCATCAGCTTGAAGGCTTTGCCGACCTGGCCGGTCGAAGTCATGTGCGGACCGCGGCAAAGGTCGAGCCACTCGCCCTGCTTGTAGATCTTGACGTCCTGGTCTTCCGGGATCGCGTCGACAAGCTCGACCTTGAAGTACTCGCCCTTGTCCTTGAAGAACTCCTTCGCTTTGTTGCGCGACCAGACTTCCTTGGTGAAAGGCGCGTTCTTGGCGATGATCTCGCCCATGCGCTTTTCGATCTTCGGAATGTCTTCCGGCTCGAACGGCTGCTGTTTGGCGAAGTCGTAGTAGAAGCCGTTATCGATCACCGGGCCGATCGTCACCTGAGTACCGGGCCAGATCGACTGCACGGCTTCGGCGAGCACGTGCGCGGCGTCGTGCCGGATCAGCTCCAGCGCAACCGGGTCGGTGCGTGAGACGAAATTGATCGACGCATCCTTGTCGATCGGATCGGCGAGATCGGCCAGCGCGCCGTTGAGCTGCATGGCAACTGTGCGCTTGGCCAGCGACGGAGAGATCGACTTGGCGATTTCGAGGCCCGTGGTTCCCTTCGCAACCTGGCGCTGCTTGCCGTCGGGGAACGTAATAGTGACGTCTGTCATCGTGGCCTCCTTTGCTCACTCGCCGCATACGGACGCGGCGTAAGACGATTTCGGTTGGCGTAATGGGGTGGGCGCGTCCGCGAGTCAAGCTTAGTCGATCGTCATCCTCGAACGCAGCGAGCGTCGCGAGCAAGTTCGGGGGTGCAGCGTAAAGCTGGCGGAGCCCCGATATTGTGTCTTCGACAAGTCTTGCGCTGGATCTCCGGCCGTCACTCGCTTTGCTCGCTCGGCCGAAGATGACGGTTAGGGGTGGTTTACCGCCAGCGGCCGTAGCGCCAGGGCTGGTACGTGTGTTTGACGTTACGGATGTCGGGCACCGGGTCGACGCCATGCGTGCCGCCCGGCCCGCAGCGGACGAAGCGCGATAGCGTCAGCCAGAAGCCGCGCCAGGCGCCGTTCAGCTCGATCGCCTGGAGGCCGTATTCCGAGCAGGTCGGCCAATGCCGGCACTGGCCGCCAACCAGCGGCTTGAACGTGTAGCGGTAGACCTGGATCGGCGCCTTGAGCAGCGTCTTGGCAAGCCTGGAACTCATACCCCAAGCAGAGCGCGTTTCGCCGGCGAGATGCAAGAGCGCCGGTCTGCGGCGTATTTTCGATCAGGGCGTCGGGGCCGCAGGAGCCGCGGGCGCCGGAGTTTGTGCCGCAGCAGATTTTGCGTCCTGGAGATCCTTCTGAAGCTGCGAGACCTGCGACTTCAGACTATCGATTTCCTCGCGAAGGGCGTTGGCTGCCGCCTCGGCGTCCGATTTTGCCTTGTTCGCCGCATCGAGGGACGCTTTGGCTTTATTTGTCTCATCGTTCGCCGCAGCCAATTTCGCCTTCATCTCCTCCTGAGCGCCGGCGAGCTTCGCTTTGAGGTCATCATTTTCCTTCGTAAGGGCGGATGCCTTGTTGTCGAGTTCCGAAACCTTGGACATCGCCGTCGAGACATCGGCTTTGCCTTCGTCGACCTGGCGCTGGGCGTCGCTGACGGCGGCTTTCAGCCGGTCGATTTCGTCCTGCGACGACTTCCGGACCTCGGCAGCATCATCGACAGCTTTTCTGAGGGACGCCACCTCGCCCTTCAGCGCTGTCAATTCTCCTTCGGCCGACGTCTTCTGCTGCCAGCCGTAGATGGCGACCAATGCCAGGATCGCGATCACAGCCCACTTGAGTGCGCTGGTCGACGCGGCTGCACTGTCGGAACGCGCGCCACCATCGTTATCCTGCGCTGACATCTGGATCTCTCCGTTGTGCTCTATTTCAATTTTTGTTGGCCGTCGGATGCGCGCGGTTTTCGGGATAACCCGGTTTTATTCCTTTTTGCGGCGGACTTCCGAGCGGCCGAAGCAGACTTCTACCCTCAGTCGTTCCCGGAACGAAAGGCCTCTCGGCAAGTCGTCGAGGAAAGAAATCCGCCGCGTTGTCGAAATATCCCGCCACATCAACCTGGGTTCATCTCAGCGCCACATACAGCACGCCGCGCCGAAATCGTCGATTGGGTGATCCCGCGCCGAAGACAAATTTGCAGGAAAAATTGCGGTAAAGGTTAGCGCGCGGTCTGAAGGGAAGCGTTGCTTCGCGCTGCAGCGTCATCGAGTGCTCTCTCGACGGCGTCGAATACGAGCAGCGTCGACGCCTGACGCGCTTTGTAATTTCGCACGGGCTCAAGAACCGCGAGGTCGCTCCAGCGTCCGCTCGGCGGTGCGCCGTTCTCCTTCAGCATCGCGCGCATCTGCTGGCCGACGTGGCGAAGCTCCTCAGGCGTCGAGCCGACGATCTCGCGTGCCATCACGGACGCCGACGCCTGCCCCAGCAGGCATGCCTTGACGGATTGTCCGAATGCGCTCACCCGTCCGCCCTTGAGGTTCAGATCGACGGTGACGGTCGAGCCGCAGAGTTTCGAATGCCCCGTCGCCGTACCGTCGGGATTGCTCAACCGCTCGGTATGCGAGATCGCGCCCGCCAATTCGAGGATGCGCGTGTTGTAGATCTCATCAAGGTCGGCCATGGCGGTCTTTGCGTCTTATATGGTCTTTCGGCTACTGCCTGCAGGCAGCCCCCTCCTCCAGACGTCCAGGTGGCCGTATATAAGGTGAGCCGCCCACGAATGCGAGAATAACCCGGCGCACTTCCTGCCTACCGGGCATAGCCAGATGAACAGATTTGCACGTCACATATGTGTTTTTCGCAATGGAGCGTCGTCATGACGAGCAGAAAGACGGCGTCCGAGACGATTGAAACCACCCGATCGTTCCAACCCAAATTCGATGCGGATGGCTTGATCCCTGCGATCGTGACAGATCCCCAGTCCGGCGACGTGCTGATGTTCGCCTACATGAACAAGGACGCCTTGGCCGAGACAATCGGGACCGGCTTCGCGCACTTCTGGAGTCGTTCACGCGGCAAGCTTTGGAAGAAGGGCGAGGAA
>Ga0164243_10008094_pt1 | contig 15581 bp, 11 predicted proteins | sample OricompcompostOP_FD_108781 | JGI IMG/M metagenome (GOLD analysis project Ga0164243, IMG submission 108781) | Organic Plus compost microbial communities from Emeryville, California, USA - Original compost - Organic plus compost (OP) | ecosystem: Engineered > Solid waste > Mixed feedstock >...
GGGCCCGTCGCGCGGATGGCCGACCCGCTGCCGGCCCCGGTCGACGCGCCGAGTACGCTCGGCCCCGACGCCGAGCGTGAGCGGGCGCACGAGGCGATGTCGGCGGTGGCCGCGGAGCTCGCGGCGCGGGGGGAACGCGCAGGCGGCCTCGCCCAGGACGTCCTGGAGGCGCAGTCGATGATGGCCGAGGACCCATCCCTGCTCGACGAGGTCGACGCCCGCGTCGCCGACGGCAAGACGGCCGAACGGGCGGTGCATGAGGCGTTCGCCACGTTCCGGGAGACGCTGACAGCGCTCGGCGGGTATCTCGGCGAGCGAGCCGCCGACCTCGATGACGTGGCTCAGCGGGTGATCGCGCGGCTTCGTGGCCTCGCCGCTCCCGGCGTGCCCGATCCCGGACATCCGTTCGTCCTCGTCGCACGCGACCTCGCGCCCGCCGACACCGCGCTTCTCGACCTCGACAATGTCCTCGCCCTGATCACCCTGGAGGGCGGGCCGACGTCGCACACCGCGATCCTCGCGCGCGAGAAGTCGATCGTGGCCGTGGTGGGGGCGGCCGACGCGGGCGGGCTCGAGGACGGGCAGACGGTGATCGTGGATGCCGCCGCGGGCGTCGTCACCACCGACCCGACGCCCGGACAGCTCAACGAGGCCGCGTCGCTGGCCGAAGCGCGCCGGGCCGCGGCATCCGCCCCGCCCACCGCGGGCGCCCTGGCCGACGGCACGGCGATTCCCCTGCTGGCCAATCTGGGCAAGCCGGCCGATGCCGAGGCTGCACGCGCACTCGGAGCCGAGGGCGTCGGGCTCTTCCGCACCGAGTTCCTGTTCCTCAACGCCGAGTCCGCGCCCACCGTCGCGGCGCAGCAGGCCGAGTACGAGCGTCTGCTGTCGGGATTCGCAGGAACGAAGGTCGTCGTCCGGCTGCTGGATGCCGGTGCCGACAAGCCGTTGGCGTTTTTGAACGACAGCCACGAGGAGAACCCGGCGCTCGGCGTGCGGGGGCTTCGCGCGCTGCGTGCGCACGAGGGCATCCTGCGCGACCAGCTCACCGCACTGGCACAAGCGGATGCCGCGACCCGCGACCGAGGAGAAGCCGCCGACCTGTGGGTCATGGCGCCCATGGTCGCCACCGTCGAGGAAGCCCGCTACTTCACGGCGCTCGCACACGAGCACGGCATCCGCACCGCGGGAGTCATGGTCGAGATCCCTGCGGCGGCGCTGCTGGCCGAACGCGTGCTTGCCGTGACCGACTTCGCCTCGATCGGCACGAACGACCTGACGCAGTACACGATGGCCGCCGATCGCGTGCTCGGCGCGGTCGCCGGCTACCAGGACCCGTGGCACCCCGCCGTCCTCCGGCTCGTCCGCGATGTCGGCGCCGCAGGCCGCATCCTCGGCAAGCCGGTCGGCATCTGCGGCGAGGCCGCCGCCGATCCCCTGCTCGCACTCGTCCTGGTGGGGCTGGGTGCGACGACCCTGTCGATGGCTCCGGCCGCCCTGGCCGATGTCCGAGCCCTCCTCGCACAGCACACCCTCGACGACGCCGTGCGCATCGCCGAGGCGACCGTGGCCGCCGACGACGCGGCCTCCGCGCGCGCGGCCGCCCGGGCCGCGGCATCCACCCCCGAGCCGGCATGAGCCGGCACCCGAGAGAAAGAGACACGGCAATGACAACGGCGTCCGCACCCGCGGCGGCCAGGAGTGGCGCACGCGTCCACGTCCAGCGCTTCGGCACGTTCCTCTCCGGCATGATCATGCCGAACATCCCCGCGCTCATCGCCTGGGGCATCTTCACGGCCTTCTTCATCGACGTGGGATGGACCCCGAACGCCGATCTGGCCACGATCGTCGGCCCGATGATCCACTACCTGCTGCCGATCCTGATCGCCTACACCGGTGGCCACATGGTCTACGGGATGCGTGGCGCCGTGGTCGCATCGATCGCGACGTTCGGCGTGATCGCCGGATCGGACAACCTCATCGCGCAGTTCAACGCGGAGCTGGCCAAGACCGACCCGAGCGCGGCTCCGCTCGGTCAGATCCACATGTTCATCGGCGCGATGATCATGGCACCGATCGCCGCATACACGATGAAGTGGCTCGACCGGCTCTGGGCGACCCGGATCAAGGCCGGCTTCGAGATGCTCGTCAACATGTTCTCCGCCGGCATCTGGGGCTTCGTGCTGGCCGTGGTCGGCTTCTATCCGCTCGCGTGGCTCGTCAACGGCCTCATGAACGTGCTCAGCACCGTGGTGAACTGGCTGGTCTCGGCGCATCTTCTGCCGCTGACGAGCATCTTGATCGAACCGGCCAAGGTCTTCTTCCTCAACAACGCGATCAACCACGGCGTCCTGACCCCGCTAGGCATCGAACAGGCGTCCGGCGAAGCGCACAAGTCGATCCTCTTCCTGCTCGAGGCCAACCCCGGTCCGGGTGTCGGTCTCCTGCTCGCGTTCACGATCTTCGGTATCGGGGCCGCACGCGCCTCGGCTCCGGGCGCGGCCGTGATCCAGTTCATCGGCGGCATCCACGAGGTCTACTTCCCGTTCGCCCTCATGAAGCCGACCTTGATCATCGCCCTGATCCTCGGCGGCATGACCGGAGTGACCACGAACGTGCTGTTCAACACCGGTCTTCGGGCTCCCGCTGCGCCGGGCAGCATCATCGCCGTCATCGCGCAGACCTATCAGACGGACTACGTCGGGGTGATCCTGTCCGTGATCCTGTCGGCAGCGGTCACGTTCGTCGTCGCGGCGATCATCCTGCGCGCTTCCCGCAAGAAGGACCTTGCCGCCGAAGCGGCCGGAACCGACCGGTTCGAGTCGGCGATCAGCCAGACCGAGGCCAACAAGGGCAAGTCGTCCGATGCGCTGGCGGGCCTGCGTGGCGAGGCCGCCGCCGAGGGCGCCGCGAGCGGCGTGACCGCACCGGTCGCCGAGAAGACCGTCAGCAGCATCGTGTTCGCGTGCGACGCGGGCATGGGCTCCTCGGCCATGGGCGCGAGCGTCCTGCGCAACAAGTTCAAGAAAGCGGGCGTCGAAGGAGTCACGGTGGTCAACAAGGCCATCGCGAACCTGGACGACTCGGCCGATCTCGTCATCACTCAGAACCAGCTCACCGACCGCGCACGTCAGAAGGCGCCCGACGCGATCCACGTGTCGGTGGACAACTTCATGAACTCGCCGAAGTACGACGAGGTCGTAGACCTGGTGCGCGAGCAGCACCAGGATGGGCAGTAGCCCAGACCGCTGCGGGGCCGGGCCGGTGGGAGACCCCCGGCCCCGCGGCCCTCGGTGACGGCGTCATCGAAGGGATCCGACAGCGGCCTCTGGCATCCCGGCGTCCGGCATCCAGGCGAGCGAATGGGCCCGCGGCATCCGAATACAGACAGGAGAGCAGACATGGCACGCGAAGTCCTCGCCCTCGGGCAGGTGCGCATCCACTCGACCGGTGCCACGCAGGAAGAGGCGATGAAGGAGGCGGCGGAGATTCTCGAGGCGGCCGGCGCGGTCACGAGCGCCTACTTCGACGCCATGCAGCAGCGTGAGCAGACCGTGTCGACCTACATGGGCAACGGCCTGGCGATCCCGCACGGCACGAACGAGACGAAGGACGCGATTCTCGACTCTGCGCTCTCGTTCGTCCGCTACGACGGCGGAGTCGACTGGGGAGGCGACCCGGTCACGTTCGTCGTCGGCATCGCGGGGAAGGGCGACGAGCACCTGGAGATCCTGTCGCAGATCGCCATCCTCTTCTCAGACGACGACGAGGTCGCCAAGCTCACCACGGCCCAGACCCCGGAGGAGCTGTTCACGCTCCTGTCGAGCAGCGTCAACGAATCATGAAGGCCGTCCACTTCGGAGCGGGGAACATCGGGCGGGGCTTCGTCGGCCTGCTTCTGCACCAGGGCGGTTACGAGCTCGTGTTCTCCGACGTCGCCTCCGCTCTCGTCGACGCCCTCTCGGCCGCCGGCTCGTACACCGTCCACGAAGTGGGCACGGGAGGAAGGGACGTCACTGTCAGCGGATTCCGCGCACTCAACAGCGCACACGATCCGGATGCCGTGGCCGAGGAGGTCGCCACCGCCGACGTGGCGACGACGGCGGTGGGTCCGACGATCCTGCGATTCGTCGCGCCGTCGATCCTCGAGGGGCTCCGCCGCCGCTCCCCCGCCGCGGCACCGCTGCAGGTGATGGCGTGCGAGAACGCGATCGGAGCGACATCCCTTCTGCGCGACGAGATCGCCGCCGCCGCCGGTGACGAATGGCCGGCACTCGCCCGCCGAGCCGTGTTCGCCGACACGGCCGTCGACCGCATCGTGCCGGCTCAGCCCGAGGGGTCGGGTGTGGATGTCACGGTGGAGCCGTTCTTCGAGTGGGCGATCGAGCGCGGCCCCTTCGGCGACGATCCGCCGCACATCCCGGGCGCACACTTCGTCGACGACCTGGCCCCGTACATCGAGCGGAAGCTGTTCACCGTGAACACCGGTCACGCCGCGACGGCGTATCTCGGCGCAGTGAGCGGAATCGAGAGGATCTCGGACGCGCTGGCGGAGCCCGGGATCGCCGCTCGAGTGGCCGGCGCGTTGGAAGAGACGTCCGCACTGCTGGCCGTGAAGCACGGATTGGACGAGGGCGAGCTGGCCGACTACCGAAGGACGATCCTCGACCGGTTCCGAAATCCGGCGCTCCCGGACACGGTGTGGCGGGTCGGCCGGCAGCCGTTGCGGAAGCTGTCGCGGCACGAGCGGTTCATCGGGCCCGCCGCGGAGGCCGCCGAGAGAGGGCTTCCCACATCCGCATTGATCGACGCGGTCGGTGCCGCCCTCGCTTTCGCCGATCCCGAGGACGCGCAGTCCGTGGATCTGCAACGGATGCTGCGCGAACTCGACCCGGACGCGTTCACCGTCGAGGTGACCGGGCTGGAGGCATCCCACCCCCTCTACCCCGCCGTCCGCCACGCCGTGACACTCCACCAGGCCGGTCTGTAGCCGGCGCGGCCCGGCTCGACCCGGCCGGCGCGTGCAGAACTCATCTCATCCGGCCGATCCATACCGGAAACAGCGGCAATCCCGCCGTTTCGTCGCAGACTGGATGAGTTCTGCACACCTACGCGGCGAGCCCGCGGCGGGTGCACACGTCATCGGCGCCTCCCCAACACGACAAGGCGCAGCAGTCATCCACGGATTCGCCGCTGGGCACCAACCGAGCCACGCGGACCGGTGTCATGGCGGAATGGCACACGAGAACCCGATGCCGGCGGATCCCGCCGGGATCCTCCCCGCGACGTTCCTCAGCCGCACGGCATTGCTGGAGCGCGGCATCCGACGACGCCAGATCACCCATCTCGTCTCGACGCAGCAGCTCATCCGCCTGCGCAACGGGCGCTATGCACTGCCCGGCATGCGGCCGGAACTCATCCAGGCGGGCCGGCTCGGCGCCCGTCTCGACTGCGTCTCGCTGCTGAAAGCCCTGGGGGTCTTCGTGCACACGCTTGACGCCCTTCACGTGCAGGTCGAGAAGGGGGCCACCCGCCTTCCCCTGCCCGGGAAGGACGTCGTGCGGCACTGGCGCCGGTCGTCGTGCGCCCGTGACCGGCTCGCCGCCGACATCGTCGAGGCGCTGGCGCAGTCGTTCCGCTGCCAGGCGCCGCGCGAGGCCATCGCCACGATCGACAGCGCCTGCTATCTCGGACTCGTCGACGAGGAGCAGGTCGATGCGGTCTTCACCCTCCTGCCGCGTCGTTTCCAGGGATTGCGCCGATTGATCGACCCACGCGCGGAGTCCGGTCCCGAGACGATCATGCGGCTCATGCTGCGCGGGCTCGGATGTCACATCGAGGTCCAGGTCTCGATCCCGGGCGTGGGGCGCGTGGACTTCGTCGTGGACGGGTGGCTCATCATCGAGTGCGACAGCAAGCAGTACCACGAGGGCTGGGACGGCCAGAAGCGCGACCGGCGCCGCGACATGGCCGCCGCAGCCCTCGGCTACTCGACCATCCGCCCCATCGCCGAGGACATCCTGTACCGGCGCGAGCAGGTCCTGGCGATGCTCAGAGAGGTCATCGCACACCGACCGCCGCAGTTCGGCGTGCAGAACTCATCCGATCCGGCGCGGCGGGTCCGCAAACCGGCCATCAACCGACCTGCATGCACCGAATCGACGGAGTTCTGACCAGGCCTGCGGCCGGCCGAGGCGGATCAGGCGGCGGCCTTGACCCGCGGGTCGACGAACCCGTAGAGGAGATCGACGACGGCGTTGGCCACGACGATCAGGAACGCCGAGAACAGCGTGAAGCCCACGACGAGCTGCAGATCGAGCGTGTGCACGGCATCGATCAGCATGGCGCCCAGCCCCTGCATCGAGAAGACCTTCTCAGCGATCACCGTGCCGCCCAGCAGCGCGCCCAGGTCGAGGCCGAAGATCGTCACGACCGGGATGATGGCATTGCGCAGCCCGTGGCGGACCACCACGCGGGGCTCCCGCAGGCCCTTGGCACGGGCGGTGCGGATGTAGTCCTGACCCATCGACTCGATCATCTCGCCGCGGGTGAGGCGTGCGTAGATCGCGGCGCTGATGAACGCCAGCGTGCACCAGGGAAGCACCAGGTGCAGAAGCCACTGGAGCGGATCCTCGGTCAGAGGCACGTAGCCTCCCGTGGGGAGCCACTGCAGAGTGAACCCGAACAGCAGGATGGCCAGCAGCCCCACCAGGTAGCTCGGCGCCGACACACCCGCGATCGCGAGCGTCATGACGCCCCGATCGATCCAGGTCCCCCGCCGCAGCGCCGAGACGACCCCTCCTGCCACGCCCAGCAGAAGCCACAGGACCGCCGCGCCCACGGCGATCGAGGCCGACACGGGGAAGCGCGACGCGATCAGCTCGGTGACCGACGCGTTCTGCTGGAACGAGTATCCGAAGCACGGCGCCGCACACGAGATCGCAGCGTCGCCCGTGCCGAAGCTGCGCCCGGCGACGATCCCCCACAGGAACGCACCCAGTTGTTCCCACCACGGCAGGTTCGTGCCCATGAACTCCTTGGCCCGTTCAAGGTTCTCGGGCGTGCACGGCTTGCCGCAGCTGAGTTGTGCGGGATTGGCCGGCAGCAGGTAGAAGACCGCGAACGAGATCACAGCGATCACGACGAGGACGAGAAGCATTCCCGCCAGACGCTGCAGGACGAACCGCGTCATCGCCGCGTCCCCTTCGGGTCGAGAGCGTCGCGCAGGCCGTCGCCCAGAACGTTGAAGGCGAGCGTGATCAGGAACAGCGCGGCGCCGGGGAACACGAGGTACATCGGCGTGATCTGGACCCAGCCGACGGCCTCGCCGATCGTCCGCCCCCAGCTGGGCGTGGGCGGAGGCACACCGACACCGAGGAACGAGAGTGCCGCCTCGAACCCGATCATGGAGGGCACCATGATCGTCGTGTAGACGATGATCGTCGCCGACACGTTGGGCAGCACCTCGGCGAATGCCACGCGCCACCCTCCGGCCCCCATCGCCGTGGATGCCGTGACGAAGGCCCGCTCCCGAAGGGACAGCACTTGGCCGCGGACGACCCTTGAGATCGAGGGCCACCCGAAGAAGCCGATCACGAGGATCATGAACAGGGGCCGCGGGAACGCGGCCGGCACGATGGCGGTCAGGGCGATCATGAACACCAGTACCGGGAAGCCGAACATGACGTCGACGACCCGGCTGGCGACCCTGTCGTACCAGCCGCCGAAGAATCCCGTCGTCACGCCCACCACCACGCCGATCAGCACCGAGAGCACCGTCGCGGAGACTCCCACCAGCAGCGAGATGCGGGCGCCGTACACCACGATCGAGAACAGGTCGCGACCGGTCAGCGGTTCCACGCCGAACCAATGCGTGGGGCTGATGCCGCCCCCGAACCCGACCGGGGCCCCGGAGTCGTCGAGCAGATCGAGATGATACGCGTAGGGGTTCTGTCCGGTGATCGCGGTCAGCAGCGGCGCGAACACCGCGACGAGGGCGAACACGACGATGATCACGGCGCCGGCGGCCGCCCAAGGATCCTTGAGGACGGCCCGCGTCACCGGAACGAAGCCCGTGCGGCGAGAGGGGATGCCGGTGCCCTCGACCGTGTTCGCGACGGTCATGCGACGGCCTCCCCCTCCGACAGCTCGCGCCAGCGCTCCCGCCGCTCGCGCTGGAGGCCGGGGTCGGCGACCGGCGCGGCGGCGAGGAGCCGCTGCGTGTACGGGTCGGCGGGGTGTGCGAGCAGTTCCCGGGTCCGCCCGCTTTCGACGATGCGACCGCCCCGCATGACGGCGACATCGTGCGCGACCTCGTGCACGACGGCGAGGTCGTGGCTTATGAAGAGCGCCGCGAAACCGAACTCGCGCTGCAGCTCGACGAACAGGCGCAGCACTTGCGCCTGCACCGAGACGTCGAGCGCGCTCGTCGGCTCATCCGCGATCAGGAGCATGGGGTGGAGCGCGACTGCGCGGGCGATGGCCACGCGCTGGCGCTGCCCGCCCGACAGCTCGTGCGGATACCGCTGCGCGAACGCGGCCGGCAGCGCCACGGCATCCAGCAGCTCCGCCACCCGGGCGCGGCGCTGCGACGCGTCGAGGCCGCTGTGCAGCCGGAGCGGCTCGGCGACGGCTCGCCCGATCGTGCCTCGGGGGTTGAGCGAGGACGCCGGGTCCTGGAACACGTACCCGATGCCGCGGCGGACATCGCGAAGGCGGCGCCGGGATGCCGTCGCAAGATCGACGCCGCCGACCACGACCGACCCGGACGAGACGCCCACGAGACCGGCCAGCGCCTTTCCGAGCGTCGACTTGCCCGACCCCGACTCCCCCACGAGCCCGAATGTGCGACCCGGTGCGATCTGGAACGTGACATCCTCCACCGCATGCACGGGACGTCGTGCCCAGCCGCTGCGCCCGTACACGATCGATGCCCCCCGCACCTCGACCGCCGGCTCCATCGCGGCTCCGGCAGACGTCGCGGGGTCACGATCAGTGTCGAGGCGGGGCACGGCGTTGAGCAGTTCGCGCGTGTAGGGCGCCTCGGGTGCCGCAAACAGCGCCGGCGCCTCTGCACGTTCCACGACAGCGCCCGACCGCATCACGACGACATCGTCGGCGAGGTCGGCGACCACGCCCATGTCGTGCGTGATCAGCAGCACGGCCATCCGTCGCTCATCGCGCAGGCGCCGGATCAGATCGAGGATCCCGGCCTGGACGGTGACATCCAGAGCGGTGGTCGGCTCGTCGGCGATCAGGACGGCAGGATCGGACGATATCGCCATGGCGATCATCGCCCGCTGCAGCTGGCCGCCGCTGAGCTCGTGCGGATACGAGGCGGCCACCCGTCCGACATCCCGGATGCCGACGGCGGTCAGCAGTTCGCGCACTCTGGCGCGTACCTCCGTGCGCGGGCGGGTGCCGTGCGCATCGACCGCCTCGGCCAGCTGCCACCCGACCGTGTACACCGGGTCGAATGCGCTCGTGGGCTCCTGGAAGATCGTGCCGATCTCGCCCCCGCGCACACGACGCATGCGCGCGGGCGGCGCGCCCACGAGCTCGTGCCCGTTCAGACGGATGCTGCCGCTCACCCGCGCGGTCGGAGGCAGGAGCCCCAGAATCGACATCGCGGTGACGGACTTGCCCGAGCCCGACTCGCCGACCAGGGCGAGCACCCGGCCCGGGTACAGGTCGAAACCCGCACCGTCCACGACGGTGCGGGTTCCGCTGCCCGTGCCCTCAGTGAAGGCGATCGTGACCGCCTCGGCCGACAGGACGGGCTCGACCGGGTCGCTCGTCACTGCTTCAACGTCACCGTGAGGTAGTTCGGGTAGGCCGGGAACGAGGCGACGAAGAAGTTCTCCACGTCGCCGCCGCGGAGGAACGACTGCTTCGCGTAGGTGAGCGGCACCACGGGGGCGTCCTGCATGATCCGCTTGTCGGCCTGAGCCCATAGCTGCTCGGCCTTGGCCGGATCGACCGCGGCGGTGGCCTGGTCGATCAGCGCGTCCACGTCGGGGTTGGAGTAGCGGGCGAGGTTGTAGCCGCCGCCTCCGATCTGGCTGGAGTCGAACAGCGGCTGGATGTTGCCGTTCGCGCTCGGGAAGTCGGGCTGCCACCCCCCGAGGATGAGGTCGTATCCGGGGTTGTCGCCGGTCGCCTCGGTGTACATGTTCGTGACATCCATGGGCGTGATCGTCACCTTGATGCCGGCGCGCTCGAGTCCCTGCTGCAGCGCCTGCGCCTGCGCCTGGTTGGAGCTGTCGTTGGCAGCCCACAGGTTGAGCGACAGATCCGTGGCGTGCCCGGCCTCGGCCAGCAGCTGCTTGGCTTTGGCGACGTCGCCGTCATCGCCCGACGGATACAGGTCGTATTCGACGCGGCCCGCGATGCCGGGGGTGATCAGGGTCGTCGCGCGCACGGCCGCTTGGCTGCCCCCCTGGGCGATGATGAAGGCCTTCGGGTCGACTGCGTACTCGATCGCCTGCCGCACCTTCAGATCCTTGAGGGCGCCGCGCTGAGTGTTCATCGCCAGGTAGGTGATGGGACCGGCCTCGCTCGTGGCCAGCCGCTTCTTGGCATCCGGGTTCTTGTTCACGAGGTTCAGCTCGGCCGCGCCCAGGTAGGTGGCCAGGAACGACGTCCTCGCGCTGCCCGCGTCGCTGACGAGCGTCTGCGTGCTCGTGGAGACGTCCTGGCTCTCCTTGAACACGATCTTGTCGGGACCGGCCGTGCGCACGGGGTCCGTGCTCTTGTCCCAGTGAGTGTTGCGCACGAGCTCGAGGGCCGTGCCCTGCTTGTTGGAGGAGACCTTGTAGGGGCCGGTGGCCACGGGGTCCTGGCCGTACGTCTGCGGGTTGTCCTTCGCCCTCGGAACGGGCGCGAAAGCCGGCATCGAGGCGATCCAAGGCCAGTCGCCGTACGGCGCATTCAGGTGGAACACGATCGTCTTGTCGTCCGGGGTCTCGATCGAGGCGAGGTCGCCGCCCGTGTACGGCCCCTGGTACTTCTCGGCGCCGGCCAGCAGCGACTTGTGGTAGCCGAGACCGCCGGACAGTTCGGGCGCGAACGAGCGCTCCACGCCGTACTTGATGTCCTTGGACGTGATGGGCGTGCCGTCGGCGAAGGTGAGGCCGTCCTTGAGGGTGTAGGTCCAGGTCTTGCCGCCGTCCGAGGCCTTACCCGTGTCGGTCGCGAGGTCGGGGACCACCTTCGCCGGCTGTCCGGGCCGGATGTCCCACGTCGTCAGGCGCCGCTCGATGAGGCCGAGCGTCGTGATGGCCAGGTTCTGGCTCTTGGCCGGGTCGAGATCGATCTGCGTCGCTGACGTGAGGATCGTGAGCGTGCCACCGGTGGCGTCGGTCTTGGCGGTGCCGCTGCTGCCCGAGCAGGCGGTCAGCGCGAGCGTTGCTGCAGCGGCCACGGCGATCGCCGCGGTGACGTGTCGTCTCATGTGTTCCCTTTCGTCCGTCCGTATCAGCCTGTCAGCGGACGAACGTATTCCCGCAATCGGCCGAAACGCGGCGTCACGTGCGAGTGGCGATGCCGCCGGGTCAGCTGCCGTAGCCGGCCACGATGACGTCGATGAGCTCTTCCCGCTCCTCGACGGGCAGGAACGTCCCGGCGGCGGCGTTGAGCTGGAACGCCTCGAGATCGGTCAGGTCGTACTCGAACGTCTCGGCCAGGAGGGCGAGCTCGCGCGTGAGCGACGTGCGGCTCATCGTGCGGTTGTCGACGTTGACCGTCACCGCGAATCCGAGCTGGTAGAGCAGATCGAAGGGGTGATCCGCCATGTCGGTGCCCCAGGCCGCGACCGCACCCGTCTGCAGGTTCGACGACGGCGACAGCTCGAGCGGGATCTCGCGATCGCGCACCCAGCGTGCCAGATCGCCGAAGCGCACCTGCACATCCTCACCGTCCCGGCCGACCACCTCGAGGTCCTGCGCGATCCGCACGCCGTGCCCGAGGCGCAGCGCACGTCCGTCGATGAGCGCCGAGCGGATCGAATCCAGTCCCGCCGCTTCCCCGGCGTGCACGGTGGCCGGGAAGAACTCCGCGGCGAGGTAGTCGAACGCGTCCCGCAACCGCGAGGGCGGGAAGCCGTCCTCGGGGCCGGCGATGTCGAAACCGACGGCTCCGCGGTCGCGCCACGACACCGCGAGCCTGGCGATCTCGAGCGCCCGGTCGGTATGACGCATCGCCGTGATGAGCTGTCCGACCCTGATGTCGTGCCCGGCCGCGTCCGCAGCGTCCTCGGCCTGCTCGATCCCCTCCTGCACGGCGGCGACCGCGTCGTCGAGACTCAGCCCTCCGGCCAGGTGCTGCTCAGGCGCCCAGCGCACTTCACCGTAGACGACGCCGTCGGCCGCGAGGTCCTCGACGAACTCGCGCGCGACGCGGATCAGTCCCTCCCGGGTCTGCATGACGGCGAGGGTCAGATCGAACGTCTTCAGATACTCGACCAGGGAGCCCGAATCGCTCTTGCGGGCGATCCACTCGCCGAGCGCCCCACTGTCGTGCTCGGGGACGGGGATGCCGGCCGCGTCGGCCAGCTCGAGGATCGTCGCGGGGCGCACGCCGCCGTCGAGGTGGTCGTGCAGCGAGATCTTGGGAAGGCTGCGCAGCGAGACGCCGCCGATCCGCACGTCGCCGTTCTGGTCGATGGACATGATTCTCCTCGGGGTCTGAGATGTCGGGATGCCGCGGCGCGGCTCTTACGCGGTGATGCGCTCGATCACGATGCCGTGGGCGGCGGTCCGGGAGGTCGTTCCGATGGCCCAGCCTCCTTCGAGCGCGTCGAGCGCACGTGGGATCCGGGATTCCTCGTCGGCGGCGAGCGTGAAAAGGGGCTGCCCGGCCCTGACGGCGTCGCCGGGCTTGACATGCAGGTCGATCCCGGCGGCATGGGCGACGGAATCCTGCGGGCGCGCACGACCGGCGCCCAGCCGCCACGCGGCGATCCCGAAGTCCCACGCGCTCATCGTGGTCACGACGCCGTCACGGTCCGCGGTCACGGTGTGGTTCTCGCGGGCCACCGGCAATGCGGCGTCGGGATCGCCGTCCTGGGCCCGGATCATGGCGCGCCACACGTCCATCGCCCGCCCGTCGCGCAGGGCCGCCTCGACGTCGGCATCGGGTCGGCCGGCCAACGCCAGCATCTCGCGGGCCAGGGTCACGGTCAGCTCGACGACATCCGCCGGTCCGCCGCCGGCGAGCACCTCTATCGATTCACGGACCTCGTTCGCGTTGCCGATCGCGAGTCCGAGCGGCGTGTCCATGTCGGTGATCAGAGCGGTGGTCGCCACCCCCGAGTCCGCCCCGAGGGCCACCATCGTGCGTGCGAGCTCACGCGCCTTCGCGAGATCGCGCATGAAGGCGCCCGAGCCGACCTTGACGTCAAGGACCAGCGACTCGGTGCCCTCGGCGATCTTCTTCGACATGATGCTCGAGGCGATCAATGGAACCGCCTCCACGGTGCCGGTCACATCCCGCAGGGCGTACAGGCGCTTGTCCGCCGGCGCCAGACCCGACCCTGCGGCGCAGATCACAGCGCCGACCTCGCGCAGCTGCGCCCGCATCTCGTCGTTCGACAACGCGGCGCGCCAGCCCGGGATCGACTCGAGCTTGTCGAGGGTCCCGCCCGTGTGCCCGAGTCCCCGGCCCGAGAGCTGCGGCACGGCGACTCCGAACGACGCGACCAGGGGCGCCAAAGGCAGCGTGATCTTGTCGCCGACCCCGCCGGTCGAGTGCTTGTCGACCGTCCGCTTTCCGAGCCCGGCGAAGCTCATCCGCTCGCCCGAGGCGATCATCGCGTCCGTGAGCACCCGGATCTCGTCCCGGTCCATCCCGTTGAGGAGAACGGCCATCGCGAATGCTGCCATCTGCGCGTCGGTCACGTAGTCGCGCGTGTAGGCGTCGACCATCCAGCGCAACGCATCCGGATCCAGGCCCGTCCTGTCGCGCTGGGCCCGGATCACGTCCACGGCGTCGAAGGGCTCCACCGTCGCCATCCGCTCGGAGTGGTGGTCGCTCAACGAACCGTTCCCTCCAGGTCGCGCGGACCGAACGCGTCGGGAAGCACGTCGTCGATCGTGCGGATGCCCGAGACGGTGTCCAGCAGCATCCCGGGGATCGCGTGCTCGTACAGAAGCTGACGGCACCGCCCGCACGGCATGATCGTCGCGCCCTCGCCGTTCACGCACACGAACGCGACCAGCTGACCGCCGCCGGACATGTGCAGGTCCGAGACGAGTCCGCATTCGGCGCACAGCGTCACGCCGTACGACGCGTTCTCGACATTGCAGCCCTGGACTATGCGCCCGTCGGTCACCAGCGCGGCAGCGCCCACCCGGAACCGCGAATACGGCGCGTACGCGCGCTCGGACGCTTCGCGGGCCGCGGTGTGCAGAGCGTCCCAGTCGATGTCGGTCACGTTGCTTCCTCCGATGACGAGCCGGCCCGGCGGCTATCCCTTGATGTACGGCTTGCCGTCGGCGGCGGGCGCCACGATCTTCCCGGCGAACCCGGCGACCGCGAGGATCGTCACGACGTACGGCAGCATGAGCATGAACTCGCTCGGAATCGGGGTCTTCAGCACCGTGAGCAGGTTCTGCAGGTTCGTGGCGAAGCCGAACAGGAGCGCCGCCAGCGTCGCCCGCAGCGGATCCCATCCGCCGAAGATGACCGCCGCGAGTGCGATGAAGCCGAGGCCGGCGGTCATGTCCTTCGTGAACTGCGGCACGGACACCAGCGTGAAGTACGCACCGCCGACTCCTGCGATCGCCCCGGCCAGCAGCACGTTCCAGAACCGGGTCGGGTTCACCCTGATGCCCACCGTGTCTGCGGCCTTCGGGTGCTCTCCCACGGCGCGCAGCCGCAGCCCCCAGCGCGTGCGGTACATCCCCCACGTCACGGCCACGACCACCATGTACATGAAATACACGATGAAGGTCTGGTCGAACAGGACCGGTCCGATCACGGGGATGTCGCCCAGCAGCGGGATCTTCCAGTTCGGGAAGGTGGCCGCGTTGTTCAGCGCCGCCTCGTTCGGCGCGAGCAGCGCCCCGTAGAGGAAGCCGGTCAGCCCCGAGACCAGCACGTTGAGCACGACGCCGACGATGATCTGGTCGACGAGGTACCGGATCGCGAACGCCGCCAGCACGAATGCCACGAACACGCCGCCGATCATCGCGCCGACCAGGCCGACGAAGGGATTGTGCGTCAGACTCGACAGCAGGACGGCCGAGAACGCCCCCAGCAGCAGCTGACCCTCGATCGCGATGTTGACGACGCCGCCGCGTTCACCTATCACCCCGGCCAGCGCGCCGTAGACGAGCGGCACCGACAGCGAGAGCGCCCCGGCCAGGGTTCCGGCCACGGGCACGACCCCTCCGTCCTGGGCGGCCCAGGTGACGAACGCGAACAGGGCGAGCACGGCGAAGACGATCCCCACCCACAGCCCCGTCCGGCGGTAGCCGATCGCGTCCCACCACGTCCACGCGGTCAGAACCGCCAGGATCGCCCACGTGATCCACACGGTCGCGGACGACGGGACGGGCAGGTCGGGAATGTCGAACGCGACA
>Ga0164243_10008096_pt1 | contig 15575 bp, 16 predicted proteins | sample OricompcompostOP_FD_108781 | JGI IMG/M metagenome (GOLD analysis project Ga0164243, IMG submission 108781) | Organic Plus compost microbial communities from Emeryville, California, USA - Original compost - Organic plus compost (OP) | ecosystem: Engineered > Solid waste > Mixed feedstock >...
CTTAAAGGTGGCCGCAAGATCGACCGTGATTTCTTCCGGCTTGCGCCAGCCGACAGCAATCCAAGGGTTCGAAGGAACGAACGTATATTTCGATCCGAGGTTGACGACTGTCACCTGATGGCCGGCGGGCAATTTGCGCTTCAATTCATAGGCCATGATCGTGCCACCAAGGCCAGCTCCGAGAACGACGATCCGTGACATGACCATTCCTCCCTGTTTTTCTTATCCGACCTGCGCCAGCTATTGCTTGGAAACATCGCCTTTGATGCAGGACTGACGTGTGGCTCGGCTGAAGTCCCGGTGGCACGTTCCGTCCTTGCTGGGGCAACAAGATCGATGACGAAGATCAAGCCTCGTCTTGTCTTTGGTAGGCGTTTCGCCGAGAAAGTATGTGATCTAGTCACAAAATTTCGAGCATGCCGGCACAAGCGGCATTCCGGAGTTCAGGGAGAGAATGAATGGGAATTCGTTTATTCGTGCTTGCGGCGGCTGCGCTTGCGTGGCTCTCGTCGGGAGCAGTCGCAGGAGAGGTCGTCTACAAGTGTGACGACAAGACAGAACTCACCGCAACTTTCCGCGCGGATCCCAATGCGGTCGATCTGGTGTTTAAGGGCTCGAACGCACGGCAGAGCCTTCCTCAGGTGCTATCCGCAGACGGCGGGCGATACGCGGCGGGCGACACAGAGTTCTGGATCAAAGGTCGTCAGGCGACGCTTTCACGCGGGCAAAACAAGACGGTCTGTGAGACGAAGCGTTAGGTGCTTTCCGGAACGCGGCGGCCTCTACTGCGGCGGAATTTCTTGTCTCAGCTTTGATATGCGAATGCGCGTCGAGGCGCCGACGCCGGTAGTGGTGGTGCACTCGAAATGGGTGCGGTTGACGTTATAGACAGCCGTGTTTCCTTCGGCTGTCATCGCGCGTTGGGCGCAGAGGACGGCGCCGCCTCGGATTGCCGGTTCGCGTTGAGCCGCGACGACAGCACCCGCCGCCGCGACGAGATCGTAGAAACGCGAAGGAGGCCATGTCGCGTCCCACCTCGCGGTGAGTTCCGCCGTCTCGTGTACGTCATTGTTGGTGCAGGTCACGGAAAGTTCCGCTGCGTCCGGATGCTTGAGATTGACGGTCACGGTCTGGTCGCCGGCAATGCGATCCGAGACCTGCATTTGTGGAACCTGTTCACCGAGGCTGGCTGCAACGGTATCGCATTCGTCCGCGCGCACGTACGACGCCGAAGCAAGGGTAATGAGCACCGCAAATGCCAATTGCCTGACCACAGTCTCGTTCCTTTCCCAGTCCTGATCCGCCACCACTCCGAAGCTCTATAGAGTGAAGGGCGATCGTCAACTAGGCCATAAGAGATTCGCGCGAATTGCGGTGCATTCCGCTCCATTGAAAAAAGGGCGGTACCACCCCGGGCCTCCATCCCAAATCCGTCAATTGAGAGCGGCGAAGCCAAGCCTTTGGAGGGCGCTCTCTCCCAGCTTTCGATCATCGCCGCCACGCCTCACGAGACCGTCGAGATGCCTGACGGTACGCGTGAGATTCCGGCGCATGGTTTGCTGGAAGAAAATCTTGACTACGTCGTCGTCGGCCAGGCCCAGGATGACCTGGGCTTCGGATCGGGCTTCTTCGAGATCGGTTTCCGATGTCATCGCTCGCCACCTGACGTTATCATTCTTCGTACGCAGGTCCCGAGCCTATAGCAGATTTCTCCGTCGCGGTCTTGCGACCGATCAAGAGAGATCGAGAAATCTAAGTGCAACTGTCATGTTCTGTCATAAATTGCAGATCGTCTTGGCTGCATTCCCCGAGAGATTCTGCGGTCGGCTCGTCGCTTCGATTCGGCCAGGGCGGCAGCGGCGGTAGCCCGAGGACGCTGCGGACCAGACCGAACGAGCGACGGTGAATTGGCGTCGCTCCAAGTTTTTCGAGTGCAACGCGGTGCTCGGGAACGGGATAACCCTTGTGGCCTTTGAATCCATATCCGGGATATTCCGCATCCAGTTCGCACATCCGTCTGTCGCGGGACGTCTTTGCGATAATAGAGGCGGCGGCGATCGTCAGGCTTTTTGCATCTCCCTGGACAATTGCTTGCTGCGGGACGTCGAGCTCTTTGATTTTCCGGGCGTCGAGCAGAACATGGTCGGGCCGCGCGGAAAGACCTTCGACGGCGCGACGCATTGCGAGAATGCCGGCCCAATAGATATTCAAAGCATCGATCTCATGGACCTCAGCCCATCCGATGCACCACGTCACTGCGGCGTCTTTGATTTCACTCGAGAGCCGTTCACGAGCGGCCGCGTCGAGCTTCTTGGAATCGTCGACGCCGGGAATGCGCGTACCTGGTTTGAAGATGACTGCGGCGGCACAGACCGGCCCGGCAAGAGGGCTCATTCCCGCCTCGTCGACGCCGGCGACGAGCAAAGCGCCTGCGGCCCACAATTCGGTTTCGAAGCGCAATAGTTTGCGCAGACGCTGGCCTTCGGAGCGATTTTCGAAGCGCCGGCGTTCGACGGCCGCAAGAATAGCCTTTGCGCCGGGACGCACATCGCTTCTCAGCGCGTCTTCGACGGCCTTATCGAGGGGCCGTCCTTCGCGCACATAACGCTGATTGATCTCTGACAGATTGAGTTTCACGACGCCGGACTAAAAGTGACATTCGGCAAGAACGTGGCACACGGAAATCAGACCCGTCAATGTGGCGGGTCTTCTTGGCTTTTGCCGAACGCAGTTCCGGTGGTTACAGGCTCCTTAGGATTTTTCTGGCAAACACAGTCTGCTTCCATTGCTTGTCTTCACAAACAACAGGCTTGGCGGCCGGGCACCTCTTCGCGCATCTTGCAACCAGGGGGTGCCCGTCATGCTCATATTTTGGCTGCCTGCGAAGGACGTAGGTCGAGCGGTCGCGAGAGTTCTTCTCGCCGCACAGGCGATCGTGTTGCTTTTGGTCGTGACCGGTTGCTCCGGGCAAAGCGGAGGCAGGGCATCTCTTCAGACATCGACTGAAGTCCAGCCAGCGAACGTGGCTGCCCGAACGATGCCGGTGGTGCCGGGGCGACGGGCGCGTGTCTTCATCTTTGCCGGTCTCGGGGACAAGTGTGAACCGGTCGCGGCACCAGAGATCTCAATTGCTCAGCCACCTGCCAAGGGCGATGTGACGTTCGTGTCCGGACAGGAGACGACGATCCAATCGTCCGCCCATGGGACGTGCCTTGGGCAGAGCGCGACCGGCACCGGCGTCTATTATACGGCCCGGACCGGACAGCAGGGCACCGACCATTTTGCCGTGACGGCCAAGCTTGCAAGTGGTGAGACCGTCACGCAGACCTTCGAAGTGACGATTGCCGACTGAAAACAGGAAGCCGCTCGCCATCCGAGTAAGCGTTTCCTTAACTTCGCTTCGGCACAGTGATTTTGCGTTTGTTCAGATTTGGAGCCCAGGCGTCATGCGTCGCTCGCTGCGGTCAATCGGCCCTACGGCCGTCGTTGCGTTTCTCGTCCTTCTGCCGATGACGGGGGCTCTCGCGGAAGACGTCGAATTCGACAATGCATCTGCGGAAGGCTCGCAGATCGAAGCGGCCGGAGCCGACCCTTACGTGCCGTCGGCCGAGAATAATCTCAACAGTATTCCGGAAGATGGCGAGAGCATTCGTCGCGTGACAATGCCCGACAGTCCATTAGTCAAGAAGATCCTTGCTTCCCGCCCAGACGAGGACCTCGTGATCTGCATCGCAGGCTGTTATGCCGGGCAGGACCGGGTCGTTTATGCGCAGCCTGCTGTCAAGCTGCCCCGCGCTACGATCGGCCCACAGTCGATGCTTCGTTCCCCTGCCGTCATCAATCGGGCGAACTGACGTTTTAGCGTGGCGCCAAGGCGCGTTTGTGTCCGCCATTCGCGGTGCCGACGGGACTGAATTCCGCCGATTTTGTTCATCTTGTTCATGAGGCGTTCGTAGCGCACGCCGGCGACGGATCGTGCGGATGTTTGCGTTTTTATCTCCGATGGCCGGGCACTTTCCCCCAACGCCTCTCCCCGGCCCGAAGGAGATTATCGATGAAGAACTTATCGCGCGGCGCGTGGCTTGCCATTGCAGCGGTCGCCGCAGTTCCGGCCACTGTTGCCATCGCGAAGACGGCCGACTACGGCGGCTGGCGCATGATGTCGCCAGAAACCCGCTCACGTCTCGAGGACGGACGGCTTGCGATGGTGAAGACCGCGCTCCAGCTCACGCCGGATCAGGAGAAGCTTTGGGCGCCCGTCGAAACACAGGTTCGTGACGCCTTCAAAGCTCGCGAAGCCCGGATGGAAGACTGGAAGAAAAAGCGCGACGAATGGCGGGCCGAGCGCGAAAAAGGTGGCGATCATAAGCGGGCGGATCTTGCTGCTCGTTTCGAGAAGATCAGCCAGCGCATGAGCGAACGTGCCGAGCGCATGAAGGCCTTCTCGACAGCATTCTCTCCGTTCTACGCTTCGCTCAACGATGAGCAGAAGGAGGTGCTGCGTCCGCTGATGCATGAACTTTCGCCGGGCTTTGGCCATCGCGGCCATCGGTTCGCCGGCGGTTGGGGACCGGGCGGCCGTCATCATGGCTGGTTCGGTCATGATGGGCACATGATGGGTCCGGGCGGCCATATGGGACCTGGCGGATCGCAGATGCAGGATCAGGACAACGACGATGGTGGTCCGGATCAAACGCCGGCCGAACCCGACAAGAAGGGCTAAGGTTCGAGCAGCCTTCCTGTTTCACTCTTCTCTCGCTACTGGCCGGGCCCTAAAAAGCCCGGCCTTTTTATAGGCCTGGCTCTGAATTTTTCTGTCTCAGCCTGATCGCTTATCGCGCGGGTCGCACGCGGTTGCGATCATCGTCCCGGCGCTTCATGAACTTCGGAGCGTCCGTGCTGCTCCAGGACGAACGGCCTTCGCCGTTACGACGTGATTTTTGCGGCGCATGTCCCTGGTCGCGATGAGCGGCGTTGGCTTCGCCACGATGGCGCCCTTCAGCGGAGCGCGGTGCGTGGCGATGATCGCGACCGGCCTCAGCGGTTCGATGATCGCCGCGATGCTCCGTCCGGTGCTCTTTCGGTCGATGATGCTCGCCCGGGCGCTGGTCGCCGCGGCGATCTCCATGGGGACGAGACTGGTTGGCATGCTGCTCGCGGGGACGACGGTCTTCGCCGTGCCGACGTTCCTGACGTGAAGATTGTTCGCGATCGGTTACTCCAAACATCGCGGCGCCGTCGATGGCGTGACCGCTTTCCGGCGCCGTGTGGCTTCGGCGCTCGGGTGCGCGTCGTGGGCGTTCGTCGCGACCCTCGTTGCCTCTCATCACGTTCGGCCGGTTGTGGCCAGCGTGGCGTTCGGGCCTTGCGCGTCCCTCGCGCTGGCGGTGTTCGCCGTTGCGGCCACCGCGGCCGCGTTCGCGACGCGGGCCTTCGCCGTCATACTGCGGATGGCTGCGGGGCAGCGCCGGAAGGGCTTCGCCACCGACATCGTCGATGACTTCGATCGGCTGCTTCATCATGCGCTCGATCGCGCGGACTTCCTGGCGCTCGGACGGATCGCAGAGCGAGATCGCTATGCCGTTCGTGCCCTTGCGCGCCGTGCGACCGACGCGGTGAACGTAGGTTTCCGGATCGAGCGGCATGTCGAAATTGATGACATGCGTGATGTTCGAGACGTCGATGCCGCGCGCCGCGATATCGGTCGCGACAAGAACGCGAATGTGGCCCAGCATGAAATCATTGAGGGCGCGCTGACGGGCATTTTGCGCCTTGTTCCCGTGGAAGGCGGCGGCGCTGATGCCGGCCATGCCAAGGCGTCCTGCCACGCGGTCCGCCCCGCGCTTCGTTCGCGTGAAGACAATCACGCGTTTGGCGGCATCATCGGCGAGAAGCGTGTGAAGACGGCTTTGTTTCTCCGGCGTCCTGACGATCATGATCTTCTGATCGATGCGGTCGACGACGATCTTCTTCGAGGAGAGATCGACGCGATAAGGGTCGTGAAGAATATCGTAGGCGAACTTCTTGATTTCATCCGGCATCGTTGCAGAGAACAATGCTGTCCGGCGTTTCTGCGGAATGAGCGAGACGATTTTCCTGATGTCGCGGATGAAGCCCATGTCGAACATGCGGTCTGCTTCGTCGATGACGAGAGTCTGCACGCCCGAAAGATCGCAGCTTCGCATGTTGACGTGATCAAGCAAACGGCCCGGCGTCGCGACGAGCACATGCACGCCGCGTTTCAAGGCATTGATCTGCGGCCCCTTGCTGACGCCGCCAAGGACGACGGCGCGGCGGATGTGCATGTTGCGCGAGAGTTTGGCGACTTCCTGGTCGATCTGGACAGCGAGTTCGCGCGTCGGCGCGAGGATCAGAGCGACGACTTGCTTGTAGCCGGGCTCGATCGCGTCTGCAGCGATCTTGTTCAAGATCGGAAGAAGGAAAGTCGCGGTCTTGCCGGACCCCGTCTCGGCCATGCCGAGGAGGTCGCGGCCTTCGAGCTGGGGCGGCAACGCCTGCGCCTGAATGGGCGTTGGCGTCGTGTACCCGCACTGCGTCAGGGCACGCGAAAGAGGCTCGGCGAAACCGAAAGCCTCGAAAGTTTGTGTCGTCAAAGTGAAAGATTTCCCAAGGGCTTCAAGGCCCGTGCATCTCGTGCCGGGGCTCGTCCCATGGCCCACACCGGCGCTTTCGGGGTGCGGCCTTGTCTATAAGGATTGATCTCAATGCAGGGTCGAGCGCGGTGATTGAACCGCTTTTGAGTGGCACGAGGACCCGAGCGCCATCGAAGAGCAATGGCGTGCTGATGACGGTGTTTGGGGGCAAAGTCAAGGCATTAGAGTGAACTTACATTCAGCTGTGTCGCCAGGACGCGGAGGGATCTAAGTTACTTTCATCGTGTTAACCGCTGAAATTGCGCCGCGCATCGTATCCATGACGCCGGGCTCCGTCATCGAATGTCCGGCGTGATCGAGGATTTCGAGTCGAACGGTCGGCCACGCCGCGGCGAGTGCGTATGAGCTTTTTGGCGGGCATAACAGATCGTAGCGTCCTTGAATGATGACGCCGGGGATGTCGCGAAGCTTGTGCGCATTCGATAGCAATTGTCCGGGCTGCAGAAAGAACGAGTTCTTGATGTAATGCGCTTCGATGATGGGGGTTGGCGGCAGGCGCCCCCCTTCGTTGATGGTTGCCGGAATGGCGGCGTGCTTCGGCGCGAGTTCCGAAAGCGCGCGCTCGTATGCGTGCCAGATATGGGCGGCCTGTGTCCGTTCGGGGCCATCCGGTCCGGTAAGGCGCCGCACGTAAGCAGCCAACGGGTCGTTTCGCTCCTCGAGGGGCAAGCAGCGGCAGAAGGCTTCGAAGAGCTCGGGACGGAAAATCTGCGGTCCTTCGACGAAGGCCCAAGCGACTTCTTCGTCCGTGCCGAGAAAGAGGGCGCGGAGAACGAGGGCGGAGACGTGCTCGGGGTGTTGCTCGGCGTAGGCAAGCGCGAGCGTCGATCCCCAAGAGCCGCCGACCATCATCCATTGCTCGACGCCAAAGTGCGCTCGGACGCTTTCAAGATCGGCGAGGAGGTGCGCCGTGGTGTTCGCCTCACACGACAGGTAGGGGTGACTGCGCCCCGCGCCGCGCTGGTCGATCAGCAGGACATGGTCTCGTGCCGGATCGAAGAGTGTCCGATGGAGCACTTGCGCGCCGCTTCCCGGACCGCCGTGCAGGAACACGATCGGGCGGCCACCTTTCAGACCGATCTCCTCGACGTAAATCCAATGGCCGTCGCCAACGTCGAGCATGCGGGCATCAAAGGGACGGAACGATTCGGGTAACGTCTTCATTCATCCTGCTGAACATGCTTTTTGCTAAACGACAAGTTCCGCCGGTAAGAAGCCTGCAACCAAAGGGAAAGACCGGCCTGACTTCCCGTCACATATCAGTCATGACGTCTCGGCAGTTCAAAGCGGTAACGGACCCGTCTCATGCATAGCTTCGGTTGATGCGCAGACGGCCCATCCTCGAAAACCGGAGTTCAGAGAGTGCAGCCGATTGACGAAACCGGCGTCGATCACTACCTGCTGCCGGCCTGCAAATCCTTGCGGCGGTGCGCTATATGTATCTTCCAACGGGCACCGGTTTCATTGGAGTAACAGAGAATGATCCAGAGCCAACGCCGGAGAGCGCGCTACACTACCGCTTTTGTTTCAATGCTCGCGGCCGTCTTGGGCTTGAGCCTGGTGGGTGTCGCGGCTGCTAATGCCGAGTCTGCGATGCTCGTCGGCACGTGGGCGGGGAATGGCTCGATCAATTTTTCTTCCGGAAAGAAGGAGCGGGCGCGTTGCCGTGCGCACTTCGCGAAAACCGGTGAGACGAGTTATGAAATGTCTGCGACCTGCGCCACGTCTTCAGCCAAAGTCGATCAGACCGCCCAGCTGACGAAAGTCGGTGCGAGCAGCTACGTCGGCAGCTTTTACAACCAGCAGTATAACACCGGCGGTACGATCCATATCAAAGTTTCGGGGCGTACAGGATCCGTCAATCTCGCGGGTGAAGCGGGCACAGCATTCTTTCGTCTGCGGAAGTATTGAGGTTCACGAGACTATTGTCGTCCACCGGGCTTGTCCCGAGGATGATTGGGCGGCAACGCACCTAATGGAATGAAACCTCGGCAGGAAGTTGAGGATGACAGGACGAGTTGCGACCGTCGTTGTGGATGACCGCCTTCGCGGCCATCACGCGATTGCTGCCATTATTCGCCTTGCCGTTGTTCGTCCGCGAATTCTTCTTCAAGTTCGCGTTCAAGCGTGACGAGGTCTTCCGGCAACGGCATGCCAGTCGCCTTCAGCTGATTGAGCTTCTCAACAAGCGAGAGGTAGATCTCGTGCTTATCCTGGGGCTGGTTCTGCATGTCCGTCAGAAGCTGCGAAATTTCGAGCTTGATCTGGTCGAAGGCCATGATCCCGTGCCTTTCCTGAAATGGGGCGTGCTGTGAGCTATTCCGCCGCCTGCTTGTCGGCATATCCCAACTGCGCGTTGAGTTTTTCGACGAGATCGGCGGCGGCTTCGGGGATATTCGTGCCGGGACCGAACACCGCCTTGGCGCCCGCCGCATAAAGCGCGTCGTAATCCGCGGGCGGAATGACGCCGCCCACGACGATCATGATGTCGCCGCGGCCTTCCTTGTCGAGCGCGGCTTTGAGTTCCGGCACAAGCGTCAGGTGGCCCGCCGTCATGGTCGAGACGCCGACGACGTGCACGTCGTTTTCGACGGCCTGGCGAGCGGCTTCATCGGCGGTGGCGAACAGCGGTCCGATGTCGACGTCGAAGCCCAGATCGGCGAACGCCGAGGCGATGACTTTCTGGCCGCGGTCGTGGCCGTCCTGGCCGAGCTTCGCAATCAGAATGCGGGGACGGCGGCCGTCGTTCTTATCGAATTGCTCGACGAGCTTCTTGACGCGCTCAAGGCTCGGATTCATCGCCGCTTCCTTTTTATAGACGCCGCTGATAGCGCGAATTTCAGCCTTGTGTCGCGAGAACACTTTTTCCAGCGCAAAGGAGATTTCACCGACCGTCGCTTTCTTGCGTGCAGCTTTGACGGCGAGATCGAGAAGGTTGGCGTTTCCCTTGGCACCTTCAGTCAACGCGTCGAGCGCGGCTTGCGTTTCCGCCTCGTTACGCTCGGCGCGCAGCCGCACGAGTTTCGCAAGCTGAGCTTCGCGGACGGCGTGGTTGTCAACCTTGAGGAAGTTGATCTCCCTGTCGCCCTTGATTTGGTATTTATTGACGCCGGTGATCGTCTGGCGGCCGGAGTCGATGCGGGCTTGCGTTCGTGCGGCGGCTTCTTCGATGCGCAGCTTCGGAATGCCAGCCGCGATGGCTTTTGCCATGCCGCCTTGCTCTTCGACTTCCTCGATGTGCGACATTGCCTTCTTGGCAAGCTCGTACGTCAGGCGTTCGACGTAATGGCTGCCGCCCCACGGGTCGATGGTGCGGCAAGTGCCGCTTTCCTGTTGCAACAGAAGCTGCGTGTTGCGGGCGATGCGCGCCGAGAAGTCGGTCGGCAATGCAATAGCTTCGTCGAGGCCGTTGGTGTGCAGCGACTGCGTATGACCTTGCGTGGCGGCCATGGCTTCGAGGCAGGTCCGCGTCGCGTTGTTGAAGATGTCTTGCGCCGTCAGCGACCAGCCCGATGTCTGCGAGTGTGTGCGTAAAGACAGCGAACGCTGATCCTTCGGCTTGAACTCGTCCTTGATGAGCTTTGCCCAGAGCAGACGCGCGGCGCGCATCTTGGCGATTTCCATGAAGTAGTTCATGCCGATCGCCCAGAAGAACGACAGGCGCGGCGCGAAGGCGTCGATGTCGAGACCTGCCGCGACTCCCGCGCGCGCATATTCGATGCCGTCTGCGATCGTGTAGCCGAGTTCGAGGTCAGCCGTCGCGCCGGCTTCCTGCATGTGGTAGCCGGAAATCGAGATCGAATTAAACTTCGGCATGTTCGCGGAGGTGTAGGCGAAAATGTCCGAGACGATGCGCATCGATGGTGCGGGCGGATAGATGTAGGTGTTGCGCACCATGAACTCTTTCAGAATGTCGTTCTGAATGGTCCCGGCGAGCTTCTCCGGCGGGACGCCCTGTTCTTCACCGGCCACGATAAAGAGCGCGAGTACCGGCAGCACGGCACCGTTCATCGTCATCGAGACGGTCATGTCCTGGAGTGGAATGCCGTCGAACAGTGTGCGCATGTCGTAAATGGAATCGATCGCGACGCCTGCCATACCGACGTCGCCCTTCACGCGCGGATGGTCGGAATCGTAGCCGCGGTGGGTCGCGAGATCGAAGGCGATGGAAAGACCCTTCTGACCGGCGGCGATGTTGCGGCGATAGAAGGCGTTGGAATCTTCCGCGGTGGAGAAGCCCGCATACTGACGGATGGTCCAGGGCTGCAGCGCGTACATCGCCGGATAGGGCCCCCGCACGAACGGCGGGATGCCGGGCAGACCGTCAATGAAATCGAGCCCGGCCGTATCGGCATCGGAGAAGACGGGCTTCACCGGGATGCCTTCGGGCGTTTCCCAGATGGGTGCCTCAGGCGCTTTGATCGTGGCTATAGGCGTGCCAGGGCTTTCCGGATCGAGGGGGATTTGAGCGAAATTTGGGATCGAAGTCATTCGGGGCGCTGATCCGGTCAATAAGGGATGAGTTCGGCCGCAAGGTACGGCAAAACCGGGGGCGGGGACAAGTTTTGATGGTGCGTACATCTCCCCTGCGGGGTGCCGCCGCATCCCCTGTGTTGGCTGGGCGCTTGTGTTCCGCTGGCCGTTGCCGTCCGGCGGCGGTTCGGGGTCCGTTGCAGCACCGTGCGGACGTGGGGCAAATGGCGCAGGAGATTATTTACCTCGAACGGCAGCGGCGGACCTTTCAGGGGCGGTTTCGCGGTATATTTCCGGGAACGATTCTCGGAATAAAGGTCATGGGAAACAAAATCGCTTTTATCACTGTGGTGATGGCCGCCGGACTTGCCGGAACAAGCGCGCTTGCGGAAAGCGCCGAGGAGCCGCCCATGGATCTTCTTGCCTCGCAGGCGCGCGACCAGGGTTTCACGTGCAACCAGCCTAAATCTGCGCGGTTCGACGCGCAAAGTTCCAAGCCCAACGAAAAAGTCTGGATCCTGCAGTGTGAGCACGACACCTTCCGCATGACGGTCGTGCCGGACTTGGCGGCCAAAATCGAGAAACTCGACAGATAGCTATTATCTCATCCGGACATTTGGGTGCCGGTGTCGTTCGCTAGCGGCGCGATTGCTTTGTCACGCTCGGAACAGATCGGCGAGGTCGCATCGGGCATGTTCCTCTCATGAGATCGATTTCTGATCTCAACCCCATTCGAGAGGAGAGCACGTCATGTCAGGTCTTGTTGCCGGTTCTGCCGCTGCTGCCATCACGACCGCAGTCACCGTGGTCATCGCCTCGCTGCCCGATGCGCAAGCGCTGCTTTCTCCTTTGACCGATGGCGGAAACGAATATGCGATCGCGACGGCATCGGTTCTCGCCTCCCTTCCGCTGCTTGGCATCATGGCCGTGCTGGCCGTTTCAGGACGCGAATAACCGACGCTTTCCTTCCGATTTCATGCTTGCCTCCCCCGTGCCTCGACCGGCTCCTCCTCGGAGCCGGTTTTTTTGTGCCAGCGATTTGCTATCGGGATCGCATGCACGACGATAGGATTGCGCTCGTTTCGAGTACCATTCGCGCCATTCTCCTGCCTTTGTTGCTGGCACAATAGTGATTGGGGCATGGGGGTTACGGGAGGTTGCTACCCTGCCTTTTGTTCGAAGGGTGCCGCGGCACCGGTGCGGGCCGGAGTCGACGAGCAGTCCCATCGCGTATCGTGTGGGGTGTGCGTCGTGAATCTCAAAGCCATGATATTTGTTGCCGGCGCGGTGTTCGCGTCGTTTGCTTCTCCGACCAAGTTCAGCGCTGGCAGTCCGGCAGATGCTGCGGATGCGATTCCGCCGCCTGTGGCACGCGATGTGAAGGTTCCGGAATTCGTTCCAGTCATCAACTTCAGTCAGTTCGTCCTGGCGATGCAGACCTTCGCGGCGGAAAATCCTCCAGCGGCGCGGCTTGCGGCCGAAGCTTTGAGCGCAAAGTTCACATCGGATCAGACAAGCGTGCAGACGGCGCAACGCACGGCGCCCATCATCATCACGAGACCAGTCACAGTAGCGCCAGTCACCGTGGCGAATGTGCAGGCTGAACCAATAGCGCAGAGCGAACCTGCTCTGCCGAGCGCGCCGGATCCCACAGCACGACCATCCAAGGAAGCTGCAGATCCGGTCAAGGTCGCGATCCAGGCGGCCCGGCAGCCCGCTGCGACCCATCACAAGCAGAAAATGGCGAAGGCCCGGCCACGCTCCGAGCGGCGCTTTCAACCCGCCATGGGTCTGGGAATGACGATCGAGTCTGCCGAAAACGCGCCGCCCATCTCGTCTCTCGCTCAAAAAAAAAGACCGGCGACAGGCGAATAGGATCACGCGCCGCCGATTAGCATCATTGAGTCCGATTCAAGGGACTGCGCCCAGAGCGCACGGCCCGCAGGATGCGCCGGACAGCGGCTCGGCCTCGAAGCCAGAATTTCAGGTCGGCGTTCCTGGCCAGTCCATGGAGCCGCTCATTTCCAAGTGCGCGAAAGCCGAGAGGTCGTGCTTGGGCATCTTTTGCGGCTGCTGAAGGCAATTCGCAGTTTCGGTCGGCTCGTCCCTATTTCTGCATTTCGTGCGGCAACGGCATGAAGCCGCGCGAAAGAGCGTGATAGAGCGGTTCGCGCTGAATGAGCCGCGAAATGCCGGCAGCTAGCAGCGACGTCGCCATCAGTGGAATGACCATGTTTCGCTCGCTCGTCATTTCCATCACGATCACGACGGCAGTCAGAGGCGACTGTACGACCGCAGCAAAGTAACCGACGGTCATCAACAGCATGAGAGCGCGCGGCTCGATGAAGGCGAAGATCGGCGTCACCATGGATCCCAGTCCGGCGCCGACGGCGAGCGAGGGCGAGAAGAGGCCGCCGGGAATCCCGCTGGCCGACGACAACAGCGTCGAGAGAAGCTTGAACGGGCCATACCAAACGGGGATGAGGTCGCCGGAGACGAGCCCGGCGTGCGTTTGTCCATAGCCGTTGCCCGAAGCATACCCGTTGGTCGCGACGCTCAACCCTGCGACGATCAATCCACAAACGCCTGCAAAGAGCGCGGGGTTTCGGCGAAGTCGTGCGATCAACTGCGGCGGCCTGCGCGTGAGAACGACAAGGGAGCGCGAAAAGGTGCCGCCCATGATACCGCCGAGCAGGGCGCAGACTGGAATTGCGATCCAATCTGCGGCGTGCGTCATTCGCGCGGAGACTTCGCCGAAATAGGCATAGTTGCCGAGTAGAAGCCAACTCACCCCTCCGGCGATCGCTACCGAAGCGATGACGAGTTCGTTGATGCGTCCGGCGAAGGATTTCGCGACCTCCTCGATCGCAAACAGAATTCCGGCGATCGGTGCGTTGAACGCGGCTGCGATGCCTGCTGCCGACCCTGCGAGCACGAGCCCGTTGTGTCGTCCGATGCCCGCGAAGCCGGCAACAGCATACATCACGGACGCGCCGACCTGCACCGTCGGCCCCTCGCGGCCGACGGACGCTCCGAAGACCAATGCGACGGCCGTCATGATGATCTTTGCGACCATCGTCGGCCAGCCGAGCAGCCGTTTGCGGAATGCGACGTTCTTGCTTCTGCGCGCCGCGATGACTTGCGGAATGCCGCTGCCTGTCGAAGCCGGGAACCACCCTGCGGTGACATAGGCCAGGAGCGCAAATCCGAGCGGCGAGATAATGAAGGGCAGCCAAGGCGAGTAGTGAAGGATTCTGTCGTAGAGGTTCTGCGCCGCGTCGGCCAGTTCCGCGAAGCCCACCGCCGCAAGACCGATGAAGATCGCGCCCAGAAGAAAAACGCCGCGTCGAATCCAGACCCGCCGCGAAAGACTGACGTAGCGATAGCGGCGGAGCCGTAATATCCGGCGACGGGTCGCCTTGCGGATGTCAGGTGCTTTCGAGTCCACGAGTGGTCGTCGTCCTCGGCTTTTCCAATTCGTGATCAGGTCAGTTTCTGCTGCAAACCTTTGAGCGTGGCGACGGCGTCGGCGCCGGCAAAAAGGAACTGGTCGACGCCCGCGGCCTTAAGGGTCGCTTCGTTCTCGCCGGGCTTTCCAGCTATCAGCACGAGCGCGGCGCCGGCAGCTTTCAATGCCTTCGCCGTCGGTTCCGCGAGCGTTGCGTTGACGGCATCGGACGAGCAGATGCAGGCTGCCGATGCGCCAGATCTTTTGAACGCCTCAACTGCATCGTCCGGCGTCTTGTAGCCGTCGCTGACGAGTGCCGTGATGCCGCCTGCAGCCAGATAGTTTTTCGTCCAGGTCGTGCGGATGTTGTGATCGACGATCTCGCCCATGCTGGCGAGAAAGACGTTGAAGCCGCCATTCGCATCGGCCGTATCGCGCAACTCTTCGAATGCTTCTCCGAGGCGGTGCGGTTTCAAAGGGGCGATTTCGATTGCTGCTTTGCCATGAGACGCCGGCGGCGCGGGCCATGGCTCTGCACGGACGCCATCGTCGCCGAGAAGCGGGAAGGCGTTCACACCGGTCAATTCCTGGCGGATGGTCGCGACCGATTTGGCACGCGTCTCGGCCGTCTTTGCGATCGCCTCCTGGATGAAGCCGGATTGGAGACACGCCAGGAGGCCGCCGCGCGCCTCGATGTCCTGGAAGATCTCCCAAGCCTTCTTTGCCATCTCGTCGGTCAGATTTTCGACGTACCACGAGCCGCCCGCCGGATCTTCGACACGGCCCAAGTGGCTTTCTTCCTGGCAGACGATCTGGATGTTGCGTGCGACGCGTCGCGCGAACGCGTCGGGTTTGCCGAGCGCGAACGTAAAGGGAAGGACGACGATGGCGTCGGCGCCGCCGAGCGCGGCTCCCGCACAGGCGACCGTGGTGCGCAGGATGTTCGTCCACGGGTCGCGCTTCGCCATGATGCGATAGGA
>Ga0164243_10008098_pt1 | contig 15573 bp, 16 predicted proteins | sample OricompcompostOP_FD_108781 | JGI IMG/M metagenome (GOLD analysis project Ga0164243, IMG submission 108781) | Organic Plus compost microbial communities from Emeryville, California, USA - Original compost - Organic plus compost (OP) | ecosystem: Engineered > Solid waste > Mixed feedstock >...
GACGGACGCGAACGCCTCGGCGGCCGAGGGCTTGTAGTTCATCGTCAGGAAGATGCCAGTGACCAGTTGCAGGATCAGCACCACGGTCGCCAGGGCACCGAAGTAGTACCAGAAGTTGAAATTCTTCGGCGCGTAGTACTCGGTCGCATGTTCCTTCATGAACCGGGTCATCGGAAAGCGCGCATCGATCCAGTCGACCAGCGCGGTCATGCGCGAGCTCTTGCGGGCTCCGCTGTTCTGTAACGTGACGCTCATCAGGCGGCCTCCGCATCTGCGCCGATTTGAACGACGCCGTCGTTAATGAAGCGATACGGCGGGACGGCCAGGTTCAACGGCGCCGGCACGTCCTTGAACACGCGGCCGGCGAGGTCGAACTTCGAGCCGTGACAGGGGCAGTAGAAGCCGCCGGGCCAGGTTGCTCCGAGCGTCGGATCCTTGGGCGCGAAGCGATCGAGCGGCGCGCAGCCAAGGTGAGTGCACACGCCGATCAGGACGAGAATTTCCGGCTTGAGCGAGCGATTCTCGTTCTTCGCATAGGCCGGCTGCGTCGATTCTTCGGAGTCGGGATCGCGCAGATTGTTCTTTTCTTCGGGGCTCGAGAGCGTCGCGAGCATCTCGGGCGTGCGGCGCACGATGTAGATCGCCTGACCGCGCCAATTCACCTTCATGATCGCGCCGGGCTCGAGCTTGGTGATATCGGCTTCGACCGGCGCGCCGAGCGCTTGAGCTCGGGCACTGGGCTTCCATGAAGCGAGGAATGGAACCGCGGTCAGCGCGGCGCCGGCAATACCGGTGACGGTAGTGGCGACGAGCAGGAAATGACGCCTGCCGCCGTCTACTTGATCAGCTTCTGAACTCATCCACGATCTCCGCAAGACGGCTTTAAGGACATCCGTCCGACTTCGTTCAACTTATGCACTGTGACGGGCAATCTGTGACCCGCACGCCGGCAACGGCGCCCGGTTCAGCCGACTGTCGTACGCACTCAACGTATTAATTTCAAACACCCGAGGAATTTCGCATTATACACACAAGACTCGCGACGCTTTGAAGCGCCGAGCCGTGCTTTGCTCCAAACCCCGAAGCGCAAGAGAGCGCCTTTGCCCGCCGCTGTGACGACGTTCAAACAGACCGTCCTTTTCTTGATCAAGTGGGCGCTCATCGGGCTGGGCGTCGCGTTCGTCATCGTTCTGTTGCGTCCGGAGCTGCTCGGCGTTCGCGGCGAGCCGAGCGCGACGCCGTCGCACGAACCGCCGCGCGATGCGCCACGCCGCAGCTTTGCCGACGCCGTCGCGCGCGCGGGGCCTTCGGTCGTCAACATCTACACCGCACGGCTCGTCAGCATGGAAATCCGGCCGAACGGCGGCGGGCCTCTGAGTCAGGATCTGCCGGCCGTGCGGCGTCGAGTGGAAAGCAGCCTCGGCTCGGGCGTCATCGTCGATGCGCAGGGGCATGTGATCACGAACCAGCACGTGATCGAGAACGCTTCGGAGATCCGGGTACAGCTCGCTGACGGGCGCATTGCCACGCCCCAGGTCGTCGGCACGGATCCGGCGACGGACCTTGCGTTGTTGCGGATCGACGTGCCGAACCTGCCGGCGATGCCGCTCGGCCGCTCGGATGAATTGCGCCCGGGAGACGTCGTGCTCGCGATCGGCAACCCGCTGGGCCTCAGCCAGACTGTCACGCAGGGCATCGTAAGCGCGACCGGCCGCGGCAATCCGCAGCTCGCCCGCTTCGCGGATTTCATTCAGACGGACGCGGCGATCAATTTCGGCAATTCGGGCGGCGCGCTGATCAACACCGAGGGAGAGCTGATCGGAATCAACACGGCCGTGCTGGCGCAGAGTCTCGGCACCGAAGGCATCGGCTTCGCGATCCCGGTGAATCTCGTGCGCGGTGTCATGGAAGAGCTGCTCGCCCATGGCCGTGTCCGCCGTGGACGTCTCGGTGTGCGCACGCTGGGCGATCCGCGCCGCGTTCTGAATCCGCCCGTGATCGGGCTCGTCGAAGAAGACAGCCCCGCCGCGCGCGCTGGCCTGAAGGTCGGAGATTTAATTACTCATTTGAACGGGCAGCCGGTGACGAGCGATCAAGAGGCGATGAATCGAATCGCATCGATGTCGCCCGGCTCGACGGTCAAGATCCGCGTGCGGCGCGATGGTCAGGAGCTCGAGTTGTCCGCGACGCTCGAGGAGCGGCCGCGCGCGCTGGATCTGCGCGGCGCCCAATAAGAAAACGACTTCAACCAACCCCCTCTCCCGAAGGGAGAGGGCTGGGGTGCGGGACCGCGGCGAAGCCGCGCTCTGCCCCTCCCTACCCCGCCATCCTCTTAATCTGCGCCCCCAGTTGCGCCAGCTTCTCCTCGATGCACTCATACCCGCGATCGATGTGATAAATCCGCAGCACGTCCGTGACGCCCTCGGCAATCAACCCTGCCAACACGAGGCTCGCGGACGCCCGCAGATCCGTCGCCATCACCGGCGCCGCCGTCAGCTTGTCGACGCCGTGAATCACGGCGGTATTGCCTTCGATGCGTATATCGGCGCCGAGCCGGCGCATCTCGAGCATGTGCATGAACCGATTCTCGAAGATCGTTTCGACGACCGTGCCCACGCCCTGCGATACGGTGTTCAGCGCCGCGAACTGCGCCTGCATGTCCGTGGGGAACGCAGGATACGGCGCGGTGCGCAGGTCCACGGCGCGCGGCCTGCGACCGCGCATGTCGAGCTCGATCCAGCTGTCGCCGGTGTGAATCTTCGCGCCCGCCTCCGTTAACTTGCTCAACACCGCGTCCAGATGGTCCGGCCGCGTGCCTTTGATCTTCACGTGCCCGCGCGTGATCGCACCCGCGACGAGATAAGTGCCGGACTCGATGCGATCGGGCAGCACGTCGTACTGGCAGCCGTGCAGCCGCTCGACCCCTTCGATCACGATGCGATCCGTGCCGGCGCCGCGAATCTTCGCGCCCATCGCATTCAGGAAATCCGCGAGATCCACGACCTCGGGCTCGCGCGCCGCGTTCTCGATGATCGTTTCACCGTCCGCGAGCGCGGCGGCCATCATCAGGTTCTCCGTGCCGGTGACCGTCACGGTTTCGAGCACCAGACGCGCGCCGCGCAGGCGCTCGGCGCGCGCGCGGATGTAACCGTTCTCGATGTGAATCTCGGCGCCCATCGCCTGCAACCCGGCGACGTGAATGTTGACGGGACGCGCACCGATCGCGCAGCCGCCCGGCAACGACACGTCCGCACGGCCGAAGCGTGCGAGCAGCGGCCCGAGCACGACGATGGAGGCGCGCATCGTGCGCACGAGCTCGTACGGCGCGACGCATTCGCGGATCGTCGAGGCATCGACGCCGACGCGCATCTTGTCGTCGATCGTCACGCTCACGCCCATGCGGCCGAGCAGCTCGATCATCGTCGTGACGTCGCGCAGATGCGGCACGTTGCCGACGCTCGCCGTCCCCTCGGCGAGCAGCGTCGCCGCCAGAATCGGCAAGGCCGCGTTCTTCGCGCCGGAGATGCGCACCTCGCCCTCGAGAGGGATGCCGCCGCGTATTTGAAGTTTGTCCATGGCTCGCTTGCTTTGCGATCTCGTTTATTTCACTGCGCCGGCGTCTCGCCGGGCGCGTACGCCTGAATGCTCAGCGCGTGGATCTCCCGCCCCATCAGGGCGCCGAGCGCGGCATACACGAGCTGATGACGCTGAATCATCCGCTTGCCCGCGAACTGCGGCGCAACGATGACCGATTCGAAATGCGTATCGTCATCGGACATCACCTGAACTTGCGCGCCCGGCAAGCCGGCCTCGATCAATCGACGTACTTCGTTGGCGTTCATGATGGGTACAGATCCGGGAGTGAAATCTTGAGCACGCGAATGTGGCGGAATTGTGGCCGGATGTACATCCCGACGCGCTATCATCCGCGCCCATGAACAGTGCGTTGAACTCTGCGAATCTGCTCGCCCGTGCCCGCGACGTGCTGGCGATCGAGTCCGCCGCCGTGGCCGCCCTCGCGCACCACATCGACGATCGATTCATTGCAGCATGCAGCCTGATCTACGACTGCGGCGGGCGCGTCGTCGTGACCGGCATGGGCAAGTCCGGCCATATCGGCGACAAGATCGCCGCGACGCTCGCGAGCACCGGCACCCCCGCTTTTTTCCTGCATGCCGCCGAAGCGAGCCATGGCGACATCGGAATGATTACGCATGCCGACGTGCTGCTCGCGCTGTCGAACTCGGGCGAAACCGCCGAGCTCGTCGCGCTGCTGCCCGTCATCAAGCGCATGAACGTCGGCATGATCGCGATGACGGGCAAGCCGCAGTCGACGCTCGGACGCACCGCGGACGTCGTGCTCGATGTGAGCGTGCCGAAAGAGGCATGCCCCCTGAACCTCGCGCCGACCGCGAGCACGACAGCGATGCTCGCGATGGGCGATGCCCTCGCGATCGCGCTGCTCGATGCACGCGGCTTCACCGAGGAAGATTTCGCGCGCTCGCACCCCGGCGGCAGTCTGGGACGTCGCCTGCTGCTTCACGTCGCGGACGTGATGCGCACCGGCGATCAGCTCCCGAGCGTCAGCCCCACGACGAAACTCCGCGATGGCCTGCTGGAGATGAGCCGCAAGGGCCTCGGCATGACGACGGTCGTCGACGCCGAGCGGCGCGTCATCGGCATCTTCACGGACGGCGACCTGCGCCGCGTGCTCGACAAGCAGTTCGATCCCGACCAGACCATGCAAGAAGTCATGACGCCAAAGCCGAAGACGATCCGTCCGCGCATGCTCGCGGCGGAAGCCGTGCACATCATGGAAACGAGCCGCATCACGGCGCTGCCGGTGATCGATGATGCCGGCGTTCTCGTCGGCGCATTGAACGTGCACGACCTCTTGCGCGCGGGTGTGATGTAAATGGATACGCTCGTCGAACGCGCGCGCGACATTCGCCTTCTGGTGCTCGACGTGGACGGCGTGCTCACGGACGGCCGGCTGTACTTCTCATCGCGCGGCGAAGAGCTCAAGAGTTTCCATGTGCGTGACGGCGCGGGCATCGTGCACCTGGTGCGCGCCGGCATTCAGGTCGCGGTGATCTCCGGGCGCTCATCGCGCGCCGTCGAGCGCCGCATGAGCGAGCTCGGCGTGACCTGGGTGCGGCAGGGAATCGCGGACAAGCTCGCCGCGCTGCGCGAGCTGCTCGACATTCTGGGATTGGGACCGCAGGCAGTCGCCAGCATGGGCGATGACGTCGCTGACCTGCCGATCTTCGATGTCGCGCGGCTGGCCATTGCGGTGGCCGACGCGCACGCGAGCGTCAAGTCGCGCGCGCATTTCATCACTCAGGCGATGGGCGGCCAGGGCGCCGTGCGCGAAGCGTGCGACCTGATTCTCGAGAGCCAGCAGAGGACCTGAGCGAAAAATGCATTGGCGTTGGATCTCGATCGCTGCTTTGCTCGCCGCCCTCGTCGCAGGGTACGGCGCGTTCATGCGGCAGGACCCTTCGCAAGTCACGCTGAGCGGCGCCGAGCGCGCGCCGTCGTATTTCCTGCGCAACGCCATCATCACCCAGACGGAGAAAGACGGCGCGCCCGGACTGCGCCTGGTCGCCGATCGCATCGATCAGGCGAGCGCCGGCGCGAGCATCCGTCTCACGACCGTCCAGGTCGATTTCCTGCGCACGAAGGATCGGCAGTGGACCCTGACCGCGAAAGAAGGCTTCATCCCGCCGCAATCGCGCATCATCGAGTTCCGCGGCGACGTTCATCTGCGTCCCGTCGATGCCGCGACGCCGACGTATCTGCGCACCGATGCGCTGAACGTCGATACCGAGCGGCAAGTGGCCTACACGACGACCTCGCCCGTGAGGATCCAATACGGCAAGTTCGCGATGACGGTGCAGCGCTTCGAGGCGGACATGAACACAGAGAAGGTGAAGCTCGAATCCGTCCGCGGCCGTTCGGAGCGCGGCTGAGATGCGCGGCCTCGCCCCCTTTGCAATGCTCGTGCTGATCGCGGCTTCCACGCCCCACGCGGCCGAGCTCGGCGATCAGGAAATGTCGATCGGGTTCGATTATTCCGAGATCGACATGCGCAAGGACGAGCATCACTTTCGCGGCAACGTCCGCATCAGCCAGGGCCCGATGTTCATCACGTCGGATACTGCAATGGCGCAAGGTGCCTCGCAGAACGACAGCAGCCGCTGGACTTTCGAGAACAACGTGCACGTCCAGACGCAGGACGCAGACCTGCGCGCCAACACCGCGACGGCGCAAGTCGTAAAGGGCGCGCTGTCGAGCGCGACCGTGAAAGGCTCGCCTGCAGTGTTCGAGCAGCGCAATCCCGCCGCCGCCGACAAGCAGGTTCACGGGCGCGCGGGACAGATCGACTACGACTTCGTGCGCGGCATCGTGCGCATGTCGAACGACGTGTGGTTCGACTACGGCGGCAATGAGTTTCGCGGCGCCGTCGTCGTCTATTACATCCGCGACGAGCGCGTCGTCGTGAATCCCGAAGGCAAGGAGCAGGGCCGCGTGAACATCACCGTGCGCCCGCGTCCCGGCAGTCTCCCGAACAACAGCGGCGGCACGCGCGCCCCCGATTCCGGAAACGGCTCATGAGTCGATTGAGCGTCGTCGGGCTCGCCAAACGTTATCGTTCGCGCCAAGTCGTCAAGGATCTGTCGATCGAGATTTCGAGCGGCGAGGTCGTGGGGCTCCTCGGCCCGAACGGCGCGGGCAAGACGACGGCGTTCTACATGATCGTCGGGCTCGTGCCCTGCGACGACGGCGCGATCACGCTCGATGAGCACGAGCTCACGCGCATGCCGGTGCATCGCCGCGCGCGGCTCGGCCTCGGCTACCTGCCTCAGGAAGCTTCCGTGTTCCGCAAGCTCTCGGTCGAAGACAACATTCGCGCGATCCTGGAAACGCGCGATGAGCTGACGCGCGATCGACGGCGACAGTTGTTGGAAGAATTACTCGAAGAGCTGCACATCAGTCACATTCGTCAAAGTCTCGGGCAGAGCTTGTCGGGCGGCGAGCGCCGCCGCGTCGAGATTGCGCGCGCGCTTGCGGCGGAGCCGCAATTCATGCTGCTCGACGAGCCCTTCGCCGGCGTCGATCCGATTTCCGTGCTGGACATCCAGCGCATCATCCGCCACCTAAGTGCCCGAAATATCGGCGTATTGATTACCGACCACAATGTGAGGGAAACCCTAGGGATTTGCGGTCGTGCCTACATCGTGAGCGGCGGCTCCGTGATCGCCTCCGGGACTGCGGACGAGATCCTTGCCAATCAGGAGGTCCGTGAGGTGTACTTGGGCCAAGACTTCAGATTGTGATCCCCGTCGCGTAAGCGGGCGCAATCGACCCGGCGAAGTCGCTATTTCCGCCCGATAATCGAGACGAATGCTCAAACCTGCCCTGCAGCTAAAACTCGGCCAGCAGCTCACGATGACGCCGCAGCTGCAACAGGCCATCCGCCTGCTCCAGCTGCCGGTGCTCGAGCTTCAGGCGCAGATTCGCGAAGCGCTCGAAACGAACGTGATGCTCGAAGCCGAGGACGAGGCCGGGAGCCTGGAAACCGGCGATGCCGCGCTCGAGCCGCAATTCGAAACCCCGACGACTGCGAACGAAACCTCGAGCGATACGGGCAGCAGCGAGCAGGAAGTCGATCTCATCGACGATCCCGATTGGAACGACGGCCAGGTCACCGGCCCCTCCGAAGCGCCGTGGTCCGGCGATGAGGACCATTCGCAGGACTTCTCCGACTCGAAGGGCGAAACGCTACAGGAACATCTGACCTGGCAGCTCGAAATGTCGCGGCTCGACGAGCGCGGCATGCGCATCGGCGCGGCGATCATCGATGCGATCAACGACGACGGCTACGTCATCGAGCCGCTGGAAGAAATTGCACGCAATCTGCAGCCGGAAATCGTCGCGTCGGTGGAGGAAGTCGAGCGCGTGCTGCGTCACGTGCAGGCCATGGATCCTGCGGGTGTCGGCGCACGCTCGGTGAGCGAATGCATTCAGCTGCAGCTGCGGCAACTGGATCCGGATACGCCGGGACGCGAAACCGCCTTGGCGATCGCCGCGAACTATCTCGATCAAGTCGCGGACCAACAATACGCGCTGCTGCGCCGGCAGCTGCGCGTGTCGGATGAGGAAATGGATCACGCGCTCGCGCTCGTACGCGCGTGTCAGCCGCGGCCCGGCTCGAGCGTTCATTCGGTGCCCGCCGAGTACATCGTGCCGGACGTGTTCGTACGCCGCACCGAGCGCGGCTGGGCCGTGGAAATCAATCCGGCGAGCCTGCCGCGCATTCGCGTGAATCAAAGCTATGCGGGCCTCATCGGCCGCTCTTCGGATCACGCGATGCTGCGCACGCAGCTGCAGGAAGCTCGTTGGCTGATCCGCAGCCTCGAGATCCGCAACGACACGCTGCTCAAGGTCGCGCGCTGCATCGTGCAGCGTCAGTCGGCGTTCCTCGAGCATGGCGACGAATACATGCAGCCGATGATCCTGAAAGACGTCGCGGAAGCCGTGCAGATGCACGAGTCGACGATCTCGCGCGTCACGACGAACAAATACATGCACACGCATCGCGGCGTGTTCGAGTTTCGCTACTTCTTCTCGAGCCACGTCGCCGCGAGCGACGGCACCGAGATGTCCTCGACGGCCATTCGCGCGAAGATTCGCAAGCTCATCGCCGCGGAAGAGCCGGACAAGCCGTTGTCCGACAGCCGAATCGCCGAAATTCTGTCGCAGGAGGGCGTGCAAGTCGCCCGCCGCACGGTCGCAAAATACCGCGAAGCGCTCGGTATTCCCCCGTCTAGCGAGCGCAAGCGAGTTCCAGTGAGATGAGCCTGTCCCGTTTAAGCACTTGAGGAGGCGCCATGCAATTGAACGTCACTGGTCACCATGTCGATGTCACGTCCCCGCTCAAGGATTACGTAGAAAAGAAATTGGACCGCATCGTCAGACATTCGGACAGGGTCATAGACGTTCACTGCATCCTCACGGTCGAGAAGCTGCGCCACAAAGCGGAAGCCACGGTTCTGTTGTGCGGAGGCACCGTTTACGCGGATGCCGTCGAGCCTGACATGTACGCCGCCATCGACGCGCTCGCGGACAAGCTCGATCGCCGGGTCAAGAAACACAAGGAAAAACGCGGCGACCACCACGCGTTCGAAGCGCAGAAGCTGCGCCCGTCCTGACCGCTCGATGACCGCACGCCCGCCCGGCGTGCGGTTTTTCTCGCGCGCCGAATCGATTTGAGCCCGCGCTAGAAGCGGGCCGGCGCCTTCGATTACCATCGGCCGTGTCCCCACCACGGTCCGCGCTCGCACTCCTCGCATGCGTCTCGTCATCATCAGCGGCTTGTCCGGCTCCGGTAAGAGCGTCGCGCTGCATATGCTCGAGGACCTCGACTATTACTGCGTCGACAACATCCCGGCGGGCCTGTTGCCGATGTTCATTTCGCACACGGTGCGCTCGGACGAATCGACGTATCGCCACACGGCCGTCGGCGTCGATGCCCGCAATGGGGCCGAGGAAATCGCCTCGGTGCCGAAGCTCGTCGACGAGCTGAAGCGCAGCGGCGTGCGATGCGAGCTGATTTTCCTGCGCGCGGATGAGCACGCTCTGCTGAAGCGCTATTCGGAAACCCGGCGCCGCCATCCGCTCAGCCGCGACGGCCTGGGCCTCACGGACGCGCTCAAGCAGGAACGCGCGCTGCTCGAGCCCATCGCGGATGCGGCGGACTTGATCATCGACACGACGCGCTCGAGCGTCCACGAGCTGCGCGAGATGATCCGGCAACGCGTGCGCGGCCGCGCCGAAGGCCGCATGTCGATCCTGTTCGAATCCTTCGCGTATCGGCACGGTGTGCCGGACGATGCCGATTTCGTGTTCGACGTGCGCAGCCTGCCGAATCCCTTCTGGGAGCCTGGGCTCGCGCGATTCACGGGCCGCGATGCGCCGGTGATCGAGTATCTCGAGCGCCACCCGCAGGTCGAGCGCATGTTCAAGGACCTCGCCGGATTCCTCGATCACTGGATTCCCGAGTTCATCGGCAGCAATCGCAGCTATCTGACGATCGCGATCGGCTGCACCGGCGGCCAGCATCGATCGGTGTATCTCGTCGAGCGCCTCGCCCGTCATTTCAGCTCGCTGTATCCGCAAGTCCTCACGCGCCACCAGGTCGTCGGCGACGCCGCTACCGGTTGACCTCGCAGTAGCTGCGCTCGCTGGCGCCGCGGCTGTCCGCGATCCGCTATCCGCTACCCGCTTTCTCTTCTGTACACTGCGCGCCACTTCGCGGCGGTGCGCGGCATGACGACCGAAACTCCCAACGCAAAATCGACCCGGCTGAGCGCGCTGCGCAGCGTGCTCGAGCAGGGGTCCATGCGTCACGGTCAGCGCATGATCAATTCGATGCATCCGGCGGAGATCGCCTCGCTGATCGAATCGCTGCCGCCGGCAAAGCGCGAGATCGTGTGGGAATTCGTCGACCCCGAGCTCGAAGGCGACGTCCTCATCGAGCTCAACGAGGAAGTGCGCGCCGAGCTCATCGGCGGCATGGACACCGAGGAGCTGATCGCCGCGACCGAGGGCATGGAGGTCGACGACCTGGCGGACTTGATCGGCGATCTGCCCGAGACGCTGAACGAGCGCGTCATGCACTCGATGGATGCGCAGGACCGCGAGCGCCTCTCGGCCGTGCTCAAGTTCGAGGAGGACAGCGCGGGCGGCCTCATGAATCTCGACGCAGTGACCGTGCGTCCCGACGTCACGATCGAGGTCGTGCTGCGTTATTGCCGGATGCGCGGCGAGCTGCCCGAGCGCACCGACCGCCTGTTCGTCGTCAATCGCCACGATCAGTACCTGGGCGGCGTCGATCTCACTCGCCTCGTCACCGAAGATCCGGAACAGACGGTGGGCGAGATCATGGATTCGACGGTCGAAGGCATTCCCCCCGAAACACCGTCGCGCGAGGTCGCCAAGCTCTTCGAGGATCGCGACCTCGTGTCCGCGGCGGTCGTCAGCAAGGACGGCAAGCTGCTCGGCCGTATCACGATCGACGACGTCGTGGACGTCATCCGCGAGGAAGCCGATCACTCCGTCATGAGCATGGCCGGCCTCGGCGAGGACGAGGACATGTTCGCCGGCGTCATCACGAGCGCGCGCCGCCGCGCGGTGTGGCTCGGCGTCAATCTCGCGACGGCGTTTCTCGCCGCGAACGTCGTCGGCATCTTCGAGGGCACGATCGAGAAGGTCGTCGCGCTCGCCGTGCTCATGCCGATCGTCGCGAGCATGGGCGGCATCGCCGGCAGCCAGACGCTCGTGCTGATCATCCGCGGCCTCGCGCTCGGGCAGATCGAGCAAGCGAACGCCCGCTGGCTGCTCGTTCGCGAGATCGCCGTCGGGTGCCTGAATGGCGCCGCGGTCGCAACGTTCGTCGCGCTCGCGGCGGGCGTGTGGTTCGAGGACTGGAAGATCGGCGGGATCATTTTCGCGGCGCTGATGATCAATCTGTGCGCCGCCGCGCTCGCGGGCGTCGGCGTGCCAATGGTGCTGAAACGCCTCGGGATCGATCCTGCGCTCGCGGGCGGCGTCGTTCTGACGACCGTGACGGATACGGTGGGCTTCGCGTCGCTCCTTGGCCTGGGGACGCTGTTTCTGACCTAGCCGGAATCGGCTAGGCGGGCGAGTGAGAGCTCGACGAAGCCGTCTTTGGCGTCGTCCGACGGAAGACGCCGGTTGCACCCGTCGAGGGAATCGACAACCCGCCGAGGAATGCGAGCAGATCGTCCGAGCGGCGCATCGCGTCCTGATAGCCGAGCGCAATGAGCTCGCGCGTATACGTATCCTGAAACAACAGATAGCTCATCAGCTGGCCGCCGCCGGTATTCAGCGCGCCCATCGTCCGCAGCAGAACGCGCAGCGCCCGCGGCAGGGATGCGACGTGATGGCGCGCAATCTCCGATAGATCGCGGCTCGGCAGGATCACCATCATGTCGATGCGCCGGATCCGTGTGCCCTCCGCCGTGATCGGGCCGACCTTCGCAACGATGTCGTTCAGCTGCGTGAGCCGCTCCAGGTCCGAATACAAGCCGTCGCTGAACAGGGAATCGAGCATGTAACCGAAGATCTGACCGAACGTCGGGCACAGCGGCGGCAGGGCGCTCGGCGGACGCGATTCATTGCGCGTGCCGATGACGAGCAGGCGCTCGGCGCCCAGGTGAATCGCGGCGCTGAACGGATTGGCTTCGCGCATGGCACCGTCGCCGTAGTACTCCTCGCCCATCAGCACCGGGGGAAACAGAAACGGCACGGCGACGCTCGCCATCAAGTGATCGAGCGTGAGGTCCGTCTGCTGGCCCGCGCGGCGCATTCGCGTCCAGGGCTGCGTGCCGGGCTTCGCTTGAAAAAACGAAACGGAGCGCGCGCTCATGTAGCCCGCCGCAGACATCGCGAGCGCATCGAGATGTCCGGCCTCGATCGCGCGCCGCACGTTCGCGAAATCGAATTGCAGCGCCAAGAGCTCGCGCAAAGGGGAGTTGTCGAACAGGGACTTCGGCGGCGGCAGGAGCCAGCCGCCGGACATCATCGCGAGCAGCCAATGCAGGCCCGAGCGCATCATGCTCGGCGTATCCGAGCGGAAGACCTGGCCGACCTGGAAATTGCGCCACACGCGCTCGAGATTGCCGATCGCGACCCGAAAGCGCTCCGCGTGCACCGCGATGGCGGTCGCATTGACCGCGCCGGCGGAAGTGCCGGTGACGACCGGAAATGGATTGGCCGCTCGGCTCGGCAACAGATCGGCGATCGCGCGCAACACCCCGACTTGATAGGCCGCCCGCGCACCGCCGCCGGGCAGCACGAGGCCCACTTTCGTCGGGACAGCTCCTACCTCATCGACCATGCGGATATGCCAATACGACGCCTGCTCTCGTGTGTAACGCCCGAAAACGCTCTGAATCTTAAGCGTCGACCTTATGCGGCGCTGCAGCCTAGTATGGCACACTGATCCGAGCCGACCCGCCGCCGCCATGAGGGCTTTCATGAACCCCTTGTCACGAATTCGAGCGATCGCGCTCGCCGTCTTGTGCACCGCCGCTGCCTTGGCGCATGCCCAGAAGGGCGACATCAGTCCCGCCATCGGCGCGCGCGCGCCGGACTTCCGCTTGCAGGACCAGAACGGCAAGTGGCACAAGCTTTCGGACTATCGCGGCAAATGGGTCGCGCTGTATTTCTATCCCAAGGATCAAACGCCCGGCTGCACGACGCAGGCCTGCGAGTTTCGCGACAACATCTTTGCGTTCCGCGAGCTCAACGCGCAGATCCTCGGCATCAGCGTCGATGACGTCGAGTCACACAAGAAGTTTTCGGAAAAGCACGGCCTGCCCTTCCCGATCCTCGCCGATCCCGAAAAAAAGGTCGTGAACGCCTATGACGTCAAGAGCTTCACCGGCTTCGCGAAGCGCGAGACGTTCTTGATCGATCCCGAAGGGATGATCGTGAAGCGCTATGTCGCGGTCGATCCGAAGGGACATTCGGAGGTCGTGCTGAAGGATTTGCGGCAGCTGCAGAAGAAGCCGTCTAGCTGAGGGAGCGAAACATAGCGAAGGGCTGCTGGGCGCTGGGCTGCTGGCCAGAGTAAGAGGGCAGCGGTTGCGGGCTTCGACTCTGGCCAGCAGCCCAGCCGCCCTTCCACCGCCCAAGCACTACTAATGCAAGGCCTTGATCGCCTCTTCCAGCCCGCTCAACGTCAACGGATACATTCGATCCTCGATGAGCTCGCGCGTGATCTGGACTGAGGGCGTGTACGGCCAGCGCTCCTGCGGTTCCGGATTCAGCCAGACGTGATGCGGCCACGTGCGCGTGAGCCGCTGCATCCAAGCCGCACCCGCCTCCTCGTTCCAATGCTCGACGCTGCCGCCCGGCTGCACGATCTCATACGGGCTCATCGTCGCATCGCCCACGAAGATCAGCTTGTAGTCGTGACCGTAGGTGCGCATCACCTCCAGCGTGGAGATCTTCTCCACATGCCGGCGGCGGTTGTCCTTCCACAGCGACTCGTACACGAAGTTGTGGAAATAGAAATACTCGAGATGCTTGAACTCGCTGCGCGCCGCCGAGAACAGCTCCTCGCAGACGCGGACGTGATCGTCCATCGAGCCGCCGACATCGAGGAACAGCAGCACCTTGATCGCATTGTGGCGCTCGGGCACGAACTTGAGATCCAACAGCCCCGCGTTGCGCGCCGTCGAGTCGATCGTGCCGTCGAGATCGAGATGCTCTGCCGCGCCTTCGCGCGCGAACCGGCGCAGCTTGCGTAAGGCGACTTTGATGTTGCGCGTGCCGAGCTCGACGTTATCGGCGAAATTGCGGAATTCGCGCTGGTCCCACACCTTCACCGCGCGGCGCTGGCGCGACTCGTCCTGACCGATGCGAATGCCTTCCGGGTTGTAGCCGTACGCGCCGAACGGCGAGGTGCCGCCCGTGCCGATCCATTTGTTGCCGCCCTGATGGCGTTCCTTCTGTTCCTCGAGCCGCTTCTTGAGCGTCTCGATCAGCTTGTCCCAGCCGCCGAGTGCTTCGATCTTCGCCTTCTCTTCTTCCGAGAGCATGCGCTCGCCCATGCGCTCGAGCCATTCCTTCGGAATGTTCGCGAGCATGGCCTCGAAGAGCGCTTCGGCGCCTTTGAAATGCGCCGCGAACGCGCGATCGAAGCGATCGAAATGCCGCTCGTCCTTGACCATGCAGGCGCGCGACAGATAGTAGAAATCCTCGGCGCTCGCCGTTGCGACGCGCGCCTCGAGCGCTTCGAGCAGAACCAGGAACTCCGTGATCGACACCGGCACGCCGGCCTCGCGGAGCTTGAAGAAAAATGGCACGAGCATGGCGCGTGCGCCGCTAGCGCCCTTGCCGCCGATGCAGGAACACGAGCTGCTCGAACAGATGCACGTCCTGCTCGTTCTTGATGAGCGCGCCGTAGAGCGGCGGAATCGCCTTCTTCGGATCGTCCGAGCGCAGCGCCTCGGGCGGAATGTCTTCCGCGACGAGCAGCTTGATCCAATCGAGCAGTTCGGAGGTCGAGGGCTTCTTCTTCAAGCCCGGCATCTCGCGAACCTTGAAGAACGCGGTGAGCGCCTCGGCCAGCAGCTCTTTCTTCAAGCTCGGATAGTGGACGCCGACGATGCGCTCCATCGTCGCGGCATCCGGAAAGCGGATGTAGTGAAAGAAACAGCGGCGCAGAAACGCATCCGGCAGCTCTTTTTCGTTGTTGCTCGTGATCACGATGATGGGCCGATGGCGCGCCTTGATCCATTGCCGCGTCTCGTAGACATAGAACTCCATGCGATCGAGCTCGTGCAGCAGGTCGTTGGGAAATTCGATGTCGGCCTTGTCGATCTCATCGACGAGCAGCACCGGCTGAACCTCGCTCTCGAACGCTTCCCAGAGGCGGCCTTTGACGATGTAGTTGCCGATGTCGTGCACCTGCGCATCGCCGAGCTGCGAATCGCGCAGGCGCGACACGGGGTCGTATTCGTACAGGCCTTGTTGCGC
>Ga0164243_10008099_pt1 | contig 15573 bp, 15 predicted proteins | sample OricompcompostOP_FD_108781 | JGI IMG/M metagenome (GOLD analysis project Ga0164243, IMG submission 108781) | Organic Plus compost microbial communities from Emeryville, California, USA - Original compost - Organic plus compost (OP) | ecosystem: Engineered > Solid waste > Mixed feedstock >...
AATGTCTCGGTCGACGGCAGACCGAAATCTCCTTGTTGGTCTGTCGCGAGCAGCCATCGGTATTTGACCGAGGTGGATTGGGGAGGATGACGGAGGCACTGCCTACGCCGGACAAGCCCTAGAAGATTGAAATCAAAGCTCGCAATACCACTAACACTGTCTCGCTCCACACCCATACACTTTCCACGTAAGTGCCTTTCTTAGATGATTCGAAGATCATGAGGACCGAACGGCAGAGAGCCATCGACCTTTTCTCACCACAAAAATCAGCGTGCGTCAGGGTCTCTGGATGCCTCGGTAATAACTCAGAAATCGCCACGGCTTCCTCGCACTTCCTGCTCGTGCGTCCGAGGTCGGTTGGCATAATAGCAAGCCTTGTCCTTGCACTCAAGGCTCTCAATCCCTCCAAGGTTATTTCAAACTCGAAAGCTGGACCCTTCGAGGGTTTATTTGGGTATGAACGTCTGGGAGTGGTCGCAAGTAAGTGTATCGGCCATCCGTTACCTTGGTGTGGACGCAACAAGACTACTGGAATGGCCAATCGGACCAAGAGAAAATGGACGACGCAGAGAAGGATACCTTCACCCTTGAAACTATTCGAGACAGCGTTAATGGAGGTTATTCGGGTTGCGATAGAGACTCGTAGGCTGGTTCTGGCATAGTTTCCCATTGCATTGTCTTACCTTTTCCACTTTCCACACCATCATATGACTCTCCCCATTTACGCATCTTCGATCCTTCTCGCCCGGGGTCCCTCCCCAAGTACTCGCTAAAATCCTTCATTCTCACTCAAGTCGTCGGTGGGGAGTGAGTACATTAGGCCCCTCCCTCTCTTGACGAGAGTCATGACAATCCAGACCTTCACTCAAGTCATCGGTTGTTGATAGGGTCTTCATCTTGATAATTGACGTTCCAGAGAATTCGGTAGCATGAGCGTCTATACATTCAATAAAGATGTGATAGAGCAGTCGTTCCTTGGATGCTTACCCACCCATTTCTTGCTCCATAATACGTCGGGTCTCGGCGCTTTGCTAGCAGCAACCGATCGAGGCGAAAGATTAGTGAGTGTCCGCCGCTCATCACAGCTATCCTGATCGAAGAACATCTGGGACAGGGATGCTGAGATAAGCAATCAATTGATGCCCTGGTCTGTATTTGTGAGACTGGCCGCAAAGGAACCTTGACCATCCGAGGTTCCGTCCTCAGGTGAGCCGGCGTTGCACACCGAACCGGTCTGACCACCCCCGAACTTCCGACGTCATCACCCCTTTCCACACCGCCCCGTCCCTAAATAGCATCAATGATGTGGTATCAGGGCTTGCCAATGAAGGCCCCAAGCCTGACAAAGACCAAAACTCCTTCAAAGAAATAATGTTACTATGCGTTAACCATCGCATTGTTCTCGGGTAGGCGGTTACCGGAAACGGTCTGAATATCTGCAAGAATCACTGCCTATTGACGGTGCCGTAGCACTATTGGATAGCCTCAAAGTTACCCAAGGACATTCCGAAACCGCCGACCTTGTATGCCTACGAGGATCTATCACTGACCTTACTAAATTGAGTGTAAACCCGAAAGGGACGCCCTGTAATAAGCGGAAAGCGGTGGATGTGAAGTCGGTGTGTGCTTGGTTGTTTCGACGATCCTGGCTTCAGTCCTTGATCCGCCAAGGGGGCGTGGTTCTATATCACCGTGCTCGTCAGGGCCCTATAACACATCAATTGGCGTGCTGTGTTCGAGATATATCAGACTTGTCAAAAATGCTCCACTCCCTCTCGGTGCTGACATGTCGACAGCAGATGTGCGTTGACGCCAGTGTGGATGTGAATGCAGGTGCAGGTGTGTATGCAAGTTGTAAGTGGAGGTGGAAGTGCATGCATTCTCATTCCACCAATGTGTTCCCCACAATCCGCAAAGGAGCACATAATGTCCAATATCAAAATGCATCTTGTCCCAATCTGCGTCTCCCCGCTTTCTTGCTCTGCTTTCTGAAATTGGGACAGATATCCTGGTCTTGTCTTGCCCTGACTTGTCTTGCCCTGACTTGCCTTGCCTTGCCTTGCATGGAGCATCAAGCAAGCAATTTCGGCGTGATGAGAGAAACATGCAAGAAACATCTTTAAAACTCGACGAAAAGCAGGGAAATGGGCGCGGGCATGCCAAGCTTTCGTACAGGTCCAGGACCCGAATGGCCCCACGTTTCCCCTCCTTCATACTCCCCCCCGCCCCTTCCGATATCGAAATGGAGATAGTATACACAAGTAAGCTATATATATGTATTCGTGTGCGTGTGTATGTATGACGGATACGGGCACTGGAGGGGAGTGGGTTAAAACAACGCCGCCCCTCACAAATAGACCCGGTCCTTGTTTGTTCCAGCTTGAAGCTACCCTATTACCTATTTCGGCGTTCCGCATGCTGAAAAAAAAAAGACCTTTTTCCGCAAGATGCAAGACATCGACACAGGAAGCCGAGCGCGAGGCCGCAATTCACTTCTCGATGAGTACGAAATACGGAGGTGGAATAATACTTCGTGTAATCTCACAGATCTAAACTGTGGAGGTCCGGCCCGATCCATCCCTGGCTGGCGATCCGCTCTCGCTCTATGTCCGTTACTTCGTAGTTTTGCGGAGTTCTTTTACACACCACTCCTTAATTCGTCCACCTGCTTCTCGGCGTCATTTACAATACTGGCGGCCTTCATGCACGATCTTCTGAATTGGATCAAGCCCAAGCTAAAGAGGCCCAGGTAGCCCTCACCTCTCTCAACACCATGAAATCTACTTACCAAAGTTTCGGGTGGTTACAGTAGTGTCTAGGCTCATGCGGATGGACCTTCAAGGTTATACGACTGCGATTATTGACAGTTAAGTGATGAAACTTGTCGTCACTCACGTTTCTCGTTTACAAGGAGAACTAGCCGAACCAAACGATTCGTAGTTCGGTATGAGGCATGAGTTCGGAGAACATGAGGATGGGAGAGGTGCATATGGATATATATATAATTCTCTAAAAGGAAACACTTATTGAGAGATTGGTGGCACTGAGGTGAAAGGATGGACAGACAACCCTCGATGGAACATTGAACACCGCGACGATTTCCCTTGTTGAAACTGCCTCAAGCCAGTCGGTGCTCAAGGTAACCCTCCGCCTAGTGTGAGATGTGAGACTGCAACTAAACCCTACCAGAATCCGGGGAGTAAGAATCCCTCAATACGACATAGTTCTTAAACACAACACTTCCTTCGCCACGCCGGGGAGGAGTTATAGGACACCGAGATCTTATAGGAAACGGCAACTTTTTGGTATGTATATGCGAGGAGAAGTATCACCCTACGGTTCAAAATGCGACGTATTTCTATCACCGAGGTTGACCGATTTGGCTTGGTTTGGTGGGCGTTACACCCTAATTTCGAGCCTCTTTTTTTCATCAATGTTTTCTCCCTTCTAGTTTTTGGGATGGTGTGGGTATTGAGAGGGATGTTGATAGACTCTTCCCGACAACTGCGGAGGTGATAAAACCTCACATCAAATGCAACGTCGGCGGGGTGGCATCGGTGCCGGATCCGATTTTGGGGGCGAAAACAATGTGAGAATTGCGGACTCAACCAAGCCAGCAAGGATCAATGTGCAGCCAGGCTGCAGGTGGTGGCACATTGCGTTATCTCCACCTGTGGGTCAGGCTGAAAGCGCATCATCCAGCTCTCTGCTACTTTGTAGAAGAGAGAGATGGGTGCATTCCCTTGAGCCGTCTCGTATCGAACAAGTATGTGCGTATTGACAAACAAGAAAAGTGAAGAAAAAGAAAAAATAAAGGGAAACAAATCGCGCCTTGCGCTTGGGCTCGGGCCGAGTGCGCGGCATTAAACAACAGAAGAATATCTCGGTCTTTGAGAGGCTATATTTGAAGAATTATGAGTGCAAGTAATTCACGGGAGAGCGCGAAACCCCCCCCCCCTCTCCCTCCAAAAAAAAAAAGGACGTCACGAGGCACGTTTCCGGGGAAAAGATAATATAGGAGTGTTTCCTCCCGGAAGAAATTGGCCTCGTCTTGGGCATTGTTTGATTCTGCGCCCGTGTTAGTCGATCCACGTCTCGGTATACTCCTCGTAGATATAACACTCTCCCGCACCAACAATATGCACCATCAAGGTCTCCAAATTGCCTTCGCTCGCCTCGACTTGTCGTCCCGTCCGCGCCCCCCACCAACCCGACGGGGAAACCAACGCCTGCCTGCGGTCAGCATCTGCCTTTTCCCGCCTTTTCCGCCCCTTCTCGCCTCGTCCCTTGATTTCCATTGATCCGAAATCTCCCGTCCTGCTGCCCACGTTTCCACAGGAGCCGTGGGCGTGCAGAATTGTCGTACACAGAGTTGCCCTACCCCGGTGTCCAGTTCACTCACATAATAAACCTCATCCTTCATTGGAAAGAATCTGTGATGCAAGCTGGGCTAGAGCACCTGCACTGCACCCTAGGCGCAGGATTGACGCAAGGGGTAGGGATGACCCAGGTTCCGGAAAGGCATGCTCTTAAAGCCGTTGCGTCGTATCCGGGGCTTACACAACACTATGATCAAAGAGGGACAAGAACATCTGGCAATGATTCTCTTCTTCTCTTCCCCGGCGACGGCCGCATCCACTTTCGAAACCGGATATATTGGTGCGCTGTATGTATGAGGTAGGCAGAAGAAGAAATCCGAGCCACGTGGTGATGCGAAATAATACTTCGTAGAAAGGTGAGGAGAGAGAATATCGAAGTACACCCTCTGCCAAAGGGAAATGTTTGGACGGCCTAAATCAGAGGCGTCCCGGTCCGTGGACCAGTAGCGGAGGTCACGGCTTGGAATTACTTGGTAGAAAGTAATTGATGGATGATGGTCGTCGACTGGAGATGAGATTGGCCATGTACAGTGCAGAGCAATGAGTTTGGTCCGTCATGTTCCACTTACACCCTCTGTGACTTTCGAATCACTGGCCAATCTTTTTAAACTTTCCACCGGCGCCAGACTCAATTCGCCTTCTTCTCTTCGCTAAGTTTCTTGTGCGCCCCCTCGCCTTGATGGACGGGAGCAATTATTACTTTCTTTGTCCAGATCCCCGAGCCAGGCGGCCGTCGCCCGCGGTGGCCCAAGCTCCGCCCCCCTCCCCCACTCTACTAGTACCTGCAGTCACGGTTAACCATCAAACTGAATTGATAGACACGGGTAACCGCCGACACCACACAACGAACTTATCAAAGGGCGCTAGGCTTTTAGTTATTAGTATCTCGCCATGACGATGAGGCCGTGCGGAGGTTGAAATTGTTGAAGAGTGATGGCATCGGTCGACCACGGGCCAACGTTTTGTTTCTCAATGGCTCCTGCCAAGATCGCCTTTCATCCATTCTGTCTCATCAGCAAAATATCACACTCTGGTGAGGGGTGTCGATATAGCCACGCCGACTCTGACACGGGAAGCAGAGCCAAGCGAGCTGAGTCTTCCGTCGCCTAGCTTAGGCCGTTATTGAGAAGGGCGGGGAAGTGAAATTGCAACTGGGCCTGGCCCACTGGATGGGTATAATAGAAGAAAGGGTTGAGCCGCTCAGGATCATCAAATATCATGATGTAAAGTATCAGCTCGTTCTCAAATCATGCGTCTCGAGCTCTCGTGCCCGAGAGAGGATTTGCCAGGTCGAAAGTTTTAAATCACCCTTCTCTTAAAACCTAGATGGGTTTAATGGATCAATCCCGCTAATGGGCACCCTCCCTTTTCCTAAAGCCTGATCCCTGGTGTGTCTTGCTGACCGTCTGAATCGGGTTCTGTGAAGGTTGTAAGCAGTGACAAGACTTGCCATATTAGTGTCCAAACCTGTGTGAAGGTCGAATACTCTAAATATGACACAGGAGGGTATCCATAGAACACCAATTCAAGCAAGGTGGGCTGCGCCGCAGAAAAATTAAAGGCTCGAACCCACCTGGGCTCATGGCAATTACCTAGATAGTCCACGCGCATTAGACCCTGTGAGATCGACGCCTAGACCCGTACTGCACAGGACATTAAAGGACTTCCCAACTGGTCTTAGATCGCAGACACGGATCGACGCCGCCAACGACATCCCAAAGCATGATACTGAGGTATTGCCCGTAGCTTTCAGGTTCTCCCTTCTTCTTTCTGCTGCATTACTTATTATAGTTGAGCCCAACATGTTTACAGTTACATCATGCACGAAAAATTTTCATAAACGGCCGTTTGGTATTATGTGAAAACGTAATAGGTTCAATTGTACTGTGCTTTGTCCTCCGTGGGAAGGAGGTGCGGGTTGTCCATTGACACCGTTTCTCCATCTTCACATGTGCCAGATTCGGAATGCCTTGAGTGATCAATTGATCTTTCTAAGAAACCCATCGCCTCCTCCAAAGTCCCGTTTCAACGTTCCTGCTGTCGAGAGATTTCGTCAGTCCTTGGACATGTGCGAATCAAGGTTTTATCAACGCCCCGCCCCGCTCCTACCAGTCTGGTCCATGTCACGGCGAAACCAGCTGCAGGTGCGATGGACACCAGATCGAAACAATGTGGGGCCTTTGGAGGGAGGCCGGTCCCGATCAATGCCGGGATGGGCTTGAATGAAGACACTCAACCTCGATCCGTTTGGTTGGTCTTCTTCAAACCGAACGGAAGTGGAAACAGACGCAACCCTTCTTCATCAGTAGTAGTGCTAGTCAAACTGCCCTGCCCGCTTTCCCCTCCCAAGGAAACACTCGCAGTGTCTCATCATCGGGAGCAAAGGCAAGGACCCCAGCACTACTGCAATGTAAGATGAGCGCTTGCGTCTTACCAACATTCATACCTAGATCCTTGTATAAGACCCTGTCCCATTCTTAGCCTCAGACGCATACGTGCTCTCTCACAGATCACTCCAGTCACCCGTTTTCTACATGGAAGAGCGCCTGGCTAGGGAGGGTAAGTATTAACGAGAGCCAGTCGGTTTCTTTGCCTCCTCGACACCCCCTGTTGCCCTTTTATGCCCTCCATCCCAATAGATATCCTCCTCAGAAGAACTCCTGATTATTCGACCGATTTGAAGCACTGCCCGGCCCCCAAAGGAGGGAAGCAGAACAAGGTGGAATGTCCGGAACCCGCCGATCGATCAGCATACCCTCGCAAAGGCCCTTGCTCCCACATCCATGATACCCATGCCCTGGTCGAGTGGCCCGCCTTCGTCCCTTCCCTTCCCTTCCCTTCCTAACTTCCCCGGCTTTTTACCCAGTGGGCCCTCCCTTTCGTCCCGTTTCCTGCCCGGACCGTGCTATACCAGACCTTTAGATAGCCGTGGGGTGATGACGAAGGCACGGGGCACCTCGAGCGGCCCATTGTAGCGCCTTCTTGCCAGCGCATCACCTATAACGAAGGGCCAATATACGGGGGAGCCGTCCTATTCATAGCCGCCAGCGAGAAGACCGCCCAGGCGGCCTGTTCTGCACCCTCATATGAGTTTGGATTAAGGGAACCAATATTCAAGAAAGTAAGGGGACAAAAACAGAACGTAATAATATTAGCAATACTTCACATCTCCCCGGAGTAGGCGCGGTCCAACTCGGCAATGGCTGGAGGGTAAACAACATCTTTTTGAAGGACAATGTTGGTTTCCACGAAAACCTTGATCATGAGGATGAAATTTCTCGCTATAAGATATGCAATATTGACTTGGTCTCAACGCTGTCCTCTCACTGGACACTCGGCACCTCCCCAATAACCCCCCTCCTTTTGACGGGATTAATAAAAAGTCTAGTCAATGAGCAAGAAACGTTACCGGAGAAGTTGCTTCGTTAACAATGGTCCCGGCTGCGCCTCGGGGGGTACGATGGGCAATCGGCGGGGAAGTGGAGGGGATAAGTGCTCCTGACGGTCAGTTTAGTCAGTCCTGAACCTATCCAAAGTTTGGCCCTAGCACACGACAAGACCTCAATTGTACCTAAAGGGAGGGTGTGAGCAGACCACTAATATGCGATGAAGCGCATGAGAAAAGTTCTGGGGAGGACACCAACCCTTTCCTTGTAGCCTAAGTAACCTAGACGTCTTCTCAGTCCACTTTCGAAATTGTACGGCGTCCTTCATACACTACGCCCGCAATGCTAGGGCAATGAATCATGCGACTTGCACAATATGAGCATTGAGTGAGGGGAGAGAGTGGCTGGCTCTCCTCAACTCTCGCCGTTAATGGCAATGTCTTGCCCATTTTCAGACCCCTGTAGGTTGGCAGGTACGGTGGCACGTTTTTTTCACATTTCGACAAAAAGCATCTGTAACAGGCGACTGGAGTGAGAGAGAATCGACGTATTCCATTATCCTGCCACTGTTTTATATCTTCTTTAAATCCGCTATGTAGTATCGTAACACGTGCCTTGACCATGCCCTTGAGCCTCCAAGTCGCAAATCGTCTTCTGGCTGTAGTCCCGTTTCCGTAGAAAACAAGCAAAAGAGAGGGATGTGATCGGCCAGGAAGGCCTCCCATATTTATAGTCTGGAAAAGGTATAGAGGGCGAGTCCTCGCTCTCCAGAGGTTGGCTGAAGGTTGGGCATGGTCGCCTGCTCTGTTCCATAGATACACCGGGAATCGTACACCGCCACATCAAAGTGAATCTATTCTTTTCATTCTTTTTTTCTGCTTTTTCTTCTTCTCCTGAGAGACTGTCATGGGAAAATTGGGCTGTAGCCGGGCTACAAATTTTGTTTGGGGTAGAAACGTAGAAAAAAGAGTTTGCCTAACGCCTGGTTCATAATGGTCGTGATGTGAAGGGCAAAGAAGGAAACCGAGAAGCAACTCGGGATTTGGCTGAAGGAATTGAAATGTGAGAAACGCGTTTGGTAGCCCGTGGCATTGGAAAAGACAGACGGAAAAGGAGGAGGCCGAAAGTGAGACCGGGCTGCAGAAGTAACGACAGTTCGTGTTCTGTTGTGAAGAACAACCATCAGGCCTGGTGCCAGCCTGACAAGACGACCGAGAAGCCCTTATCCTGAGCACAGGGGGCAGTGTCCTGGGATGACGATATACCGCTCGTGAGGTCCTTTGGGGCAGGACTCGCTTCGCTTGCCATCCACGGACGTGCCGAAGAAGTGAGCCCCGGGGTCGAGGCAAGTCGTGTAGATGTAGTAGTTTTTCGTGAAGTCGCACATTGTTGGAAGAAGGGAGATAGGCTAGTATGCCAGTAGAGAAGTGAGGTTATTTGGATTGTGGTCGGCAGGAAGGCACGCACTCTTAGAAGTGTGTATAGCGGAGGAAAGATGAGAAAGATGTCAGAGTGTAGGGTAACGTTGTGTAAGTTGGAGGCGACGGTGGCACGCCAGCTTATATATGGTAAGTAGTGCTTTCTGAGGTCAACTGAAGGAGCAGTTGAGATGTGATTGTAGATGGATGAGTGGTGACAGCATGGCTCGGTTTATATAACTGTCTGGAGAGAAGCAAGTTGGATTGCCATGAATAGACGGCGGTCTATATCCAAGCAGGCTAAGAGGGTCGTCGAACGGAAGAACGCGCCAAACCCTGGTCTATATCGGGCGAGCAGGACGGGGTCACAATGGTCAGCCTCTTGGGCTTCTTGGGGGCGTATGTCTAAGTGTGGGACGTGGGTGTGTAAATGGTCTCGAGGTGTGGTGATGATCCATAAACGGTAATTTAGGCACTCGAGTGGAAACCTATCATTGCCAGTGATGATCCATCCAGCAGGGGTACCCGGAGGCTCGGAGGATTTGATTTTGAATTTGAATTTGCTTTTCTTTTTTTACGCCGAATAGGCGGTTGGGAAGAGGGGGATGATCAGAGACGCAAAGATGTTCGAAACAGAGCTTGACGAAAAAGACAGTAAGCAGTGAGCAGGACACGGTTCGAGGAAACAACAGATCGGACTAAAAGGAACAGGCGATCCATTTAAGTAAGTACACTACGAAGCAAAGAGCGGAAGCCAGTCAGGGCAGGACCGGGCTAAGACTCTGAGAGCCCGCTCCAGTATTATGAGCAAGGCTCACGGATGTTGTTGACTCGGTTGGGGGGACCTTCTTCTCACTTGGTCGGTTTGCGACACACCCCCCTTGCCCCGCTGCCCCTCCGCTGCATGGATAAAGTACTTCGTACTTTTCTCGCCAGGAATGAAAGGGGGTGGGTGATGATATTTGATCTTGATGTGAGCACAAAGTTGCATTTCCACTTGCCCTACCTACCCCCCACCCCACCTTACAAAGTACACACCTCTCTTCATTCATTCCTGCCCTCTTTCCCATTAGATCTTTCCAGGGAGGAGTGCCCAGACCGAGCTAGTGCAGCATCAAAAGAGCAGCATAATGTGCGAGGTAGACTACAGAGTACAAAATACACTCCTCTACTGATGAGCCCCACTATTATGAATGCAATCACATTTACTTGCATGCTTGGATGTTGGCTTCGCACCAAGGCGGAACATACTTACACTTGGAATAGGTCGATCTTGCCTTTTCGCTATCCGGGTGTTGTTGGATGTACGCAGTATTACTAGGCGTCTGGAAGCGGTACAGTTGAGATGGGTCGAGCTGTGGTAGTTTATTATTCGACGGAGAATAGAGAAATGTCTTGGGAGTCGTTTACGAGGCACTCTTGCGAAGACAAAGCGTTTCTATCAATATATTTACGTGGAGCTTCCTGTTCTTCATTATCTCTCTCTCTTCGACCCTGAATCTCCGGTGGGCCGGAAACTGCAGGGGAAACCCACCTCTTGCCATTAAGAAATACTCTGTGCTCTGCCCCAATGTGTGTCGATTCCTGTTAGGGCGTGATGGTGGTACGAATTTAACAGAACTCGGGCAGGCAATGACATAGCGCACCCCGATCGAGGTGAATCAATTTGACCCGATCGGCACATGCCATCCTCACAGGTGCTGCAAGGTAAATCTGATGTCCTAACCTGGTCCTGGGAGGGGCTCTTCCGTCGCACCGAGCATAACTCCGAATTGACCAGTGTCCCTCGCTCAAAGTGCAATAGTAATTTGCAGGTGCAGAGATCCCCAAGCATCAATTGATCATTCTGCTTTGCACTTTCCACCGAAAAGGGGGCACTGATTATCTCAAAGCAGTCTCCTCTGCAGAGATCAATGATGTAACCTTGTCTGGAAATTCGCCCAAAACACCCTATTGCAGATTTTTGAGACTTGTCAGAGTGAGATAAGTTTTGCCAACCCTACCATGTCATCATGCCTTATGCTTGGAGGTGGCACTGCACCGGCATTTCCTTTCCCCTCTCACCCCAAGAGAAGATGTTCCGCAATTGTTGTTGGCATTCACACATCGAAAGCCACAGTTCATACTGTAGTTTTGAACAGTTCGGTGTTAAGCCCGATGCTCGATTCGATGGTTTCTTCTAGATGCTTCTCTCTACGAGTGGCTTGCCCTTCCATACCCTTATACTCGAGAAGGCTCTCCATATGATGTTTGTGGTCTTTCGGTTTTACAGGACTGTACATTCTCGTTTGGTGCGGAGTGTAGCACACTGCATCCATGATCCTACGAAAGGAGTCGTTGGACTGTCCCACCAATGATAGTGGTGCGCAAAATTCCAGAAACATACCATCCGAAGCCGATTGGCCTGTTTGACACCGCCCATCCTCCTGCGAAGTAATAGTCGCATGCGATTTCCTCCCTGTGCAGTACTTGTCCAACCCCCTCCGGAGCCGGAAGCCCGCCGCCAGGATCGAGATGAAGACGTGCCAGACCTCAGCAAAAAAGAAGGGGAATAAAAAATAAAGAAAAGAGCCCTCGGACTCAGGATTGCCGTCTTGAGACCGGTAATAGGATTTGGCGAGGTTTCCGTGTAAGCCAGGCCTGGCCCAATTTACCGTGTGCTCGAGCAGGGTGTACCACTCTTCGAGGTCATTTGGAAGGTGAACGGGCACCCTGGCTCGGCTATATGAGAGATGAAAACCACGACATTGGCTGGCCAAGTCCAATGCGGTTTTTTGCGTACGAAGCAGAGAGCCAAAAAGGTTGTTTCGTCCAAGGGTAAATCAGCCACCCTGTGCACGGAAGCTTTCCTGGTTTAGGTCTGGACCTGGCTAGGTTGATCTACGAGTACTACTCTGTTTCCAACGAGAATAGAGAGACTGAATGGTGTGCCTTATCCGATTAGGGATCTCAACATTGACAATTGTTCTGTTTGCTCTAGACTGAACGACGGCGAGCTTTCTGGACAAGAATTACGAAGTATGTGTAGGATTTAGTGCTCCAGACTATCAAGTAATAATAGAGGCCAAGAAGAAAAAGAGAGGAAACGAACAACCACAGGAATAAGTATCTATATTTCCCGGAAAGTTTCGTCTTGTGATGCATGGATAAACCTGGCGACCAACTTGGACAATACGACGTTGAGGATTTCCAGCGATTCCGACAAAGCATGCGCAAGCGCTGCACATCGTAGTATCACGAGGATCTGTGGAGGGTTTGAAATATGTTGATCAGGAACAACTAAAACGGTAAAGCTGGCGGTGAGGTTGACCACCCAGTTGATCCTTCGTCTTCTACCATCTTAACTTGTCATCTTATGACACCCAGACCACTACGGTCGACAGCCCCCCAACCGCACTCCACCAGGAAAGTTTGCCAGAACTCGGACCCTATCAATCCTCTCGACCAAGGACTCGTCGACCGTAACGTGAGGGTTATGATTCGCCACACACGTGGGCTCCAATTTTCATTCCATTCCATCCGTTCAATTCAGACTAAACATCCCTCATCATCCAATATACCTCCCTGATTTCTCCATTTCATGTCGTCGCAATCCTCGTCCCGGGTTCTGCACAGACACGGTTAAGCATTGATATAAGGGAACGACAAGTACGAGCCAAGTAATACTTAATAAGTTTTCCTGATATAGTGTACTTGTAGGAGGGGATATTAGACTCTTTGCTGGGCAGCTTTGCGCTCATCGCTGATTTTCAGTGACAGGTTCCGGGTCAAGTAATTCCCATTGGCTGGACTGACAGTTCTAGGCCAGGGAAGGTGTTTGATTCCTGGAAGCAATATGTAAACGCCCGTTCTCATACTGCCCAGTGCCCTCCCCTCCCTATAGCAAGTCCGAACTAAGGACATCGCGAAGTGCGGTGGTCGCAATCTCGCGTCTATTTTGGGCAGTCCAGGCAGCAGCACCATCTCGCAGTTCGCAGCGGGACATGGAGTGTGAATTGGTGTATTCTCATCATCCCAATACCGATGAGTGTGGAAGCGAATGTGGGAGGGAACTGGCGAAACAGGCCATCGATTTCCTATTTCGTCCGCATTCCAAGTCTCGGTTGAAACCTGCCGTCTCACAGCTTGAGCTTCAACTTCCCTTTTGCTTCACATTGAATCGATGCGCCTCTAAAAGGCAAGCTCTTCTTCCCTTTTTTGGTACAAGTGCAATATCAATTGACAACTGCCCTGTCATGCGACCACGACCTGAGGTATTGATTAATATAAACTGACCCCCCTCACCCCCCTCTTTCCCTCTTTGCGGTATATGCGGAGGAAGGAGAGTAGGTAGTGTAGATGAGGGATAGGTGGGGATATGCGGCCCCAATGTCCCTCCAGGTTGGCGCCAACGGCTGGGAGAAGGCGGGAGGATACGGCAATGGTGTCCGGGTCTATGGATCCTGAGGTTGTTTCGCATGAAATGTAAGCGATGACATGCACTATTAAGGCACCATCCTGTGAATCTTGGGGGTGGCGGTTGATCTGATCTGTCATCCAGAATCATTCCGTATATACATCACACTTATCGCGCCGATCCATGCGAAGGTGTGCACTAATACAGGTCAAGTCAAGACGAAGTACGGGGTAAAGACTTGGGAGCCCCCCCACGGACGGCCAAGCCCAACGACCGACCTTTTTCATCGAGGAAACTCCGACCCGCAATTCTCTGACGCTCACATGCTCGCTGCCCTCACCCTCATGTCCACGGCGCGCAATGACGGTTGCGGACTGCGCCAAAAACACGGGGCATGTTTTCTCTATGGGTAGAATTTATTATCGTGAGGTTTTCAAAGTACGTTTGATTTTTTTTTTCCCTCTCAAAGACCACGGGTTTAATCTCGGCATACGACTGTGACCGCTTCCTACTTCATGTTCGTATTACCAGCTTCGGCGCTTTGGGCATATAACAGGTCAAACGATCAGACTGAGTGGGGTATTGGGTGATCAAATTCGATGTATTAGCAGTGCAAGTGGGAAGAAATGCAATGTGAGCACAGAACTTTCCAACTTGCACCAGGCGATTGTGCCATCGAAGGGCTCGACCTTTCGGTATGTCCATATCAGTCGCTCCGGAAGACAACACGTGCCTCAGCCAGGCATTTCCTTGCTTGGGCTACGCCCGCAGTTGGTCTAGTAAGTATGCCGTTGTCTATGCTCTATTATAACGCGGGACCAAATTCTGTCAACATGATCATACTCAATTTTGGTTCGGTGGGGGTCCGCTTGGCAGAGGGCGCGTCAAAGCCGGTTCCCACAAGTTTCGACTGCCCTCCTGGGTAGGCTCTCATACGAAGTAGTCTCGATCAAATGTTGGGCGCCTTGAATGGCATCAGACTTACGAAGTAACACTGAAGCAAGGAAGCAAGCGAGGAAGCGGCGTCGCAGCTTGACAATGGCATGAGGATGTGGGTACATTCAAGATGCGGTCTACACCTTGGACACGGTCGGGGTGTCTTTAAAGCGCAGGGCAGAAGCAACCACACATGACAGCATCGCCGGGGCACCTCCTGCCACCCACCAGCAGCAAATACGAAGTACTTCGTACAGAGGGGACGACGCAGAATGCAAGCCCTCGACGCAGGACATACATGAGATGCTACCTCTCCACGTTTTTTACCCTATTTGGGCGCTTCCAAATTTATCGAATTGATAGGACAGCTTTCAAGTTTCAAGTGGCCTTGACTGATCCCAAGTGTCGCCGGACCTCGATGCCGACGAATCACGTTCGGGAAACCTCGTCAAGCACCAGTGCACCAGTTCGTCCAACAAAACGTCACCCCACAGGAGGAGCCGCTGTATTGCAAACAAGCATTGGTTGTGCAGTTCACCGAAGGCGCAATTCCATTATGGGGTCCGAGTCTGGGGAAAACGAATCCACTTGAGCCCGACGAATATTTCGCAATAATATGCCTCCATATGTCTTGAATGAGCTCGAATCCATGACCTTGTCACAAAAACTACTGTGAGCTTGTTCGCAGCCCTGTTCGCACAGCATGACGAAGGACTCCTTCGTATGAATATATTCTCGAGGGGTCCATCCCTGACGATCACTAAACCTAACGGGAAAATCGAAAACACCAGCTGATTCGAATCAAGAAGAAGTGGAGTTATGAATGATGACAGATCGCCGTTGGATTGCTCAAATCTACCAAGTGGAGCTTGATTTCCCAAGATACCGCATCGATGGAGGGTATTACGAAGTACGAACGTTTTCTGTTTTCCTTTTAGGTCTGTGTGTAAAAGATGGAGTTACTTCGTGGTGTCTCGACACCACACCAAGCATCAAATCTGAAGATTGAACCGGTCTTCAGATGAGTGGGAGGGGTGTGAGACAATGATAATGCGCGA
>Ga0164243_10008101_pt1 | contig 15572 bp, 8 predicted proteins | sample OricompcompostOP_FD_108781 | JGI IMG/M metagenome (GOLD analysis project Ga0164243, IMG submission 108781) | Organic Plus compost microbial communities from Emeryville, California, USA - Original compost - Organic plus compost (OP) | ecosystem: Engineered > Solid waste > Mixed feedstock >...
AGAGGGAGAAGAAGAGGAGGAAGAGGAGGAGCTCGAGGAGGAGGCCGCCGCCGCTGGTGAGCTCGAAGAGGAGGAGCCCGAGGAGGAGGAGGAGGAGGAGGAGGAAGAAGAGATCGAAGAGGAGGAGCCCGAGGAAGCGGAGGCGGAGGCGGAGGAAGAAGAGGAGGAGCCCGAGGAGGAGGAGGAGGAGGAAGAAGAGATCGAAGAGCCCGAGGAAGAGGTCGCGCCCGCGAGGCGACCCGCGCCCAAGGCTCGACCGCAACCGAAGGCCAAGCCCGCTGCGAAGCCCAAGCCGAAGGCGAAGCCCGCTGCGAAGCCCAAGGCCAAGCCCGCCGCGAAGGCCAAGCCCAAGGCCAAACCCGCCGCGAAGGCCAAGCCCAAGGCCAAACCCGCCGCGAAGGCCAAGCCCAAGGCGAAGCCTGCAGCAAAGGCCAAGGCCACCAAGGCGAAGGCCAAGCCTGCGGGCAAGGCCAAGACGAAGGCCAAGGCGACCCAGGCGAAGGGCAAGCCTGCGGCCAAGACGAAGGCCAAAGCGGCCAAGCCTGCTTCCGAGGCCAAGGCCCGACCGAAGGCCAGGCCGGCGGCGAATGCCAAGGCCGGGGGCCGCAAGGCCAAGCCGCCGACGAAGCGTCCGGCCGCGAAGGCGAAGGCACGGCCTGCTGCGAAGCCCAAGGCCGGCGCGAAGGCCAAGCGTCGCTCGTAGCCGACCTGCGGATCGACGCGTGAACCGCTAATCGACGAGCTCGGTCGCGACCGACGAGATCGCGCCGCGCGCCCCGATCTCGGGAAGGGTCTCGCGGCTGAGGATCACGTCCTCGCAATCGGCCGGCATCGCGAGGGTGCGCTCGCCCGTGTCGGGGTCCCGCGGCACGAGCGACGAGCAGCTCCTGCTCTCGAGCTGGTCCATGCACCGGTCGTACGTGGGGCTGACGGCCTTCGTCTGACCGCAGGGCAGCACGGTCTGCAGCTGCTCCACGCACTCCGTGTACGTGGCTTCCGATGGCGCGCACTCGGCGACGCGCTCGCACACCAGCGAGACCAGGTCATCGCACTTCTCCACCGGCGACGGATCGCCACACCCGATCAGGAACGTTAACAGAACGAGATATCTGGACACACATCCTCCAGGACAGATGGCCAACATGCTGAGGCACGATCGCCGCAGCGTACGAACCGTCACTCTCATCCACTCGCATAGCGAGCGAGCGTCGCGTCCAGGCCGGACCGGAGCAGCTCGCGCCAGCTCGCCGGTCGCACGAGCTCGGCGAGCGCCCCGAACGTCAGCACCCACGGGATGATCTCCCACTGCGCGCTCGATCGAACGCGGTAGCGCAGCGAGCCGTCGGGCAAGAGCTCCTTCTGCTCGGTGGGGTGGAACGTTCGCTCGAGGACCCGCCACGCGATCTCGGCGTCGAACACGATCTCGACGTCCTCCTCCTGATCGCTCACGAAGATGCCGAACGCCTTCGCGACGTGTGCGTCGACGTCGATCCGCGGCGGCGCGAACGCGCGATCGAGCACCTCGAGATCGCGAATCCGCTGCACGGCCAGCGTGGTGATCCGGGCGTGGCTCCCCAGGCACGCGAACAGGTACAGCGCGGAGCGATGCCACACGAGACGAAGCGGTCGCGCCTCGTGGGTCCGCGTCGTGCCCTTCCATGCGGCGTGGTAGACGAGCTTGCACCACCGGCGGCGCGCGATCGCGTCGACGAGGCTGTCGATCAGCTCGCGCTGCGGCTCGTAGTCGATCTTGCCGCGCGCGTGCGTCACGAACACGCGCGCCATCGCGTCGAGGCCGCCGTTGTGGCGCGGGCCGAGGAAGCCGCGGATCTTCGACATGACCTCGCGCAGGTCCTCGTGGATCGGCGTACCCGCCATCGCGGCGAGCGACGCGTGCGCGGCATAGATCGCGAGCAGCTCGCTCGTGCCGAACGTGAGGGTCTCGAGCGCCCGGATCTCGTGATCGATCCGGTACGCCTTCTTCTGCTTGCCCACGCTCTCCTCGACGACCGCGAAGTCGCGCTCCAGCGTCGCGAGATCGCGCTCGATCGTTGCCTTGCTGACCTTGAGCTGCTCCGCGAGCTCCTTCACGCCCCACGCCCTCGGCGACTCCGAGAGCAGCCGCAGGATCGCCCACTGCCGGATCAGCTGCTGCGAGTCCGGACGCCGCTCCGCGCCCTTCGAGATCGTCCGCACCACCCCACCATCGTGCGTCGCGATCCGAGCGGCTGGCAAGCGCTCCTCGCGATCCCGGGTGGCGCACGTTGCGGCACCTGCTGGGGCGGTACCTGCTGGGGCGGCACCTGCTGGGGCGGCACCTGCTGGGGCGGCACCTGCGGGGGCGGCACCTGCTGGGGCGGCACCTGCTGGGGCGGCACCTGCTGGGGCGGCACCCGTGGGCGGCACCGTGGGCGACATCCGTGGACGAGCGCTCAGCAGCGCGCCGCGAGCGTGTGCATCTCGTCGACGGTCCGGGCGAGCTCGGCCAGCAGCGGTGACTCGCCGCGCTCGCGGTACACGTCGACGAGCGAGCGGTAGTACCAGAGCACGCCGTCGCGACCGGCCTTGAACCGCGACCACACCTCGCCCTGAACGCAGCGGAGGTCGGCGACGATGCACCGCGCGTTGTGGAGCTTGTCGCACATCGACACCAGCCACACCGACGCGGACGCCGAGCGCAGGTGTGCGAGGTACTGCTCCTTGCGCTCGCGCCACGGCGCCTTCACCCGGCCGTGGCCGTCGGTGCAGCCCGCGACGATCTCCGCGACGCGCGCGCCGAAGTGGGTCTCGAGCTCGCCGAGCGCGCGCGCGTAGCCCTCGGGACCGTCCTCGGCCTGATCCTCGATGAAGTCGTGCAGCAGCGCCGCGATCGCCTCGTCCTCGTCGGCGCCATGCTCGAGCGCGAGCGCCGCGACCGCGAGCAAGTGGGACACGTACGGAATCCCGCTGCCCTTGCGGACCTGCGTGCGGTGGCGCTCGGACGCGAACGCGAGCGCCGCATCGAACCGTGGGCTCAGCGCCATGATGTCTCCCCTTTCACGCGCGCGACGATACCGGTGGCGCACGTCGCGCACCAGCAGGTCCCTCGCGACCTCGACATCAACCGCCACGCAGGATGCAGCGGTAGGTCCGTACGGTGAGCGTGATGCAGCGTTGCCATTCAGATCGTGAGGAGAGGATGCGATGACGAAGGTCGGAAGTGCACGACGGAGCTCTTCGCGTCGGAGCACGTGCGGCTGGAGGAGCGCTTCGCCGCGTGCGAGTACTGCTCCGCGCGTTCCCCGCTGACGTTGACGCACTGCCCGAACTGCGGCGCGATGCAAACGCGCGGAGCGATGAAGCGGCCGCGCTGACCACCACCCCGGTCCGCGGAGGTATCCTCGATCGCAGCATGACGACGGTGAGCGAACGGGAGCAACAGCTGTTGCGGCGGCTCGCGCGGGATCAGTGGGTCCGGTTGCACGGAACGCCGCGGGTCACGGTGCTCGCGGGCGGCCGCTACGCCAGGGAGCTGTGGACGGCGTGGCTCGCGCTGTGGGGCGCACACGGGACGCTGCACGAGGGAAGCGACGTCGACGCGAGCGTGCGCGCGGCGATCGCGCGTGCGGTCGCGAGCCCGGCCGAGCCGATCGCGGTGCTCGCGAGCCCGCGCGAGCTCGCCGCGTGGCGCGAGGGCCGAACGGATCGCAACGCCGCGATGCTCGACGAGGGCTTGCTCGAGGTGCCCGAGACATCGTCTACCGAGCACGCCCAGCGTGGCGAGCACGCCGAGCGCACCGGGCCCACCGAGACCTGCGCGGGGACGAGGTCGTCGCCGCTGCATCTCGACGCGCGCAGCGCCGCCGAGGCCGCGATGTACGAGGCGCTGCAGGCGACGCCCGCGACGGCCGGCCGGTTCCAGCTCAACGCGTGCCTTTCGGTCCGCTTCGGCTCGCGCGCGGCCGAGGTCGACCTCCTGTCGCGCGAGGACCGCATCGCGATCGAGATCGATGGCATCCACCACTTCGCGGATCCGGATTGTTACCGACGAGACCGGCGCAAGGATCTTCTGCTGCAGACGCAAGGTCTGCTCGTGATCCGCTTGCTCGCGGAGGACGTGCTGCGCGACCCTCGTGAGGCTGTGAAGGTGGTGGTGCAAGGGATCGCGTTCCGGCGCGGAGAGCTGGCGTGACGGGCCTCGACACGTCGCGCCTCGAGATCCTCGTGCTCGCGCGCGCGTCGACGAGCGCCACGCCGCTCTCGCCGTCCGACGTCACGAAGGCGCTGCGCCGGTTCGCGCCGACGAACCTGACCGACGCGCAGTGGCACGAGCAGGTGCAGCACGCGATCGACACGCTGCGCGGCGCGGGCGTTCTCGACGAGGCCGGCCGGCTCGTCGACAAGGCGGCGCTCGCCGCTCGCATCGGCAAGCACACGGCCCGGAGCTGGAACCAGGTCGCCGATCGCGTGCTGCCGGCGCTCGCGCTCGGCCTGCGCCCCGACGACAGGGCCGCCGCCAGGTTGAAGGATCGCGACGCGTGGACGGCCGCGATCGCCGCCCGCCTCCTCGGCATGTGGCACGACGGGCCGCCACCGTCGCTGCCCACCGTGTGTGACGCGTACGTGTGGCGAGCCCTCGCGCTGCCCGGCCGTCCCAAGCGCTGCCCGCCCGAGGTGCGCGCGGTGTTCCTGCAACGCGAGCTCGACATCGGACAGGGTCCGCCCGACAAGCTGCTGCGGCTCTACGTCGGCCGCGCCATCGGAGCGCAACGCTCCGAGCTCCGGGTGATGCGCGACGCGCTCGTCCGCGGCTGGTTGCTCGGGCGAGAGCTCGGTGCACCCGACGCGCGTACGCCGGCAGCAGAGAGCGCACCACGCGGCGCCGAGGCCGCCGAGCCCGCCGAGCCCGCCGCGATCACCGCACCGCGCGCGTTCGCCGCCGAGGTGAAGATCGCCGCACGCAGCGCTCGCGACGGGCTGTTCGGTGATCGCAAGGTGTTCATCTCGTCGGTGTGGGACGACCTCCGGCGCAAGCCGAGCTGGTCGTCGCTCACGCTGGACGAGTTCAAGGATCGCCTCGTGCGCGCGCACCGCGCAGGAGACCTCGTGCTCGCGCGCGCCGACCTCGTGTCCGCCATGAACCCGGAGCTGGTCGCAGCGTCGGAGACCCTGGCCGACGGCGCGAGCTTCCACTTCATCGTGCGGGAGGACGCCAGATGAGCCAGCTCACCAGCCTCGACGCCACGGAGGTCACCTCCTGGCTGACCCGGGTCGCGCAGACCATCGATCGCAGCTTGCGCGAGCCGATCCGCGGCGAGGCGGTCGCGGCGCTGAGCGAGGGCCTCGGTCGCACGCGCGCCGCCTTGCCGGTCCTCGCGCAGCTCGCGCTCCTGTCCGATTGCCTCCGCGTCGCGCACCTCGCGATCGAGGCCGACGGCGCGATCGATCGCGAGGAGCTCGATCGCGTCGTGCACCTCGTGCGGGTCGCCGCCGAGAAGTACTTCGCCGCCCTGCCCCACTACGAGGCGTTCGCGGATGGAGCGACGACACCCGCCGAGGTCGAGCGGTTCCTGCGAACGCACCGCGCCGACGCCGGGCCGTTCGGGTTCGGCTCGCCCGTCGCGTGGCGCGGGCTCGAGCTCGCGCGCCTCGTCGAGCAGCACACGCGCAACGCCTCGCCGCTGCGCGATCACGAGACCATGCTCGCGCGGATCATGGAGGTCGTGTTCGGTGGTCGTGCGACCGACGTGGAGCGCTCGGCGCGGCGCAAGCTCCGCGCGCTGTTCGAGCCGCCGCCGGCTCCCGGGCTCGATCCGCGCGCCGTCGCGTTCTGTCGCGACGACGGCCCCGAGGTGTTCGCCTCGGTCGCGCACGGATCCCAGGTCCACGAGCGCGACCCCTTCGACGTCGAGGCGATCCACGCCGAGGCGCGCGAGGTGTTCCATCGCCTCGTCGAGCGGGCGACCACGCCCGAGCACCACCAGACCGGGCACGGCAAGACGCTGCTCGTGCTCGGCGAGTCGGGTGCCGGCAAGACGCACCTGCTCCGCGCCCTGCGCACCCAGGTCCACGCCCAGCGCCTCGGCTACGTCGGCTACCTCCAGATGACGTCGGAGGTCGGCGACTACGCGCGGTACGTGCTCCGCAGCCTGATCGACTCGATGGAGCGCCCCTACGACGCTCCGACGCTGTCGGAGTCCGCGCTGATGTACCTCTCCGACGGGCTCGCCGAGGGCCGCGTCGACATCCCGCCCGACGAGCTGGAGCGGCTGCGCACCGCGGATCTCAGCTCCGAGGAGCTCGACGAGGTGGCCGGGAGGATCATCGACCGCGTCGTCCGCACCGAGGGGCTCGAGACGCTCGAGACCGATCTCGTCCACGCGCTCCTGCTGCTCCAGCGCCGAGATCCCGCGCTCCACCGCCGCGTGATCCGGTTCCTGCGCTGCGAGCCACTGACCGCCTACGATCGCAAGCTCCTCGGCGGCCTCGCCGCGCGCGAGCAGCCCGAGGATCCGCTGCGCACGCTCACCCAGCTCGCGCGCATCATGTACGAGCTGCACATGGCGGCGCTCGTGCTCGTCGTCGACCAGATCGAGGAGACCATCCCCGACGGCACCACGGCCACCCGCATGCAGCAAGCGTTCGACAGCCTGCGCGCGATCGCCGATGGCCTCCCGTCCGCGGTCGTCGTGATCTCGTGCCTCGACGACGTCTACACGGCGGTACGACCGAAACTGACGCGATCGCTCGTCGACCGGCTCGAGCACGATCCGCCGCCGGTGCGCCTCACGAGCCAGCGCCAGCCCGACGAGATCGAGCAGATGCTCGCGCGCCGGCTCGAGCACCTGTACGCGCACTTCGACGTCCCGTGGCGCGAGGACGACCCGCTGTTCCCGTTCACCGCCGAGCAGCTCGCCGCGGTCAGCCAGTTCCGCGCGCGCGACTGCCTCGCGCGGTTCCGCGAGTACCACGCCCGGTGCATCGCCGCGCGCGCGATCCTGCCCACCGATCAGGCGCGCAGCGCCGACGGCGTCCCCGAGACCATCCCGACGCCGATCGAGCTCGAGCGCACCGAGCTCGCGCCCGTCGCACCTCCACCACCGAAGGCGTTCCCGGCGCTCGACCGCGCCTGGAACGACGCGCTCGCCGCAGGCACGGCGGTCCCCGACGAGGACGACGCGCTGCTCGCGCTCGTCGAGGAGGCGATCCGTGGCGCGGCCCACGAGCTCGGCGCCACGTTCGAGCTCCGCCGCGAGCGCACCGGCAGCGCGGAGCGGCTCGTGGTCCAGAGCCCGGCGGGACGGCGCGTGATCGAGCTGTGCAACAAGAAGGCGCAGGGCGGTCACCTCGGTCGTCAGATCGAGGCCCTGCAGGCGCTCGCCCGGGACGGCACGGTCCCCGTCGCGCTGCGCAACTCGGAGTTCCAGTTCACGCCGAAATCGGCCACCGCGCGCCAGGTCGGTGCGTTCGTCGCCGCCGGAGGCCGCCCGGTCGTGCTCGAGGAGAACGAGCTGCGCGCGGTGGTCGTCGCGCGCGAGATCAGCACGAAGCAGCCGGCCGGGTTCGACGAGTGGCGACGCACGAAGCAGCCGCTCGCGCGCCTCTTGTTCATCCGCAAGATGCTCGATCTCGACACCGCCCCGGCCGCCGCCGCCGCCGCGCCCGCGCCGTCTCCCTCCACGCCGCCGCCCTCCCCGGTCACGCCCGCGGTCGACGCGCTCCCCACCGCGCCGACGCCGCCCCAGCGGATCAGCTCGCCGGTCCTCGCGTTCGATCCACAGCAGATCCGGCTCGGCGTCACGACGACGATCCGCCGCGACCCGCAGTTCCTGTCGCTCGAGCAGATCACGAAGCACGTCACGTTCCTAGGTGGCACGGGCAGCGGCAAGACGACAGCGGCGCTCCATGTCGTCGAGCAGCTGCTGGAGCGCGGGATCTCGGCGCTGCTGCTCGATCGCAAGGGTGACCTCGCCCGCTACGCGAGCGATGCGTGGTGGAGCGACCCGACGCATCCCGAGCACGCGCGCATGGTCGCGCTCCGCGAGCGCATCGACGTCGACCTCTACACGCCCGGCAACCAGCACGGGCGTCCGCTCCGGCTGCCGCTGATCCCGTCCCTCTCGGGCGCGACCAGCCAGGAGCGCGACCAGCTCGCCGGGTTCGCCGCGAGCGGGCTCGCCGCGATGATGGGCTACGGCAGCGGCGCCGCACATCGCCACAAGGTCTCGGTGCTCCAGTGCGCGATCGGGCTCCTCGCGGGAGAGCGCGAGATCACGCTCGACGTACTCCTCGACACCATCGACCGCCCCGATCCCGAGCTACTGCAGCGTGTGGGTGGACTGCAGCGGTTCTTCGCGAGCCTGTCCGAGGACCTGCAGTCGCTGCGCATCCAGCGAAGCGCGCTGCTCACCGGTGACGGCGAGGTGCTCGACGTGGGCGCGCTGCTACCGCCGTCGGGTGCACGCCCGAAGCTCTCGATCATCAACACGGCCGCGCTCACCGATGTCGCGGTGCTCCAGTTCTGGGTCTCGCGCCTGCTCGTCGAGCTCGCACGGCTGTCGCGCAAGCGACCGGCGAAGGCACTGCAAGGCGTGGCGTTCTTCGACGAGGCGGACGCGTACGTTCCCGCGACGAGCACGCCGCCGACGAAGGAGCCGATGTTCGATCTCCTGCGCCGCGCGCGCTCCGGTGGCCTCGGCATCCTGCTCGCGACGCAGAACCCCGGCGACTTCGACTACAAGGCGCGCGACAACATCGGGACCTGGCTCGTCGGCAAGGTCGCGCAGGATCGCGCCATCGAGAAGATGCGGAACCTCCTCGGCCCGTATCCGAACGTCGGACCGAGGCTCGCGGCCCAGCCCACCGGCCAGTTCTTCGTGCTCACGACGGGCCGCGCCGCCGAGGTCCGCTGCGATCGGTCGCTGATGGACACCGAGCAGATGTCGGAGGCCGAGGTGCTCGAGCTCGCCCGTAGCCGGCGCCCGCGCGTGGTCTGAGCTCGCGACGCTCGCGGGCTGGTGGGGGCTGCCGCAATCTGCGGCACCCTCGCGGCCCCCATTCGCACCCACGGAGGCATGATGGCCTCCGCTCCGGCACGCGGAGCACGCGCACCTCGCACATCGCACTCATCGTCCAGCCGGGGCCGGGCGATGGGTCCCACATCGGTCCGTATGCATGATGTACGCGCACTCGCCCCCTCCTCCACGTCGCGGCGGCGGCAGCTCGCGGCGTCCGCGGACGGCGAGCTGATCGTCCACAGTGACGGCGACGCGATCCGTACGCTCGCCGGGGAGGTCGTCTCCGCGGGGCTGGAGGCGCTGGCGCTCGCGGTCGTCGAGCGCGAGATCTGGCTCGTGACGCGGGATCTGGACCAGCACGTCCTCCGGCGGATCGACGCGAAAGGGACCGAGCTCGGGCGCGTCACCGAGCTCGGCGCGCTGGGAGACGACGTGAGGATCCGCATCGCGACTGGCGCACGGACGATGGTGCTCGTCGAGGGCGACACCGGCGTGCTGCTCGCAGCCCACGGCGCCGATCTGCACGTCGAGGAGCTCGGCGCTCGATCGCGAGACCGCCGCGTGCTCCTCGGCGAGCTCGGCGTCTTCGAGCGCCGGGGGGCCACCCTCCGGCGTGCACGGCCAGGCCGGATCGCCGGCCTCGAGCTGCCGTCGGATCTCGTCGCCGGCACGGTGCTCGACGGATGGCCGTTATTCGGAGGTGCGTCGGCGGTGCTCGAGCTCGACAGCGGCGGTCGCCGGCACCTCCTGCATTACGACCTCCGTCGCGGCACGCTCCGCGGCCGGCTCCGCGTCGAGGACGCGACGCTCCTCGCGGTCGCCGCGCAGCGAGGCGTGCTCGCGATCGGTGTGGGCACGCACCTCGCGTTGTTCGACCTCCACGCGGGCCGCTGCACGCACGAGCGAACCCTGTCGGCCCCCGTCGAGGCGGCGATCCTCGACGCGCAGGCGGAGCTCCTCGTGGCGCTCGACGCATCGGGCGGCGTGCACGTGCTCGACACGACCGGTCCTCGTGAGCGGCCGCCGATCCCGCCCGCGGCGGAGGCCCCACCTCTGCAGTCCCCTCCGCCGGCTGCGGCGGAGCCAGCGCCGGCACCTGCACCGACGACGGTGACCATCGATTCGAGCGCGCCTGCGTCGACGGGGTCCCCGTGGCCCGACGCGGCGGAGCTCCGCGCGCTGGTGCCACGCACCGAGACCCCCGTGCTCGACGACGACGCACGCCAGGCGTACCTCGGGGCCGCGCGCGACGTCGTCGTCGCGTGGTGTCGCAGCGCCGCCGCGGTCGCCGAACATCGAGGAGAGCTGCGGTCCAGGAGGACGTCGCAGGCTGCCGAGCTCGCGAGCCTCCTGGACCACGAGCCTCCGCACGATCCGGTCTTCACCCTCGCCCACGCGCGCGCGGTCGAGCACGAAGCGCACGAACGTTTCCGGCGCTGGAACCGCCGGGGCTCGCCCCACGTGGAGCTCCAGCACGAGCTCGGCCTCTCGCCCACCGCGCTCGCGATCCTGTGGGCGGCCGCCGCCCCGCAGCTCTGGGGTGAGCTCGCCATGGCGTACGCCACGCTGCGCGGTGGGCGCGGTCCGGGCGTCGACGAGCACCTCCTCGCGCAGCTGCTCGACCTCAACGGCCCCGACCGCACTGCGCTCGCACGCGAGCTCGATCCCGATGCTCCGCTGATCCGCCAGGGCGTCATCGTGTCCGGCGCGGGGGCGCGCCCCTTCACCGAGCTCGCGGTATCGCGCGTCGCGGTCCGCCGGCTCGCGGGTGCCTTGCCTACGCCTCCACCACCGGCGTGCCTGCTCTCGGATGTCCTCGCGCCGCCGGGCGCGGTGAGACACCTCCTCGACGAGCTCCGCGCGCACCGCGCGCCCGCCCGGATCGTGATCCGAGGTCGGCCGGGAAGTGGCCGGCGGACCCTGATCGCGGCGCTCGCGCATCACGTCGGTCGCTCGGCCTCGTTCGTCGAGGTGCCGGGCTTCGATCCGCTCCACGCGCTCGAGCGAAGCCTGCTCGACATCTACCTCGCGGGCGGGCTGCCCTGCGTCACGTTCGGTCGGCGACACGGCGACGAGGACCCGCGCGCGCAGCTCGAGGCGACGGCCGTGCTGGACCGCTATCCCGGCCCGCTCGCGCTCCGGCTCGCCCCCGACGAGGTCTCACCGCTCCGCTCGGGGGCGCACGAGATCGATCTGACGGCGCAGACCGCCGAGGAGCAGCGCCAGATCTGGCGGCAGGCATTGCGAGCCCGCGGTCTCGCGCTCGACGCCGCCAACGAGCTCGCGAGTCGCTACGACGTGGGACCGGGCATCGCACATCACGCGCTCGAGGCCGTGGTCGCGAGCGGTGCGCCGGTCGATGCGCCCCAGATCGAGGCTCAGCTACGCCGGTTCCGGGCGGTGCGGCTCGAGCACCTCGCCACGCGCATCGAGCCGACGACGGACTGGAGCGAGCTCGTCCTGCCCGACGACATGCTCGACAGCCTGCGCGAGCTCGTCGCGAGAGTCTCCCTCCGCGGGCGCGTGCTCGACGACTGGGGGCTCGCTCGACTCGCCGGCGGAGGCCGAGGTGTCACCGCGCAGTTCCAGGGAGCGCCCGGCACCGGCAAGACGCTCGCCGCCAAGGTAGTCGCGCGCGCCCTCGGGCACGAGCTGTACCGGGTCGATCTCGCGCGGCTGGTGTCGAAGTGGCTCGGCGAGACCGAGAAGAACCTCTCGGAGCTGTTCGATGCGGCCGAGCACGGCCAGTGCGTGCTGCTGTTCGACGAGGCCGACTCCCTGTTCGCCAAGCGCACCGAGATCAAGTCGAGCCACGATCGATACGCGAACATCGAGGTCAACTACCTCCTCCAGCGCCTCGACACGTTCACCGGGATCGCGATCCTCACCACCAACTTCGGCACGTCGATCGATCCGGCGTTCAAGCGGCGACTCTCGCTTCACCTGCAGTTCCCCTTTCCCGATCGGGACGAGCGGGTTCGCCTGTGGCGAGCACACCTCCCCTCCACGATCCCGACGTCCGGGGAGCTCGATCTCGAGCGGCTCGCGGACACCTGGCCCCTCTCGGGTGGCTACATCCGCAACGCCGCCCTCCGCGCCGCGTATCTCGCCGCCGCCGAGGAGCGGCCCCTCACCACCGCTCACCTCGTCCGGGCGGTCCGCCTCGAGTATCGCGATCGCGCGAAGCTGGCCGAGGGCGGCCGCCTCGAGTGAACCCACCGACACCAGGAGCCCTGCATGGAGAGCATGTTCTCGTCACAGAAGCGCCCCGGCCAGAACCGCGACGACGACAAGAAGCGAGCGCGCAAGCGCGAGGCGGCGACGGACGCCGGGGCGCGCGACGAGGAGCACGGACTCGACGAGGAGGAGCAGGGATTCGACGAGGCGTCCGAGGACGACCGAGAGCTCGACGCCGTGGACTTCCTGCGGAGCTCGATGGACGCGCAGGAGCTGCGCGCGCGCCACGAAGCGAGCGCGGAGACCCCCACGAACCTCGTCGAGACGGAGTCCAAGGTCGAGGAGCCGCAGGATGACGATCGGCGGCGACGGCGGTCATCGCGCTCGGCACGCCGCGTCCCCGACATCCAGCCCACGATCAACGACCTGGTGACCCGGAGCACGCGGCACGAGATCCCACACCAGGACGATCGCGTCGCGCAGGAGCTCAGCCGGCTGGCGTTCCTGATCGACAGCGTGACCTCCGGGGGAACCTGCACCGCGGTGCTCGAGCTCGGGCAGACGCTCGTGGTGTCCCAGAACGCGAGCGGCAAGGCGGCCGCGATGAACACCGGCTTTCTGTTCGGCACGCTCGAGCAGGTCGGTTCGAACGACAACGCGCTCACCGAGCCGATGAACCGACATCCCACGGAGCGCGAGGTGTTCTACGGAGGAGAGCCGGTGGACCAGCACGCTCGCGACGAGGGGTCACAGAGCAAGTCGCACCGCTCGGCGAAGGACCTCGCGCGCGAGCAACGACTCCTGGAGCTCGCGTTCACCGACCAGGCCAAGCGCCGGGAGCTAGAGGAGCAGGCCACCGCCGATGCGGACCGCCGCCTCGCCAAGGCCGCGAGGTATCTCCAGGGCTCCGACATCGCGCGCATCGTGATCCACCAGGGTGCGACCGAGGGCGTGCACGCCGAGATGAGGTTGCTCGATGGCCTGCATGACTTCCTCGAGGCGGGTGGATCGCTCGAGGGTGTACCGATCAAGCTGGGCATCTCGAAGCTGTGCTGCGCGCTCTGCTACCTCGGCGTCGAGCTGTTCAAGCGGCTGCACCCGCGCGTCGAGCTCAAGGTGCAGGGGACGCACGGGAACCTCTACGGCAGGTGGCCGCTACCGCGGTTCGTGACCGCCCACGTCGAACAGTTCGCCCACCTCCTCGGGGAGCTTCGCCAGGATCGGACGCTGGCACCGCTCTGTTCTGGCGAGCAGCTGGAGGAGCCGCTGCGCGGTGCGGTCCTCCGCGCCATCCCGGTCGCCGAGCGCGTCGATCAGGGTGCCAAGGGCAAGGGCAAGGGCGAGCGCAAGGCCAAGGGCAAGGGCAAGGGCCGCGAGACGAGCGCCGAGACACCAGCCCGAACGACCACCGAGTACTGGTCCGACGGTGAGCAGTCGAGCGACGATCTCTGACGCCCTCGCGCCGTCGCGACAGGGCGACGCCGCGGATCACGGGCGGCCGGCGACGAATCGAGCGGGACGCCGGCATCTCGCCGAAATCACTGGATGAGTCTGGCTGCGACATCCCGACCTGTCCCTAGGCAAGCCCGTCGAGAATTGGTACGCACAGAGGCTGTGAAGAAGCTCCTCGCAGCCACGTTGTTGTCGGTCGTCGCGTGCGGCGGCTCGAACTCTCCTCAGACACAGCCGGCGCCCGCGCTGCCGGTGGTCACCACGCCGAACACCCCCGCGACGCCCGCCTCGACCCAGGGCACGGGCGCCGAGATCGGGAGCTGGGGCTTCGACCTCGGAGGCATGAACACCGCCGTCGCGCCGGGCGCGAGCTTCTATCAGTACGCCAACGGCGGCTGGGAGAAGGCCACGCCGATTCCGCCCGACAAGTCGAACTACGGCATGTTCACGGCGCTCCAGGACAAGAGCGAGGCGCGCACCAAGGACATCATCCTGAACGCGAAGGGCGAGCCGGGCTCCGAGGAGCGCAAGATCGCCGACTACTTCCAGAGCTTCATGGACGAGGCGGCGATCGAGGCCGCGGGCATCGCGCCGATCCAGCCCGAGCTCGACGCGATCGCGAAGATCAAGAACGCGAAGCAGCTCACGGAGCGGTTCGCGCTCGACGCGCGCCACTTCCGCACGACGCCCTTCGTGACGATCGTGCTCCAGGACGACAAGGCGCCCGAGCAGCACATCGCGAACATCGCCCAGGGCGGCCTCGGCCTGCCCGATCGCGACATGTACGACGCGAAGGCCGCGCAGTTCGCGCCCGTGCGCGACGGCTACAAGAAGTACCTCGAGCAGATGCTGACGTTCATCGGCACGCCGGACGCCGCGAAGCGCGCCGCGGCCGTGTACGCGCTCGAGGAGAAGATCGCGGCGGCGCACTGGACGCGCGTCGAGAACCGCGACGCGGTGAAGACCTACAACAAGCTGACGGTCGCGCAGCTGCAGAAGACGGCGCCCGGCTTCGACTGGAAGACCTGGCTCGCCGGCGTCGGCCTCGGTAACGAGAAGGCGTTCAACGTCAACCAGCCGACGGCGATCGCGAAGATCGCGAAGCTCGTGAAAAGCGAGCCGATCGCGGTGTGGAAGGACTACCTGACCGTCCGCCTGCTCACGGCGACGGCGCCGTACCTGCCGAAGAAGTTCGTCGACACGCACTTCGAGATGTACGGCAAGACGCTCTCCGGCACGCCGCAGCTCAAGGAGCGCTGGAAGCGTGGCGTGGACGAGGTCACCGGCGCGCTCGGCGAGGCGGTCGGCAAGCTCTACGTCGCGAAGTACTTCACGCCCGAGACCAAGGCGCAGGCCGACGAGCTCGTGAAGAACCTGTTGATCGCGATGGGCCAGCGCCTCGACGCGCTCGAGTGGATGAGCCCCGAGACGAAGCAGAAGGCGAAGGCCAAGCTCGCCACGTACAACCCGAAGATCGGTTACCCCGACAAGTGGCGCGACTACTCGGCGCTCGAGGTCCGCGCGGGTGACCCCGTCGGCAACGACATGCGCGCGGCGGCGTTCGAGTACGACCGCCGGCTCGCCAAGCTCGGCAAGCCCGTCGATCGCGACGAGTGGCTCATGACGCCGATGACGGTGAACGCCTACTACAACCCGGCGCTCAACGAGATCGTGTTCCCGGCCGCGATCCTGCAGCCGCCGTTCTTCGATCCGCACGCCGATCCGGCCGTCAACTACGGCGGCATCGGCGCGGTGATCGGCCACGAGATCAGCCACGGCTTCGACGACCAGGGCAGCCAGTACGACGCGTCGGGCAAGCTCGAGAACTGGTGGACGAAGGAGGACGCGGAGAAGTTCAAGGCCGCGACCAAGCAGCTCGTCGACCAGTACGCCGCGTACTGCCCGTTCCCGGCCAAGGACGGCAAGCCCGCCCAGTGCGTCAAGGGC
>Ga0164243_10008102_pt1 | contig 15571 bp, 16 predicted proteins | sample OricompcompostOP_FD_108781 | JGI IMG/M metagenome (GOLD analysis project Ga0164243, IMG submission 108781) | Organic Plus compost microbial communities from Emeryville, California, USA - Original compost - Organic plus compost (OP) | ecosystem: Engineered > Solid waste > Mixed feedstock >...
CACCACGCCGGGCACCACGTCCGACCTCCTGTCGGGGGGCGCAGCGGCGCGCACGAGGTGGAGCACGATCCGACGGCCGCTCACGTCCACACCTCCACCGCGTCGGCCCGCCCGAGCGCGTCCACGAGGTCGGCCCCGACGACGTGCCCGAACGACTGCAGCGTGACCGCGGCGCGCTGCGCGAGCGGCGTCCGCAGCGGGCCGTCGACGACGACCTCGACGCGCGCGCCGCGCAGGGTGACGCCGAGGGCGGCGCGAAGCGCCTCGGCCTGCCGCGCGGGATCGCGCGTCTGCACGACGACGACGATCGTCATGTCAGCGCGACCACCCGATCGCTCGTGCCGAGCACGGCGGCGTGATCGTCCTGGCTGCCCCGCACGATGCCCTCCGGGAGCTCGAGGCCGACCGCCGAGCTCGAGCACACGGTGAGCTCGCAGTCGTCGTCGAGCAGCGCGGTCGCGATCTCGGGGTGCTCGGCGAGCGCGTGGCAGCCCGCGTCCATCGCGAACATCGTCACCTCGTGGCGGGCGCGGCGCGCGGCGTGCGCGAGCGCGGCCGCGGTGCCGAGATCCGCGCGCGTGGCGAGGACGATGCCGAGCTTCACGGTCGCCACCGCGCGATCTCGACGTACGCGCCGGCGTCGTCCGCCCACGCGAACTGAGCAGCCTCGAGGACCGCACCGCGGGCGACGCCGAGCACGAGGTGCTGGACGGGGTAGGCGGGCCCCGCCGCCATCGCGTGATCGACGGCCGACAGGTACGCTCGTCCGTTGGTGTGCGAGTGATAGACGACGCGCGCGGGCCGCTCACCGTCGAAGCTCCGCGCGAAGTGGAGGAGCTCGGCGCCGTCGATCACGAAGCCGGTGTCGGCGCCGCGCTCGGGGACGAGCGGGTGCGCGCCGTCGGCCTGCGCGTTGCGGCAGGGCACCGCGACGTCCACGTGCCGCTCGCCGCGCGGCCCGGTGAGATAGCCGCAGCACTCGTCGGGAAACGCAGCGAGCGCGTGCGCGTAGAGCTGCTCGCGGAGGGCCTGCGGGATCTCGATCGGCGGCAGCGTCACGACTCCCTCAGCGGTTCGCGATCGCGGCCATCCAGCGCACGGCCGCGATCCCGCCGCGCCAGTGCGCGAGCGCCGTCTCGTCCCCGTCCGCGGACGGCCACCACGGAGGACGCGGTGCGAGCGGCACCTCGCGGCCGTCGCCGTCGGCGAGCAGCTCGGTGTCGGGCCCGTGCGGCGCGAGCGCGGCGAGCTGTGCCTCGCTGACGCCGCGGACGACGACCGTGCCCACGCCGCCGGCGGCGAGGTAGGTCGCGGCGATCAGCTCGGCGTCGGGCACGCTCTCGCGGAGCTCGATCCGCGCGCGCGCGACCATGAGCGCGGTCTGGCCGAGCCCGCCGACGTCGGGCAGGAGGATGTGGCGCGCGTAGCGCCGGACCTGATCGTCACGCATCGGCGCCTCCGGCGATCGCGGGCACGATCGAGATCTCGTCGCGCTCGCCGACGGGTGCGTCGAGCCCGCCGAGCTCGGCGATGTCGTCGGCGCCGACGAAGATGCGGATGAACGGCTTCACCACATCGCCGTCGAAGATCCGGGCGCGGATGCCCGGGTGCCGGCGCTCGAGCTCGGCGAGCGCGTCGCGTACCGTGGCGGCCGGGAGCTCGATCTCGGCGCTGCCGCGCGTGAACGTACGCAGCGCGGTGGGGACGCGGATCGTCGGCATCAGCCACCCTCCGCGACGAGGACCGGCGGCGCGGCGAGCGGCGAGATCGGAGCCCGCGCACACGCCGCGCACCCGGGCCGCGGGGCGAACCGCACGATCCGCGGCTCGACGAGCGTGCGGAGATCGTCGAACGCCAGCAGCGCGCCGGCGTACGTGCGATCGCCGCGGGCGAGCCCGAGCGCGAGCGCCGCGGCGACGCCGCCGATCGCCGCGACCACCGGGCCGAGCACGCCGGCGTCCGCGCAGCTCGGCGCCTCGACCGGCTCCTCGAACAGACAGCGGTAGCACGCCGCGCCTGGCGCCCCGGCCATCACGTTGCCGCCGTAGCGCAGCGCGGCCGCGATCACGTAGAGCCGCCCGTTGGCGACCGCCCAGTCGGAGACCGAGAACTTGGTCTCGGGCGAGTCGCTCGCGTCGATCACGAGATCCGCGTCGCCCGCGAGCGCGTCGGCGGTGTCCGCCGCCCATCGCGTCACCACGCCCCGCGCGTTGCCTCCGCGCGCGACGACGGCGCTCGCGAGCAACGCCGCCTTCGGGCGATCGACGTCGGCCGCGGTGAACTGGACCTGGCGGTGCAGGTTCGACAGCTCGACGGTGTCGTGGTCGACGATCGTCAGCTCGAGCCCGCGGCGCGCGAGCGAGAACGCGATCGGGCCTCCGAGGCCGCCGGCGCCGACCACCGTGATCCGCGTCGGATGCCCGGTCACGCGCCCCCCGTGCCGCACACCTTGCAGCGCCCGTCGGGGCCGATCACGCCGATGCACGCGCCGTCGGGGCACAGCGCCCGATCGTCGAGATCGTCGTCGTGCGCGCCGGCCTGCGCCGCCGGCTCTGCGCCCGCCTCGTCGTCGTGCTCGTCGTCGTCGTGCTCGTCGTCGTCGTGCTCGTCGTCGTCCTCGCCCTCGCGGTCCTCGTCGTCGTGATCCTCGTGGTCCGCGTCGGTCGCGGCGGGGCGCGGCGAGCTGCTCGGGCGCCCGCACGCCTTGCAGGTGCCATCGGATCCGATCACGCCGATGCAGCCGCCATCGCTGCACAGCTCGCGCTCGGGCTCCGCGGCGGCGAGCTCGTCATCCTCGTGCTCCACACCGTCGGGCTCCACCGGGAGCAGGCCGCGCCTGCGCTCGTCGCCCCAGCCCGGGGCGACGCGGCCGCACACCTTGCAGGTGCCGTCGGGGCCGATCACGCCGATACAGCTCCCATCGGAACACAACATGCGGTGGTCCCAGTCGCCGATCGTCATGGCTCACCTCCCGGAGGACGCGCCCGATGGCGCGCCGGATGACGCGGACCTCGCGTCGAGCGCACGCGGGCCAGGGCCCGAGCGCCGTCGGCGCCGCGCCCGCGAGGAACCCCTCTCGACCGAGCGCGACCATGTCCCGTAGCGTGCGAGGTCGCGTCCACGTCGGCACCTTATCCCCTACGCACGTCGGCTCGGCAAGCCTCTGACCAACCGCAACCTCGGTTTGACAGGTCGCGAGGCAGCGCGGTAAACGTCCCCCAGTCATGTACGACACGTCGGATATCCGCAAGGGCCTCAAGGTCCTCATGGACGGGAACCCGTATACCGTCATCGAGTTCCAGTTCGTGAAGCCCGGGAAGGGCGCGGCGTTCACGCGCACGAAGTTCAAGAACCTGCTGACGGGCGCGGTCGTCGAGCGGAACATCCGTTCGGGCGAGAAGCTCGAGCCGGCCAACGTCGAGACGCGGGACATGCAGTTCCTCTACAAGGAAGGCAGCGATCTCGTGTTCATGGATCAGTCGAATTACGAGCAGGTCACGATCAGCGCGGACCTGATCGGCGACGCCCACGACCTCATGAAGGACAACCTGCCGTGCACGGTCGTGTTCTTCAACGAGCGCCCCGTGGACGTCACGCTGCCGACGTTCGTGTTCCTCGAGGTGACGGCGTCCGAGCCGGGCGTCCGCGGCGACACCAGCGGGAACGTGACCAAGCCGGCCACCGTCGAGACGGGCGCCGAGATCCAGGTCCCGCTGTTCATCCGCGTCGGCGACACGATCAAGATCGATACGCGCACGCACGAGTACGTCGAGCGCGTGAGCAAGTGACCCGCCGCGGCCGCGTCATCGCGGTCGACGGCGACGACGCGATCCTGCGAGGCGAGCGCGCCGACGTGCGCGTCACCTCTCGCGCGGGCTGGACGCCGGGTGACATCGTCGACCTGGACGACCCGGCCGTGGTCGTGCGTCCGTTCCCGGGCGGCGACTATCCCGCACCGAGGTCCGAGGTCGCGCGCATGCCGCGCGCCCGGCTCGCGGCGCTGGCCGCCCGTGCCCGCGCCCTCGCGGCGCTGCGCGCGTTCTTCGCCGACCGCGACTTCCTCGAGGTCGAGACGCCGCTGCTCGTGCCGAGCCCCGGGCTCGAGATCCACCTCGACGCGGTGACGGCCGGCGACGGCTTCCTCATCACGTCGCCCGAGTACCAGATGAAGCGGCTGCTCGCCGCGGGGTTCGAGCGGATCTACCAGGTCTGCAAGTGCTTCCGCGCCGGCGAGCACGGACCGCACCACGCGAGCGAGTTCACGATGGTGGAGTGGTACCGCGCGTTCGCCGAGCTCGACGCGATCGTGCGTGACACCGAGGAGCTCGTGGCGCACGTCGTGCGTGCGGTCCACGGCCAGCCGATCGCGCGCGTCGGCGCGCGCTCGATCGACGTGACGCCGCCGTGGCCGCGGACGAGCGTGCGCGAGGCGATGCAGCGGTGGGCCGGGATCGCCGTCGACGGGGACGAGCCCGCGGCCGCGCTCGTGGCGAAGGTCCGCGCCGCCGGCATCGACGTCGCCGACGACACCGCGTGGGACGACGCCTTCTTCGCCGCGTTCCTCGCCCGCGTGGAGCCCGCGATCGCCGCGCTCGACCGGCCGCTGATCCTCGAGGACTGGCCGGCGCCGCTGGCGGCGCTGGCCAGCCGTCACCCCGACGATCCGCGGATCGCGCTGCGCTTCGAGGCCTACGTCGGCGGGCTCGAGCTCGCGAACGCGTTCGGCGAGCTCACCGATCCCGTCGAGCAGCGGGCGCGGTTCGAGGACGATCAGCGGATCCGGCGCGCGCGGGGCAGGGCGGTCTACCCGATCGACGAGAAGCTGCTCGCGGCGCTCGGGGAGGGCCTGCCGCCGTCCGCGGGGATCGCGCTGGGCTTCGACCGGCTCGTGATGCTCGCGACCGGCGCGCCGACGATCGATCAGGTGCTGACGTTCACCGCGCCCGAGCTGTGAGCGCGGGCCGCGGCGGGCACGGGACATCGACGCGGCTCCCGCCTCGTACCGGGATCCCGTGCCGCGGGGGGCGGGACGGCGGGAGGAGCCCGGTGCCGAGGCGGCTCTGCCGCGACCTGCCAGACGGCGTGGGCAGGTACCCGCACGCCCGGGGGCGCGGTCGTGTACCGTTCGGTCTCATGCGCGCTCTGATCGGAACCTCCGTGATCCTGGGCCTCCTCGCGGGTGCGGCGTGGGCGCAGGCGCCTGGCGCTCCCCTGCCGCCGCCGGGACCGGCTCCGCAGCCTGCTCCGTATGCCCCGCCGCCGTACGGAGCGCCCCAGCCGTACCCGCCACCGGCACCGCAGCCCTATGGGCCGTCGCCGTACGCGCCGCCGGTCTACGCGCCCGTGCCGCTCACGGCGGAGGAACAGGAGCTGCTCGCACGCGGCGAGATCTCGGATGGTCAGCACCTCGGTGGTGGGCTCGCGGCCATGTTCGTCGGTTTCGGGGTGGGGCAGGCCGTGCAGGGCCGCTGGTCCGACACCGGCTGGATCTTCACGCTCGGCGAGGGCCTTTCGTTCGGCGCGATGATGTGGGGCATCGGCCAGGCGTTCGAGGAGTGCGGGTATTACGACGACTGCCGCTCCGACTCCGGGGTCGGGCTCGTGATCGCCGGCGCGCTCGGGTACTCGGTGTTCCGGATCTGGGGGGCCGTCGACGCGTTCACGGGGCCGGCGTCTCACAACCGGCGCGTGCGCGAGCTGCGGATGCGCACGGGCCACCCGGGGTACCCGGGCTACTACAGCGTGTTGCCGTACGTGACCGCACCCCGCGACGGTGACGGCGCCGTCGGCGGGCTCACGCTGCGGTTCTGAGCGTCACGTCGTCGAGTCGGACGCCGCGAGCGCGGCGCCGCTCCGCTTGCGCTTGCCGCCGGCACCGTTCGCGCCGGGGCGCGTCTGCGCGCGCGCTCGCTCGAGCAGCGGCTTGACGAACTGCCCGGTGTAGCTGCGCGCGATCTGGGCGACCTGCTCCGGCGTGCCGGTCGCGATGACCTCGCCACCCCCGGCGCCGCCCTCGGGGCCGAGATCGATGATCCAGTCCGCGGTCTTGATGACGTCGAGGTTGTGCTCGATCACGAGCACGGTGTTGCCCCCGTCGACGAGCCGCCCGAGCACCTCGAGCAGCTTCTTGACGTCGCCGAAGTGGAGGCCCGTCGTCGGCTCGTCGAGCAGGTACAGCGTCCGCCCGGTCTGCACCCGCGCGAGCTCGCGCGCGAGCTTCACGCGCTGCGCCTCGCCGCCGGAGAGCGTCGTCGCCGGTTGACCCAGCGACAGGTACCCGAGGCCGACGTCGACGAGCGTGTTCAGGATCCTCGACAGCTGCTTGTGGTGCTGGAACAGCACCGCGGCCTCCTCGATCGGCGTGTCGAGGATCTCGGCGATGTTCTTGTCCTTGTAGGTCACCCGGAGCGTCGCGTCGTTGTAGCGCCGACCCTTGCACACCTCGCACGTGACGAACACGTTCGGCAGGAAGTGCATCTCGACCTCGCGGACGCCGGCGCCCTCGCAGGCCTCGCAGCGCCCGCCGCCCTGCTTGGCGGACACGTTGAACGAGAACCGCCCGGCCTGGTAGCCGTACGTCTTGGCCTGCGGCACCTGCGAGAACAGCTCGCGGATCAGATCGAACGCCTTGGTGTACGTCGCCGGGTTCGACCGCGGCGTGCGGCCGATCGGCTGCTGATCGATCACGATGCACTTGTCGACCTGACCGAGGCCGGTGAGCGAGTCGTACGGCCCGACGCGGTTCATCGAGCGGTGGAGCATCCGGTTGAGCGCCGGGTGGAGCGTCGCGTTGATCAGCGAGGACTTGCCTGCGCCCGACACACCGGTGACGGCCACCATCACGCCGAGCGGGATCTCGACGGTGACGTTCTTGAGGTTGTGCTCGCGCGCGCCGGTCAGCTTGACCCAGCTCGTCGGTGTGCGTCGCTGCGCGGGGACCTCGATCGCCTCCGCGCCCGACAGGAAGCGGCCCGTCAGCGACGCGGGGACGCGCTTGATGTCCTCGGGCGTGCCCTCGGCGACGACGTGGCCGCCGTGGCGTCCGGCCCCCGGACCGAAGTCGACGACCCAGTCCGCGGCCTCGATCGTCGCCTCGTCGTGCTCGACGACGAGCACGGTGTTGCCGAGATCGCGCAGGCGGTGGAGCGTCTTGATCAGCCGCTCGTTGTCGCGCTGGTGCAGCCCGATCGAGGGCTCGTCGAGGACGTAGAGGACGCCGGACAGCTCGCTGCCGAGCTGGGACGCGAGCCGGATGCGCTGCGCCTCACCGCCCGACAGCGTCGCCGTCGAGCGGTGCAGGGTCAGGTAGTCGAGCCCGACGTCGAGCAGGAACGAGAGCCGCGCCTTGATCTCCTTCAGCACCTCGCCCGCGATCTGCTCGCGCGCGCCGGTCAGCTTCATGGAGGTGACGAACTCGTACGCCTGGCGCACGGTCATGCTCGTCACGTCCACGATCGGCTTGTCGTGCACGAACACCGCGCGGGACTCGGGGCGCAGGCGCGTGCCGTGGCACATCGCGCACGGGATCGAAGCGAAGAACTGCTCGTAGTGCGTGCGCATGCGCTCCGACGACGCCTCGCGGTGCCGCCGCTCGAGCTGCGCGAGGATGCCCTCGAACCGCATCGCCCACTCGCCCGTCGAGTGCTTGCCCGCCCACGCGACGTTCACGCGCTTGTCACCCGTGCCGTACAGCAGCACGTCCCGCTGCTTCTCCGTGAGCTTGTTCCACGGCTTGTCGAGGTCGATCTTGAACGCCTTCGCGAGCGCCTTGACGATGTTGACCGTCCACCCGGTCTCCTTCGCGATCGCCTCGCCCCACACGGCGACCGCGCCGTCGCGGATCGAGCGCGTCGGATCCGGGATCACGCGATCGGGGTCCGCCGCGAGGCGCTCGCCGAGGCCGTTGCACTCGACACACATGCCGAGCGGCGAGTTGAACGAGAAGCTCTGCGGCGACAGCTCGGGGAAGCCAATGCCGCACGTCGGGCAGGCGTTCGCCTCCGAGTACATCCGCGGCACCTTCTCGCCCGCGACGTCGACCATGATCTTGCCCTTGCCCTCGCGGAGCGCGGTCTCGACGGAGTCGGTGAGCCGCCCCTTGTCCTTGCCGCCGATCGTGATCCGATCGATCACGAGCTCGATCGAGTGCTTCTTCTGCTTCTCGAGCGCGTCGACGTCCTCGATGCGGACGATCATGCCGTCGATGCGGACGCGCACGAACCCGGCCTTGCGCAGCTCGCCGAACAGCTCGCGGAACTCGCCCTTGCGGTTCTCGGCTTTCGGCGCGAGCACGGTGACCTGCGTCTTCTCCGGCAGAGTCGCGAGCTCGTCGACGATCTCGCCCGCGGTGCGCGCGCCCACCGGGCCACCGCACTGATGGCAGCGCTGCTCGCCCGCGCGCGCGTACAGCACGCGCAGGTAGTCGTAGATCTCGGTGATCGTGCCGACCGTCGAGCGCGGGTTGCTCGACGCGCTCTTCTGCTGGATCGCGATCGTCGGGGATAGCCCGCGGATCCGCTCGTACTTCGGCTTCTCCATCTGGCCGAGGAACTGCCGCGCGTACGCCGACAGCGACTCGACGTACCGGCGCTGGCCCTCGGCGTAGAGCGTGTCGAACGCCAGGCTCGACTTGCCGGAACCCGACGGCCCCGTGATCACGACGAGGCGGTGCTTGGGGAGCTCGAGCCGATCGACGACGAGGTTGTGCTCGCGCGCTCCCTCGACGACGATCGTGTCAGGCTCGCTCCGAGGTGCGTGGCGGCCGGGTCCAAGCGAGCTACGGGACATATTCGACCCAGCACCCTACGGAGCGGATGTTCAGGCGTCAAGGCGAGCAGGGGCGGCGATCGGTCGGGACCCGGAAAAGCTGACAGCGTCCGATCAGGTTTCTTCCGTGTCAGCCGCCGGTCGTACGGTGGGCTCGTGTGCGGCTGTCCCCGCGACCGGTTGTGCGAGCTCTGCTTCCAGGGCAGCTGGGAGAACCTGCGAGGCGTCGCCGCGACCCGCGGTGAGGTGTGGGCGATGGGACTCGCGCGTCGCGTCCGGCTCGATCACCCGTGGCCCGAGGGGAGCCCCCGGGTCGCCGCGATCGCGCGCGACAAGGTCGCGGATCTCGCGCGCGACCCGCGTCTGCGCGAGGCGCTCGCCGGCGAGCTCGCTCGCTGGGCCTCGCGCTGGTGGCGCGCCGCGCGCCGGGATCCGGGCGCCGCGCGCGTGGGATGACGGCCTCGGGCGGCGGGAGATCGCCCGAGCGACCTCGGATCACAGGTGCCAGGGCGGGTTCCGCCAGCCCCCGGGAGGCTGGGCCACGATGTCGTGGTCGCAGCACGCGTTGGCATCGCAGCCGGGCTGCGGGAACTCGCACTCGTGTTTCTTGTCGTCGCCCTGGCCGCTGTTGCCGTCGCCGATGCAATCGATCTGGCCGCTCGCCAGATCATCGCAGTTGTCCCCGTTCCCGGTGCCCTGGCAGCGGTTGCCGTTGCCGTTGCCGTTGCCGTTGCCAGGTCCCAGGAGGTAGGTGCCGTCGGGGGTGCACGTCTCGCCGGTGAGCGCGTTGATGTACTTGCCGCTCTCCGGTGCGGTGTCGATGTCGGTGGCGCAGGCGCCGAGCGTGATCACTGCCGCGAGAAGGATCGTCCTCATGTGTTGCCCTCCGGGTGCGCGACACGTGCAACCGGTTGGCCGCGGCGGTGCAGCGGATCTCTCGACGCGGCGCACCGCCGCGTGGGATGGAGCGAGCCGCGCTGTCGCGGTGTGCCGGCGATGCCTGCACAATCGCCGGTAGCGACGCGCGCTCGCGATGCTCCGCCGGAGCGCTCGCGCCACGTCCCGAAAACGGCGAGGCCCTGCGCCATCACGGGCAGGGCCTCGGATCCCGGGGGGATCGATGCGCGCTCGGCGCGGGCTACGCGCGCGCGCGCTCGACGGTGACGTCGTGCTCGTTGTGCTGCGTGCCGTGAACGCCCGCGATGATCGCGTCGGCGAGCTCCTCGGGCACGCGAACGTGCGCGTGCGAATCACGCAGGCTGACCGATCCGATCCGCGTCTTCTCGCCGCCGATCGGCGCCGCGAGCAGCGTCCGCAGATCATCCGCCGACACGCCGTGCTTCTTGCCGAGGCTGACGAACAGGCGCGCCTGCGCCCCCTCGGTCACCGGCGCCGGAGCGGCCGCGGCCTCGCGCTTGCGCGATCCGCGCTCCGCGCGTTCCGAGCTCCGGGCCTCGGACTTGGTCTTCGCCTCGGCCTTGGTCTCGGCCTTCGCGTCGGCCTTCGCGTCGACCTTCTCGCTCGACTTGTCGCGACCGCCGCGCTTGCGGTCCTTGTCACGACCACGACCGCGGCGATCCGTCTCCTCGGCCTCGGCGGCCTTCGGCTCGGGGGCAGGGCGCGACGACTTCTCCTCGGCCCAGGTCTCCCAGAACTCGCGGGTCTCCGCGGCGGGCTCGGCCTTCTTCTTGGTCTTCGTCTCCGCGCGCTCCGCGCGCTCCGCGCGCTCGGTGCGCTCCTCGGTGGCGGGCTCGGCCGCCGCAGGCACGGTCTCGATCACCGCGACCGGCGCGAGCTCGATCGCGGGAGCCGCCTCGACGGGAGCCTCGGCGACCGGCGCGACCGTCTCGGTGCGGTGATGGCTCTCGCCACGCTCGCCGCGGTCGCGACGCTCGCCGCGGTCGCGCTCGAACCGTCGCTCGCGGCGCTCCCCGCGATCCCGCTCGCGACGCTCGCCCTCCGGGCGTGCCTCGGGGCGGGCCTCCGGCCGCGCCTCGGCCTCGACGGCCTCGGTCACCGTGGCCTCGGCGGGAGCCGCGCCGGTGATGGGGGCAGCGGCCTCGGCGGGCGCCTCGCGACGCTCGCCGCGGTCGCGCTCGAACCGCCGGGACTCGCGCTCGCCGCGCGCCTCGCCGTCGCCTCGCTCGCGCCACGGACGCCGCTCGCGATCGCCACGCTCGCCACGCTCGCGATCGAACCGGCGCTCGCCGCGCTCGCCGCGCTCGCCACGCTCGCCACGCTCCTCGCGGGCCTCGCGACGCTCGCCGTCGCCCCGCTCGGGTCGCTCACCCCGCTCGTCGCGCTCGAACCGGCGGGGCCGCTCGCCGCGGTCGCGATCGAACCGGCGCTCGCCGCGCTCGCCACGCTCTTCGCGGGCCTCGCGACGCTCGCCGTCACCCCGCTCCTCGCGGTCGAAGCGACGCGGACGCTCGCCGCGGTCGCGGTCGAAGCGACGCTCGCCGCGCTCGTCGCGGGCCTCGCCATCGCCGGTCTCGGCGCGCTCTGCGCGCTCGGCACGGCGCGGACGGCTGCGGGTCGTCAGCAGATCGAGCTTCTCGGCGACGAGCAGCGCGAGCACGCGCCGACCGTTCTGCGTCGTGTACAGCTTCTCGAAGATCTTGGTCTCGAGCTCGCTCGGCGTGCCCTGGACGCCGCGGATCAGGATCTGCACCGGATCGGGCGGCGTCGGCGTCCCGACGGGCGGCAGCGGCACCTTGAGCTTGCCCTCGAAGATGTCGTCCTTGGGCAGGACGCGCTCCTCGGGCTTGATGTTGTACTGAAGGCGGACGTACCGGAAGTTGCCGAGCTCGCGCGGGCCGACGAGCGAGATCGCCGTGCCCTTCTTGCCCGCGCGGCCCGTGCGGCCGGTGCGGTGCACGTAGACCTCGGGCGACTCGGGCACCGAGTAGTTGATCACGTGCGAGAGGTCCGAGATGTCGATGCCGCGCGCGGCGACGTCGGTCGCGCACAGGAAGCGAAGGTTCTTCGCCTTCATGCGGCCCATGACGCGCTCGCGGTCGCTCTGCGACAGGTCGCTCGACAGCGGCTCCGCGTCGAGGCCCTGCTTCTGCAGGAACTTGGCGACCATCGTGGTCTCGTCGCGCAGGTTGCAGAAGATGATCGCGCTCTCGGGCTCCTCGGCGAAGATCACCTTGAGCAGGTCGCGGCTGCGCGCGATGCCGCTGACGATGTAGTACGCGTGGTGGATGTCCGAGACCGAGACCTGATCGCGCGACAGCGAGATCGTCTCCGGCGCGATCATGTGGCGGCGCGCGTAGCGCGTGACCTCGTCGGGCATCGTCGCCGAGAACAGCAGCGTCTGCCGCTTCTCGGGCAGGTGCGAGACGACGCGCTCGATGTCCTCGAGGAAGCCCATCGAGAGCATCTCGTCGCACTCGTCGAGGATGAACGTCTGGATGGTGCGCGTATCGAGGGTGCGGCGACCGATGTGGTCGAGCACGCGGCCAGGGGTGCCGACCACGACGTGCACGCCGTTGCGCAGCGCCGTGATCTGCTTGCCGATCGGCGCGCCGCCGTAGATCGCCTCCACCACGATGCCGCGGTGCTTGCCGATCTGGGTCAGCTCGCGAGCGACCTGCAGCGCGAGCTCGCGCGTCGGGGCCAGGATCAGCGCCTGCGGCGTGCGCTGCGCGGGGATGATCTTCGAGATCGTGGGCAGGCCGAACGCGGTGGTCTTGCCGGTGCCCGTGCGCGACTGGACCAGGAGGTCCTTGCCCTCGCTGACCGGCTTGTACACGGCCGTCTGCACCGGGGTCGGTGCGAAGTACCCCATCTCGTCGAGCGCGAGCTTGACGTCGGGGTGCAGCCCGAGGTCATCGAAGCTGGGAGGCTTCGGCTCGGTGGCTTCGCTGGGCGTCTCGGAGGTCTCGGTGGTCTCAGCAGGATCCGTCAGTGCAGCGGCGATCGTCGCCGCGTCGCCCACACCGTTCGCGTGGGGCGCCGTATCGTTCGTCATCTCGTAGGACCTTGGTAGTGCCCGCATCGCGAGTGGGAGCGGGCGTGTGCTCTCCGAGATCATCCAGTCGGAGCACTGGTCGGCGCGCGAGCTCCTGGGGATTCGCAGGCACGCGACGACGTCGTCCGTGGCTGCCCCATGGGTCTGCACCGAGGAAGAGGGTCACGCCGCGCGCGCGAACGCGATCACATCCGTGATCTGCATGTCCGCCAGCGCCGCGCTCGAAGTTCATCTGTCCGTCAAACCCGTGATTTGCGCGAACCTTAGTCGGCGCGGGGCACGGGGTCAAGGACGGAAGCGGGGCGCCGCGGTCGGGCCTGTAGGCCCCCCTGGGCACGCATGTGGCGGGCCTCAGCGGGGCAGGGAGACGCGGACCGCGCCGGCCGTGTCGGTGGCGCCGCGCCCCTGGAGCGCCGCCGGGATCGGGCACGACAGCGGCGCGAACTCCACCATGCTGCACAGCGACAGGTTCGTGTTGACGCGGAAGACCTTCACCTCCGCGGCCTCCACGGGCATCCCGGCGGGATCGGTCACGAGCCCGTGGACGAACGCGGCGTCGGGCAGCTGCACCTGCTGCGGCGCGGGCCCCTCGATGCCGGGGATCTCGATCTCGGGCTGGATCCACGTCGGCGCACGCAGCGGGTACTTCCCCGCGACCGGCGGCTCGAACACGAGATCGTAGTGGCCCCACAGATCGGCGATCGTCGGATCGACCCACAGCACGAAATCGCCCGAGGCGGGGGTCACCGTGGTGGCCGGAGGAATCGCCGACAGGAACGCCTGCGGCCGCGCCTCGAGGTTCCAGGTGAACCGCAGCGATGGGCGCGCGGTGACGGCGACGTCCTTGATCGGGGCGCCGGTCGCGTCGGTCACCGTCCCGCGGATCGGGACCCGCGCAGGCAGGATCATCGGCGACTGCACCGCCATCACCGGGATCGGCGCGTCGAACACGACCCCGACGTTCGCGCTCGCCGGCGGGACGACCTCGATCCGGTAGCGATCGCGGAGCGCGTCGCCGTCGAGCAGCTCGAGCGCGACGGTCCCGTCGTCGGTCGTCGTGCCCTCGACGACGTGCGTGGCGATCGCTCCCTCGGGGAGCGCCGGCTCGAGGGTCGCGCTGACCTTGACGCGTGCGCCGCGCACCGGCGCGATCTCGCCGGCGCCGTCCTTGCCGCGGATCTCGAACCGCGAGCGCACCGGCACACCGATGTCCGCGGGCTGCACGAGCACGGGCTCCGAGCCGACCGCGGCCGGGACGCCGGCGAGTCGAAGCGTCGGCGCGACGCCGTCGTGGGGTCGGGCGACGATCTCGACGGTGCCGACGAGGTTCTTCGCGAGCAGCAGCTGGAAGCGGCCGTCGGCCTCGGTGTAGTCCACCGTCGAGACCTCGGTCGCCGGCGAGCCGAGCTCCCAGCGCCCCATCGCGACCACGCGATAGCCGGCGAGCCCGCCACCGCCGCTCGCGATGAGCGTGCCGTCGATCCGCGGCAGCTCGTCGCCGCCGAGCGTGATCGTGCGCGTCATGTCGCCGGTCACCGAGAGCTCGAACCGGGCGGGTGGGACGAGCTGCGCCGCGGTCCGCGCCGGCCCGGGGGCCTCGCCGCGGCCGGCCGGCATCACCGTCACGAGGTACGCCGGATCGGTCTCTCCCGTGCGCGGCAGCCGCACCTCGTACGAGGCGCCGTCGTTGCCGCTGGTCTGCGTGGTCACGACGGTCTTGAACCCGGGGCCGCCCTGGAACTGCGACGCGCGCGTGACCGTGATCGTGGCCTCGATCGCGCGTCCGCAGCTCGCGCCGCCGCACAGCGCGTCGACGTAGCCGGAGAGCGTCACCGGCTTCTCGAGCTGCAGGCCGCTGATCCAGCCGGCCTCGGACATCACGAGCTGCGTGATCTCCTTCGGGACGAGATCCTTGCGCTCGCTCGGCGGGGACACGACCGCGGCGAACATCCCCTCGGGCGGGTTGCCCCAGCACACGCCCTCCTCGCAGACCTCGCCGTGGGCGCTGTCGCAGTCGTCGGTGATGTGGCACTCGGGCGTCGCCTCGGCGGGAACGTCGAGGCACCCGGCGCCGGCGAGCCCGGTCACGACCACGAGCGACACAGCGCGCACGCCGGCGGCCGTCACTTCTGCGACTCCGTGCAGTTGAGCTGGTAGAAGCGGCTCGTGGTGAGCCCACCGGGCGGCATCGCCTTGAACGCCGGCGTCCCGGACTCGAGCAGCTCGCGATCGAAGACCTGGACCTGCATCAGTCGCTCCGCGCCGATGTCGCCCGTGAGGCACAGCGCGCTGAGATCGCAGGTCGCCGCGCGCTGCGGCGTCCCGTTCGGCGGCGCGGTGCACGCGGAGCGCGCGGCCGTCGGATCCGCGACCGTGTAGTCGACGAACACGCGAACGTAGAGGGTGTCGTCGACGTCCGTGTCGATCAGCGTGACGTTGATCGTCCCGCTCCCTCGCGCGAACGTGACCGGCCCGGGCTCGGCGAGCTCCTGCTGATCGCTGCGCACCGCGAGGATCGCCGGCGGCGAGTTGATGCCCGCGTCACCGTCTTCCACCGACAAGGACGGCGGGATCACGCATCCTGCGGCGGCGAGCACGAGCGGACCGAGCAGCGGGGACATCACGACGGCGCGAGGGGTATGCACCGGACGCGCCAGGCGGGAACCAGTCAGTACTTCCAAGGACATAGGTCGGGAGGCGGAGCAGGCAGCGGGGCGAGGGTCGGACATTCGCGTCATGGACGGTCGGCGCGCTGACGGGCCTCAGGTCGCACCCGGGCCGTCGCTCTCGCTCGCGTCGCCCTCTTTCTCGAGGTGACGGAAGATCGTG
>Ga0164243_10008103_pt1 | contig 15571 bp, 14 predicted proteins | sample OricompcompostOP_FD_108781 | JGI IMG/M metagenome (GOLD analysis project Ga0164243, IMG submission 108781) | Organic Plus compost microbial communities from Emeryville, California, USA - Original compost - Organic plus compost (OP) | ecosystem: Engineered > Solid waste > Mixed feedstock >...
CAGGCCGAGGTCTCCAACCCCTACCTCAGCCAGATCGAGCGGGGCCTGCGCCGCCCGTCGGCCGAGGTCCTCCAGCAGATCGCCAAGGCGCTGCGCATCTCCGCGGAGTCGCTGTACGTGCGTGCAGGCATCCTCGACGTCGACGAGAGCGGCACGCGCATGGTCGAGGACGCCATCCATCTCGATCCCCGTCTGACCGAGCGCCAGAAGACGGCGCTGCTCGACATCTACCGCTCCTTCGTCGGCAACGACGACGGCCTCGCGGGCACAGAAGCCAACCAGGAGGAATCATGAGCATCAGTGACGCCATCAACGCCCAGGTCAAGTCGCTCGTCGCGGAGGTCAAGGGCCTTCCCGAGACCCTCAAGAAGGTCGACGTCGACGGGCTGCGCACCCAGGCGCAGGGCCTGGCGCCGCTGCTCACGCAGGTACCCGCCGAGCCCTCCGACGGTCTTCTGCACGTTCAACGAGGCCATACGTCCATGGTGCTTGCAATAGTTAGCAAATGCAAGCAGGACAGCTTGCGAGCTCGCTCACAGCTAGAACGTCGGCCTCAGCTCACCGACCGGACGACCGCCGCCGAGGACCGTCGGGCGCTCGGCAAGCACCGGATGCTCGAGACCGGCCAACTCGAGGGCGCGCGCCATGACCACGTGCGCGGCGCGCTCACTGCCGTCCGCGATCTTGAGCGCGACCGCCCCGCCGTCCGGCATTCCGACGATGTATACGGCCTCGGCCCCTGTCTTGGCGACGAGCCCTGGGAACGCCTGCATGAGCCCCAGCTCCGTGCGGCGGGTTCCACTGACATACGTCGGATGCGCGACCATCGCCTCCACCAGGCGTCGCTCGAGCGAGCCGGGCCCACCCTGGACGATCGTGCTGATCGCCCCGGCCAGTCGGCCGACCGACGTCGCCAGCAGCGGAGCACCGCAGCCGTCGACACCCACGACGTCGGGCGCAGCCCCGGTCAGCTCGGTGAAGGTCGCCGTGATCGCCTGCTGCAGCGGATGGTCCGGGGCGAGGTAGGTCGCGGTGGGCCACTCGTTCACGACGCAGGTGAGCAGCATCGCCGCATGCTTGCCGGAGCAGTCCATGCAGATCGGGGCCCGGGTGCCGCCCGACCGCAGCAGCGCCGCGTGCACGGCGGGATCGAGGGGGTACGACGCCGGCGTCTGCAGTGCCGACTCGTCGAGCCCGGCCAGTGCCAGCACCTCGCGCACCGCCTCGAGGTGGAACGGCTCCCCCGAGTGGCTGGCCGAGGCGAGCGCAAGCAGGCGCCCGTCCAGCGGCAGCCCAGCTCGCAGCATGCCCAGCGCCTGCAGCGGCTTGTTCGACGAACGGGGGAAGATGACGGTGCCCGGATCGCCACGTGACCACACCACCTCGCCGTGCTGATCGACGCGGACGACGACTCCCTGATGACGGCTCTCCACGAGCCCCGACCGGACGACCTCAGCGAGCATCTCCACCCAGCCACCCTACGCACGCCACCGGTCCTCGGACGCGAATAACCACGACTGTGCCCAAGGCACGTGGCAGCCACCTATGATCGGCCCGTGGGAAAATACGCCGTCCGGCTCGCGCTCGCCGCCTTCTTGATCGCCGACCTCGCGCTGGTCGTCGCGGTGTACCGCCACGTCAACGCCGATCCGGCGTCGGTGGCACTGCCGTCACCCGCCTCGGCCGACGCCGATCCCAAGCCCACCGAGGAGCCGGCGAAGGACGAGGAGAACCAGGACGCCTTCGAGTTCAACCCGGTCCAGTCGCATGTGCTCTCCCTCGCCAACGACGGCGGTCTGCTCGCGGCCCGGCGTGGCCAGTGCGACGGCAAGACCACGGCCGAGGTACAGGCATCGGACGACTACGGCAAGAGCCTGCGGAAGGTCGACACCGGTCTCACCGAGGTCGTGGCAGTGCAGGCCGACTCATCCTCCGACATGACCGTCGTCGGCGCCGACGAAAGCTGCCAGCTCCGCCAGCGCACGACCACTGACGGCGGCAGCACCTGGCTGGACGAGTTCACCATCACCCTGTGGCATCCCGACCTGAAGGACGACAAGGTCGTCGGCTCCGGCGCCGGCACGAGCAAGCCCGGCTGCACGGTGACCTCAACGAACCAGGTCTCCGACACGCTCGCCCGGGTCTCGTGCGACGACGGCGTCATCATCGGCACGGGCGACGGCGGCAGCTCGTGGGTCGACCTCGGACGGCTCGACAACGTGAGGGTGACGACCTACGCCTCACCCAGCAAGGCCTACGCGCTGGCGAAGTACCAGGGCTGTGCGGCCAATGCCTTCGTGACCCGCGACGGCGGACGCTCCTGGACGCCCGGTGGATGCATCTCCGGCGACCCTGCGCAGGCCCTCGCGCAGTCGTCGGACCGGCTCATGGCCCAGGTCGACGGCAAGCTCTACGTCAGCCGCGACGAGGGCGCCTCGTGGTCGCCCGCCTCCTGAGGATTGGCATCCTTCACGTCACTTCCCGCCCGACGTCCCTTCCAGAACGACGACGAGTCGTCGGCATGGCTCGTGGGCGAGGGGGCGTATCCGTAGCCGTAGCCGTACCCATAGCCGTAGCCGCCACGGCCGCGGCCGTTCCTGGGGGTCATGTTGAGGATGACGCCGACGGGCCGGGCGTCCACCGCGGCGAGCCGGTCGACCGCCAGCTTCACCTGGTCGATCGTGGTCTTGCCGTGACGGACCACCAGCAGGGCACCGTCGGCGAGTGACGACATCAGCGCCGCATCGGTGACGGGCAGCAGCGGCGTGGCGTCGATCAGCACGTAGTCGTACTGCTCGCGCAGGGTCTTGATGGTGTCGGCCATCGCGTTCGACTTGATGAGCTCAGCCGGGTTCGGCGGGATCTTGCCGCTCGTCAGCACGTCGAGGCCCACGATGGACGAGGGCTGCACGGCGTACTCGAGCCCGACACGTCCGACCAGGACGGTGGTGAGGCCGACGGAGCCCTCGATGTTGAGGTACTCGGTGACCTTGGGTCGCCGCATGTCGCCCTCGACCAGCACGACCCTCTCGCCGCCCTCGGCCAGCGCGATCGCGAGGTTGGTCGCCGTCGTCGACTTGCCCTCGCCGGGCAGCGAGCTGGTGACGACGAAGACCTTCTTGGACTGGTCGGGGTCGATGAACTGCAGGTTGGTGCGCAGGACTCGAAAGGCCTCGACGCGCGGGGCGTAGGGGTCGAGCGAGGTGATGAGCGGCTCGCCGACGGCATCGGCGTCATAGGTGATCGAGCCGATGAGAGGCGCGTCGACAAGCTCCTCGAGCTGCTGCGGAGACTTGATCGTGGTGTCCAGCGTGTCGCGCAGGACGGCGACACCCGCACCGAGCAGGAGACCGAGGACGGCGGCGAGGCCCAGGTTGCGCACGGGCTGGGGCGAGATCGGCGCGTTGGGCTTCGTGGCCGCGTCGACCACCGTGGCCTTGACGGTGGCCTCGTCCTGGCCTGGGGGCGTCTCGAGCTCAGCGACGTAGGAGACGAACTCCTCTGACACGGTCTTGGCCAGCAGCTGGGCCCGCTCGGGCGAGGGATCCGTGACCGTGATCGAGAGGATGACGGTGTCGAGCTTGGCGCTCGCGGTGATCTGGCCCGCGAGCTCCCGCGGCGACTCGTCGAGCTTGAGCGTCTGGACCGTGCGACGCGAGATCTCCTCGCCGTTGAGCAGGTCGGCGTACGACTTGACCCGCTGCAGCGAGAACTGACCGCCCTGGAAGGCCTGCCCGTCGTCGGAGGCTGAGGTCGAGACGAACAGCCGTGACGTCGAGGCGTACTGCGGAGTCGAGCGCATGGTGAACAAGGCCGCGAGCGCGATGCAGGACAGGACGATCACCGCAATGAGCAAGCGGTGCTCCCTGAACGTTCGCAGGTAGTCTCGCAGGTCCACGAGCGCCTCCTCTGGCATCGACAACGTTGAGACTGGAGTCTAACCCGCCCGAGGGTCCCTGGCCTCGGACTCGATCATGACGTGCCGCACGTCCTTTTGCTCGCGACCGGCGAACAGGCCACCGCGGGGATCGGCACCGTGTGGACGTCTCCGTCGATACGATGACCCGACGACCGCGACGAGAGAGGCCCACGACGTGACGTTCGACGACTTCCACGCGATCATCCCCGCCGGAGGATCAGGCACTCGCCTGTGGCCCCTGTCGCGCCGCGACCGCCCGAAGTTCCTCCTCGACCTCACCGGAAGCGGCCGCACGCTGCTGCAGCAGACCTGGGACCGCCTCGAGCGCCTGGTCGACCCCGACCGCATCCACGTCGTGACCGGCGCCGCGCACGCCGAGGCCGTCCAGGCGCAGCTGCCGGACCTTCGCCACGTCGTCGTCGAACCGACGCCACGCGAGTCGATGCCCGCGATCGGGCTCGCGGCGGCGATGATCGAGGACGCGCACCCCGGCGCCCTCGTCGGCTCGTTCGCAGCAGACCACCTCATCACCGACGACGACGCCTTCGCCCGTGCGGTGGCCGAGGCCGTGGCCGTGGCCCGTACCGGTCTCGTGTGCACGATCGGCATCACTCCGACCGGTCCGTCCACCGCGTTCGGCTACATCGAGGCCGGCAGCGCCCTCACCGTCGACGGGGCGCCGAGCGCGACGGCGGTGACACGCTTCGTCGAGAAGCCCGATGCGCCGACCGCTGCCTCGTACCTCGCCCAGGGCACGTTCCGTTGGAACGCCGGCATGTTCGTGACGTCGGCGTCCACGCTGCTCGACCATCTCGCCACCCAGCTCCCGGCCCTGCACGAGGGGCTGCGTGCCCTGGCCGTGTCGGGTGGCGCGACGGCCGATCCTGCACGCTGGGACGGCCTCCAGCGCATCTCGATCGACCACGCCATCGCCGAGCCGGTCGCTGCCGCCGGAGGCATGGCCATGGTGCCGAGCGAGTTCGACTGGTTCGACGTCGGCGACATCGAGGCGCTCGCCGCGCTACGGGCGACGGTGAGCGACGAAGTGCTGCTGCGGGATGCCAACGGCCTGGTGATCGGGCAGCCGGGACGCCCGGTGACGGTGCTCGGCATCCCCGATGTCGTGGTCATCGACACCGGCGACACCATCTTGATCACCACACTCGCCCACGCCCAGCAGGTCAAGGAGCTCCCGGAGCTCTGGGCCGAGCGCGGCCGCCCCGACCTCCTCTAGCCCCCCGCTCGCGAGAGAGTTGTGCCCCTCTCGCGAGGGAGAAATGCACTGCTCGCGAGAGAGAAAGGCCGCACAAGTCTCTCCTCGGCGGTGCACAACTCTCTCGCGAGGGGGGCGGGTCAGACGAGGTCGATGAGGGCGGACTGGGGAGTGCGGCGGCCGGGCTCGTAGGCCTGGGCCACCTCGCCGATGCCGTGGATGCGCAGCTCTCCGTCGTCATGCCCCGCGTAGAGCGAGTCGCCGCGGGCCAGCTCCATCTTCTGGCCGCGCTTGTTGACGACCGTGACCTCGCCGCCCGTGCAGATCAGCACGCTCCGCTTCGTGACCGGCATCAGGACGCCGTCGGGGTCGGCACGCGACGCCTGGACGAGCGCAAGCGCGAACTCGGCGCCGACGGGGCTGAACAGCTCGGTCGAGAAGCTGATGTGGTCGGGGGTCACCCGCGCGACCCGTGACATGCCCCGCTCGAGGCAGCGCACGAGCCCCTCGGGATCGACGTGCTTGGACGTCAGCCCGGCCCGCAGCACGTTGTCGGACGCCGCCATCACCTCGAGGCACAGCCCGCTCAGGTGGCTGTGAATGACCCCGGTGCCGAGGAACGCCGCCTCGCCCGGCTGCAGCGTGAGCCGGTTGAGCAACAGCGAGATGACGACACCCGGGTCGCTCGGGTAGTGGGCCGCCACCTCGACGGCCGTGACGTACGCACGCTTGATGTCGACGCCGCTGGAGGCCAGCGACTCGCAGGCGGCCACGATCTCGGCGATCTCCGCCGGCTCGATCTGCGTGGTGAGCAGCCGCGCGACGAGCGCCACGATGCCCTGGAAGCCGGGGAAGGCGTGCAGGTCGTCGCACAGGCTGCGGGTCAGCTCGGTGTCGATCGGGGCGAGGATGCGCAGGACCTCGGCCGTCGGTCGGAAGCCGACCAGCGTGTCGAAGGTCGTCAGCGCGTAGACCATCTCCGGCTTGTGGTTCGGGTCCTTGTACGTCCGGTGCGGCGCGGTGAGCGGGATGCCTGCGGCCTCCTCGGCCCTGAACCCGGCCTCGGCGATGGACCGGCTGGGATGCACCTGCAAGGAGAGCGGACGGTCGGCCGCAAGCACCTTGAGCAGGAACGGCAGGTCGCCCGCGACCTCGGTGAGGTCGACGTCGACGTCGACGCCCACGGCGTGCGAAGGCGTGAGCGGATGCGTGCCGATCCAGACCTCGGCGACCCGGCGGCCGTCGGGACTGTCGCGCAGGAAGCGCGGGATGGCGGACTCCGAACCCCAGTCGTAGTGCTGGGACCCGTTGCGCAGCCGGTACATGACCCTCCCGAGAGAACCGGTGGTGGGGTGGTGGTCGATCGTGCCTGGTCGGCGCGTGCTGCCAGCCTAGCCGTGAACCCGCTCACGACAGGTTCACCAGGTCGGCCATGACACCGATCGATCTGTGACAGAGTTGGCCTCGCGATTCCGATGATCCGACGAAGGGATGGACCCCCGTGCGCCCTCGCGCCCGACTGCGGCCCGTTGCACGCCGCTGGCCCTCGATCCTGCTCCTGATCATCCTCGGCGCTGCTGCCGCTGCCCTGCTCACCAGCCGTGCGACGCCCACCTACACGTCGACGATCGAGCTGTACCTCACTTCTGTACAGGGCGACGGCGACCAGCCGGTGGCCGACGGCGGTCTGACGGACGAACGCGCCGAGGCCTACGCGCACCTCCTGGGGGGCCAAGACGTCGCCCGGAGCGTCATCAACAAGCTCGACCTCGATAGGTCGCCCGCTGACCTCGCCGCCGACATCAGGGCCGAGGTCGCCGTCGACGGCGTCCTGCTGCGCGCCACCGTCTCCGACACAGACCCTGGCCAGGCGAGGGCCGTGGCCGACCAGCTCGGCAAGACGTTCGCCGCCTACGTCGCCGACCTCGAGACCCCTCCCGACCAGGACGGCCCCTCCGTCGAGGCCCGCGTCGTCCGCGCGGCAACCGAGGCCAGCGACCCCTCCTCGCCGAACACCGTGCTCAACATCACGATCGGCGCGCTGACCGGCCTGCTCCTCGGGCTGGTGCTCGCCGTGGTCCGCGTCTCGCTCGACGTCAGCATCCGATCGAGCGATGAGCTCCACGACATCGTCGACACCCCCGTGCTCGGCTCGATCCAGTACGACCGCGATACCCCTCGCCATCCCCTGATCACCTCGCTCTCGGGCCACCATCCGCGGGTCGAGGCGATCCGCATCCTCCGCACCAACCTCCAGTTCGTCGACATCGACCGCCACAACAAGGTGTTCGTCGTCAGCAGCTCGGTGCCTGGCGAGGGCAAGTCCACCACCGCCTCGAACCTCGCGATCGCCATCGCCCAGTCCGGACGTCGTGTCGCCCTGGTCGAGGGCGACCTGCGTCGGCCGCGCCTCAGCGAGTACCTGGGGGTCGAGACCTCGGTCGGGCTGACCACCGTGCTCGTCGGACGAGTGCCGCTCGACAACGCCCTGCAGCCCGCCGTCACCGACGGGCTCGAGGTGCTCACCAGCGGCTCCCTGCCACCCAATCCCGCCGAGGTGCTGCAGACGACGGCGATGGCCGAGCTCATCGGCGAGCTCCGCTCACGCTTCGACGTCGTCCTCATCGACGCGCCCCCGCTGCTGCCCGTCACCGACACCGCACTCCTCGCCGCGAGCGCCGACGGCGTCATCCTGATCGTGCGACACGGAAAGACCAAGCGCGACGAGGTGCGCGGCTCGGTCGACCGGCTCGAGTCCGTCGGAGCGAACCTGCTCGGCGTCGTCCTGAACATGGTGCCGGCGAAGGCCCAGGGCGCCTACGGGTATGGCTACGGGTACGAGTACGGACCCGAGCCGCAGCAGCCGAGCAGCCGCAAGACGTCACGCGGTCGCCGCTCCCGCTGAGCAGACCTGGGCGCGTCGTCAGTGGGTCTGCGCGGCCAGGGCCAGGGAGTTCAGCACCACGCTCGTGCGGCTGACCGCGTCGTGGATGGCGTCAGCCGTGGCGCGGTGCACCTCCGGGCTTCGTCGGTAAGGGTCGGCGATGTCGATGTCGATCGGCCCCAGGCTGCGTGACCTCGCCGCGGTCGCAACCAGGTCGGGGAGCGAGCTGGCCTCGACCCGCTCGGCGAGCGCCGCGAACTCACGCAGCGTGAACGTGCGGCGCAGGCCGCGCGGGTCGTGCTCGAGCACCGCCGAGCGATGCTCGCGTGTGGCAGTCAGGATGAGGTCGGCCGAGTCGATCAGGTAGCTGTCGAGCGGATGCGAGAGGAAGCCCTTGGCGCTCGCGCCGAGGCGCGCCAGCTCGAGGGCCGCCATGCCGTCCATGGGCTGCTTGTCCCACCCACGCACGCCGGCGCTGGCCACCTCGAAGTGGCCGGGGGCCAGCTGCTCCCGCAGCAGCGCCTCCATCATCGGCGAACGGCAGACGTTGGCCGTGCAGACGGCCAGGACTGCGAACCGGGCGCCATGCGCTGCGGTGCCGTTCATCAACGACCCATGACGGGGCGCACGTGCAGGCCCACCTCCGGGTCGACGAGCACCTCCTGCGCGGCGGCCACGCCGTCGACGACCAGGGTGGCCGCGATGTCGGTGGAGCGCTTGACCATGGCGAGGGCGATCGTGCCGAGCTCGTGGTGGCGTGCGGTGGTGCCGATGAAGCCGACCCGCGTGCCGTCGAGCGTCACGTCGCTGCCCTGGGCGGGCAGGTGCTCGGCCGTGCCGTCGAGGTGCAGCAGGACCAGGCGCCGCGGCGGACGACCCAGCGTGTGCACCCGCGCGACGGTCTCCTGGCCGCGGTAGCAGCCCTTGTCGAGGTGGACGGCGGAGGGGATGGCGCCCGCCTCGTTGGGAATGGTCTTGTCGTCGGTGTCGAGGCCGAACCGCGGGATGCCAGCCTCGATGCGCAGCGCCTCCCAGGCCCACAGCCCCACCGGGGCGCCGAGCTCGGCCGGCAGCGCTGCCAACAACTCGCGCGGCACGATCCTCCAAGAGAGGCCCGGCAGCCCGATCACGGCCCAGTCGTCCGTCGCGAGCGCCACCTCCACCCGCATCATGAAGCGCATCCGGTCGAGGAAGGCCACCAAGGCGGCACCGGCACCGGGCTCGGTGTGGGCCCAGAAGGTCTCTCCGTCGTCGACGACGGAGAACGCGTGCTCGACCCGGCCCTGGGGGCTGAGGATGAGCGCCTCGGTGCGCTCGCCCGCCGCGAGCGACTCGAGGTGCTGCGTGGCCAGCGAGTGCAGCCAGGTGAGCCGATCGGGCCCCGTGACCGTGACGACGTCACGGTGGGAGAGATCGACGAACGTCCCGCCGGCGACCAGCCGGAGCTGCTCACCGCTGATGGCGCCGTAGTGGGCGGCGACCCCGTTGTCGGGGGCGTCGGCCTCGACCGCGCCGTGCAGGTCGAGCAATGGGCTGCGTACGGAGTTGTCAGACACGAGCGAGCTGCCCCCAGAGGTGCGATTGCATCGGATGGCCGCTGGCGGCCTTGTCGTAGGCGTACATGAGGTCACCCTCGACGAGCCCGTACATCCGCTGACCGGCGGTGAGCTCCTCGGCCGTCTGCGTCCGCGCGACGACGTCGGTGGTGAGCGTCAGGCGAGGGCCGTCGGCGGTGCCGTACCAGACCTCGGCGTGACCGCTCGGGTGCGCCAGCACGAGCTCGACCTGCTTCGCGACGTCGATACGGAGGAACCCGGTCTCGAGCGGTCCCGGCCCCGTGCGCTCGCCCGCGTCGTCGGTGAGCCAGGTGCGGCTGAAGTAGTGCAGGAAGGACCGGCCGTCGTGGGCGAACACCACGTCCTGCTCGTACGTGAAGGGCTCGATCGTCGGGTACTCACCGTGACCGTTGCCGTGCCAGGTGCCGAGCAGCCAGGCCAGCGGCACGAGGTCGGTGTGCAGATCGGTGGGGATGACGAATGCCATGTCTGCCAGTCTATCGAGCCTGTCGTGACCGGGCGGACGAAGGAGCGGACCCACTAGCCTGAGCGGGTGCGAGCGGTGGTCCAGCGGGTGACACGAGCAGAGGTCCAAGTCGACGCGGACGTCGTCGGGTCGATCGGGCCCGGGCTGCTGGTGCTGCTCGGCGTCACCCACGACGACACCACCGCCCTCGCCCAGCGACTCGCCGCGAAGGTGCGGACGCTCCGGATCATGCGTGACGAGCGATCCGTTGCCGACACGGGCGACGCCGTGCTGGTGGTCAGCCAGTTCACTCTCTACGGCGACACTCGCAAGGGACGCCGGCCCAGCTGGACGGCCGCCGCGCCCGGGCCCGTCGCCGAGCCGCTCTACGAGGCGTTCTGCGCCGAGCTCCGCCATCTCGGCACCCATGTCGAGCAAGGGGTCTTCGGTGCGCAGATGAAGATCTTGCTCACGAACGACGGCCCGACAACGCTGATTCTGGATGCCTGAGAAGGGGCTCGGTTGGGAAGGAGCACCCGACCCGGCAGAATGAACAGGATTGTCCATCGGAGCGACGGAGCAGAATGGCACGACGAAATGGCGGCGCGCGCTACAACGACGCGGGCAAACGTCGTGCTGGCGGCACCCCGTTTCACCGTCGGCACCGCCGACTGCTGGTCGTGCTGGTGAGCGTCGTCCTCGTCATCGGACTGGCTGGCACCGGCTACGCCTACATGCTCAACGCCAAGTTCCGCAACATCGACAAGGTCTCCACGGACACGATCAAGGAGGAGACGCGGCCCGACCCCGACGAGGGCAATGCGCTCAACGTCCTACTGCTGGGCTCCGACAAGGGCAAGAAGGTCGAGGGGGCCGCCGCGAAGACCACGCTCGAGGAGGACGCCGCCGCGGCCACGTGGCCCGACGGCAAGTACCGCAGCGACACCCTGATGATCGTGCACATCTCCGCCGACCGGAAGCACGTCTACCTCGTCTCGATCCCCCGCGACACCTTCACGATGCTGCACGACGCCACCGGCGCGGCCACGCACAAGGAGAAGATCAACGGCGCCTTCTCCTACTACGGCCCCAACGGCGCGATCTCGACCGTCGAGAACCTCACCAACCTGCGGATGCGGCACCTGGCCATCATCGACTGGGAGGGCTTCAAGGACCTCTCGACCGCGGTCGGCGGTGTCACGGTCAACATCCCCAAGACCTTCCGCGACCCCCAGCAGGGCATCACCTGGGAGGCCGGCGAGCAGAAGCTCGAGGGCAACAAGGCGCTGGCCTACGTGCGGACGCGCTACGGACTGCCGCGAGGCGACTTCGACCGCATCGCCCGCCAGCAGAACTTCCTGCGCTCGCTGATGAAGAAGGTGCTGGCCCGGGGCACCATGACCAACCCGGTGCGCCTGAACAACACCCTCGAGGCCATCACCCGCAACCTCACGGTCGACGAGGCCTGGGAGCCCGGCGACATGCGTGGCCTGGCGCTCTCGCTGCGCAGCACGTCCGCCGAGGACATCACGTTCCTGACCCTGCCGGTCGCAGGGACGTCCACCGACCCGACCTACGGCAGCATCGTCGACATCGACGAGGCCAAGGCCGCCGAGCTCTTCGCTGCCCTGCGCGACGACGACGTCGAGCGCTACGTGGAGAAGTATCCCGACGACGTTCTCGCCGACGAGACTGACATCGGCTGAGTCAGCCGCAGGAGCTGGCGATCCGCACGTCGTTCGGCGTCGGCTTGATGCCCGGCGTCGTGGAGAACACGCCGTCGCCGGTCTGGCCCCTGCCCGAGGTCATCGTGGTCTCGATCGTGAACGACTGCCCAGGCTGCAGCTGCAGCGGGACGTAGCTGACCCGGCGGTCCTGATGCTTGCCGCCCGTGACCCCGTACGGCTTGCCGTCGACCTGGATCTTGGTGACGTCGCCGCCGTAGGGCGCGTACCACCGCATGATCATGCGCGACTCGCCCTCAGGAGCCTTGTCGCCATTGCCGGTGATGTACGGCGGAAGCTGGCTGGCATCGGCCGGCGCGTTCGAGGTGATGACGGTGGTCGCCACGTAGGTCTGCACGCCGTCCACGCATTTGGTCGAGCGCACCTTGGTGTCGTAGTCGAGGTAGTACTGCATCTTCGAGGCGGTGGCGTCGTTGAGGTACATCCCCACGTGCGGCACGTCGGACTTGCCCGAGAGCGCGCCGCTGATGCGGGTGGGCGCCAGCTGGGCCTGCAGCTTCTTGTCGGCCGACCAGACCAACAGCCGCTTGTCGGCCGCGGCCTCCGACAGGCCGTCGATGGTGGCGCGCGGATCGCCGTTGCCGTCGGTGACGGAGTCGAAGATGCGCTTGGCCGCGTCGGCGAAGTAGATGTCCTGGTCTCGCGGCAACGCGATCGTCGTGTACACGCCGTTCAACAGGATGTCGACAGCGTTCTGGCTGGTGAGCCGGTTGCCGTCAGAGAGCTTGACCGCACCGGTGCCCTTCAGCAGGTAGCCGAGCGCGACGGGGTCGATCGAGAGCACACCGTCGACCTTGACGTCGAGGTTCTCACTCACCATCGCTCGCGCGATCTCAGCCGTGCGCGGGAAGTCGGGGGTGAAGTTGGTGTCGCGGAAGTCGCCACCCATCAGGAACCCGTAGACGTCCTGCTCGTCCTGGGTGAGCTTGACGTACGGATCGGACCGGCGCTGGAAGTCGGCGGCCGATCCTTGTTTCACGATGTCGAGCTTGCCGCCCTTGGCCTCGACGATCGCGAAGGCGCCCGGGAGACCACCGGTGGAGCGGATCTCGGCGTTGTTCTGGAACAGCAGCAGGTAGCGCTGCGTGCCGTCCATGCCCAGCATCGTCGGAAGCAGCCGCGCGGCACGCGCCCCGGTGGACGCCGCCGACTCGGCATCGTCGATCTGTTCCTGGAACGTTCTCAGCGGCCTGCGCAACGGGCCGAGCAGCTCGGCCGTGTCGATGGCGTCGATGGCGGCCCTGTTGTCGGTGAGGACCTGGCTCGCCGTCGTGACGGACGGCGCCAGCTTGACCATCGCCTCGAGGTCGAAGCGGCCGTCCTTGGGGCTGAACACCTTGACGTTGATGGACTTCGCGACCTTGACGACAGGCGGCAGCGCGCTGTCGGCGATGTCGTCGACCGCGCCGGCCGCCACCTGGACGGCATCGACGTTGCGTCCTAGCACCGGCACCGAGGACAGCATGTCCCAGACGATGCCGTCGGTGTTGGCACGTGCCGTCTCGGACGAGTCCTGCAGCTCCGCGAGCGTGGCCGCGGCCTTGTCGGCATCGCCGGCCGTTATCTCATCACGCAGGTCACGCACCTGCACGACCGCCGCGTCGAGGGCGTCCTTGGCCCGCACGGCCTGCCATGCGGTGAAGGCGAGCACCAGGACCACGATCGCAACCAGGACGAGAGCCACTCGTTTCATGACGCGCGCGGCGCCTGACGGTGGCTTCTGCGACTTGCGGCGCGAGACGGAGGTGCTGGCGCGGCGAGACGGCATGAGCACATCCTAGGAGGCGAGGTGGGCGGGGCGAACGAGACCGCCACCGGCGGACACCCCTCTCGGGAAAGTGCCCGCCGATGGCGGTCTCAGATGATGCTGTGGTGCGTCAGGCCTTGGCGCTCTTGCGACGACGTGCCGCAACCGTCACACCGGCACCGGCGACGACGAGTGCGCCACCGATCGCGATGAGCGAGGCGTTGGAACCGCCGGTGTCGGGCAGTGCGCCACCGTCGTCAGTGCCATTTCCACTTCCGTCGCCGGAACCAGAGCCGGCATCAGCCGTGATGGTGACACCCACGGAGTAGACAGCCGCTGTCTGCAACGCTGCCGGAATCGCGAAGCTGGCGTTGGTCACAGCCGTGGCCGAATCAGCAGCCGGAGAGAACGACGTGGCCGGGGCGATACCGTCTTCATAGGTGCAGACCACTGACAGTGTGGCCTCGGTTCCGTCTTCGACGTTCGTCGGGACGGCGATCTCGAAGGTGAACTCCGTGCCGCCGTTCTGCCCGTCGGTTCCGAGCACTTCGCCGCCGTCGTCGACAGTGAGGCCAGCAGCCCAGGGGATGCAGTCGGTGGGGAAGGAAACCGTACCGGTGAGCGTAGCGCCCGGCGCGATCGTGGTAGGGACTGGCGTCACCGGTTCGATGACGGCGTCCTCATAGTCGGCAAAAGCTGCCGTGGCGGGCAGGGCAAGAAGCAAGCCGGCCGCGGCAGCGACCGCGAGGCGGGTCTTGGTCACGGTGGACTCCCAAGATGTAGGTAAAAAAATAAAGGCAATTGCAGCGTAGCGTACGGAATCTGCTCCGCGCGACACCTTTCCGCGAATTGGGCGGAAGTTAACAGTGTGAACAGCACGTGACGTGTTGTGCGGAGGTGTTGCCACTTCAGGGTGACAGAGGGACCGGCCCGCCGCACGGCGAACCGGCCTCTCTGTCTTGGCTCAGCTCAGACGGCGACGGCCACTTCGGCCACGACGCCCTTCTGCGCGACGACCTCGTTGTCCACCGAGACGGAGCTCGGCGCGAGGGTGCGAAGCGTCCAGGAGCCTGGAGCCGCGAAGAAGCGGAACTGGCCCGTGGCCGAGGTGGGAACCTCGGCGGTGAAGTCGCCGTTGCGGTCCAGCAGACGCACATAGGCGTTGCTGACGGGCACGTCGTTCTTGGTGACGACACCCTGGATGACCGCCTGGTTGACGACGTCGACGCCCTCGAGGCTGGGGCCGCCCTTGATCGCGCCGCACATCAGGCGACACCCGGCTCGTCGCCGACAGCGACCGGCACGGCGCGCAGCGAGCCGTACTCGCTCCACGATCCGTCGTAGTTCTTGACGTTCTTGTAACCGAGGATCTCCGAGAGCACGAACCAGGTGTGCGAGCTGCGCTCACCGATGCGGCAGTAGGCGATGGTGTCCTTGCCCTCGTCGAGCCCGGCGTCGGCGTACAGCGCCTTGAGCTCGTCGTCACTGCGGAAGGTGCCGTCGTCGTTAGCCGCCTTGCTCCACGGCACGTTGCCGGCCGTGGGGATGTGGCCGGCGATCTGCGCGGCCTCCTGCGGCACGTGCGCCGGGGCGAGCAGACGTCCGGCGAACTCGTCGGGGCTGCGGACGTCGATCAGGTTCTGGGTGCCGATGGCACCGATGACCTCGTCGCGGAAGGCGCGCAGCGAGTTGTCGGCGTCCTTGGCCTTGTAGGTCGTGGCCGGACGGCTGGGCACGTCGGAGACGAGCTCACGGCTGTCGAGCTCCCACTTCTTGCGGCCGCCGTCGAGCAGACGGAGGTTCTCGTGGCCGTAGTAGGCGAGGTACCAGTAGGCGTAGGCCGCGAACCAGTTGTTGTTGCCGCCGTAGAAGACGACGGTGTCGTCGTTGGCGATGCCCTTGGCCGAGAGCAACGTCTCGAGGCGGTCCTTGCTGATGAAGTCGTGACGGACGCCGTCTTGAAGATCGCTCTTCCAGTCGAGCTTGACCGCGCCACGGATGTGGCCCTTGTCGTAGGCCGAGGCGTCTTCGTCGACCTCGA
>Ga0164243_10008105_pt1 | contig 15568 bp, 13 predicted proteins | sample OricompcompostOP_FD_108781 | JGI IMG/M metagenome (GOLD analysis project Ga0164243, IMG submission 108781) | Organic Plus compost microbial communities from Emeryville, California, USA - Original compost - Organic plus compost (OP) | ecosystem: Engineered > Solid waste > Mixed feedstock >...
CCGCGGCAATGTACCGCTGGGCGGCCTGCTGATGCGGCGGCGGCTCGATCAGGAGTTGGTTGCGCGCGGCCAAGTGCGGACGCGAGCCCAGGCGCGCGACCTCGTCCTGCGCGGCGAGGTTGCCGTTGACGGAATTCCCGCAGGAAAGCCTGGCCAACTAGTCGGAGCCGAGGCGAAAATCGTGGTCCACTCCGGCAGCGTGCACTATGTCTCGCGCGGGGCGCTGAAGCTTGTCGAGGGTCTCGAGGCCTTCAGCTTCGATCCAGCCGGCTGCATCGCCCTCGACATAGGCGCCTCGACCGGCGGGTTTACCCAGGTGCTGCTCGAGCGTGGCGCCGCCAAGGTCTATGCCGTAGATGTCGGCCGCGGCCAGCTTGCCGCGGAGGTCGCCGCTGATCCGCGCGTGGTGGCGCTCGAAGCGACCGACGCGCGCGCGCTAGATGCCGGTGTCGTGCCGGAGCTAGCTTCAGCGCTCGTCGCGGACGTCAGCTTCATCTCGCTGACGAAGGCGCTTGGCCCGGCGCTGGCGATAGCGGCTCCCGAAGCTTGGCTCGTGGCGCTGGTCAAACCCCAGTTCGAGGCAGGTCGTGACGCGGTCGGCAAGGGCGGCATCGTCCGCGATCCCGCCGAGCGGCAGGCGGCGATCGATCACGTCGCCGAGTGGATCGGGGCACGCCCGGATTGGCGGGTCGTCGGCGTCGTGGAGTCGCCGATCCCGGGCGGCGATGGAAATCAGGAATACCTTCTTGGGGCCGTGCGGCATGGTTGACACGATAGAACTGAAGATCGCCAAACTCGGCGCCCAGGCCGATGGCGTCGTCGACGTGGCTGGCGGCCAAGCCTTCGTGGCCTACGCCCTTCCCGGCGAAACCGTGCGCGCCGAGATCGAGGGCCCGCGCGCCCGCTTACTCGAGGTCGTCGCGGCCTCGCCCGACCGCGTCGATCCTGTCTGCCGCCATTTCGGCGCCTGTGGCGGCTGCGCCATCCAGCACCTGAGACCCGACCGGTACGACGCCTGGAAGCGCGGCACCGTAACCGCCGCCTTCGCCGCACGCGGCATCGAGGTCGAGCTCAACGAAACCATCTCCGTCGGCCACGGCGCTCGCCGCCGGGCCGTGTTCACGGCCGTTCGCGACGGTCGCGAGGTGGCGCTGGGCTTCTATGCCGCCGGCACCCACGATGTCGTCGACATTACTGAATGCGCCGTCGTCGATGCCGGCCTCGTGCAATTGCTTCCTGCGCTCAAGGCCTTCGTCGCCCCGCTGGTGCCGACCAAGGGCGAAACCCGGGTCACTGTGCTCGCCGCCGAAAACGGCTTCGATATCGCCGTCGAGGTGGAAGGCTTGGGCAACAGCCTGCCCCCGGGGCAGCGCGCCCGCCTCGCTACCGGCGCCGCCGAGTTGAAGCTGACCCGCTTTAGCCTCAATGGCGATCCCGTCTACCAGCAGGCGGAGCCGAAAGTAGCAATGGGCCGCGCTCTAGTGACGCCGCCGCCCGGCGTCTTCCTGCAGGCTTCGGCACAGGCCGAGGCCGCCATGGCGCGGCTCATCGTCGAAGCATTGCCAAAGCGCGCCAAGCGCGCGGTGGATCTTTTCAGCGGCATGGGCGCCTTCTCGTTCTCGCTGGCCGAGCGCGTCAAGGTGCTGGCCGTGGACAGCGACGCCGCCGCGATCGCCGCGCTTCAAGACGGCCAACGCCATGCCCAGGGCTTGAAGCCGATCGAGACCAAGGTCCGAGACCTGATGCGCGAGCCCCTGTCGCGCAAGGAGCTCGAAGGCTTCGACCTCGCCGTGTTCGATCCGCCGCGCGCCGGCGCCCAGGCTCAGGCCGAGATGCTGGCGAAGTCCGCCGTGCCGGTCGTGGTCGCGGTCTCGTGCAACCCGGCGACGCTCGCCCGCGACGCCCGCATCCTGATCGGCGGTGGCTACAAGCTGGCGGAGGTTACGCCCGTCGACCAGTTTCTCTATTCCCCGCACGTCGAGGTCGTCGCCGTCTTCCGCCGCTAGCGGCAGCTAGCCATCCCCGAGCAGCTTGTCGACGTAGAGCGGCACGATGAGGCTCGCCGGCCCGTGCACCCATTCGGCAAACCGGCTCGCCCGCTCTGACGGCTCCAAGTTGAGCTCGACCGTGTGCGCGCCAGCTTCTCGCGCCGCCGCCACGAACCCCGCCGCCGGATAGACGTTGCCGCTGGTGCCGACCGCGATGAAGAGATCACACTCTTGCAGGGCGGCCGCGATGCGCTCGAGCTCGTAGGGGATCTCGCCGAACCAGACGACGTCAGGCCGCATACCGCCATGCGTCGCGCATGAGGGGCAGATGAGATCGGCCGAGAGATCCTCTACCCACGGCGTCCGGGCCCCACAAAGGCTGCACAGCGCCTGCGCCATCTGCCCGTGCATGTGGATGAGGTTCTGGCTGCCAGCGGCCTCGTGCAGGCCATCCACGTTCTGGGTCACGACCAGAACTTCGCCGGGGTGCTGGCGCTCCAGCCGCGCGAGCGCCTTGTGCCCGGGATTGGGCTTGGCTTCGAGACCGTGCCGGCGCCGCTGATTGTAGAACTCGTAGACGAGCTCGGGATTGCGCGCGAAGCCTTCCGGCGTCGCCACCTCCCGATAATCGTAGCGCGCCCACAGGCCGTCCTTGTCGCGGAAAGTGGAGAGCCCCGATTCCGCTGACAGCCCCGCTCCGGTCAGGACGACGATCCGCTGAAACTGAGGCATGCTCCACTCGCCATCGTTGCCGAGGTCCGCTTAACCTACCGCCGCCGTCCGTGGCAAACGCCGGGATCGGCCGCCATATGCAGACTTATGGCAATTGACGTCGCGATGGAGCCGAGACGATGGTCGATCCTTGGGCCATGGCCCTGCAGACCGCGGGCAACACCTTCCGCGTGTCCTGGTACAGCGGCATCAACTGGCTGATGAGCCGGCAGGCGCGCGAGCTGGCTCCGCCGCCGCCCTTCAAGCCGACGAAGCCTGTGCCGACCCGCGACGAGCTGTTCGACGATCTCTATGCCTTGATGCGCCGCGATGCTGAGGCCGTGGGCGCCGGACTCTATCCTCCGGACCTGAGCTACGGCGGCAGCATCCTCGATCACATCCGGCGCCTGCAGGAGATGTACGCCGATCTGCCCGCCATCGCCGAGCGCCGCCACATGCGGGACGCCAGAACCGTCAATGCGGCCGTGGACCCAGCGCCAGATCTTCCGGACTATTTCACGCAGGACTTCCACTATCAGACCGGTGGTTATCTCACTGAGGAGTCCGCCCGTCTCTACGACGTGCAGGTCGACACCCTGTTCTACGGCGCCACCGCCGCAATGCGACGCTCGTGTTTGAGGCCCATCGCCGCCTTCATGCACGGCCGCGACCAGCGCCGCATCTCACTCCTTGATGTCGGGTGCGGCACCGGCCGCATGCTGCGTGAGATCCGCCGCGCCTATCCTGCCATGACGCTGACCGGCATCGACCTCAGCCGGCCTTATCTTGACGAGGCTCGGAGCCACATGGGCCGCCTGCGCCCGGCGAAGCTCATCGAGGCCAACGCCGAGGCGATCCCCTGCGCGGGTGCGAGCCAGGACATCGTCACCTGTCAGTTCCTGTTCCATGAGCTTCCCTCCGAGGTTCGCCGCAGCGTCACCCGCGAGGCCGCCCGCGTGCTGAAGCCGGGCGGCCTCTTCGTCTTTCTCGACAGCATGCAGATGGGCGACAAGTCGGGCTGGGACGGCCTGCTCGAAGCCTTCCCCGTGCGCTTCCACGAGCCCTATTACGCCGGCTATGCGGTGGAGGACTTGGGCGCCCTCTTCACCGCCGCGGGCCTTGAGCCCTTCACCCAGGAACTGGCGTTCCTCTCCAAGCTCATCGCCTGCCGGAAGGCGGATTAGACCGCCTGCTTCGGATCCCCTGCTCCTAAAACAGGTGCTCCAAGTTCGGCTCCCAGCGGAGAACCCCGATCGTTGACGGAGCATATTCGGATGTTATAACATCCAAATAGTCTGTTACGTCGGGGGACAAGATGGGGCGGAGTCGCCGTTTTTCGCAGTCAGCGCATGCGCGTGAATTTGGCTCGGCGCCTGGGGCTCATCCCGCCTCCCGCAACAGTCGGCCCTTCCCTGTGTCCTGTGATCCCGCACGCGATCGTCGGTGATCGCACCGCCTCCTCTCCTCATCACTCGTCGTAGCTGTCGACCTGGCGCCGCCTGCGCGCCATCGGCCGAGTCTGTCTACCTTCAAACCTATGAGCTCCAAAGTGATCATGATGGTATCCGCGCCACGTTGGCCGGCTGTTCGGATTTCCCGCCGCTTGTCCGTACTTATCGGCCCTGCCTTGATGCTCTGCGCGCCGCCGGCATTGGCGCAATCGACGGACCCCATTGGTCCCACCGGCGACAAGGCTCCTACCGAGCTCGACGCCATCAAGGTCGAAGCTTCGCCCAAGGCGAGCAAGAAGCAGAAGGCGCCGCCGGCCAAAGTTCCCGAGAGCATGGATGTGTCCGAGCCGGCCCCAGTTTCGCTCGAGCCAACACGGCCCACCCCGGACGGCATTGTCGTCACGGAGGGCAGCGGATCCTACTGGGCGGAGGCAAGCACGATTGGCGGCAAGATCATATTGCCCATCAAGGAGACGCCGCGCTCGATCTCCGTGCTGACGCGCAAACGTCTAGACGATGAGAACATCACGTCCGTTCGCGAGGCGGCGGAAAGGGCGACGGGCGTTTACGTACGCAATGAGGGCGACATGAGCGACGGACCGTTCTTCTATTCGCGCGGCTTCCTGATGTCGGTCTCCGAAAACGGCGTACCCTTCGACACGACCCATTACGGCCCCGGGCTGGACACCGTCATCTACGATCGCGTCGAGGTCCTGCGGGGGCCGGACGGCTTCATGCAGGGGCAAGGCCAGTTGGGCGGCAGTATCAACTTGGTGCGCAAGGCGCCCTTGGCGAAACAGCAGGTCAAGACCGAGTTCGTGGCGGGTCAGTGGGGCGAGTTTCGCAGCGTGTTCGATGTCTCGACACCTGCCGCCGGCGGCAAGATCAGGACCCGGATGGTCGGAAGCGCCGAAACCAAGGATTCGTTCGTCGATTACGTGGGCCAGGACCGATACCTCGGATACGGCATCGTCGAGGTCGATCTGACCGAGAGAACGACGGCAACATTCAGCGCCATGACCCAGAAGAGCGAGATCAATCCCTACTTCGGCGCCCTGCATTACCCAGGCACCAGCCAGTGGACCCCGCGTGATCTCTACATGGGGGCGAAGTGGAGCAGGTTCGACTTCGAGCGCTTCGAGACCTCGGGCAAGCTGGAGCACCGCTTCAACGGCGACTGGACACTGACTGCGACGGCGACGCGCCGTGACTACGACGACACCAAGCGGTTCGCCTTCCACAATCCCTACCCATTCTTCTCCGATACCGGGACCTCACCGCTTATCAATCGCGCCACTTGGTTCGAGGCTGAGCAATGGACGGGCGATGCCCACCTGAAAGGCCGGCTACGCGCCTTCGGCCGTACGCATGATCTCGCCGTGGGCGGAAACTTCGAGCGCTTCAACTACGAACGCTGGATCCGCAATGCGCCATCCGTCGGATTGTGGCCCGTCGGAAATCCCGACGTGCCCTTCGTTCCGCTAACGAGACAGACCTCCACACTCACCGAGGTCACTCAAGAGGGCCTCTACGCGCAGGGTCGATTTGAGATCTTCTCCAGGGCGCATGCCCATCTCGGGGCGCGCCTGAGCAACTACAAGATGGTCTCCCGGTCGAGCACATCAGACGACGGCACCGTTCAGTACGACGAGAGCGGTGTCTTCACGCCCTATGGCGGCTTGGTCGTCGACCTCGATAGAAACTGGACCGTTTACGCAAGCTACTCTGATATCTTCCGGCCTCAGACGGCCACGACGGTTGATGCTTCCGAGAGCGTGCTACCGCCGATCGTTGGCGAGCAGTACGAGGCCGGCATCAAGGGCTCCCTTCTCGGTGGTGCCTTGACGCCGAGCTTCGCAGTCTTCTCCGCGCACGACACCAATCGCGCAATCACCGATCCCAGCAATCCCGACTACTACATTGCCGCCGGAGAGGTTACGTCGAAGGGCTTCGAGATCGAAATCGCGGCGAAGCCGTTCCGGAACTTGGAAATCGTATCGGGCTATACCTACACGGAGACCGAGTTCACAGCCGGACAGCCTGCCGAGATAGGCGAGCGCTACAACTCCTTCTTCCCCAAGCACAGCTACAAGCTCTGGTCGAACTACACCTTTGATGAAGGTACTCTGCTCGACGGTGTTGCCGTGGGCGTCGGAGTGCGCGCCTTCAGTGAAAGCAGCGTTCCCTTCACCGCTCCCTATGCAGGTGAGGTCGAGCAGCCGGCGTATGCGGTCGTCGATGGACGTCTTGCCTATGCGTTGAGCGACCGGACCGAGCTATCGCTGAACGTCACGAATATGTTCGATGAGGTTTACGTCCCCTACCCCGGCCTGCGGGCCTTCTATGGGGAGCCGCGGCGGTTCGTCGCCAAGATCGCGACCACGTGGTGAGTGCCCGGTGCCCACCGCGTCCGCTTGCTTTGATCGGCCCGGCAAAATCCCGCCGGCTCGCGTTGCCAAGCGAGCCGGCCACTGGCGGCCGAAGCGCCGTCCCTATTCCTCCACCTCCAACGGGCCATGATCATCGCAATGATTGCCGTGGGGATGATGGAGGTGCCCGTCGACCAAGTAGTCGACGCGATCGCCGTGCGGCACGGGCTCGTGCCCGCAACCGGGGCCGTGGACGTGCCCCGGCTCGTGCCCTGCGCAGCGATGGTCGGGCGTGCAGCGGTCAGGGTTCCGGTCCGAAACCTCAATCACGTGCTCGTCCACTTGATCCCCATGAACATGGTGCAAGTGACCGTCGTGGAGGTAGTCCACATGCTCGCCGTGACGAACGGCGGTGTGGCCGCAGCCGGGTCCATGTTGATGGGTATGATGTGCGTGATGCGACTGACTGCAGGTCATCTGAAATCTCCCATCAAGATGATGAATGGCACCACAATATCACTCGACACCACTCGACGAAACGCCGGAGCAAACCCTGCTCTCGGAGCAAGAGCCCTCGCTCTACTAGAGCACCCGATTTGTAATCAGGGCGCGAGGGGTCCCGATCACCCCGCCGGCCAAGGCTCCGCCTTCACCGCCGCATCGATCGCCGCGACGATTGCGAGCTCGTCCCGCCCATCGCTGGCGGCGATCACCGTCTCGATGCCCGCCACCGTCCGCGCGAAGGCGTCCTGCTCGGCAACCCCGTTGAGGATGTGCCCCAACAGCAGTGCAGCGAACAGGTCCCCAGTGCCGTGCGGAACTTCCCGTCGGTGGCTCACCACGCAGGTCGTCGTACCGCCGGCGGTCATGCAGCGGCTGACGAGCTGCTCGCCCGCAATGTCCGCCGAGGTCACGGCCAGCAGCCGGCAGCCATCCGGCACCGTGAAGTCCTTCCCCGTCCCAAACAGGAACTCCGCCTCGAAGCGGTTGGGCGTGAGATACGTCGCGAGCGGCGCCAGCTCGCGGGCGACCTCCTCGGCGGCAGCCTGCTCGATATAGAGCCCGCCCGGATAGTCCCCAAGCACCGGGTCGCACAGGTAGGTCACGCCGTCACCAAGAAGCTCGCGCACGCGCAGCACAGCCCCTGCCGCCAGCGCCACGTGCTCCGCGGTCGGCAGATAGCCGGTCAGCACCGCGTCCACCTGGCTCAGCACGCCGTTCTTCTCCAGCGCCTTCAGCATGGCCGCGAGGTCGTCGACTGCGACCCGCCGCCCGGCCCAGTGCCTGTGCCCCAGATGGTTGGAGAGAACAATGCTCGGCAGGCCGATAACCTCATGGCCGAGCCGCTGCAGGGCCGGGACCGCCGCGGCGAGCCCGACGTGACCGGAGGCGACATAGGACGAGATGGCGAGAATGCGGGACACACGGCCTCCCGGCGCTCTAGGGTTGCGTTCCAGCTGTCAAAGTACTGGGAAAGCATAGACTTGCGGCGGGCTTGCCGGCCAGCCGTCCTACCACGTATTGCTCGTTTGCGTTTACGCGCTGCTTCATTAATGTGCAGCGCAATAAACCTCTCCGATATGTTCGCATCTTTGAAGAATTGCGAAAGGACCTCCGTATGGCCGTCCGTCCACGCCGCAGCGTCCTCTATATGCCCGGCTCCAATGCCCGCGCGCTGGAGAAGGCCAAGACCATTCCGGCCGACGCGCTGATCCTCGACCTCGAGGATGCGGTCGCTCCCGACGCCAAGCTGGCGGCTCGCGAGCAGGTCTGCGCCGCGGTCAAGGCCGGCGGCTACGGCAAGCGCGAGATCATCATCCGCGTAAACGCCCTCGAGACGCCCTGGGGCGCCGACGACCTGTTCGCTGCCGCCGCCGCTGCGCCCGACGCCATCTTGGTCCCCAAGGTCGGCAGGCCCGGCGACATCATCTCCGCCGCCAAGGTGGTGACCGCCGCCCACGCGCCCGACAAGACCAAGCTGTGGGCGATGATGGAAACGCCGATGTCGATCCTCAACGTGCGCGAGATTGCCATGGCCGGCATCGAGCGCGAGCATCGTCTGACCTGCCTCGTCATGGGCACCAACGATCTGCTGAAAGAATCCCACGCCCGCGACTACAAGGATCGCTTCGCCGTCGTGCCCTGGCTTTCGATGACCATCGTTGCCGCCCGCGCCTACGGCCTCGACGTGCTCGACGGCGTCTACAACGATTTCCGCGATGAGGAAGGCCTGCGCGCGGAGGCCGAGCACGGCCGCACGCTCGGCATGGACGGCAAGACGCTGATCCACCCGAGCCAAGTCGCCATCGCCAACGAGGTGTTCTCGCCGAGCCCCAAGGACGTCGCCTGGTCACGCCGCGTCATCGCCGAGTTCGCCAAGCCCGAGAACAAGAAGCTTGGTGTCATCACCATCGATGGTCGCATGGTCGAGCGCCTGCACCTCGTCATGGCCGAGCGCACTGTCGCCATCGCAGAGGCCATCGAGGAGCTGGCGAAGAGCTAACCAGCGACAACCGACCAATCAACGAAGACCGCACCACAGCGGGGCAACCGCGAAGCGGCTTAATGGGAAGAAGGCAACGAATGACCAAGACGAAGACCAACCCCGGCAACTACTTCGAGGATTTCAAGGTCGGGCAGATCATCCGCCACGCGACGCCGCGCACGCTCACCGTCGGCGACGCGGCGCTCTACATGGGCCTCTACGGCCCCCGATTCGCTGTCCAGTCCTCCGACGCCTTCGCCCACGCCATCGGCTATCCGCAGGCCCCGCTCGATGATCTCCTCGTATTTCACACCGTCTTCGGTAAGACCGTCCCCGACGTCTCTCTCAACGCCATCGCCAATCTCGGCTACGCCGACTGTCGATTCGAGAAGCCGGTCTATCCCGGCACCACCATCTCCACCGTCTCTGAGGTCATCGGCCTAAAAGAGAACTCCAATGGCAAGACCGGCACCGTCTACGTGCGCTCCACCGGGTCGGACGAGAACGGCGACACGGTGCTGAGCTACACCCGCTGGGTCATGGTCCGCAAAAAGGACGAGAGCGCGCCGGCGCCGGAAGCAGTCGTGCCGGAGTTGCCCGACTGCGTGAAGCCGGACGCGCTTGGCGCCGCCGTCCCCTCCCTTGACCTCAGCCGCTACGACGGGAGCCTTTCGGGCTCACCGCACCGCTGGGGCGATTACGAGCTCGGCGAGAGGATCGACCACGTCGACGGCATGACCGTCGAGGAGGCTGAGCACCAGATCGCTACCCGCCTCTACCAGAACACTGCCAAGGTCCACTTCAATCAGCACACCGAGGGCCAGGGCCGCTTCGGCCGCCGGCTCATCTACGGCGGCGTCGTCATCTCGCTTGCCCGCGCGCTGTCCTTCAACGGCCTCGGCAACGCCTTCCACCTTGCCGCAATAAACGCCGGCCGCCACATCGCCCCGCTGTTCGCCGGCGACACGGTCTACGCTTGGTCCGAGATCCTCGAGAAGGCGGAGATTGCCGGCCGCTCCGACATCGGCGCCCTGCGCACCCGCCTCGTCGCTGTCAAGAATAGGGCCTGCTCGGATTTTCCGTTCAAGGCGGAAGGCGACGGTTACGCGGACGGCGTCATCCTCGAGCTCGACGTCTGGCTCATCATTCCGCGCTGATGGGGAGCCGCTCAAGTGGCGCTGCGACATGAGTTACCGTCATCCGGACGGCCGATTGCCGCAGCGCAGCAGCCGCGCTAACGTTCAAAACAATCAAGAATAAAACGTCGATAGCGGGAGAAAGCCGGATGGCAGAGGCGAGACCCATGCGCGGCAGGCAGGCGCAACGCCCCCTGTCGCCGCATCTGCAGATATACCGGCCTCAGGTCAACATGGTGATGTCGATTCTGCATCGCATCACTGGCGCCGGGCTCTATCTGGGCGCTCTTCTGCTCGCGTGGTGGCTTGTCGCCGCGGCCGCCGGACCGGATTACTTCAATTTCGTGAGCGGCCTCTTCAATAGCTGGCTCGGCCGCATTGTCCTGTTCGGCTTCACGTGGGCCCTCTTCCATCACATGCTGGGCGGCGTCCGTCACTTGATTTGGGACACCGGCAGGGGCCTCGACATTCCGTCCGTGAATTTTCTGTCATGGGCCACCATCGTGCTGTCGCTCCTGCTGACCCTGGCCGTCTGGGCCGGCGCGCTCCTTTTCGCCTGAGAAGCGGATCTCGTCCGATGAAAATGCGCACTCCTCTCAAGAACGTTCGCAGGCTGGGCTCGGCTCACGAGGGTGCCGACCACTTTTGGCTGCAGCGCCTCACCTCGGTGTCGAGCCTCATCCTGACGATCTTCCTGGTGGGCCTTGTCATCCGCCTCGTGGGCGCCGACTACGCCACGGCGAAGGCCACGCTGTCCTCGCCTGCGGTCGCGCTTCTACTGCTGCTGCTCGTGCTCTCCGGCATCATCCATATGCGCATCGGTATGCAGGTCATCATCGAGGATTACGTACATCACGAGGTTCTGAAGGTCCTATCCCTGATGCTCAACACCTTCTTCTGCTATTCGGTCGCCGCCGCGAGCATCTGGGCGATCCTCAAACTGAGCTTTGGAGCGTGACGACATGGCGGCAGCGATGACAGGCAAGGGCGCATCGAGGAGCGGCGTCGGCTCGGCCGCCTTGGGCGGCAGGGCCTACCCGATCGTCGATCACACCTATGACGTCGTTGTCGTCGGCGCCGGCGGCGCCGGCTTGCGCGCCACGCTTGGGTGCGCCGAGGCCGGCCTCAAGACCGCCTGCGTCACCAAGGTCTTCCCGACGCGCTCGCACACGGTCGCGGCCCAGGGCGGCGTCGCCGCCTCGCTTGGCAACATGGGCCCCGACAACTGGCGCTGGCACATGTACGACACCGTCAAAGGCTCGGACTGGCTCGGCGACCAGGACTCCATCGAATACCTCTGCCGCCACGCGCCCGATGCCGTCTACGAACTCGAACACTACGGCGTGCCCTTCTCGCGCACCGAGTCCGGCAAGATCTACCAGCGCCCGTTCGGCGGCATGACCACCCAGTTCGGCGAGGGCCCCCCGGCGCAACGCACCTGCGCCGCCGCCGACCGCACTGGCCATGCCATGCTGCACACGCTCTACGGCCAGAGCCTGCGCTACTCGGCCGAGTTCTTCGTAGAGTACTTCGCTATCGACCTCATCATGGACGAGGAGGGCGCCTGCCGCGGCCTCATCGCCATGAGCCTCGAGGACGGCTCGATCCACCGTTTCCGCGCCAAGAAGACCATCCTGGCGACAGGCGGCTACGGCCGCGCCTACTTCTCCTGCACCTCGGCCCACACCTGTACAGGCGATGGCAACGCCATGGTGCTGCGCGCCGGCCTGCCGCTGCAGGACATGGAGTTCGTGCAGTTCCACCCGACAGGCATCTACGGTGCCGGCGTCCTCATCACCGAGGGCGCGCGCGGCGAGGGCGGCTACCTCACCAACTCGCAGGGCGAGCGCTTCATGGAGCGCTATGCGCCCTCGGCGAAGGACCTCGCCTCCCGCGATGTCGTCTCGCGCTCGATGACCATCGAGATCCGCGAGGGCCGCGGCGTCGGTCCTCAGGGCGACCACATCTACCTGCACCTCGACCACCTCGATCCCAAGATCCTCGCCGAGCGCCTGCCGGGCATCACCGAGAGCGCCAAGGTGTTCGCCGGCGTCGATCTGCGTCGCGAGCCGATCCCTGTGATCCCAACCGTCCACTACAACATGGGCGGCATCCCGACGAACTATCACGGCGAGGTTCTGACCCTTAAGGACGGCAACCCGGACCACGTCGTCCCCGGCCTCATGGCGATCGGTGAGGCGGCTTGCGTCTCGGTCCATGGCGCCAACCGCCTCGGCTCCAATTCGCTCATCGACCTCGTGGTGTTCGGCAGGGCTGCGGCGCTGCGCTGCGCCGATGTCGTCGAGCCCGGCGCCCAGCCGGACCTGCCTGCCGGCTCAGCCGATATGGCTCTGTCGCGCCTCGACCGCTTCCGTTATGCCGATGGCAGCACGCCGACCGCTGCGCTGCGCCTCAAGATGCAGCGAGTCATGCAGTCGAACTGCGCCGTGTTCCGCGACGGCCCCGTTCTCGAGGAGGGCCTGCAGCTCATCGGCCAGATCTGGCGTGAGAGCGAGGATGTCCGCGTCACTGATCGCTCGCTTGTGTGGAACTCGGACCTCATCGAGACTCTGGAGTACGATAATCTCATCTGCCAGGCCGCCGTCACTGTCACGGGCGCCGCCAACCGCACCGAGAGCCGGGGCGCCCACGCCCGCGAGGACTACCCCAGCCGTGACGACGCCAACTGGATGAAGCACACGCTGGCCTGGGCCGACTTCGAGACACGCAAGGTGAGACTCGGCTACCGTCCGGTGCACAACTTTACCCTCACCAACGAGATCGCCTACATCGAGCCCAAGGCCCGAGTTTATTGAGGCGATGCCTTGGTTTCTGGCAGGCCCATCCGCGCGGCAAAGCGGCGGCTTCCCGATTACAGCCGGGCGTTGCTGTCGGGCCGCCCGGCCGCCGCTCTAACAGGCTATAAACAGGCCATTAATTGTGATCTGCGTAACATACTACTTGAGTTGCGCCGCGCCGGCCGCTGAGCCATATACAAGTTGACGCTTTTTCGAGCGCTCATTCCCATCAAAATCTGAGCCGATAATTGATCGGCGATGACCGCGAAGGTCCCTTGGCTTCTTGCGCGCTGGCTTCCTGGGCGCATGCAAAGGGGTTCGTTTTGGGGGCACCACCAGATGATGGAAATCGAGTACGACCCTTTGCTGGCAGCGGTCGCCGTCGTCGTCGCGGTCATGGGTTCGTGGACTGCTCTGGTGCAGGTCCGCAAGGCCGGAGAAGCCCACGCGTCCCTGGCCCTGAGCGTCGTGTGGTGTCTCAACGCCGCGGCCGTGATGGGTGGCAGCGTCTGGGCCATGCACTTCAGCTCGATGCTGTCCTTGGCTTTCCCCGTTCCGGTCTCCTACAGCTTCACCGAGACCGTCGCCTCGCTCGTGCTGGTGGTCGCTGTCAGCGGGTTCGGGCTGCTCGCCGCAACCCAGCGGTCCTTTGGCCCGTTTAGCCTGCCCGCCGGGGGGATGCTCATCGGCCTCGGCATCATTGGCATGCACTACCTCGGGGTTTCGGCCATCCGCGGCTGCGGCGTATCCTTCGACGCCTATAGTGTGTTTGCGTCGGCCTTGATCACCATGGCTGCCGCGACTGCCGGCCTTTGGCTGGCGCTGAAGAGCCGCGCACCGGGCGCGCCGCTGCTGGCTGGCCTTGTCATCGGGGCGACCATCGTCTGGGTGCACTACAGCGGCATGTACGCGACCGCGTTCTTCACCGACCGGGAACTGGTCGCTGTGCCGCGCGTACAGATCGCCCAATGCATCCTCGCCTATGCCATCGCCATGGCGGCCATTGCCGTCAGCGCTGCCCAACTCCTTATGGCCACCGGGGGCCCGCGGCGACCCGGCCAGCCGGCTTCCAGGCAGCTCACCTGAGCCGCTGGCCCTGCTCCAGGAAACCCAGCTGCGCGGCCCGGCATGTGCTAGCCACAGGGCAGATCGCGCCCCTTGCCTGACACCATTCCCCTGTAGGAGCATCTCCGAGTATCCGGGTCGGCAAAGGAGCGTACCGTCATGTTCGCACGCTTACTGTCGGGGATGGGCATCGCGCGGGGAGCGGGGGAGACGGTGAAGAACAAGCAACCCATTCCGACGGGTGCGCCGGTGCGGACCGCGCCCCAGCCCTCGCCCGCCGATACGCGCAACGCCCCGGAGCCCATCGCCGCAGTGCTTCCCGCGCTGGCCGCCCTCGGCGCCGTAGCCTCGATCGCCGGGATCAACTGGGCCGCTCAGGACAAGACGCCCGAGCGCAGCAAGCTCAAACGCAAGCCCAGCTCCTCACTCCGCGACCTCGAGACCTGCTGCCTCGGCCTCACCGAGATCTTCCGCCGCTTCCAAAAGCACCCGCACCTGTTCTCCGGAGAGGGCGCGTCCCTCAACGCGCCCCTGAAGTTCGGCGTCCACGCAGGCCGCATCACGCCCGACGCCGCCCGCCTCTTCCAGCAGATCGTCAACGACGTCGCCTCCATGCTGGTACTGGCCTCTCAGAACGCTTTCGACGTCATGTCGGCTGTCGAGGACGGCGAGATTGAGCCCCCCGAGGAGCTGTTCTTTGCCTTCGGCGAGTGCCAGCAGAAGCTCAACGACCTGATCCAGTCGCGGGCCACCTTGGCGACCTGCGTTTCGGTGGGCCACGAGGTATCCCAGCGCCTCACGGAGTTGGTTCGCGAAATGAAGACCTACCGCCTGGAATAGCCCGGCAATTTTGCATTGCGTCCGACAATTGGCGGCGTTGACACCGCTCCGCAAAAGCGCATGTCATACGGGGCCTAATTTCGACGCAGTGCAACAGAACTGGCGGCCAGATGGTTCAGCTCACGCTTCCCCGCAACTCGAAGATCAAGGCCGGCAAGGTCTGGAACTCGCCCCAGAATACGGGTCGGTGGAAAGAGTTTCGCATCTACCGCTGGAGCCCCGACGACGACGAGAACCCCCGCCTCGATACCTACTGGGTCGACCAGGACCAGTGCGGGCCGATGGTCCTCGACGCCCTCATCAAGATCAAGAACGAGATCGACCAGACGCTGACCTTCCGCCGCTCCTGCCGCGAGGGCATCTGTGGCTCCTGCTCGATGAACATCGACGGCACCAATACGCTCGCCTGCCTCAAGGCCATCGACGACGTGAAGGGCGCCATTCGCGTCTATCCGCTGCCGCATATGCAAGTCGTCAAGGACCTGGTGCCGGACCTAACCCACTTCTACGCCCAGCACCGCTCGATCGAGCCCTGGCTCAAGACCGAGACGCCCACCCCTCCGACCGAATGGAAGCAGTCCCGTGAGGACCGGGCTAAGCTCGACGGCCTCTATGAGTGCATTCTCTGCGCCTGCTGCTCGGCCTCCTGCCCCAGCTACTGGTGGAACGCCGACCGCTACCTGGGCCCGGCCATCCTCCTGCAGGCCTACCGCTGGATCAACGAC
>Ga0164243_10008106_pt1 | contig 15566 bp, 10 predicted proteins | sample OricompcompostOP_FD_108781 | JGI IMG/M metagenome (GOLD analysis project Ga0164243, IMG submission 108781) | Organic Plus compost microbial communities from Emeryville, California, USA - Original compost - Organic plus compost (OP) | ecosystem: Engineered > Solid waste > Mixed feedstock >...
CACCGCGGCGTCGAGATCGTTGGCGATCTGCCCCTCGTCGACCGCGACGTAGATCCGCGCGCTCGTCACCGGCTCGGTCCGGAACCGGTCGCGGATGTCGACGAACTTGCGCCGGAACAGCGTCGGCACCCCCGGCAGAATGTAGACGTTGCGGTACGCGACGACCGGCCACACGAGATCCTTGCCGTAGACGAGCTCGGCGCCCTCGGGCACGTCCGCGAGCCGCAAGTTGGGCTCCGCGAGCCGTTCGCCCCAGTACGCGCGGACCTTCTCCTCGAGCACGGGGTGGCGCACCACGTTGGTCCCGAAGGCGCGCGCGATCCCGACCATCGTGACGTCGTCGTGGGTCGGTCCGACGCCGCCCGACGTGAACACGTGATCGAACCGCGCCGACAGCTCGCGGACCGTCGAGGAGATGTCCTCGAGGTCATCCGGGATCATGACGATGCGGCGCAGATCGACGCCGAGCGCGCGCAGCTCTCCGATCAGGAACGCCGCGTTCTCCTCGACGAACTTCCCGGCCAGGATCTCGTCCCCGATGATCACGATCCCGGCGGTCGGCACGCGGGAAGGATACGTCAGCGGCGCAGGGTACGCACGACGACGACCGCAGCCGCGAGAAGAAGACCGATGCCGGCGAACCCGACCCACGCCAGCGAGCGCGACGGCGCCGGGGGCGTGACGCGGGCCGTGGGGCTCGGCGCGCGCGTCGGAGCCGCTCCTGCCGCGCCGGCGGCGGCGACCTGCGGCGCGGGCTCCGGAGGCGCGGCCGACGGCGGCGGGCCGTCGGTCCACGTCGTGGTCTCGATCGTCGTGCCATCCGAGCGGATCGCCATGATCTCGATCCGGTTGCCGGTCACGGTCACGCGCAGGAAGTGGTGCACGCGCTCGAACTTCTTGACCGCCGCGGCGTCGATCGGATCGGGGCGCGGGCGGCGGGCGTAGAGCGGCGCGCCGCCCCCTCCCGTCACGAAGTAGCGGAGCCCGTTGTGCTCGGCGCGCGAGTACACGTGATCGTGCCCGGCGAACACCGCGGTGACCTGGTAGCGCTCGAACAGGGGCGTCCAGCGCTCCCGCAGATCGCGGTTGCCGCCGTGGAGCGAGATCGAGAACGGCGGGTGATGCATCACCACGAAGATGTGGCGCACGCGCGGATCCTGGCGCGCCGCGATCAGCTCGCGCTCGATCCACGCGGTCTGATCGGTGAGCGCGAAGCTGTACTCGTTCGAGTCGAGCACGAGGAAGCGCGACGTCGCGTAGCTGAACGCGTAGTAGCGCTCGGTCTCGCCACCGTTCTCGGGGACCGAGAAGTACGACCGGTAGCTGTCAGCCGTGCGCCCGCGCCCCTGGCGGTCGTGGTTGCCGAGCGCCGGGAAGTAGACGTTGTCACGCAGGAGCGTGCGCTCGACGTCGAAGAAGTCCTGCCACTGGTCCTGGCGATGCCCCTCGTCGACCATATCGCCCGTGCCGAGCACGAAGTCGGGCACCTCCTGGGACACCCGCTCGATGACGCGGCGGTGGGCGTCGGTGCTGTATCGCGTGTCGCCGAGCACGACGAACGAGAACGGGACCTCGGCGCCGATCTCGGGGGCGGTCGCGAACTCGCCGTTCCACGTCTCGCCGTCGACCTCGACGCGGTAGCGGTACCGCGACGCGGGCCGCAGGTCGGTGACCCGCGCCTCGGCGATGCGGGCCGCCCCGACCTCCTGCGCGCGCTCGCCGTCGGGGCCGATCACCACGAGCCGCGCCGGCGCGGGCCGCTCGAGCTGCCACATCACCGTGATCGAGGTCGGCGCGAGGTCCTGGAGGTAGGGCCCCTTCAGCATCCGGGCCGACTCGGCGTGGGCGCGGGTGCCGGCACCGGCGAGCACGGCCGCGATCACGCATACGGCTGCACGACTCAACAGGCCCCGAGGATAAAGAACCTCGGCCCCGCATCGCAAGATCGCGGCACTATCGATAGCGCAGCGTCGCCAGCGCGCCGACGAGGTCGCGCGCCGAGTCGTTCGTGTACCCGTACTTCGTCGTCAGCGTCTCGAGCGCGGACTCGGCCCGCCGGCGCGCCTCGGCCGGGAGGCTCGCCTCGTTGCCCGACAGCAACATCACGAGGTCGCTGATGCCCTTCGCGATGGTGCGGCGGTGGCGCTCGAAGTACGCGTCACGGAGCTTGCGCAGGAGGTCGGCGAAGATCTCGGACAGCACCGGCTTCTGGCCGCGGTGATCGAGGGACCACGCGCCGATCTTCGCGATCAGGCTCTGGCGGAAGTCGTCGGCACGCCCGGGGATCTCGAGGGTGCGCTCGACCTCGCGCATCATGCCCTCGTCGGGATCCTCGAAGCGCCCCGTCGATGGGTTGCGCACCTTCTCCTTCTTGATCGCGTGCATCACGTGCGTGACGTAGCGCTCGAACACGCGGCTGTACTCGGACTCCTCGACGAGCCCGACCGCGGCGCGCACCTCGTCGTCGATGCGATCGAACAGCCGCCCGCGCGCGACGTCGATCAGCCTGCGATGGTCGTGGTAGCCGCCGGGCTGCACGTCCTGGCGCAGGAACTCGTAGAGGCTCGCCTGCTTGCACAGCTCGGAGATCTCGTCGAGCACGACGAGCGGCGACACGTAGTCGTAGCGGGTCGAGCCCGCGGCCGCGAGCAGCACGGTCTGCATCTCGCGCGGCGACGCGCCCACCCGCCCCTCGTAGATCGGGTACGTGTCGGACTCGTGGTAGAGGTCCTTGATGTGCGCCGCGAGCTCGCGCGCGCGATCCGGCGACAGGTCCTCCGGCACCCGCCCCGAGGCGTACAGCTCGGCCTTGTCGAGCGGTGACAGCTTGCCGATGACCTCGGCGAGCGTCGACGGGAAGCGCTCGATCTGCGGCTTGCGCATCCGCGACAGCACCGCCCACAGCGCCGCGACGTAGGCCGTGTGAGGTGCCACGTGGCGCCCGCCCGCGGCCTCGCGCAGGCGCTCCTGGTAGAGCGCCTCCTCGTGGCGGACGTCGAGGATGAACGGCACCCGCACGAGCTCGATGCGCCCCTTGAAGCTCTGGAAGTCCGGGATCTCGCGGAACGCGGCGAGGTGGATGTCGTTGCAGCTGCCGATGAACACGAGATCGAGGAACAGCGTCGCGGTCTGGAGCGACACCGCCGCGCGCTCGACGGTCGTCAGCAGGTACTTGTAGTGCTCGAGCGGCCGCTTGAGCAGATCGTCGTACTCGATCATCCCGCGGTTCGCGCCGACGAGCTCGCCCCCGTACTCGTGCAGGGACACCGTCTGCAAGGACGGCGGCAGCGCGCCGAGCGTGCGATCGGCGGTGACCTGGCGCTCGGTGGCGTCGACGGACAGCTGCGGCTCGACGGTGACCCACCCGGTCCGGTAGCGGTGCGAGATCTCGAACCGCTCGATGCGGACGTGGCGCAGCACCTGGAGCAGATCGCCGTGGTAGCTCGCGAGGAGCGCGTCGTAGATCGCGCGGTTCTTCGGCGACAGCGAGCCCTGGCGCAGGTAGTCGCTGACCTGGAACGAGGTCCCGGCGACGAGGCGCTCGATGAGCTTCGCTCGCTCCTCGCACGGGATCAGCAGCAGCGGGTGATCCCGGAGCTCGTCGCCGAGGCGCGCGTCGATCACGTCCTCGGGCAGGTACGCGAACGAGTCGAGCTGCTCGCCGCTCGCGGTCGCGCCCTGCCCGCCGAACCCGATCCCGCCCCGCGTGTGCTTCTGCGCCGGGAAGATGCACGAGAACCGGTACAGGGCGCCCTCGTCGAGCGTCGAGTAGTGCTCGAGCGCGCGGCCGATGCACCGGATCAGCGTCGACTTCGCCGAGCCGTTCGGCCCGTGCAGCAGGATCAGCTTGTTGGGGCGGCCGTCCTGCACGAAGCTGCGCAGCACCCGGTACACGGTGTTCTGCACGTGCTCCTGGCCGAACAGGCGATCCTCCCCGTTCGCCCACGGCGCGTCGAACAGGTGGAAGTGGCGAACCTCCCCCCACGGGTACTCGACGACCGAGCTGCCGTAGTGGTCGAAGCAGTCGACGAGGTACTGGGTCGACGAGCGAAGCTGACGCTGGGGCTCGCTGACGACCAGGTTCAGGTACTCCGCGAACGACATCACGCGGCGGTTGCGCGTGAAGTCATCCCGGACCGCCTCGCCGAGGCTCGCGAGCAGGTCCTTCACCACCGGGACAGTATCCGTATCCGCCATCTCCGACGACGGTACCATCCGCGTGCGGGACGCGCCCGCGCCGCACACGGGCTAGTTCGGCGCTCGTTCAACGCCAGGCGGGCCTCGTCGAGCAGCCCGGGTCCCCTAGTTCGCGGCGACCGCGATCTGGATCGGTTCCTTCTTCGACAGGCACGTGTCCTTGTCGCACACCGCGAACTTGAACGTGCCGTTGATCGTGTGATTGCCGGGCTTGGACGGCGTCAGCTTGACCGTGAACGCGAGTTGCTTGTCCTCGAACGCGTCGGCGTCGCCCTTGGCCTGGTCGACCCCTCCCGCCGTGAGCTGCGCCTTCGCGATCGTCACGCCGTCCGGCCCCTCGAGCGTCAGCTTCGTCGGAAATTCCTTGTTGATCTTGTACGGCCCCGTGGGCGTCACCAGGATCTTCGCCGTGACCTCGGTCCCGGGCGTGGTCGGCGCAGGCGCCTCGATCGCGAGTTGCCCCTCGTCGGGCTTCAGGCGGAACGGATCGTCGTCCGCGCCCTCGGGCTGCGCGGCTCCGCCGGCCGCGTTCGCCGACGGGAACTGCGGCGGCGGCGGCGTGTCGGCCCCGGGCACCATCACCTTCCCCATCGCGCCCTCCCCGTGCGCCGCTCCCTGACCACTCGCCCCCGTGACCTGCGTCGTACCGGTCTCCTGGTTCCCGGCCGACTTCGAACAGCCTGGAGCAGCGATCAGAGCGGAGCCAAGGAGGAGCGAAGCGAGGAGCGCCTGGGTCGAGCGAGACATTCGCCGAGGATAGCGGATCTTCCCGAGATCGCACGCGGCAGGTAGGACATGTAGACCTGGTCGGCTCTCGTCGCTACGAGGTACCCTGAGCACCTCGGCGTGAGAAGGGCTCAACAGCTCGGTCGCTACCACCTCCTCGATCGCATCGCGTTCGGCGGCATGGCCGAGATCTACCGAGCCAAGACGTTCGACGCGACCGGCCAGCCGCACCTCGTCGCGGTCAAGCGCGTGCTCGCGCACCTCGCCGAGGACGATGACTTCATCCAGATGCTCGTCGACGAGGCGAAGATCGCGAGCGTCCTGCGTCACGGCAACATCGCCCGCGTCTACGAGTTCGCGCGCGCGCACGGCGAGTACTTCATCGCGATGGAGCACGTCGACGGCAAGGACATGCGCACCGTGCTCGAGCGCTGCCGGTCGAAGAAGAAGCCGGTGCCCGCGGAGCACGCGGCGTACATCGCGGCGGAGGTCTGCTCGGCGCTGCACGCGGCGCACTCGGCCGTCGACTCGCGCGGCCGGCCGCTTCGGATCATCCACCGCGACGTGTCGCCGTCGAACATCATCTGCAGCTACGCCGGCGAGGTGAAGCTGTGCGACTTCGGCATCGCCAAGGCGACGCTGTCGCGCGTCACGACCAAGACCGGCGTCATCAAGGGCAAGGTCAAGTACATGAGCCCCGAGCAGGCGCTCGGTCGCAAGCTCGACCATCGCAGCGACGTGTTCTCGCTGGGCTCGTGCCTGTACGAGATGCTGACGCGCGTCCCTCCGTTCACCGCGACGAACGAGATGGACCTCCTGATCAAGGTCCGCGACGCGAAGTACCGGCCGGTCAGCGAGCTCGCGCCCGGGACGCCGCCGGAGCTCGAGCAGATCACCGATCGGTGCCTGACGCGCAGCCGCGCGAACCGCTACCAGACCGCCGCCGAGGCCGAGGGCGATCTCCGCGCGTTCCTGCGCGCGTACATGCCGACCTACTCGCGCAGCCACCTCGGCCGGTTCATCCGCAAGATGTTCGCCCAGGAGATCGAGCGCGAGCTGCGGATGCTCGAGGAGTACGTCATGGCCGACGACGTCAGCGAGGACGTCGGCGAGAACCTGATGCACCCCGACGACAACTACGATCCGCCCGAGGTGCCGTTCCAGCCCAAGCCGACCTCGGTCAGCATCCTCGCCGCGCGCGAGGCGACATCCGGCGGCCAGACCCAGGGTGGCCAGACCCACGGCGGTCCGTCGCGCGGCGACTTCTCGAGCGCGTCCAACTTCACGACGATGCCGAAGGCGGACCGCGTCGACGACATCCACCAGCAGCACACGGTGATCCTCGACGGCGCGCGCGGCCGCAACGCCCCGCGCCGCACGGCGCCGCCACCGCCGCCCGGGCGCGCGGCGAGCCGTCCCCAGCCCGCGGTGCGCCCGATCTACGAGGACGAGGACGTGCACTCCGCGCCGACGATGATCATCGACGTCGACCGCATGCGCCGCCGCCGCGGCTGAGCGTTCCGCGCGAGGCTCCGCCCCGCCGAGCAGACTCGTTCGGCTCGCTCCGCGCGCAGCGCGGCGCCGCCCGCGCCTCTCAGTCGAGCTCGATCGTCAACCCGAGGATCTCGTCACCGGGGCGGACGGTCACCCGCGTGACGCCGCGCAGCTCGCCCGCGGTGGCGATCACGTCGAGCTCTCCGGTCGGCGTGTCGCGCACGCGGAACTCGCCTTCGATGTCGGTGGTCCCCGAGGCGATCGACCCCGTGCCGTCGGTGCGGCGGATCTCGATCGTCGCGCGTGCGATGCGCTGGCCGCGGCGGTCGCGCACGGTGCCGCCGAGCAGCGCGCCTCGCGGGAGCTCGAGGCGGAGATCGCGCACCGTGGTCTCGCCCGGCGCGCGGCCCGCCGCCACGTCGAGCGCGTGCGCGAGCGGCAGGTACCCCGCGAGCTCCACCGCGAGCCGCCACCGGCCGGGCGCGAGCGGGCCGAGCTTGAACAGGCCGAGCTTGTCGGTCGCCGCCTCCGCGCGCGCTCCGCCCGGCCCCGTTGCCTCGACGGTGATGCCGGTCAGCGGCGCGCCGCTCGCGGCCTCGAGCACGACGCCCTCGATCGCCCCGCCGATCGGCAGCCGCAGCCGCGCGCGCTCGGCGCCCGTGGTCGCCGTCGCGGACAGCTCGTGCGGCGGGTAGTCGGGGTGACGGATCCGCAGCCGCAGCGTGCCCGCGGGGAGCCGGTCGATCGAGAACGTGCCGTCGGCGGCCACGATCGCGTGGCGACCGTCGGCCGGACCGCCGACGATCTGGAGCTGCGCGCCGGCGACGGGCGTGCCGTTCGCGTCGTCGAGCGTGCCCGCGAGGACCGCGTCGGCGACCACGAGCACGAGGTCCTCGCGGTGCTCGGCGGGCTCGCGGCCTCGCGCCGTGGGGAGCTCGACGGTGCGCGTCGCGTCGCCGTGGCCGTACGCGGTCGCGGACAGCGCGACCTCGCCCGTGAGCGGACCGAGCCGGTACTCGCCCGCGTCGTCGGTGAACGCGTCGACCGGCGCGCCGACCTCGGGACGCGCGGTGACCTGCGCGCCGATCACGGGGGCGCCGTGCTGATCGGTCACGCGCCCGACGACGAACGTGCCCGGCGTGAGCACGACGTCGACGTTCGCGTGGACCTGGCCGGTGTCGACAGCGAGCTGGCGCGATCGCCCCTCCGCGAACCCCGGGGCCACGGCGAGCACCCGGATCTTGCCCTTGCCGACGCCGCGGATCCGGTACCGCCCATCGGCGCCCGTGGTCCACACCGAGGCGCGCGCCGGATCGACGGGCAACGGCGGAGGATCGCCGGCGAGCGCCGCGTACGTCGGATCGACGACGGCGGGGCGCGCGACCTTCGCGCCCGGCGGCGGCAGCGGCGGGATCGGCCCGATCATCACGCCGAGCTCCCCTCGCGGGACGAGCAGCGGATCGGCGCCCGGCACGCCCGCCGACGGCGCCGGCGCGGCGGTGCGCCCGCTGAACCGGCGCAGTCGATCGCTGTCGACGGCCTCGGAGAGCTCGAGGTTTCCGCCACCGTGCGCGCGCACCGTCGCGCCCGCGATCGGCCGCCCCTCGCCGTCGAGCACGCGGCCCTCGATCGTCGCGCCGGGCACGAGCGCGAGCTCGGGGATCCCGCGGCCCGCCTCGAGCTCGACGCCTCCCGGGCTCGTGTAGCCCGGCGCGTACGCGTCGGCGATCCAGCGCCCGTTCGGCACGCCCTCGATCCGGAACACGCCGTCGTCGCCGCTGCGCGCGTAGCGCGGCGCGTGGTCGTCGTCGCCCGACGGGCGCAGCTCGATCGCGGCCGCGATCCCGGTGCCCTCGCCGCGATCGATCACCCGCCCGACGACGATCGACGCGGCCTCGAGCCGCAGCTCGACGGGCGCGAACGGCCCCGCGCCGAGCCGGCTCACGCGCACGGCCCGCGCGGCGAGCGCGCCGCGATACGCGAACAGCTGGTAGCGCCCCTCGGGCAGATCCTCGAACGCGAACGCGCCCGTGGGCGACGTCTTGACCTCGATCGTGCCGCCGATCGGATCACCGCGGAGCCCGACCGTCACGTTGGCGACCGGCTTGCCTCCGTCGGTGACGAGGCCCTCGATCGCGACCTGGCGGGCGACGACGATCCGCGTGGCGTCCGACGGCACCGGCACGAAGCGCACCTCGGCGGGGACGAGCCCCGGGCCGCTGACGCGCAGCCGGTAGCGCCCGGGCGCGAGCCCCGCGAGCGCGAACTGGCCGTCGGCGCCCGTCGGCGACGCGATCGCGATCCCCGCCGCGACCGCCGCGGCCGGCGGCAGCTCGCTCCCCCACAGCACCGGGACCCGCGGCGGCTCGACGCGCGTCCCAGCGCCCGTCGCCGCCTCGACCTGGTCCTCGGGCTCGGCGCGGACCTCGGCGCCCGCGACCGGGTGACCGAGCCCATCGACGACGAAGCCCGAGAGCTGCGCGCCGTCGGGGATCCGCGGCCCCTCGGGCGCACGGATCGCCGGCCGCGCGGCGGAGCCCTCGCCGCTTCCCGCGGGCACGCTCGCCGGCGCCTGGGCAGGCGCACGCCCGCCGCGCACGACGAGGACCGCCGCGACCACCACCACGACGCCGACCGCTCCGAGCAGCACCAGCCGCCGGCGCGAGCGGGGCCGCGCGGGCGCGCTCACCGGTGGCTCGCCCTCCGGCGCGCCCGACGTTCGGTCGGGTGAGCCCGTCGCAGCGTCGTCGGGCGTCGCGGCGCCGTCGCTGCGGTCCGGCCGGGCATCGGTCATCCGCGCAACGATAGCGCGTTCCGCCGCGCCAGCTCGGTGATGATGTCACCGAGCGAGGGCGTCGCGTTCGACGTCCCCGATGGTCTATTCCAGCACGAGGGTGTCGAAGGGGTGGATCAGGGAGAAGGCTCGCTTCCCGTACGCGGAGAACAGGTGATAGCACCTGTTCCACGGGTCGCACCGGATCTCGCACGGCAGGGCGTCGCAGGTATAGGGACCCGCCGTCAGGTCATTGCCACGAAGATACCCCGCCTCGATCCCAGCCCAGTAGCTCCCCACCTGGATGGACCAGTTCATGAACCACCAGGTGTCGAGCGCGAAGACCATGCGGATGTAACTGGCGAGGTTTGCCTCGCCAGCGCCAGCGAAGCAGATCCGATTCCCGGTCCAGTCGAAGCGATCGTAGAACCAGAACGACGTGAGCGAGCAGGACGTCGACGCGATGGCGAGCGGGACCGGCTCGCCACGCGCGAGCGCGGCCTTCTGCTCGTTCTGGGCGCGCTGCTCCCCCGCGGTGATCGGCCGCGGATCCGAGACCGCGACGCCGTCGGGACCGACCGTGACCGTGATCTCCTAGAAGACCGTGTCGTCGGGTACCGGCTCGTGCAGGGATGCCTCGGGCGGTTCGGTGGAATCGACCGCGCACGCGCTCAGCAACAGACCCGTGGCGATCAGGGCTCGCCCACCATGAACAACATGCATACCTACGCGCCTCCGTGTGAAAGGGCCGGCGAGCATATCCGACCGGGGCCGCGGCGCGGAAAATGAAGACCTCGGACATGGCAGCCGCGGATCGCGCGGGGCGAGAGGTATCCTTGGGGCGTGAGCCCGGCCCTGTTCGCGAACCAGCGCGAGACCAACCTGTCCTCCACCGTCGCCCTCGTCGAGAGCGTGCTCGCCGAGCTCGGTCACCCCGCGCCCGCGAGCCAGGTCGAGGACCGGTCCGCCCTCCGCGCGTGGCGCATCCCGAAGGGCTCGGCGGTGACCCGCGTGCTGCTGATCCATCGCGCGGAGTTCACGCACCTGCGCGTGTGCGCGGTCGTGATGACGCTCGACGCGCAGGTCGATCGCGCGGCGCTGTTCGCGCACCTGCTCGACCTCAACGCGACCTTGTGCGGCGCCGCGTTCGCGACCGACGGCGATCACGTCCTGCTCGTCAGCGAGCGCTCGACGCTCGACCTCGATCGCAGCGAGGTGCTCGACATGATCCGCCGCGTCACCACCTGCGCCGACGAGCACGACGACGTGCTGGTCGCGCGGTTCGGCGGGACGCTCGGCCTCGCGTCCTGACGGGCGCGTCCGCGCACGTCTCGGGTGCACGTCCGGGTGGGCTCAGGTCGCGAGCGCGCGCCGAAGCACCCGCTCGATCTCGGCGGCGTGGTCGGGTGCGATCGGGAACACCGTGATCTCGAGCTCGCCATCGTCGGTCGCGATCACCTGCGGGGGACGCGCGATCGACGACCAGTGACACAGGAGCGCGGCCTCGCGGACGATCCGCTTGGCCTCCGCGATCCCGCGGTGCGCGGGGACGGGGATGCGGAACACGTGGAACGTGGAGCGCTCGTCGGCCGGCGAGCGGAGGATCGGCGTCGTGGCGACGAGGCGGTACGGCACGACGGCCAGCTCGCCGTCGGTGGCCTCGATCACCACGTGACGATACCCGAGCCGCTGCACGCGGCCGCGGACCGCTCCGACCTGGACGCGGTCGCCGACCGCGAGCGTGTGGCTCGATCGCACGAGGACGCCCTCGATCAGGTCGCGCAGCGCCGGCCACGCCGCCGCCGCGAGCACCACCAGGGCCAGCCCGAACGCGATCCACGTCTGCGGCTCGCCGCGCTCGAGGAGCCAGCGCGCGCCGAGCGCGACGTAGACGAGGACGAGCACCGCGCCGGCGAGCGGGCGGATCCGGGTGACGAGCGCGCGGCGCCCCCGGCTCATCGGGATCGCGTCGAGCACGACGCGCGCCGCGCGCAGCACGAGGACGAGCACGAGCCCCGACGCGATCGCGAGCACGCAGTCGAGCAGGGCCTCGGGGAGGGTCTCGATCACGCGAGCTCCCTCCGTGCGAGCCAGTCGATCACCGGGACCAGGACGTACGGGTTGAGCTGGACGACGCGCCGCCGGCTCTGCACCGCGAGCCCCAGCGCGCACAGCTCGGCGACGGCGTCGGCGACGTCCTCGGAGGACCGCTCCGTCACCCGGACCAGCTTGTCGGTGGTGGCGGCCTTGTGCAGCACCAGCTCGAGGAGCACCGCGACGAGCTCGGGGCGCAGGTCGTCGAGCACGTCCCAGTCCAGGGAGTCTGGCATGCGGATCGAGAGCACGTCGTCCTCGCAGGCGTCGACGTGCGCGATCCACGAGCGCAGCGCGTACCCGACGTTGCCGCGCGAGTGGTCGAAGTGAGCGTCGAACAGGCGCGCGCGCGTCCACGCGCCGAGGGTCTCGCGGCTTCGCTTGCCGAGCCGGAGGTCGAGCCCGGTCGATGCGTGCCGCGCCATGATCACGCGCTCGAGCGTGCGCGCCGTGAGCGGCCGACACTCGAGGTGCGTGTACGCGACGCGCGCGAGCTCGGGGCGCAGCGCGCCGAGGAGCCGCAGCGACGCCGCGCTGCCGGCGAGCACGAACCCGACCCGATCTCCCGCACCGGCGACGAGCTCCAGCAGCTCGTCGATGGCGCCGAGACCGCCCGGCCGCCGCTCCCACCACAGCTCGAGATCGTCGATCACGATCGTGGCCCCCGGCGCGAGGCGACCGACGATCTGGGCGGGCGTGCCGCGACCGCCGAGTGCCCCCGCGAGCGCGCCGCGCAGCGCCCCCGGCGTCGCGGCCCCGCCGGGTGGCGCCGTCACCCAGAACACGCTGCTACCCGTCGTCGCGATCTGCTGGCACAAGGTCGTCTTGCCGGCGCCGCGGGGGCCGCTGACGAGGACCGTGCGCGGCCCGCTGGCGCGCTCGCCGGAGATCACCGCCCTGCCCGCCTCGATCTCCTCCTCGCGCCCCGCGAAGAACGAGTCGTTGATGTTGATCTGCCCGAGGAACAGGTTGCGGTAGTAGAGCGGCACGGCGGTGAGCACCGGCGGCGGCACCGAGCTGCGCTCGACGAGCCCGCGGATCACCTGCGCGGCCGACCGCTCGCGCGCGGCGGCCGTCCGGTGCGCGTACACGATGCCGTCGCTGCGCCGGTAGATCACGTTCGCCGCCGCGCTGCGCAGCCCGGCTGCGCCGCGGCGGACCAGCGCGCCGACGTACGAGGACCGCTCGCGATCGCGCGCGCGCCCGCCGCGCTGCTCGAGCGAGGTCGACAGCCCGTCGAGCTCGGTCGCCGTCGCGACGGCCTCGAGCCCCTCGAGCACCGCCTGCGCGAAGCCGTCCTCGATCTCGCGCAGCTTCGTCAGCTGCCCGTCGAGGCGACCGATCGCCTCCGCGACCGTGCCGCCCTCCGCGGCGCTCGGGTCGTCGTCCTCGTCGGCGGTGCGCGGCTGCGCCGACACCAGGACCACCGTGTCCCGCGCGACGGCCCACGCCCGCGCATCGGCCTCGGCGAACCGCACCGCCTCCGCGCCGAGCCGGCCCAGGACGTCGGTCTCGACCATCGCCTGGACCGCCGCGCGGACCGGCACGGACGCGACCTCGCTGGCGGCGTCCCCGCGGACCAGCGCCGCCACGGCGTCGTCGGTCAGCAGGGTCTCGGTCTCCGGGAGATCCCCCGTGAGGGCCGCCGCGGTCCGCGCGAGGCGCGCCACGAGCGGGCTCGCGTCCTGGGGAAGCTCCTTCGGCAGCTCCGGCGTGGTGCCCGGCTCGGCGCGCCCGAGCGCGTCGCGGAGCTCGTGGCACGCGCGGTGCCCCGACGCCCGCACGCACGCGACGAGGTCCTCGAGGGCGTGCGCGCTGGCGACCGTGAGCCGATCGCGGAACCGCGCGAGCCGCAGCCCCAGGTGCGCTCGCCGGAGCAGCTGGAGCTGCTCGTCGCGCCAGGCCTCGACGGTGTCCGCGAGGCGGGCGAGCTTGCTGCGATCGACCGGATCCTTCGCGGCCGCGCGCGCGAGCCGCGGTGCGTTCACCTGATCGACGATCTTGGCCAGCCGGCGCGCCGCTTCGGAAGCGGCCGAGTCGAGCGCGGCGCGGTGCTCCTCGATCCGCTCGCGCGTGTGCGCCGCGATCCCATCGAGCCTGCGCAGCGCGTCGGCGCGCGACGCCTCGAGCCGGGTCGTCAGCATCGCGCTCGGCTCGTTCGCGCCCTCGAGCTCGGCGCGCGAGAGCTGCGCGTGCGCCTTCCACTCCACGGTCGCGAGGGCGCGGCTGATCTCCACCGCGAGATCGTGGCTGGCGGTCCGGAACCGCGCGAGGATGCGCGAGACCTCGTCGCCGAGGATGCGCTCGTGATCGCGTCGCGCCAGCGCGCCGACCGCGATCGATTGCGGGATCGTGCGCCGGTAGAACCAGCGCCAGCGCCGCCAGCGCTTCCACCGGCGCAGCGCGCGCGAGTCTCCGGGCCGGGGTCGGAACAGCTCGCGTGGGCGCTCGATCGACACGACCGCGGGGACGGACGCGGGGAGCGCGGCCCCCGGCGCCATCAACGCGGCGAGCTCTTCGCCCAGCACGGTCGCCTGCGCGGCGACGGTGGAGCTCTCGAGCTCGGTCAAGGCGCGCTCGGCGTCGGAGAGGAACGACGCCGTCGCCTTCCCGGCGAGCTTGCGGCGCGTCGTCGCTGCGCTCTCGTGCGCGGCCGCGACGAGCGCGTCGGTGCGGCGGACCACGAGCTCGCGGGCCGCGGCGCACAGGTCGAGATAGACGCCGTAGGCGGCGGCGATCCGGGCGTGCAGGTGGTGCAGCCGCTCGCTCCGATGCGCGGCGATCGCGCGCACGACCCGCGCGAGCTCGACGTGCGTGGGCAGCGGGAACACCTCCGCCGGCGCGACGTGATACCCGGCGGGCGGCGTCGCACCGGGCGCGAGCGCGTCGGGCGACAGGCGCTCGGACGTCGACGCCCGGGACCGCCGCGCCGCGGTGAGCACGTCGGCGAAGGCCGCGCTCGCCCGGAGGAACACGACGCGGCCGGGGAGCGACGCGACCTGCGCCAGGCGCTCGAGGTGCGAGGCGTCCTCCCCGACCTCCGGCAGGCCGAGGAGGACCAGATCGGCGATCCGGGACTCGTTGCACACGAGGTCGTGGAGGCGCTCTCCGTGCGGGCGGTGGACGAGGCGGACGCGCGCGTCGACGCGGCTCGCCTCGAGGTAGCGCGCCGCCTTCGCGCGCAGCACGTCGTCGTCGTCGCCTCCCTCTCCGACGATGAGGACCGAGACGTCCGCGCCCTCCCACTCCGGCGCGCGCGTGATGAACCGCGTGAGCGCGATGCTGAGCGCGAGGTTGCCGGCCTCGTGCGCCCACCAGACGTCGATCCGCCGCGGCACGGTCCGCGACGGGACGCGGGCCTCCTCGAACAGGAGGAGGTTGAGCCCTCGACGGTTCGCGGCGTCGAGCGCGCGCACGAAGCCATCGGGGTGGGCCGTGTGGTAGCGCCAGGGCAAGAGCAGCGTGTTCGGCGGGACGCCCGAGAACCCGTGGTAGCGGCACAGGTTCGCGACGGTGTCGAGCGGATCCTCGGTCTCGACCCGGACGTCGAACACGCCCACCGGCTCGCCCGCCGGCGTGGCGCCCGCCGCCGGCGAGGGGCGCGCGTCCTCCTCCCCAGGCGGCGCGAGCGCGAAGTCGGTCACCATGCCGTTGCCGGACGCCAGGGTCGCCGCGAACGCGCGGATCGCGCCGTGCGCCGGGTGGTGCTCCTCGTCGAAGAGCATCACGTTCGGCCGCCAGTTGCGCCGCTCGCCGGCGCTGCGGTGCAGGCGCTGGAGGCCGGTCCGGACGAGCGTGGACCACACGCCCTCCCAGGTGTCCCCGTTCTCGAGCGTGAGCTGCCGCCGCTGCAGCACCACGAACAGCCCGAGCATCAGCGCGGTCGCGCCGAACATCGCGAGCAGGTCGAGCTGGATCATCAGCAGCAGCGCCGAGACCGCGCCGACGATGCTGACGAGCTTGGGGATCTTGAACCGCGGGCGAAAGTCGGGGCTCGCCCAGCTCTCGATCGCACAGGTGACGTTGATGCTGCCGTACAGCGCGAGGAACACCATGGAGACCACGCGCGCGATCAGATCGAGCTCCGCGATCAGGATCCCGGCCTCGGCGATCACGAACGCCACCAGCAGCGCGCCGCGCGGCTCGTTCGTGGGGCCGTAGCCCTTCGCGAACACGCGCGGCGTGATGCGATCCGCCGACATCGCCTGCAGGATGCGCGGCGCGCCGAGGATGCTGCCGAGCGCCGACGACAGGGTCGCTTCTCAGATGCCGGCGACCACCG
>Ga0164243_10008108_pt1 | contig 15564 bp, 19 predicted proteins | sample OricompcompostOP_FD_108781 | JGI IMG/M metagenome (GOLD analysis project Ga0164243, IMG submission 108781) | Organic Plus compost microbial communities from Emeryville, California, USA - Original compost - Organic plus compost (OP) | ecosystem: Engineered > Solid waste > Mixed feedstock >...
CGCGTCGATCTCGACGCCGCCTTCCACGCCTTCCGGCCGGCCGTGGACGATAATTTCGCTGCGCTTCTCCTCGACGTTCGCGCCGGCCTTGCGAAGCTCGGCCAAGTAATCGGTGATGCGGTCGCATTCCTTGTAGCGCAAATTTTCCACGCTATAGAAGCTGGAGGTTCCTTCCGCAAACACGGCGGCCGCCACCATGGCCAGCACGGCATCCGTGGCCGCGTCCCCGTCAAACTCGACGGCTTTAAGCTTCCCGTTGCCGCGGACATGGACTTCGTCGTTCTCATGCGTCAGGGGAGTCTGCATCATCTGAAGCACGTCGACAACCGCACGCTCTCCCTGCTTGCTCTGCACCGGCAGACGCTTGATCAGCACGTCCGATTCCGTGACCGCTGCCCCGGCCAGCACCGCCGCCGATCCGGGGTAGTCGCCCTGCACGGTATAGGTTTTCGCCTGATAGGACTGGTTGCCGGGAACGCGGAAATGCGTGTAGTCGTCGCTGGCATGAATGACGATCCCTGCCTGCTCCAGCACTTCCAGCGTCTGACCGATGACGACTTTCGATTTCAGGTCGCCCGTGACCTCAATCTCGCTGTCCTCCGCCAGCAGCGGTGTCAGGAACAGCAGAGAGCTTAAGTACTGCGAGCTTACTTCGCCCGATACCGTAATTCGGCCGCCTTTCGCCTGCCCGCCGCGAATCGTGATCGGCAGGCGTCCGTTGTTGTGCTCCACCTGCACGCCGATTTGCTCAAGCGCGGTGATCAGGTCATCGTGCGGGCGCTTGCCCAGCGAGTCCGGATACGTATTGACGAACGTCACCTCCGGGCAGAGGGCGGCGGTTCCCATCAGGAAGCGCAGCACCGCGCCGGCGTTGCCGACGTTCAGCTCCTTGACGTCACGCGGATGCCTGCCGAAGCCGGTAATGACGGCCTTCTCGTCGTCTTCGACGAGTGTTGCGCCGAGGTCCTGGATACAGCGGCGCATCGCGTCGCTGTCCTCGCTGTGAGCCGGGAAGTATACCGTGCTTGTCCCTTCGGCCAGCGCCGCCACCAGCAGGTAGCGGGTCGTATAGTTTTTGGATGAGAGAGCTCCGATTTCCCCGCTCAGCCGGGGAGTCGGATGTACGATCATGTCCATGTGTAATCTCCTTTGCACTAGTCGGTAGTATGGCTCTTCCCGCGGGTCTGTCCGGATTGACAGCCGATTTACTGCTTGGTTATCATAGGTGATGAACAGTATGATTACAGTCGAAAAGAGGTTTTAACATTGTCAATGTTTCGTGAAATAGAGCCTTCTGAGGTGAGACGCCGCCTGCTTGCCGGCGAGTCCCTGCAGATGATCGACGTCCGTGAGGACGATGAAGTGGCCCAGGGCATGATCAGCGGCGCCAAGCATATCCCGCTGGGTGAAATCCCCGCCCGTCTCGACGAAATCCCGAGAGACGGCGAAGTCATCATGATCTGCCGCAGCGGCGGCCGCAGCATGCGCGCCTGCCAGTACCTGTCGCAGCACGGCATCGACTGCGTCAACATGGTCGGCGGCATGCTTCAATGGAACGAGGAAGAAGAATAATTATCCCCACAAAGTGATGTTATTGCTTCGATGCCTATTCAGGTACTTTGCGGGGGGCCCCGAAAACATCATCCCCACAAAGGGAAGTTATGGCTTGGATGCCCATCCGGTTGCTTAACCGGGCCGCAACCTAAGCTACTGAAGCAGCAGCTTGACCTCGGTCAGGCTGCTGCTGTTTTTCACAGAGATAAGCTTAGACGCGGTAATGCGCTAAAATTGCACGCATGACTTCTTCCGCCGCAAGGCCCGACGTGTCCACCGTGCAGTGGGCAAAGCGATACGCGTCTCTCCGCTCCTCAAGCAGCGCTCTCACCCGCTCCTCCGCATTGCCCGCAAGCAGCGGCCGGTTCCGGTCCCCCTGGACCCTGGCAATAATATGCTCCGCATCCGCGGTGAGCGCCACGACGAGACCGCCCTGCAGCATCAGCTCGCAGTTGTCCGGGCGCAGCACCGCGCCGCCCCCCGTGGCGACGATCACTCCTTCTCCGGAGGCGAGCACCTGCCGCAGCGTCTCGTTCTCGAGCTCGCGGAAATGCGGCTCGCCATGCCGCTCGAAGATCTCCGGGATCGTCATGCCGGCCTTTTCCACGACGGCGGCATCCAGATCGATCAGCCGGTATCCGAGCTCCATAGCCAGCAGATCGCCGACGGTTGACTTGCCCGTGCCCATCATACCGATCAAGATAATATTTTGTTTAGTCCGGTTCAATAGAACACCCCTTTTGCACTTGCTGCTGCCCATGCCGTTACTTGCTACATATCATAACACAGGCCAAAAACTTTCGACAATGCCGTCCTTCGCCTGCAAGTCTATTTGCAGGAACTCTATCATATACATACATCAACTTGATAACCAGTAGAATATGAGGAGTGGTCGAGAGGAGCCATGTATGATTCCCATAGCCCTTTACTAGGAGGCCCCAAACGGATAGAGCAAATCTTCGATCCCCAGCACATTTTGTGCCGGGACGATCTGCTCTGGGTGCTTCATTACGTCCAAAAAAAAGTGGCCCAGAAAGATCCAGCCCTGCTGGAGCTTCCCAAGCCACGTCTAATGCGCAATTTTCAATATTTCGGCGAGGCCGCCGTCCTCCTGCTCAGCCGGTCATCTGCCCAGGGGCTCGACAACGAAAGGATCCGCGTCTGCCTGCTGGAGGCAATGCACGGTCTTTTCCAGAGCGGAGAAAACGAAGCGGCTCCCCCAAGTAACGATTACTCCTGAATCCAGTTGTGATGGAAGACGCCTTCCTTGTCCACGCGCTTGAACGTGTGGGCTCCGAAGTAATCGCGCTGCGCCTGAAGCAGGTTCGCCGGAAGCCGCTCCGTGCGGTAGCTGTCGAAATATGCCAGGGCGCTGGCAAAGCCGGGAACCGGAACGCCTTGAGCCACGGCCGTCGCTACCGTCGTACGCCATGCTTCCTGATAGTTCTCGATGATGTCCTTGAAGAACGGATCCAGAAGCAGGTTTTTCAGGCCCGGATCTTTCTCGTAGGCGTCGGTGATGTTCTGCAGGAAGCGGGAGCGGATGATGCAGCCGCCGCGCCAGATTTTCGCCAGGTTGCCGTACTGCAGATCCCAGCCGTACTCGTCGGAAGCGACGCGCAGCTGCGCGAAACCTTGGGCGTAGGATACGATTTTACTTGCAAACAGCGCCTTGCGGACGTTCTCGATAAACTCGGCTTTGTCCCCTTGGAACGGTGCTTTTTTCGGGCCGTTCAATATTTTGCTCGCTTCTACGCGTTCTTCCTTCATCGCCGACAGGAAGCGGGAGAATACGGATTCCGTGATCATGGACAGCGGCACGCCCAAATCCAGGGAGCTTTGGCTTGTCCACTTGCCCGTGCCTTTTTGGCCGGCTGCGTCCAAAATAACGTCCACCATCGGTTTGCCCGTCTCCGGATCCTTTTGGGCGAAAATATCGGCCGTAATTTCGATCAGGTAGCTGTCGAGCTCGCCCTTGTTCCAGTCGGAGAAAATTTCATGCAATTCTTCGGCGCTCAAATCCAGCGTGTCCTTCAGAAGCTGGTAAGCTTCGCAGATCAGCTGCATGTCGCCGTATTCGATGCCGTTATGCACCATTTTTACGTAATGTCCGGCACCGTCCGGTCCGATATATGTACAGCAAGGCTCCCCGTTCACTTTGGCCGAAATCGCCGTCAGAATCGGTTCCACCAGTTCGTAGGCGCTTCTTTGTCCCCCAGGCATAATGGATGGTCCCTTCAGAGCTCCCTCTTCCCCGCCGGATACGCCTGTCCCGATAAAGCGCAGCCCTTTTGCTTCCAGCTCCGCGCTGCGGCGCTGTGTATCCGGGAAGTACGCGTTGCCTCCGTCGATGATGATGTCCCCTTCGTCCAAGTGAGGCACCAGCTGCTCGATCGTGGCGTCGGTCGCCTTGCCGGCTTGTACCATAATTAAAATTTTTCGCGGTGTTTCCAGCGAGTTCACAAATTCCTCAATCGAGAAAGTCCCCGTCAGATTTTTTCCTTCGGCTTCCTTCAAAAGATCATGCGTTTTTTCTGGAGAGCGGTTAAACACGGAAACGGTGAAGCCTCTGCTCTCAATGTTGAGTGCCAGATTTTTGCCCATGACAGCAAGGCCGATGACACCAATTTGTTGTTTCGACATATGTTTTTTCTCCATTCTTTGCGATTTTTTGATGAAAATTTTAGAACAAGCCTATTTTAACGTGTTTACGCGTGAAAGTGAAGTCCGGGTTCGGCAGTCAGCTGCCCGTGATAAAACACCCCGCAGCGCATCCGAGGTGTTTATGAACGATCTTCCATTCTATTGTCGTACAAAAGGTAATTTACCATTCAAGCATCATTAAATCCTTGGACAGGGCGGCGAGCTTCTCCTTGCTCTTCTCCGCTTTTTCGGCATCTCCAGCCTGCATCGCCTCGTACAGGCGCTCCAGCTCGTCATCCAGCTCAAGCCTCAGGAGCTGCAGGCGCAAGTCGCCCTCTTTGGAGAAATACATTTTGGAAATCTCCTGCTCCGTCATAAAAGGACCCTTCTGATACAATACTTTTTGCTGATAGCCTGAAATTTCGACAAGCCGGATCACCTCGCCGAATAGAATGCTCTCGATCAGAATCTGGCGGTCCTTGAACCGTTTGACGATCGCGTGACCGCGGGTATCCTCGATCAGCTTCTCCATCCATTCCGCCAGCTTGGCGTCCCGGATCGTGTAATCCCCAACCATCTTATAACCGTTTTTCGTCCGGTTAAACCGCAGCTTGACGAGTTTGCGCCCCGTTCGGACGGAGATGATGAACAGGGTTTCGTTTTCGCTCCAGTACAACGAATAGCCGTCTTGAATCAAATCCTTGATCAGGTCCTGAATATGCCGCCGGTTAAACCGAAGCTCCAAATTGCAGTATTCCACTTCATAGCTCTTATTCACGGCACTCCCTCCTTCAAAATTGGACCGCCTTTGGCTGTTTCCTACTCCCGCTTCTTAAGACCGGCGGGCTGGAATCGGCCGGTGATTCTTCAGCTTCGTTATCAAGCTGATGGCTTAACAGCTTTGCTATATTTTATACTTTATCCTATGTAACGGTAACTTGGTTTATTGACTATTTTTACCCGACAGGGCGCAGCATCAAACGGAAAAGACCGGCCGGAAGCCCTGCCAATTAAAGATCCGCCGCGGATTATGGTATAATGGGACAAAAATTCAACACGCATTTGGATGGAGGAGGCAGCAAGAATGCCGTTTGCAGGATTTAACGCGCAGGATTTTGAAGTGTTTAATGTAGAGGGACTGGAGCCCCGGATGGAAGTGCTCATTGAGCGGGTTCGCCCCAAACTTGAAATATTAGGCAGCGAAATCGTTCCATTCCTGTCCGCGCTATGCGGAGAGGAAATGTTCGTTCACGTGGCCAAGCATGCCCGCCGGACGGTAAACCCGCCGAACGATACCTGGGTGGCTTGGGCGGCCAACAAACGCGGCTACAAAGCCCTTCCCCATTTTCAGGTGGGCATGTTCGGCACGCATCTGTTCATCATCTTTGCGATCATTTACGAGAGCATGAACAAGTCGGTATTCGCCGAGCACCTGGAAAGCAAGAAAGGAATCGCAGCTGTCAAAAGGCTCCCCAAAACGTTCTATTGGTCGATGGACCATATGGACCCCGGCTTTACCCCGCAGTCTGAAATGACGGCCGCAGACTTCGCCAAAATGGCGGACAAGCTGAAGAACGTCAAAAAATCCGAGGTGCTGTGCGGACTCCGGATTGAAAAAGGGGACCCCGTGCTGGAGGACCGAGACCAGCTGGTGTCCGTCATTCATTCCACTTTTGAACAGCTGCTGCCGCTGTATAAAATGGCGTTCTAACCGCCGCTTACGGTGCAGCCAAATATTAAAGGATAGAGCAGACGGTACGCATAAGCGCGCTGGCACCCTATCCTTTTTTTGTTCCTTACGGCGCCTCTGCCCGCTTCTTGCGCGACAAAACGAGGTGGATCACAAACAGCACGGCCATGACGATGCTGCTGGCGACAAAAGGCACCGAATGCCCGAGACGGTCCCAGAGCTGACCTGAAACGATCGGCCCGACAACCATGCCCGAGCCTTGGAGGGTAAGGAAAAATCCCCAAACCGCTCCCCGCTCGCCTTTCGGAACATGCGTCGATACAAAGGTATTCCAGGCAGGCAGGATCATGGCATAGCTGATGCCCACCATACCTACGATGGCGAACACAACCGGCAGCGAGCGCACCGCCGAGAACATGATGAGGGAAATAGCCGCCAGCAGAAACCCGGCATTCAGGAAAGGGGCGGTTCCGAACCGGTCGACCAGCTTCCCGCATGGAATGATCGCCAGCACCGTAATGCCTCCGCCCGCGATCAGCAGCAGGCTGTACATGTTCGGAGACAGGTGCAGCTCATTTTGAACGTACAGCGTGATCACCGGGCTGAGCAGCCCGATGACGAAGGATTGGAGGAACAGCGCCGGAAATACCAGCCAGCTGACCTTCAGGTTGTGCCTGATTTCGTACAGCGTCTTGCGGATGCTGGCAAAAAGATGATTTACCTTTCCGAGCAGCTGGGGAAGGAACCCACTCACAGCTTCCGTCCTGCTTTCCATCCCCTGCCCATTGGCCTTGACTCTTCCCGGGAGGAGCAATGCAACCAGAACTACGATGATGCAGCAGCCGATAAGGATAAAAAATAGCGTCTGATAGTTTTTGTTCGTACGGTCCATCAAAAAATTCATGACGATCGGTCCTGCGCCTGTTCCGCCCAGCGAAGCGATCTCGAGCATGCCGATCATTTGTCCGCTGCTGCCTCTCGGACCCGAAATGGCCGTCGTCCCGGTCATGGCGCAGGGCCACAGCGGCGAAGTGCCTACACCAAGAATAAAACAGGCAAGCGACAGCCAGCCTGCGCCGGATAAGAAGGCGATCATGCCAACCGCGACGATGGTCAGCATCAGCGCCCCCGTCAGCGTTCTGCGGTACCCCAGCCGCTCGGCGATCCAGCCCGATGGGCTGCGGAACAGGTTGTCTCCGATATATTGAAGGGAAAAAGCGAGACCGATCGTATGGGCGCCGAGACCGAGCGAGTTTTTCATATAAACCGGCAAAATGGCCACCAGAAGCGACCCTTTCATAAATTCAACGAGAAATAGAATCGTCAGCAGCCCGATGAAAAAGGGCGAAATCAGCCGGCGGGCTGCCGCCGCTTCCGTTATTTGCGACACGCGTTTCACCACTTCCCTATTTTGGTTTGTGCGAATCCTCCCGGCAGTATGGTCTATACTAATAGTGTACCCCATATGGGGACGAGATTTTCACAGGGTCAAAAAGCCGCTTGCATTCGCCCCCCGATTTGCTATACTGAGCTTTGTAATTTTAACAGATGAAAGGTTGTGACAGCATACATGGACCATAGCCGTACCCCTTTATTTACAGCACTCACACAGCACGCGGCAAAAAATCCCGTTCAGTTCCATATTCCCGGCCACAAGAAGGGAATGGGGACCGATACCGAATTCAGAGAATTTATCGGCGATAACGCCCTCTCTATAGATCTGATCAATATTGCCCCGCTGGACGACCTCCACCAGCCGACCGGTGTCATCGAGGAAGCCCAGATTCTTGCTGCTGACGCTTTCGGCGCCGATTACACGTACTTCAGCGTACAGGGAACCAGCGGCGCGATTATGACCATGATTCTGACGATGTGCTCTCCTGGCGACAAAATCATCGTTCCCCGGAATGTCCATAAGTCGGTCATGTCCGCGATTATTTTCTCCGGGGCCAAGCCCGTCTTCGTATCGCCGGCCCGCGACGAAAATTTAGGGATCGACCACGGCATTACCGTCCGCTCCGTACAGCGGGCCCTGGATCGTCATCCGGACGCCAAGGCGGTTCTCGTCATTAATCCGACGTACTTCGGCGTCTCCGCCAATCTGAAGGAGATCGTGGACCTCGCCCACAGCCGGCATGTGCCCGTCCTCGTGGACGAAGCCCACGGCGTGCTGACCCATTTCCATCCGGAACTGCCGATGTCCGCTATGGATGCCGGAGCGGATATGGCCGCGACGAGCGTGCATAAGCTGGGCGGCTCCATGACGCAGAGCTCCGTGCTGAATCTGAACACGAAGAACGGCTATGTCAATCCGCAGCGCGTGCAGACGATCATCAGTATGCTGACCACGACGTCGACTTCCTACATTTTGCTCGCCTCGCTGGATACCTCCAGACGGAACCTGGCGCTGAACGGATATGCCATGGCCCAAAGTGCCATCGACATGGCGCAGTCCGCCCGCAAGCAAATCAATGAAATTGAAGGTCTCTACTGCTTCGGCAAGGAAATTCTCGGCGGGGAAGCGACTTACGATTATGATCCGACCAAGCTGACCATCCATGTCCGCCACCTGGGCATCACCGGCTATGAGACCGAAAACTGGCTTCGCGAAAAGTATAATATCGAAGTCGAGCTGAGCGACATGTACAACATCCTGTGCCTGATTACGCCAGGGGATAACGAGGAGACCATCTCCATCCTGGTGAATGCGCTCCGCGAGCTGGCACAGACCTACTATAATGTAAACACAGCCAACGAGCTGGTTGTTAAAATTCCGGAAATTCCGCAGCTGTCCCTCATCCCAAGGGACGCCTTCTACGGGGATACGGAAGTCATTCCGTTCAAGGAATCGGCCGGACGCATCATTGCCGAGTTCATTTATGTGTATCCGCCGGGCATTCCGATCCTTCTTCCGGGAGAGGTCATCTCCCAAGACAATATCGACTACATCGTCGACCATGTGGACGTCGGACTCCCGGTAAAAGGACCGGAAGACCGGTATATTCAAAACGTCAAGGTCATTGTGGAAACCGATCCGATTTTTTAATACGCGCGGCTGTTTGCCGCCTGCACCAAAAAAGAAACCCCCGGTCCCGCTTTCGCTGCGGTTCGGGGGTTTCTTGGTGTAGGGCTTGTGGCGAAATGGATTACTCCTGGTCCAACTGGGCAACCAGCTCGTTATAAGCGGCTTCCACTTTGTTCCATTCTTCTTCGTCTTCAATATTGTAAAGCATCATTTCCTCGTCCTCTTCCTCGACGCGAAGGATGATGCCGTCCGCTTCAGGATTCTCACGTTCCAGCAGCAGTGCATAAACGTTCTCGCCTACATCGAATGTTTCGACAAGAACCATTTCCACGTCTTTGCCGTTCTCATCTGTCAGCGTCAGAACAAATTCCTCATGCTCGTGATCATGGTCATGATCATGATTGCATGCTTCGCCGTGTTCATGCTTGTGATCGCTCATTTTAACAAAAACCTCACTTATGGTTGGAATGGATCATACCACCGTATCGTATCACGTCCGCATGATCTGGTCAATTTATCCTCCTCGGGGGTTGTCAGTTCAGCGCAGTGATTACTTTTTGCGATACGAGGACGTAGTCGCTGGTCTTGGTGGCCTTAATGTAGAACCCCACTTTATATTTGCCCGCGCTGCTGAAATCATACGTAAAATCGTAAGTCCGGAACCAGAAATTATCCTTCTGGCTGCCGCTCACGTCCTGAGACTGGATGTCCTTGACCTTTCCCGAAGGATCCGTAATAGCCACCTTTACGCTAGCCACATCGTCCGATAAACTGTCCACCTGGCAGAATACGTTAAATTTGAGCTTCCCTTTATTGACGTTACCGAAGACGGTATCTCCATTAAACAGAAATATATGTACGTTAGGCTTAATGAATTCAACCTTGTTCGTGTCTGAATTAAACTTTACGACCCCGTCAAACTCCCGGATCGGGACATAGGTTTTACCGTCGATGATATAACCGCCGTCCTGGATTTCCTTGCCGTTCATCCACACCCTGACTTTCTGGGTGATCGAATCCGCAAACACAGAACCCCCCATCAGGGAAAAGGCGAATACGCATACCATAACTTTCTTCCAATTCATCTTGTTCATTTCCCTCCATTTCCATCGTGATGTTGTATGTATATACGAAAAGTACAAACGCAAGTTGCGCTGTACATACGGACAAAACTCACATTTTTTCTCAAAAGTGAAGGGATTTTATTCCAGAAACACAAAAAAAGCCCCACCTTGTGGGACTATAGCTCCAAATTTTTGGTTCAGTTCCTCATTTCTTTCCTTACTTCTTGGTTAAAATACAGGGCACCCCTTTGCCGACCGCACCCGGAACTCTCATCCGTGCCGCGTACGCCATTCCCCGGGCACAAGGCGTTTTACAGGCCTCGCATACGTCGGAGGTCACGAGCCTCATGCCTCGGATGACCTTTTCCCCTTTGGCTTGTGCCGGTTTTTTGCTTTTTCCCTTCGCCATGACAAAACCCCATTTCGCGCGTTTACAGCATATTATGGGGGGAGATGGAAATTGGGAACTGTGGTGTATAATGAAAGAAAAAAATACGAACGGCATGCTCGGCATGCCGCTCATTCACAGGAGGATCAACCGATGAGCTTGCAGCTTCAGATGCTGGGGACAGGCAGCGCTTTTGCCAAAAAGTATTTCAACAATAATGCCATGCTCGGGGACGGGTCGTTCACTTTGCTGATCGATTGCGGAATTACGGCACCCCTCGCCCTTCACCAACTGGGCAAAACGTTTAATGACTTGGATGCCGTGCTGATCACCCATATTCATGGCGATCATGTCGGCGGTCTGGAGGAGCTTGCCTTCCAGATGAAATATGCGTATCGTCGCAAAATGAAGCTTTATATCGCGGAAGCTTTGCGTGATGTGCTGTGGGAGCACACGCTGAAGGGCGGTCTGTCCCAACCTGGCGAGATCACCTGCCTCGAGGACGCCTTCGACGTACATACGCTTCAGCCGGGGGTTCCCTGCCGTCTGTCGGAGCAAATCGAGCTGGAGCTTATCCCGAACCGTCACATTCCGGGCAAAGACAGCTTTTCCCTCTATATTAACGGCCGGATCTTCTACAGCGCGGACATGACCTTCGACCCCGTGCTGCTGGACAAGCTCGTACGGGAACGCGGCTGTGATACGATCCTGCACGAGGTCCAGCTGGAAGGACCGGGCGAGGTGCATACGACGCTCAGTGAGCTGCTATCGCTGCCGGAGCCGGTTCAGCGTATGATCCGATTGATGCATTATGCGGATAATAAAGACGAGTTTGTAGGAAAAACCGGAGAAATGACCTTCCTTGAGCAAGGGCACGTATATACGCTGTAACCCTTGCAGGTCGATGTGGATTACGGGTGAAAAAACACAGCCGGCTGCAGAAAGATGAACCTTCTCTGCAGCCGGCTGTTATTTTTGGAAGCATGACGCTCGTCTTCTATTCAAAAGTAGGCAGGTTATCGAGATTATTCGACGGATCGCCGTCGGCGTCCCCGCGGATGTACATCTCGCCGTCACGGCCTTTAAAGACGTTTACTCCGGCAATGGCGCCCGCTTTTACTTCCTGCAGCGCCTGCTCGTAATCGAGCACCCGGCCCGACGACGTTTGAAAGGCCGTCAAGTCGCCGTCACCGTTCTTCTGTACTGCGATAAATTGTTCTCTTCCCGGGTTTCCCATCGATATCCACTCCTTAAGTTGTCATGATATATCAAGGTGACATATGGATATCGTTCCCTGAGAACATGGATTTATGCGAAGAAATGAAGCCTACAGTGTTTTCTTCATACGGACATGCGGAATGCCCGCGTCATCGAACGGCTCCTTGGAAATGACCTCATAGCCTTGTTTTGCATAAAACTGTTCAGCTTGGCATTGAGCATCCAGGATGGAATAGGCCAGCCCCAGTTCCCTCGCCCGCTCTTCCATCGCCATCAGCAAAATGCGGCCGAACCCGTGGGTGCGGAACTCGCGGCGAACCGCGATTCGCTGCATCTTGGCAGTATCGCTGTTATAATAAATGATCCGGCCGGTGGCCACATACTGATCCTTGTCCTGAAGGAGGATATGATGAACATTTTCGCTGATCACATCGTATTCGTCGATCTCCAGGTCGGCGGGCACGTTTTGTTCCTTGACGAACACCTCCTGGCGGATGTCCAGCGCATGTTCCAGCTGCTCGGGGGTCGTCACGTATACTATTTCTGCAGGCATCGGTTACCCTCTCTTTCATGCAATCAATATAAAAAACACGGCTGAATCATTATACAAAAAAATGATTTTCCTGTATAGTTGACTCATGAGAGCTCTATGGAAGGGAGACCATGGATCGTTATGGGCATGACTATTGCGCTGATCGTCATTTTATCAGCCATCTTAATCTATTCATTCATTTATGTCATCCAAAAAGGGTATTCACGCAAATGGGATGAGGAATAGGAGCAACGTTTATCGACGAACACTCACGGAAGATAGACCGCGTTTTTCGGAAGTTTTTCTTGCGATATAAGGAAAGCGAATCTCCGATGCAAATACTTTCTTATATCTAAAATAAACAAGGGCCGGTGCAGTCGGAGCACGGGCCCTATGTCTTGTCACGAGGAATCAGGGCGGCGTAATAGGGCCCTTGGAATACACATCCTCGCTGACCGATTTGCCGTAAACGTCCAGCATAATCGGTGAGTCGGCCATAGTTGAACCGGGCTTGATCGGCTCCTGCGCATCCGAAAACTCACCCGCGGGGGAGCATCCGGCAAGCAGCAGGCACAGCCCTGCCGCGAGCAGCCCGCCTTTGTTCAGCATACCGTGCCACTCCTTCTGTTTCGAAATATACTTTAGTTTTCGCCCGTTTGGATAGCTTCTAATCATGAGCGGCAAACAAATTGTACATGCCATTCACCGTGAGCCAAATAAAATGATTGACAGCTAACTTCGGCGCTGTTATTATATTAAATGTATCTGACTTATACGATCTGCTAGCTCAGCTGGGAGAGCACCATCTTGACAGGGTGGGGGTCAGTGGTTCGAGCCCACTGCAGATCATCTATAGAAACCCTTGAAGCTTAAGGCTTCAAGGGTTTTTTGTTATTTTCACACTTAACTGCAGACGTTTTGGCCCTGTCCCGTTAAGATAATCATCTATTTTGTTCCCACCTGGACCTCCGCCGTGTTTGCGAAGGAAACCGTTACATACGATATCTCAGGTTTCACATTTTCCAACAAAGGTGGGGTAACCAAATGGGTAAATTCTTTTTCCACGAACATGATCACGGCCATCGCTGCCATGTCCGCAAACCAAAACCAGTCGTCCTCAAAAAAGAAATCAAGAAAACGATATTCGTCAAAGTGGACTGGGAACCTGTAATCAAAAAGGTTCACAAAGAAAAGCATGTTTCCTGCCATAAGATTCACAAACAGCACCACCACTTCAAAAAACGCCACCATAAAAGATGCCACTGTCGCGATCACTTCGGTGGAGACATGTATTAATTCCGGATTTTTCGGATGAAATCAGCATGACACCTCCCTGATCGCACGCCCGGGAACTTGGTTCCCGGGCGGCATTTATTTTATAAATCACACCGAAAATCCGATAACATAGATGTTACCCATTTTACATAGAGGAGGCTTATGATGGATATCCCTGCTTTATCGATGGCCATGAGCCAGTCCCGGCTGGCTCAAAATGTGAGCATCCAGGTGCTTAAAATCGCTAAGGATCAAGCCTCGCAGGACGGTCAATCCCTGGTCAAAATGCTGGATAGCAGCGCCGCACCCCATTTGGGAAACCGTCTAGACATCCGGATTTAACTGCTCGGCATTCTTTTCTGCCCCTCCAGACGGAGGGTTTTTTTATTTTTCAGCACAACTGTTCAAATTAAATTCATATTTTAGGTCCATATCCCCACCAATCAAACATCCGTTCTCTATCCAACAGACGAAAATTATCTTATGATAAAGATAGTTATTGATACAAAAGTCTTACCAGTATGTGGATACGGGAGAATAGTCTCATGGAAAAGGAAATTGAAATGGCAATCCGCCGCGGCCATCAATTATTCGTTCAAAATTTGGATGGTGAATCCATCACCGGCATCCCTGAGAAATCCGATGATCCGGGAACTTTAAAGATGCGGACGGTGTATGGCTCCATGTGGATTCCGCTGGATGAAGTCGGCCATCTGTCACGCCTCATTCATATTCGTTAATATTCGCTGCCCTGCCTGGGCGGCTTTATTTTTTATATAACGATTAACCTTTTGGCTCGTAAGGTGCAGGAAAATGTGGTTCATCGGCGCGTGGAACGGTTTATCCTTACATATAAGGAACACACTATGGAAGTACCAACGATTCTATTGGAAGGACGTGTGGCGATGAATAAACCGAATGAAGAGGATCGTTTCCCCGGGGTCGACCCCATTCCGGATCCCGATCATGAAACGCCCTCATCCACGGACATGATTGAAGACGTGCTGGAAGAAGGGGCGCGGGAATTGAAGAAAGGTAAACATCCGTCGAACGGGGATTCAGCGGATCATCAAGGGTGACGCGTTCCCTCACTGTTCTGGAGACGTTTACGGGCACAACATAACCCGATGCCGCCGTGGCATCGGGTTATCGTTGTTCAGGAGCGCACCGAAGCGCTCAGCAGCGCTGCCAGCTTATCGGGGTAGTCGGTGATGATCCCCGCTGCCCCTGCGTCGATAAGACGCTGCATCTCTTCTTCTTCGTTGACCGTCCATGGGTGGTATACCTTACCGGCCGCCTTTGCTCCCGCCACAAATTCAGGCAGCACCGCAAAATGGTAAGCGTGCAGGGCGTCAGCTTCAACGCTGCGGGCATACTCCCACGGCTCATACAGTCCCTCCATGTACAAAATGCCGGTGCGGATTTCAGGCGCGAGCTGCTTGCAGAGCCGCAGGGAATAGTGATTGAAGCTTGAGATGACGATCCGCTCGCTCAGGTTATAGCTTCTTACCATGTCGATGACCTTTTCCTCAAGCCCTGCATAAGGTACCTTCGTATTTTTCAACTCGATGTTGACGACGGTCCCGGTGCCCTGAACCAGCTCCAGCAGCTCTTCCAGCAGCGGAAGGCGCTCCTCCGCAAAATCGGGATGGAACCAGCTGCCGGCGTCCAGCTTCCTCAACTCTTCCAGATCATGGTCTTTGACCCACCCGCTCCCGTTTGTCGTCCGGGACAACGTTTCGTCGTGAATCAGGATAAGCCGGCCGTCCCCGGTTAACTGAACATCGGTTTCAATCCCTGTGGCACCAAGCTCCAAACTGCGGGCAAAAGCGGCCATCGTATTTTCCGGACATACCGCAGATGCGCCCCGGTGGGCAAAATTAATAATCGAATCCAACTTCTCTCAACCTCCCGACTGGTATTCTCGCAAACCTTACCAACTTATCGTACCCGTCTTATGTAATGCGAGTATAAACCGTAGAGTTTACAAACCGCTCCATCCAAATTGATTCCTCTCTGATGGTTGTATTTTATCATGGATTTATCCCGCATATAAGGAGGTATTCGTTCATGATCGTGTTTGACGTCATCGTCCACGGAGAAGTCAAAGAAACCATCCGGCCGGCCACCCAGCGGCTGCAGCATATCCTCGCCTACGTCACCGAAGAGGCCAAG
>Ga0164243_10008110_pt1 | contig 15563 bp, 15 predicted proteins | sample OricompcompostOP_FD_108781 | JGI IMG/M metagenome (GOLD analysis project Ga0164243, IMG submission 108781) | Organic Plus compost microbial communities from Emeryville, California, USA - Original compost - Organic plus compost (OP) | ecosystem: Engineered > Solid waste > Mixed feedstock >...
CCAATGACCTATATCCCACACCTCGATCCGGTATCCTTCATCACATCGCTCGAAGTGTTACTGAGGCCAATTACGGCGGGCTTCCTACCATTCCCGACCCCGACATGGATCGATATTGTCTTGTCACTGTCGGCGCAACGACCACATTTCGCCCTCTGGTCGAGGGCGTCCTCGAGCGGCCTTTTATCTCCGCTCTCATCACAGCGGGCTACACTCGTCTGACCATCCAGTGCGGCGCCGACGCCGAGGAGTTTCGCAACGTCGCACTCCAGTTTGTCCACCCTACACTGAAGATCGATGTCATCGACTATGTCGATGATCTCTCGCGCCTGATGCGAAAGTGCCGTGCCGCAGAGGGCCTCTCGCGTCGACGTGCGGGCATGATGATCTGCCACGCAGGTATGTTTACCTAATTCGCGTCTTTTCTGTCTGAGGCGAGAAGGCTAACCTGGGACCGATCACCAGGCACTGGTACGGTTCTCGATGGGATTCTGAATAACATTCCCATCGTTGTCATCCCCAACCCCGCCTTACAGGATAACCACCAGCTCGAGCTCGCGAACGAGTTGCACAAGCAGTGCTATGCCATCCATGGCCTCCTTGAGTACGTCTTTTGCTAGCCCGGCCTCCCACCTCCCACCTCGTCAAGAACTTGCCCTAACATTCCCTTTCCCCTCTCTAGCGACCTCCCTGCTACGATCGAACACGCCGATGCCCTCCACGCCCGCATTCAAGAACGTATGCCCCCGAACGCAGTGGAAGTCGACCCTCTCGAGGAAGCTGAACCCGAGTTCTGGGACTTTGTCGACGCCATGGTTGCCGTTCCCGATGAGCGAGATGTCGGTCTCGACCCCGGAGCTCGACGTTTCATGGCTTCCCTTTCGGAACCCGAGAGGGAAATTTACGAACGCTTGGTCGTGGGTTAGCAGCTCATTGACCAGCAGCTTTTTTCCATGCCTCAGCCGTCTAAGCCCGAGCCCGAGCCCGAGCAAGCGCCCAGAGTCGCTGCCCCCGCTGCCCAAAGGGCTGGTCCGCGTTCAGTGACCCCTCAGTATGGCCATGGTGCTACGGGTCATCCATATGACCTTGGCACTACTATGCTGCACCCTCTTTTCAGACCTGCCCAGCAGACTACGTCGTATGGTCCTGGCGGCATGCTTCATGCCACCGCCGAGATTGGACCTCAGCCGATGGCCGCTGGCGTGGCGCCCCGAGGACGCCCTGCTCGTAATCCCGGACACGATTTTTAGATTCGAACCGGTTTTAAGACCGGAAACGGCAATGCAGTCGCGGCTCAACAAGGTGAGGAGCTAATGGCCGATCGAAAGACCTTGTTTTGAAGCTCTCATGCTTTATTGAGAAGCTCCAGCGTAATATGCATACTATATGTATGCGAATGCCTTGTAAATCAACACCTTACGAGATATGCTCGCTTTCTTTCTTCTTTTGTCGGCGTCAAGGGAGCATTTCATGGGCGAGCGATTGGTATCTACGGTTCAGGGCTAGGGAGCCTAGTGTACATGGTCGGTTACGTTTTCGTCTTTCAGTAGTTTCGGTCGATCGTATAATGAGAGATACCCCTGAGTGTTTTTTCCGCCCATTCCAACGTCTTCATTTCGTCTACGAGACATAACCTAAAATATCAATCACAAAAGCTTGCTCCGAAACATAGCTAGACATAGGAACAGCTCACGTAACACCTCCCAATCCCCATCACTCCCCATCTCCACTCACTGCAGCTTCACATCCCATATCTTCACAGCAGCATCCCCACCCGAACTCGCCACCTTCCCCCCCTCAACCCAACAAACACCACTCACCCCATCCTTATGCGCATTTCCCGCCTTCACGCGGCTCCCGGGCTTCGCCAAACTCCACACATGTACATTCGTATCCAGCGCCCCGCTAGCGGCATGCGTCCCCTCCTTGTTCCACGCAATGGTCGTCACGCGCGCCGTGTGCGCTGACCACCTATCTGTCGCGACGGCCCAGTCGCCCGAGGTCTCGTAGACGCAAATCTTGCCGATGGCGTTGCCGACGGCGAGGTGGCCGCCGTCGCGCGAGAAGGCCAGGGTGGAGATCTGCGAGGTCGATTTTGTGAGGGCCGCGTGGATCTGTTGGAGGGAGCCGTCGGGCGAGGCCTTGTAGACGAGAACGCGGTTCTGGTCGGCGCCGATGGCGACGTAGGAGCCGTGAGCAGCTATGGCAGTGGGCACATAGGGGAGGGTCACATCCTTGACGAGCTTGTCGTCTTGGTAGATGGCGACGCCGGAGGCCGTGGCAACGTAGATTCGGCCGTTGCCTGAGGCTAGGTCCTTGGGTTGGGCAGGGAGCTTGATGGCCGAACCGGTGAATGTTTGTGCCGGCTCATCGATGGTCCGGAGGGTGTCGTCCCATCCTGCGCTGTAGGTGTGGCCTACCGCACCAGGGGCGAACTTGACCACCTGGTTCGAGTGGGATTGCCCGTCTACGGCGGTGCCCTCTCCGGAGGCCACGTCCCATTGAAGCACGCGACCGTCGAAGCTACCCGTCCACAGGGTCTGGCCCGTGCCGTCCGAGCCGGAGCCAACAGCTGTCACCGCCTTGTTGTGGCCCTGCACAACCCCGTTCGGTTTATCGCTTCCCTCGCGGAGGTAGATGAGGTCTCCTTTGAGGTTCAAGCTAATAATGAGCCCGTCGCTTCGGCCATGGGGATACACGACGCCAACTTGCTGATCTGGGACACTAACGGCTCCCTCAGGGCCGAACCTCCACGACTGGATCGACTTCTGCGCCTCCACGTCCCAGAGCTTCACTGTCTGATCAGCGCTCGCCGTCACAAGCTTCCTCCCATCCTGCGACCACGACACGGAAAAGATACTACCGGTATGCTCGCCCTCGCCAATCGAAACGGTAGGCTCGCCTGTCTTGCCATCGTACAGCTGAATCTTCTTATCGGCACCAACCGTCACGAGCTGGCTCCCGTCGGGCGAGAAGGCGGTGCCGAAGACGAAGGACCTGTGCACGTCGGCCTCCTTCGAGTTAAACTTAAAGGGCGCTCCGTGCAGGAAGCACATGGTGCTGTCGTCGGATACCGTGGCGGCGCGCAGAGGCCGCTGCTGGCGGATGGCCACGGCGTTGATGACCTTGGAGTGTCCCGTCACCTCGCCGACTGAGTTTCCGCTGTCGGCTGTGATGCAGTGGCCGAATCGTTCTTTGCCGTCTCCGACGGCTATGATTCTCTGGGAGTCTCCATCCCAAGCAATGTCGTTGATACGGCCCGAGATGATGTGGTATTCACCTTAAAACAGCGGTGTTAGAAGAACCCAAGAAGGGGGCCATCTTCCGCGAGATGAGATGTATTAAGGAAGTGAAAGAAAGAGAAAGAGGGGAGGGGGGTTGGGGGGGGACATACCCTTGGTGTTCACGGCTTCTACCGCATCCCATACCCGCACCGTCCCGGAAGCATCGCCGCTAGCAACGTAGAACCCGCTCGGCGCAAACCGAGCAACCGTCGTCGGGGCAGTGTGGCCGACGTACTGCTTAGACACTGCGGGGTTGTCGATGGACCTGATGAAGATGGACTTGCCAGACTACAGGATATACAGAGCACGGAACAAAATGGTTAGCTTTCTTCAAAACCTCATGTCTTGGTTTCCCCTTTCCGATTTCTCCTTTCTACTTTGCCCTTTCAAGGTAGGTAGGTAGATTCCTGGGTAAAGTGGGTTTCGAAGCTTACAGCATAGGCTATCCTCTCTCCTTTCTTGTCGGTGGACAAGTGAGTTGGCTGGCCGCGGGTAGTAGCGGGAGCAGCGGCCAATATCTTCTCGATGGTGATAGACATTTTGAAATATCGAAAGGCTTCTTGAGTGGACTATAAACTGAAAAGAGAGAAAGAAAGAGAAAAGGGGGGGAAATTAGCAACACCCAATATGAGGGTCTGAAGTAATCGGGCTGTGAGGATGGGATGGATCAATACAATCAATTGTATCAAGATGGAGGGGCAGAAGCAAATGCAATAAGAGCTCAAACAGCTCCTGCTGCGGGGCATACGCAGAGAAGCAGTTTGCGACTTTCCTTGACTTGAGACTGAGACGTGAGACGCGCCTGCGCCATCATTACTGACTAAGCACGTTAGTACTTCCAAAGTCACACTGCATTGATCCTCGTCGTTTGAATGTATGAAGATGAATGGCTCAAGACCCGATCGATCAGGCTCTGATTCTGGCCGAAGCCCTTTTAGGCTTAAGCAAGCTTTGTTTGCACTTGCCAACAAAGGTCGATATGCCATCCATCATTAATGTTTCGTACATGAAGAATACCACTTGGCCTCGCCTACAACTCCAGGCTTCTCTTGGAGCCCGCTGGCCACAGGCTATGAAGACGAGCTCGAGGAGCTCAAGGAGCCGTAAAGACAAGAACACACTCTAACGAGGGAAGCGACGTGGATGAGAACTAGAAATAATTGTCGAAAAATACGTGTTAAATAAACTATTCTCCTCGTAAGGAAAGAAAAGCAAAGCAAAAAGTCCCGAGGTATCTCATGTGCTGTTTTTTCAATACGCCTTGACTTCATCAAAACATGCCCAACTCCTTCTTTCCTTCCATATGTCCATTCATTGATCATATCAATCGCACACGGCCCTCTTGCTCCATGTGCCCTTCGTTATCATACCCTGTGTAGACGCCGAAATATGGAACACCGTACAGCCGTAGGAACACACAAAGGCAAGACGTCCCCCCCTTGGAAAAAAGATAAAAACCACGACTATGTAGACGAATACAGGATGAACGAACCTCTTGAAGCGGGCAAAGAAACCAGGGAAAACACGAAAAAAATAAGAGATATCCGATCAGTTGACAAAGAGAAAAGGAAAACAAGATTAATGAATTTTTTTGTAAAAACGAAGAAATGAAGAGAAAAGCCCGCTATCTAATCATTTTTGTCTTCGTTCCGGGGTTACAAGGGAATCAAAAAGGCCTCACGACGAGACGCCCTTGATTACCCTCGCAGGGTTTCCAACAACGACTGTAAACGGTGGTACATCCTAGAGATAGGGATCATGGTTAGCATCATAAGTCTTTCTCGTGCATGTGTTTCGGGCCCAGACGAGTAGCACTGCTTACCTTGGTAACAATCGATCCGGCGCCGACTGTGCTGCCCTTGCCGACCGTGCGGCCGGGAAGGATTATCGCACCGCCTCCAATCCAGCAATCCGGTTCAATAATGACTGGTTTGCCGAGCTGTGGGCCCTTGCTGCCCATCCGCCTCTTCGGATCGATGGGAAGCGACGTCGTGTAAATACTAACGTTGGGCCCAATGTGGCAGTTGTCTCCAATCTTGACCTCGCAAGTGTCCGTGATGGTGCAATTCCGTCCAATGACCACGTTCTGCCCGATTCTGATATTGTACCCATAGTCGCAGACAAATGGCGCCTCCACCACCACGTTTTCCCCCACGCGGCCAATATTGGTGACTTGCGTCATCAGATTTGGCGACATTTGAATCGGGTCTCGGGGATTCAAGATCTCACGGAAGAGCCGCGCTCGCTCCAAAGGAGATACTCCGTTGGTAGGGTTCATCGCGTTGTTGAACCTCCAGCAAGCCGCATTGCACCTCTCCCTCTCCAACACGAGCTCCTTGTCGAACGGGTAAAAGTGCCTGCCGGACAACATTTCCTCCTTTTGAGTTCGCTGCCTACTCGCAGCCGGCGCGTATTGAGTATGTGCGAGAGCGAGCTGCGCCGCAACCTGGGCGCTTGATGTAGCTGTCTGGTGGGCAATAGGGCTGTTCGTCCTTGTTGGGTGGAGAATATTAATCTGCGGCAGAGTTGTTCCGTGATGAGGTGGCTCCGGTTCGGTCCTAGTGAGGTCGTGGAGCGGGGGTACTCTCTGATACTCTTTGGGCATCCTTTCCGAGAACGGCGGGGCCGGACCCGCGTTTGCGCTGACTGGTGTGGGGAAGACGCTGGCACCCGGCGTGTACGAGAGGGCCGAGAGCTTGTTGTCTGGACTGGCAATGGACGCACTGGGAATAGTCGACGCCGTGTGCCTGTCATCATCCGAGACAAGAGGTCGTCCTTGAGGAGGGTCTATCCTCAAGGGCTGGCCACGGTATGAAGTAATGGGATCGCGCTTCTGGAGTTGCGGTAGCGGTGGGGGCTTTTGTGCAGTTGCCGAAGCAGAAGCATAGTGATTCTGCTGCTGCTGGGATGACTGCTGCTGCTGCTGAGATATTTGTTGCTGCGGCATCCCATACGCCCCGGGAGGGACATAGCTGGGGTCTTTGGACTCCAACGGAATTGCGGATGCCTTGTTATCAGGCTTCTGCCACACTGGGCCTCTTTGTGGTGGGTAACCCGCACAGAGAAAGCCACCGCGCAAACAATTCGAGCCTACCGAGAGAAATCAGCATTTACAGTTCAGTCAAGTCACGTCTACAGTTGAGAGCACAGAGCAAGAAGATGCAGAAACGGGGTTGGGAAAAGCCGTTACTTACACTCGGGCTTTTGCTCGTCGCACTTCTTCTTCCTCTTTCGGCACGTCATGCAACCCGTTTTAGTTCTGTTGCTGAAGTTGCGCTTCCTCTTTTTCGGATCTACCTGAATCACCGTGTCTTTCCTACCTTCCGCGGTGTAAGGGGATCCGGTGTAAACAGAAATCGAGCGGTCGTCAATGTCGGGGCTTGTGTTAGGGTAGTCCGTCTCCTTTCGAGCCGATTCAGAGCTCTTGTCTTCGGCCGTTTGGTGCAAAGGCGGGGTTTGGCGGCGTTGCGAGGATTGCGACGGCTGAAAATGTTGGCGCTCGTAGCTCGACGGCTTGTCGCGGCTCTGCTCCCTGTACCATCCTTCGCGCTCCCGACGCTCATCGTCGTATCTCCGGTACTCCCTCTCCCTGCCGTCATAAGCGATCCTGGCATCCGTATGGGCCGGTCGGCTGGGTTCCTCTCGGGGCGACCTCTCTTGGGGAGGCGGCGGATCCCTCCGCAGCTCATCAGCGTCCGACCTCTTTCGCTTATGAGAGTTCTCTGCCTCGGCGTGGGTCGACTGCGTGTATGAGGCGGGCCGTTCTTGAGTTGAGTTCGATCTGTTCTCCCTCGGCGTCTCGGCGGGTTTCTGGGCATCTGGCAAAGAGGAGGAGGGCGTGATGGGAGTTTGACCGTTCACTCGGCCAGCGGAAACCGGTCTGGGTTCTCTCGGCTCTCTCGGTTCCTCTGCAACATTGATGACGGGTTCCGCAGGCTTCTGGTCGGCCCCGTTGAGGGCGGTGAAAGTCGACATTGTGAATGTGAAGTGAGGGTAGAGTGGGCCGTTCGTGCCCAGAGATGGATAATTACCGACGAGGTTAACCGTCGCGAGATAGAGTCCAAAAAAATAAATACCTGTCGAGGGCCAGGTCGCGCGTAAATCAGAGGTCCCTTTGCTATTGATCACCAGCAACTGCTCCGAAAGTTATGGGTGCAGGATTGCGATGATTTGAGATCACGACTCAGATGGGGTCTTTGGGGGGGGGAGGGAGGGACGAGAAATGAGAGAATTAAGGTGGAAAGAAGAGTAGCTGATACGAAAGGGGAAAAAAAATGCGCGGCGCTCGCGAGATGGCTAAGTTAACGAGAGCAAGCGGTGCTATGTGTGAGAAATTAATGAAGCACGGCGGTAGGTGGGATCGGAAACAGGCGAATGGCGGTTTCGGCTCCGGCTGCGTGATGCAAATGAGTGCGCGTGCCGACTGTCCCCTCTTCTCGATCAAATTGCGCGGTCAGCCAAGTGACCGAGAGAGAGAGAGAGAGAGAGAGAGAGAGAGAGAGAGAGACGAAGATCAATTCGCGATTTGGCCAAGTTGGTCGGATATGAGAAAGAGCTCAAGGCTTGAGCCGCTGATGAGGCGGTTGTGGCCTTTTTGGACTAGCGCACGCGCCTTCGCCTCCTTCAGTTACGGAGCGTAGGCTGCCGTCGGAGAGGTTGCAAGGTACGTGGCGTGGGTTGGAAATGAGGCAGTCGACTGTGCTCAGTTGAGTAGGGAGCAAGCTTGTACCTCTTCGGTGTTCGCAAGGAATTAAAATCCAGCACAACCACCTGGTCAGAGCTAGAGACCACGATAAGCCCTAAATCCCGGGTCGATGCAATCAAACCAGGCGATGGGGTGGACGAGTGGTCGAAAGAGGGCGAAATAAATCAGGCTCCGAGCCGATTTGGGAAGCTTTCCGTCCGTCGACTTTCCCCTTTTATCCTGGTGTCCAGTTCTGCTGGTCGCTTGGTCCGGAGTAGATATCAATAATGAGCTCTGCCGCGGAATAATGAAGAGTCCGTCCGCCAAAGCTCTTACTCCCGGTGAGAGCCGATGGAGGGTGGGAACGCTTGAATAAAAGAATTATTAATAACTGCTTGAGGCCAAGAAAGGACACACAAAGTGCCTGTGCCAAAGCAACGTCTTCTTAGCCGCCTTACGGTAGGAAGGCGAAAAAGGAAGATGAAGAAAAGAAGGGGAGAAAAATTGCTTGGTGCTAGGCGCAGCGTCTTCGTTCAATCGTAACAATGGCCGTAAATCGTCGATGCTGAGTGGCGCACCCCTTTCTAGTCCAAAGGGGTAGTGAGGGTTTTGTTGAATGATTGATGGGATTGAAAATGTCAATGGAGTAGGTGACACGAGAGTCTTGTTTGCTTGAGACCCTTTTCAAGCCCTCTTTTCCGGTTCTGTCAAGGCGGCTTGGTGAGATCCAAATGAAGGTTGGGAAAAAGGCAAAGTGCTTGGTCCGGATGGTCTGCTTTAATCGTCTGAGACCAAGCTCCTCTTTTGATCTCTCACTTTCCCTAGTCCTTGCCTTGATTTTATCCCTCTATTGTCTTTTCGCTTTTATGCTTTTTTTTTTTTTTTTTAAGTGGGGCTTCCCTTTTTTTTTTTACGCGGGATTTTTCTGCGCCTGTTAGGTTCAACTGAAGGGGGGTATGTAACGCCTGTGAAGGCTTAGTGAGAGACGAACCTTGTAATATTCCTCGAGCAGAGGGTCTTCAGAAATGAGCGGTGGAGGTTTATGAGAATGATGAGTGCGATGCCGGTCGCAGCTCCAAAGTGATATACCGCGTGGGTAAAGAGGTGTCGGTGGACGAGGCGCGTCTTCAAACAACTGTCAACAGAGATGCGATGGTCGAGCTCGCCAACTGCAAATTTCCATTCCCAAGGTTGATCAATCTGAGTGGAGGGGTGAGTGATTGACCAAAGAAGATGATGTTTGACGGCAGAAGGGAAGATGGGAGGGGCTAGGGCGTGATTAAGGTGATGTAAGAAGGGAGAGGGCGGAGCCAGAGGAAGGTGAGAGAGGAGGGATAGACAGTGGTTTTGTTGATAACCACTCCTATGCAGCATGCAGTGTTGGAGAGAAAGGAAAAAGATAGGAAGAAAAGAAGGGCTGATCACAGACGAGGGGAGGAGCCGAGGAGGGATGGCAAGGGGTGTGCAACTTTGGGACTTTGGGAGTCTGGGGCCTTGGGAGCCGGGATTAAAGTACACTCGATGTATTGTGCTGTTATGTCGTGTACAAAGCAACATTACGAAGAGAGCTTTCCCAGTCTCGTATGTAGCATATAGGAAGAAGGGACGGACGACGAGGGTAGCCGCTATGAGGAATTTTGGGAGGGGGCGCCTTCGATCTAGCCCTGGCTGGCGCGCGCAAAAGAATGAACACTAGGTGGTGAACGATTGGTATTGGTACCGCTACTGTCAACTGCGACTCGCACGTACTTTCGTAGCTTGGTGTACTTCGTACTGCTAGACGCAATCTGAGAGGACGACAACTTGAATGTATTAGTAGGGAGGAACAAGGGTACGGTAGAGGGGAGGGGTGGTGTTAGCAAGGTGTGGTAGCTGGACCCCGCCACGATCAAGGATCCCCACACACTGGCAAGAGTCAGAGGCAGAAAACCAGAAGAGGAAGTGTGCAACTGCGAAGTCTCAAGTAGCGGATGTAGCGTACGAGAACTGGGCGACAACGCGATGCTAGTCCCATTGGCGGAGAACTGGTGCACCGTGCCGCTCTTTCGTTTTCTCAGCAGCCACCCTCGATCAGATGCGCCAACCTGTCCAGGGTCGGTGAGGGAGGAAGAAAATTCTCACGAGCGCAAAGAAGCACGAGAGGCTCGATGCATGAGCGTTAATTCACCTGGTTGGCACTAGCCAGCCATATCTGCTACTCATGTCCAGCGGCTACGGTATGAAGGGGAGGGCTGGCCCAAGGCATCCAAGCAAAATCTGATGCTGTTCCACCCGTCGCCAAAGGTCCCTTCCTTCGTAAATCACATCGTTTCTCGCCCTGTCGGGTAACCTCAAACGGGACCGGAGGGACTGCATGACTTCGAAAAGCAAAAGAAGAAAAGAATGGTTCTCAATGAGAACGCAAATCAGGAATGGTTAAAAATATTCTCAAGGAGAAACAAACTGCACTGCTTCGCACGTAGGAAATAATGGTAACCTTACCCCCGGTCCTTCTTCATGGACTATTGCCTACCAAAAATAGAATTTTGCTGTTTCCGATATTAACACTCAAAAGACCATTCACATGGATGCGTGGAGTGAACCGGAGACCGAGTCTGTGAACGATTCCGCAAGGAGTTTGCTGGATGCTTGGTGCTGGTTGCTGCTCTGCATCTGGAAATGTTCGTTCTTGCGTTCTTGAACTTGGAGGACAAGACAGTACGAATAGCGTAGGAGGATACTTCATACCTCGCCGCTGTACCACTCATGTAGCAGAAGGGTGGATGGGATAGGCATGCGCGAGCAAATCCTCCAGTAAAATGGCTCGGAACAAGTACCCACTGGCCAAGAGGAAGCTCGTACCCGCCCGTCTGAAGCGGTCGCTAAGCCCGGAAACAACGCGCCCAATATTGGTGCGGCATGGCGCTTCGACATGGGTGGACGGCAGTGGGTCCATGCTCGGCAACATGGGGGGTGTACGAAATTTTGACGAGCAGGCAGCCAAAGCAAGAGGGACAGGGGTGGGCGTGTGAGGGGTGTCTATGGGCTAATATTCAGGGCTGTTTGGAAAGTATCCTCCATTGTATACAGTGCTTTAAATCTAGAAAATCACTTATGATACTGTACACTTGCCGAGGTACGAAGTAAAGTACTTCGTACAAATTAGTATGGCCCAGTGCCTTCCCCACCAAAAGCATGGGCAAGAGCATTAGTGCATTTATATGTATGTGAGCACTTTCATATGTCCGTCCAATTTGGAGAGACGGCAGGTTCGTTCTGTCAGCAGGAATGCTGAGTGTATCAGAGAAGGAGAAGAGAAGGGCCGCCTTCCTCCTTCCTTCATCCTCTACGGGTCACTGAAATTGATACGGGCCCGATCGTCGTGTCAAGTCTCCGTCGTTCTTCATTTCAGCTCAGAGGGGGCTTACGAAGTACGGAGCACGAGGTGGATTCGGTTCCTCAAAATATTTTGTACTCAGCTATGTGCTTCGTTGTATAATAGAGTCGGCTATGAACGGGGCTTCAGGTGACGGTGACTCGTGGCAGGGCGGATGACGCGCGTCTGGCGGAGGCTTATCAGGTTAGGGCCGCATTGAACATTCAGACTCGCAAAACAGTGGAAGACACATTTTCCAGTTCAAGTTTCGAAGGAAAAGAGGCCTCTTTGCCCCATCCTGCACACCGAAAAGTCCGGAGTAGTCACCTCCAATCGCTGATAGGACCACAGCGCCAAAATGTTACCCCGCCGGACAGTCAGGCAGATTTGAGAAAATCAGGTTGCGTATGTGGACTATGAAGTACGAAGTCGTATGAACGACCAGCTTCTCGGCTCAATCTTCCAATGGAAGGCGGACCGGGGGGCAACAGTATCATCTGGTCACGGGGCTGTGGATATCTCGGCGCTCGAGGCAAGAATGCAACCCGCGATGACACTCTGGACATGAAATTGCCTGAGTGGAAGACCAAGTTAACCTTCAAATATCCTCTCTGTCTCGAGTAATTTGCAGCCCAGCGCCATCCTCAGGATCCTACGCTCCAGGACGCACGAGGAAGTGGAAGGAGTCTTACTGTCCCTGCCCTGCTCAGACTTCTGGTACGAGGCAAACAGCGACTGCTGAAATACGAACATGAACCAACAAAACTCGTACTACCATAAAGAGCGGATCAGAACCCACGCCGAACTGATTTGGGAAGGCAATTTTAAGAGAGCCCTTCAAGACGACGCTCACGGATGATGCCCTCCCAAAGAGATGCTGGCATTCTTAAAACACCAACTAATACCACTTCGTACACTTTACGAGGTCGATCCGCCGATATTACTTTGTAAACGACCTGCGGAGCTGGACCTTTTTGGCCCCCGACATTCCATACATTCCTGGCAATGGAGGTGGGAGAGACCTCGGGGCAATAGACGATCCGCGTTCGAGTCGCACATAGCCGCTGACACCCTTCTGGGGCACATTAGATTGAATATTACCCTCTACCTCAAGACTACACCCATCAATCATCGAGGGCGGGATGTTAAATCAAAAGTCGCAAAGGGAATCCATTCGGAGTCTCGTCCGGCAACAAGAACCCCGCAAGCGGAAGTCCCTCCATGAATGTTAGAATCAAATGAATTAATGTAGGCGGTATCTGATGGTGGTTAAGCGATGAGCAAGAAAGCCAATTCAACCATGATGGTCGAGATGGTGTGTCTGCCTCAAAGTAGAATAACCAGCCACCAACCGCGTTTTTTTTTTCTTTTTCTTTCTCTCTTCTATCTCCAATGACAGATGATCATGATGGAGCGACCATTCTGCTCGGGCGAGACCTTCGCACGGGGAATCGCCAATCAAACCAGGCCAACGAAGCTTACCTCGAACAACGCCGCCGCCACAGAGGCGGCATTAAGGCTAAACACAAGAAATCTCATGAAGGGTGGGAGGGAGACCAGGGATCCTCTGTCCAAGCTGTGAACGGCATCGCATAAAGAGGCAAAATTCAAACAAATTATTTGTGATGCGGGTACTCTTTCTTCATCACACCGCGGCAGCCTTGCCGAGCCTGCAGCGGCACAACAACATTCCCATTTTTCCATCTACAAGCTACGGCCAGCGCTTCTTATTAATTAACAGCCCGTTCGATCCAGCATGGCGCATTATTAGCATCGTCAGCCTAATATTCGGCCCCCAACGGAAACGGAGGTCGATTATTATGCGGAATTCGAGAACGGAGTTCCATGCCGTCTCTGACAACATCCAATTCAAAGATCCTGCCAGGAGTCTAGAGATCTTCCCAACGCTACCGACCCACCCCCAACTCGGAACCGTTGATCTCAAACCTTACCGCGCAGCTCCCTTTGCCATCTGCCATCCTCGTGAGTTCAGGTGTGGAGGAGGCGTAATAAACTCCTACTCGTCGTTTATGACTGGGGTTGCTTGCTTTACTATGCATGTTCGGGAAACATCAGCCTCGAAGGGTCTCCTCATGTTCCTTTATGTGGTTATCATTAAGCCTACGGCTAGGCGCGTTGGTATCCGGTCTACCCGTAATCCTGCCTATGCATTTTACTGCACCTGTCTTGTTTCTTAAATATCTGCTTATTCGCTCCCATCCTTCCTCCCCTCCTACGGCAGCGGCAAAGAATACTGCTGATTTGCCACAGAAAGACCAACCAAGGCTTCTTCGGAACACTGAAACTCCCTCGATGCTTCACCCAGTCACATACTCCGTAGCCACGGATGGAACGCTCCATTCCAATGCCCGTCCCCCTTCCTCCAGAAAGAGGCCTTCCACTTTATCTCAGTGTTAGTACCCAGAAGACGGCGCCACCAGCAACAACCTCACGAAAGGAAAGGAAGAAAAATGTACTTGTAAATTATCGGATTATTAAAGTGGATGTAAAGTGGATGGGTCACGGTGGGATCTCCCCGGCTATCCCGCCGACTACAACTGTAACAAAAAAAAAAACCGCCGTAAAATCCAACCACCGACATTTTGTTGTTCAGACGGGACTACTAAGGTATAATAGCCTCGATATACATTTCTGTGAGAAAGCATTATTTGGCTCAGTACTGACTGACGCCTCATGGCCGCAGACATGGCGTCTCGCCCAAGGCTCTGGCACACTTGGTCCTGGGCCTGGCCAAGTTTGATGTCACCAGCCTGCTGCACCAGGACGCTGGATAACATCCTCGCCTGTTTCGCCTTGCCACCTCAAGACTTGAGTGCCCACTTCATTGTAGCTCTCCACTCGAACAATTCGGCTCCCAAAATGTCTCATCATGAGAGCAGAATTGGTGACATCCGGCGGATGGGGGGCGACGGAGCCACGGTCTACCGGCGGCGCGGGCCAATGGGAGTGCCGTGACAGGGGGGAGGTGTGTAATGCAATTTGACGCGGTCGCTGGTAAGGAGACCCAGCCCCAGATCTCGCCGGTCTCACTGGCTGGTCGTTCTCCTCGCGACCCTTTCCCCTCCCGCCCGCCGCGTTTAGCTGGTCAGAAGGTTTCGGACTCACCGCCAACTTGTACTCCCCCGCAATTTCTCCTTGACTCCTCTGCCAGCTCTCTGTTTGGCCAGCAGCACTGCAGAGCATGAGCCGCAGGTAGGGAGCAAGAGAAGGGTAAGAGAGACGCCTCGAATTTCTAACCCGCGGCAATACCTGCGAAACGGGGAGAAAAGCGACGGTTCTCCACTTTTAGGCATCAGTCAAGCCAAGTGTCTTGGTATGCGAAAAGAAGGAGCTATTACTTTGAAATATTCTCGAAGGGTCCAAACCCCAAGAATAGGTCTAGTGGACAGTGCCCTCGCGGAGGGGGGGGTGCTCCTCACAATCCATGGAAGTGGGCAGGCATGGCCGCTTGTACCGCTTTAGGAAATCTACGACCGAGCCGTCTCATCTCATCATCCCTTGGGTCGGTCCTTCCCAAAGACTGAGCCCAGATATCATTACCCGCAAAACCCCATTTGTGAGGAAAGTTCCGGGGGCCGTTTGCTCGGCTTGTATCCAATTCTTTGGAAGGGGGAAGGGGGGAGGGGACTTGCACCACTCTATAATCTCAAGCTTAGCTTTTGGGACCCGATAAATTCGGAAACAGACACCATTGCTCTATCGAGCGTGAATTTCGATACCTACTTGCCGAATGAATGTGAGGATGGAATTTTATTTTTCTTTCGCAGTCCGAGGTGTCCCTAATTTTAGAAATGTCCCACTTCCCACAGTTGATGCGAAGGGGAAGATCTGACCTCATTGTTGGTTGTCTTGCTCCTTCGTAGTTAGTTACTACACGCACTCCTCTCCGCTTTGGGTTATCTTGCCCAGTTTATATCTTCGATTAAGCGACGGAAGACGTCCTGTTTCCCGAATCAAGGAATTTACGATATTTCATGATCCGACATCGTAGCTCCGTTCACATCCTCCCCAGGAACGTGACGATGAGAATGGGGTCGGTATTAATGTGGAATTATGAGGTTTTAATTAGGGGATACGACTGAATGAACATCGACCTAATAAGCCTACTGTGTCTCAGAAAAGAAAAAGGGACAGAAAAGAATCTAAAAGAGGAAGCAAAATGAAAATAGAATTGCGGGCGAAGAGAAAAAAAAAAAAAAAAAAAAAAAAAAAAAAGAAA
>Ga0164243_10008111_pt1 | contig 15563 bp, 11 predicted proteins | sample OricompcompostOP_FD_108781 | JGI IMG/M metagenome (GOLD analysis project Ga0164243, IMG submission 108781) | Organic Plus compost microbial communities from Emeryville, California, USA - Original compost - Organic plus compost (OP) | ecosystem: Engineered > Solid waste > Mixed feedstock >...
AACTCAGCAAGCTCCTCGGCCACCGGGTGTTCGACGACTCGGTCTACTATTTCAGCGAGATCCCGACGCGGGTCGACCCCTGGACGGTGGGCTGGATCGTCGTCGGGGCGCTGTTTATCGCCGTTACGGCGAGCGTCTGGCCGGCCCAGAGGGCGGCGAAGATGCACCCGGTGCGGGCGTTGCGGTTTGAGTGAGGTCGGTGCCTTTCGTGGGGTGCGCCGTGCGCACCACGGGCGGGACGATCGGACTTGGTGCGTAGGACGCACCCTACCCGGACTCTCACGAGCCAAGGACGGTATCAATGGCGGCTCACCTGGCGGCGGTCGGTCTGACCAAGTCGTATCAGAAGGGGCGGACGGCGGTGCCGGTGCTCCGAGGCGTGGACGTGGAGGCGGAGCGCGGGGAGTTCGTGGCCGTGATCGGGGCGAGCGGCTCCGGCAAGAGCACGCTCCTGCACGTCCTGGGCCTGCTCGACGCCCCCGACCGGGGCGAGGTCCGGCTCGACGGCGAGCGGATCGACAGCCGGCCCGACCGCCAGCGCGATAAATTGCGGAACCGCACGTTCGGGTTCATCTTCCAGTTCTACCACCTGCTCCCCGAACTCTCGGCCCTGGAAAACGTGATGATGCCCCAACTCATCCGCCACGGGGTCTGGTCGTACCTCGGGAAGCGGAAAGAGGTCCGGCGCGAGGCGACGGCCCTGCTCGAACGGGTGGGGCTCGGACACCGTCTGTCGCACTACCCGTCCGAACTTTCGGGGGGGGAAATGCAGCGGGCGGCGATCGCCCGGGCGCTGGCGGGGGGGCCGTCGGTCCTGCTGGCCGACGAGCCGACCGGCAACCTCGACGCGGCGACCGGACAGAACGTTCTGGAGTTGCTCCGCGACTTGAACCGGGAGCGCGGGCTCACTATGATGATGGTCACTCACGACATCCAGATTGCCCAGCAGGCGGACAGGGTCGTCCGCCTGGCCGAGGGGCGGATTGAGGAGTGGGCCCCCGCCCTGGCGTAACGACCGGCGACCGCGAGGTCGCTGCCGCGCCGGACGCGGGGGCTGCGTTTCCCGAACCCTGTGTGGCGGTCGGGGGTCCGTGTACGAGGCGGGCGGTCGTCGGCGCGGCGTAAAGCGCGCGGCCCCCTGCGGCGGGGGTGTGACTGGGATGAGCCTCAAAGTTTACATCGGCGGCAAACTGTACGACAAGGCCGACGCGAAGATCAGCGTCTACGACCACGGTTTGCTCTACGGCGACGGCGTGTTCGAGGGGATTCGCTCCTACGCGGGGCGCGTCTTCCGGCTCAAGGAGCACGTCGACCGGCTCTACGAGTCGGCCCTCTCGATCCACCTCCAGATCCCCATCTCGCGCGAGGAGATGGCCCGGGCGGTCGTCGACACCCTCGCCGCCAACAAACTGATCGACGCCTACATCCGCGTCGTCGTGACCCGCGGCGCGGGGAGCCTGGGGCTCGACCCCAGGAAGACGACCGACCCGCAGATCATCATCATCACCGACGCGATCAGCCTCTACCCGCCCGAGCTGTATGAGCACGGCCTGAAGATCGTGACGGCCGGCACGATGCGCAACCACCCGAGCGCGTTGAACCCGCGGATCAAGTCGCTGAACTACCTGAACAACATCATGGCGAAGGTCGAGGGGACGAACGCCGGCTGCCTCGAAGCCTTGATGCTGAACCACAAGGGCGAGGTCGCCGAATGCACCGGCGACAACATCTTCATCGTCCGTAAGGGCGCCCTGCACACCCCGCCGATCGACGCCGGCATCCTCGAAGGGATCACCCGCGACGCCGTGATCGAACTCGCCCGCGGGGCGGGGCTGACCGTCCACGAGCGGACGATGGACCGCCACGACGTCTACACGGCCGACGAGTGCTTCTTGACCGGGACGGCGGCCGAGGTGATCCCCGTCGTCGAGTGCGACGGCCGGGCGATCGGCACCGGCAAGCCGGGGCCCGTGACGAAGGACCTGCTCCAGCGGTTCCACAAGCTCGTGCGCGAAGCCCGCTGAGGCGGCCCACCCTTGTCGCATCGCACCGGGGAGCAGCCCGTGGTCGAGATCCGGACGATCCTGGCACCGACCGATTTTAGTACCCACGCCCTCGCGGCCGTCCGGTACGCCTGCGGCCTGGCCGAGCGGTTCGGGGCGACCTTGCACCTGCTCCACGTCTTGAGCGAGGTCGTCCCGGTCGGCCCCGATCCGATCCTCACCCCGGTCTTGCCCCCCGAATACTATCGCGAAAGCGAACGCGACGCACGCGAGGCCCTCGGGACGTTGCTCGACCCTTCCTGGGGGCGCCCGGCGGCCGTTGAAACGGCGGTCCGCTGGGGCGTTCCGGTCGACGCGGTCGTCGAATATGCGACTAACCACTCGGTCGATCTGATCGTCATCGCCACCCACGGCCGGACCGGCCTGAGCCACGTCCTCCTCGGTTCGGTGGCCGAGCGGATCGTCCGAGAGTCCCCCTGCCCCGTTTTGACGATCCGCGACCGGACGAACGGCTGAACGAACGAACCGCCGCAGGAGACGCCGCCGTGAGCGGAAACGCAGCGCGCCCCGAGCGCCGGGTGATCTACCGCGGTAAGAAGATCGACCTGGCCCTGCAACCCGTTCGGCTCTCCGACGGTTCGTTCAAGGACCGCGAGGTCGTGGTCCACCGCGGCGCGGTCTCCCTGGTGCCGATGGTGGACGCGGACCACGTCTGCCTGCTTAAAAACGAGCGCTACTCGGTCGGACAAACCCTGATCGAAGTCCCCGCCGGGACGATCGACCCGGGGGAAACCCCCGACACGACCGCCCCGCGCGAACTGGCCGAGGAGACCGGCTACCGGGCGGGACGGATCACCCGGGTCGCCGAATGGTGGGTCTCCCCGGGCGTCTTCACCGAACGGATGTACCTCTATTTGTGCGAGGACCTTACCCCGGGGCCTACCGAGCACCAGCCCGACGAAAACCTGGTGCCGATGGTCGTCCCCTGGGATGAGGCGGTCGCGATGGCCTACGACGGCCGGATCGATGACGCCAAAACGATCGTCTCGCTGCTGCTCTGCGACCGTCTCCGACGCCGGTAAGGCCGCCGGCGGGCGTAACGGATTCGGGCACACGGGTTGCGGACATTTCTGCCGTCAAGAGCCTTGGCGCGTGGCAAACCCGCGCGCGTTGCGGCCGTTTGGTAGGCACCGAGTCCGAACCCGGGGAGACCGGTCCGATGAACAACCAGCCGAGTCGTCGCGAATTCCTCCAGGCCGGGGCGGCCGGTGTCGCCGCGGTGACGCTCGCCGGGGCGAGCCAGGTCGGGGAAAAAAACTCCGGCGGCGTCCCGCTCCGCCCCTTGGGCAAGACGGGGGTCAACGTCAGCCTCCTGTGCCTCGGGGGGCACGCCTCGACCAACCCCAAGAAACTCTCCGAAAAGGAAAGCCTGCGGCTGATCCAGCGGGCGGTCGATGAAGGGATCACCTTCATGGACAACTGCTGGGATTACCACGACGGCGGCGCCGAGGAGCGCATGGGGAAGGCCCTCGCCGAAGGGGGCCGGCGCGATAAGGTCTTCCTGATGACGAAGGTCTGCGGCCGGACCGCGAAGGAGGCCGAGTCGAACCTGCACGACAGCCTGACCCGGCTCAAGACCGATCGCATCGACCTCTGGCAGTTCCACGAGATCGTTTACGACTCCGACCCGGATTGGGTGTTCGCCGAGGACGGGGCCATCCACGCCGGCCTCAAGGCGCTCAAGGAGGGGAAGGTCCGGTTCCTCGGTTTTACGGGCCATAAAGACCCGAGCATTCACCTGAAGATGCTCGGCCAGCCCTTCGACTGGGCCAGCGTTCAGATGCCGCTGAACGTCATGGACGTCCACTACCGGAGCTTCCAGAAGCAGGTGCTGCCGGTCCTCCTGCAGCGCAACATCGGCGTCCTCGCGATGAAGAGCCTGGGGGGCAACGGCAACATCGTCAGCAAGGCCGGCGTGCCGGTCGAAGACGCGCTGCGGTACGTCCTCTCCCTACCGATCTCGACCCTCGTCTCGGGCATCGACTCGGAGAAGGTGCTCGACCAGAATTTGAAGGTCGTCCGCGAGTTTAAGCCGCTGACCCCGGACGAGCGGGCGAGGATCGAGCAGTCGACCTTCAAGGTCGCGGGGGACGGGCGGTTCGAACTCTTCAAATCGTCGAAGGTGTTCGACGGCCCGGTGCACCGCAAGCAGCACGGGTTCGATACGGGGATCTCCTGACCCGCAACCGGGGCGGCCGTCGAACTGATCCGAAACGCCTTCGGCCCGGCGGCGGGCCGGAGGCGATGAATTTCGAATCCGCTGGCCTGTTCGGACGGCGTTTCAAAGGTTGATGAGGGCCAGGCCCGATATCGGGTCGTGGCGTTTTTTCAGATGTGCCGGCGATTCGACAAGAATCACCTCAAGCGTCGGTCGCACGTGGCCGTCTAACAAGTGGCCTCCGCGCGTCGAGCCGTCGGACCGGCCGACGACGACGTGGGCGTGGACCGTCGGTACCCCTTCGTTCAACGCGACGTCGCCGATGAGCGAGAGGACTTCGACCTGTTCGGCCACCGGGATCTTTTTGTACCCCTTGGTTTCCCAGTCGAAGTAGCCGAGCGTCACGTCGCGAAACGCCCCGATCGCGGTGAACCGCGCGGCGGAGAGGCGATGCTCCTTGGCGAAGGCGGTCAGACCGGCCATCGCCTCGTCGCCGGTCTCGAAGATCAGGGCGAAGGTCCTCTCCCCCCCGTGTTCGTGAATTAACTTCGACTTCATCACGTCCCCCCTTCAGGACTGCTCGAACGGATTTTCGGCCGGATCACCGGGGCCGGCCCAAAGCGCGCGGAGGCGGTAATAGACGCGCCCGGCGCGCGGCACTCGCTCGCGCAAGACGCCGTAGCCCGCACCCTGAAGTCGGTCGGCCAGGGCGCGGACCTGTTCCGGGTCCTCGCTGATGGCGTCGACTTTGGTCGGCCGGCCGGCCGCGTCACGGCGGGCGTAGAGCTGGACCTTGCCGAACGCGTGCCATTTCGACTCGCCGCCGGTGCGCGGTTCGTTCATCGTGTAGGTCTCCCGGGTTCACGTTCGGACCAATCCGCGTCGGGGGCCTGCCAGCGCGTAAACCAAGCCGGCCCCGAAAAGCACGCCGACGCCCAGCGCCGCCGCGGTCGTCACCGGTGAAGGCCGGGGCGTCCATTTGCCGAGCGGTTCGTAGGCGGCTTCAGGGGGGACGGAGGCGGGGCCGTCGGGGCCTTCCCGCATCGCCATTTGGATCACTTGCGCCAGGTGGAGGGCGCCGCGGCCCGTCAGGCCGGCGATCTGCTCGCGGCAACTGAACCCGTCGGCGATCACCAGCGTGTCGCCGTCGGCCGCGCGGACCGCGGGGAGTAACACCCGCTCGCCGATCTTGACCGAGACGTCGTAATGGGCGGCCTCAAAGCCGAACGAACCGGCCATGCCGCAGCAGCCGGAGTTCAGCACTTCGAAGTCGAGCCCGAGCTTCTGAAGGATCTCCGTCTCGTCCTTGTAGGTCATGACGTGCTCGTGGTGACAGTGCTTTTGCACGATCGCCTTGCGACGCAGCGTCGGCGGGCGGAAGTCGGGCGCCTTCTGGGCGAGGAATTCACTCAGAATGAATGTATTGGCCGAGAGCCGCTTCGCGTCCTCGTCCATCGGATCGAGGTTGACCAACTCGTCGCGGAACGCGGCCACGCAACTCGGCTCCAGCCCGACGACGGGGATACCCGCCTCGATCTCGGGGCGTAACGAGGTGAGAACGTCCTGCCAGAGCCCTTTGGCCCTGTCGAGCATGCCGAAGTCGTACAGGGGGCGCCCGCAACAGAGCGGGCGGTCGGGGATGACGACGTGGAAGCCGGCCGCCTCCAGCACCTCGACGGCCGCGATCGCCGTCTGGGGGTGGAAATGGTTATTGAACGTGTCAGGCCAGAGCAGTACCTGGGGGCGGCCCTCGCCACGCGGGCCGCGCCGGCGGAACCAGGACGTGAACGTTTCCGGGGCGAACGAGGGCATGGTCCGCCGGGTCGAGATGCCGCCGAGCGCCTGGAGGGCCGTGCCGACGGCCGGCAAGTGGGTGAGCAGGTTCACCAACCCGGGGGCCCGCGAGGCGAGCCGCGCCCACCGGTGGATTAAGCCCATCGCGTAGGCGTGGCGCGGCCGGAGCCGGCCTTCGTAGTAATGGGCGAGGAACTCGGCCTTGTACGTCGCCATGTCGACGTTCATGGGGCATTCGGTCCGGCACCCTTTACACGCGAGGCAGAGGTCGAGGGCGCCTTTGACCGCCTCGCTCTTCCAGCCGCCGCGTTCCGGGTCGCCCTGAAACATCTCGAACAGCAGGTGCGCGCGTCCGCGCGTCGAATCCGCCTCCTCACGGGTCACCATATAGCTCGGGCACATCGTGCCGGTGTCGTCCTTGCGGCACTGGCCGACGCCCACGCAGCGCTCCGTGGCGTACGGGAAGCTCCCGTGGTCGTGCGGGAACTTGAAGTGGGTGTCGACCTGGGGGGGGTGGTAGTGCGGACCGAGGCGGAGGTTTTCCCCCGGCAGGTACGGGTCGACGACCTTGTGGGGGTTCATCCGGTTGTCCGGGTCCCAGATCGCCTTGAATTCGGAGAAGGCGCGCACCAGTTCCGGGCCGAACATTTTGGGGAGGAGCGCGGCCTTCGACTGGCCGTCGCCGTGCTCGCCCGAGATCGAGCCGCCGTACCGGACGACGAGGTCGCCCGCTTCGTCGAGGAACTTGCGGAAGTGCCGAACGCCGCCGGCCGTTTTTAGGTCGAAGCTGATCCGGGTGTGGACGCACCCTTGGCCGAAATGGCCGTAGAGTGCGCCGGTGTATTGGAACTTGTTGAGCAGGGCCCGGAGGTCGCGGAGATAACCGCCGAGTTTGCGGGGCGGCACGGCCGAATCTTCCCAGCCCTCCCAGGCGTCGGGCTCGCCCGGGATGCGGGCGGTGGCGCCGAGTCCCGACTCGCGGACCTTCCAGAGGTGTTCCTCTTCGGCCTCGTCGTCGAACAACTTCATGCTCGGCGCGTCGCCCCGCCGCTTCAAGCGATCCATCAACTCTCGGGCTTTGTCGTCCGACTCGTCGCGGCTCTCACCGCCGAACTCGACCATGAGCCAGCCCCGCCCGGGGGGCAGGAGCGTGACGTCCCGGGGGTGGATGTTCTTCTTCTTCATGTCGCCCACGAGGACGTCGTCGATCCCCTCCAGGCCGATGGGCTTGGCGTCGAGGACTTCCCCGATATGGTCGGCGGCCGAATAGACGTCCGGATAACCGAGGACGAGGAGCGACTTGGCCCGCGGGCTCGGGACGAGGTGGACCTGGGCTTCCAGCACGGTGACACACGTCCCCTCGGTGCCGCTCAGGGCCCGCGCGACGTGGAACCCGCGCTCGGGGAGGAGGTCGTCGAGGTTGTAGCCGGAGACCCGCCGGGGTACCTGGCTGAGGTCGGGGTAACGGCGGCGGATTTCGTCGGCATACCGGTCGCGGAGGGCCTTAAGCCGCGCGTAGACCTCCCCTTTGCGGCCGCCCGATGCGACGATCCGATCGAACCCGTCCTCGGGTGTCGCACCGACGGTCATCCGGGTCCCGTCGTAGAGGAGGATTTCCAACTCGTCGACTTGGTCGGAGGTCCGCCCCGTGCCGAGCCCCAGGAGCGAGTGGACGCCGCACGAGTTGTTGCCGATCATCCCGCCGAGGGTGCAGTACTGGTGGGTCGACGGGTCGGGGGCGAACGTCAAACCGTGGGCCTCGGCCGCGTAACGGAGGTGGTCTAGGGCCACGCCGGGCTGGACCCGCGCGAGCCGCGCGGCCGGGTCGACACGGAGGACGCGGTTCATCCTCTTGGAGAAATCCATCACGACGGCGACGTTGCAACAGGCCCCGGTCAGGCTCGTCCCGCCCCCCCGGGAGAGGACGGGGATGCCGCGTTCGCGGCAGACGGAGAGGGTGGCGATCACGTCGTCCGCGTCTTCGGGGATGACCACGCCGATCGGGACCTGGCGGTAATTCGACCCGTCGGTGGCGTAGAGCGCGCGGCTGCCGGGGTCGAACCGGACTTCGCCGCGGACCGCACGCCGTAAGTCGGCCTCGACGCGGTTGGCGTCGACGAACAAGGGGCCCTTGGGCGTCGGGCGGGGCGAAACGTTCTTTCCGGCCGGGGTCGTGAGCAACATGGTCGATCCGTCTCCTCAAACGGCAAAGCGGTCGGCGTCTCGCTGTTTGAAGTCGAGCCCGAGCCCGGGGCGTGACAGGTCGGGGCGGACGGCGCCGTCGAGCGGGACGGGGGCGCCGTCGAAGAGTAGGTGTTCGATCCTGTCGTGGTCGTGGAACCATTCCAGGTGGCGGACGTTCGAAGCCGCGCAGGCGGCGTGCAGGTGCAGGGAGGGGGCGCAGTGGGCCGAGAGTTCCAAACCGTGGGCGTCGCAGAGGTTCGAGGCGCGGAGGAACCCGGTAATGCCGCCGCAGCGGCTCGCGTCGGCTTGGAGCACGTCCACGGCGCCGGCGTCGAGCATCCGGCGGAAATAGAAGACGTCATAGCCGTATTCGCCCGCCGCGACCTCCATGCCCGCCGGCGCGCGGTCGCGGAGCAGCCGGAGGCCGTCGAGATCGTCGGAGGAAACCGGCTCCTCAAACCACGTCACACCTGCCTCGTCGGCGAACCGTCCGGCGAGTGCCAGCGCCTGTTTGCGCGCGTACGCGCCGTTGGCGTCGACCAACAGCCCGACGTGAGGGCCGACCACGTCCCGGGCCGCACGGACCCGCGCCGGGTCGTCGGCCGGGTGCGAGCCGACCTTCATCTTGACCCAGGCCATGCCGGCGGACGCCCAGCCCCCGAGTTGTTCCTTCAGCGTTTCCAAAGGGTATGACGTGAACCCGCCACTTCCATAAACAGGCACCGCGGCTCGCGCCGCCCCCAGGAGCGTTACGGCCGGAAGTCCGAGGAGACGCCCTTTCAGGTCCCAGAGGGCCGCATCGACCGCGGAAATCGCCATCGACGCCACGCCCGGGCGTCCGAGGTTGCGGACCGCCCTGGCCATCGAAGACCACGCCGCGGGGATGCCGAACGGGTCCAAGCCGTTGACGACCCCGGCGAGGGTGTCGCGGACGAGGGCGGCCGTGGCCGTGTCGGCGTAGGTGTAACCGAGGCCCGTGCGGCCGCCGGCGGTTAACCGGACGAGGACGAGGGTCGTCTGTTGCCAGGCGAACGTCCCGTCCGACTCGGGGGCGTCGGTCGGGATTCTGTAGGCCGAGACGTCGACACGGGCGACAGGGGGCCCTCCCCCGGCCGGACCAGCGTTCATCACCCGGTCCCCTACGGCGTTAAAGGAGTTCCGACACCTTGTCGCGGAAGATCGTCGTGGCGATCCTCGTGGCGTGCGGCTCGCCCCGGACGAGGCTCTCGGCGAGGCGGAGGCCCTGTTTGGCCGTCGTCTGGGCCGGCATCGGCGGTTCGAACGGGTCGACGACCGCCTCGATCAATGCCGGCTTGTCTGACGCGAAGGCGGCCTGGACCGCCCCGCGGACCTCGGCCGGCGACTCGCAATGGAACCCCACCCCGCCGCACGCCTCGGCGACCTTCACGAAGTCGATCGGGTAGAGCTCGACGCCGTACTCGGGGTTGCCCAGGAAGATCATCTGCTCCCATTTGATCTGGCCGAGGACGTTGTTCTTGATGACGACCACCTTGATCGGCAGGCCGTACTTGACCGCCGTGACGAAGTCGGCCATCAGCATCGAGAAGCCGCCGTCGCCGACGAACGCGACGACCTGCCGGTCCGGGTACGCCACCTGGGCCGCGATCGCGTAAGGGAGCCCCGGCGCCATCGTCGCGAGGTTGCCCGAGCACGAGAACTTCATCCCCCGCCGCATCCGGATGTGCCGCGCCGCCCAGGTCGTGATCGTCCCCGAGTCGGTCGTGACGATCGCGTCGTCTCTCAAGAAGTCGTTGACGGCCGCGGCGACGACCTGCGGCTTCATCGGCGAGTCGTCGCGCGCCTCCCGGTTCTGCATCAGTTCGTTCCATTCCCTCACCCGCGCCTGCGCCGTTTCCAGGAACGAGCGGTCCTGCCGGCGGGTGAGCTTGGGTAAAAGGGCCTTGAGCGTGGCCCGGGCGTCGCCCGCCAGGCCGACGTCGACCGGATAGCGGAGGCCGATCCGTGACGGGTCGCGGTCGAGTTGAACGGCCTTCGCCTGGCCCGGCTTCGGCAGGTAGGCCATGTACGGGAAGCTCGTGCCGACGAGGAAAAGGGTGTCGCACTCCTCCATCGCCTTTTCCGAAGGGAGGGTCCCGAGCAGCCCGAGCCCCCCGGTCGTAAACGGGCTGTCGTCGGGGACGACGGCCTTGCCCAGCAAGGACTTGACCACGGGGGCGCCGAGCACGTCGGCGAGCTGTTCGACCTCGTCGCCGGCCCCGAACGCCCCCTGCCCCACCATGACGACGGTCTTCCGACCCGCGTTGAGCAGGTCGGCGGCGCGGGCGAGCGACTCGGCCTGAGGGACGACGATCGGGGGCGTCCACGCGGCCGACGTGTGCCCCTCCACGTCCATCATCGACTTGGTCTCGTCCGTCATGTCTTGCCAGTCGTTGGGGCAGTTCAGGTGGGCGACCCCCCGGCAGCAGAGTGCGGTGCGGCAGGCGGCGTCGACCAACGCGTGGGCGTGCAGGGGGCCGTTGATCTGCTGGTTGAAGACGGTGACGTCCTGGTACAGCCCGAGGAGGTTGACCTCCTGCTGGTAGTGCATGCCCATGAGGTCGTGGTAGGTCTGTCCGGTGATCGCCAGGACCGGCGCGCCGTCCATCTTGGCGTCGTAGAGCCCGTTCAACAGGTGGATGGCGCCCGGGCCGCTGGTGGCGATGCAGACGCCCAGGCGGCCCGTGAACTTGGCGTAGCCGCAGGCCATGAAGGCGGCCGCCTCCTCGTGCCGGACCTGGACGAAGCGGATGCGGTCCTTCAGCTTTCTGAGCCCCTCCATGAAGCCGTTGATCCCGTCCCCGGGTAGGCCGAAGACGGTATCCACCCCCCAGGAGGCTAACCGCCCGAACAGGACGTCCGCCACCGTGTTCGCCATCTCCGGTCCTCCTTATCAAACCGAACCCCGGCCCTAACGACCGGACGGCCTTCGAAATAGAGAGACCTTTCGAGGACCCGGACGCCGCCCTTCCACGCTAGGGGGGCGTGGCGTCGGGCCTGCATCCGTCGCGGCTGTCTTCATCAAAAAATCGAAGAAAATAGCAACCCTGATGCCAAGGCCGACCCCGCCCCTCCCTTCCGGCCCGGCCAAGTGTTCGACCTGTCGAACTTCCCTCGGCGTTGACCTGGCCCTCGCCGCTCTCGATCGGAGGTGTCCGCGTTCCAGCGGCCCAAAGGGCCTTCATCGACGTTGGCGTCATGAGGGGACGATGAGGGCCTGGGGGGCGGCCTGGTCGATCCGCGTTCTGAGCCAGGCGATCTGGCGGTCGTTGTTCTGGGCGCAGCGGCGGCAAATTGACTCAAGCTCCTCGTCACGTAGTCCTAGCGCGACCTGGTGCAGAACGTCCCAGGAGACGTGCGACTCCTGCGCTAACAGCCACAAGTCGTGCAGGTCGCGCAGGAGCCCGACGCCGCCGGTCCGCCGGCCACGGAACAGCGCCTGGGCGAGTAGGGGGGGCTCCGTCTGCGGGGCGGCGTGTTCGCGTGTGAGGATCGGACTAAGGGATTGGACGTGCTCGTGCGACCACGAGGCGAGCCGGCGGCAGGTTTCCTCCATTTCGGGGTCCGCGGCGTGGCGCCGGCCGACCTGCTCGAACGCCTCGGCGAGTTCCTGTTCGCTCTGGAGGACCGTCCCGACGTAGTCGCTGACATGCCGTTGGCCGGCGGATTTGGCGACGGCACCGACCGCCGTGCGGGCCGCCCGGGCGGCGGACTTGATCCCCTCGACGACCGCGCCGGCGAGGTCTTCGGCCCCCTCCAAGAGGCCGACCTTGCTCAGTCGGACGGCGGCATATTTGAAGTGCGGCTGTTTGCTGGCCGGGTCCCACGTCGGCAGTGTCAGCTCGTTGGCGGCCCGGGGGCGGCCGGGCTCGTCCCAGTAGCCGTAGTGGAACGGGACGAACAGGTGACCCGGGATGATGCCGCCGAGTCGGGCCGGGGCCCGGAGCTTGCCGCGGCGGGAGGCGAGTTCCACCATGTCGCCGTCTTCGACCCCGAGCCGCCGGGCGTCGTCCTCGTTCATCTGAACGAAGGCGTCCGGGGCCGCGTCGTTCAGCGCCTTGGATCGCCCGGTTTTGGTGCGGGTGTGGAAGTGGTAGACGACCCGGCCGGTGGTCAACCAGAACGGATAGTCGTCGTCGGGCTCCTCGGGCGGGGGGATGTAGTCGGCGGTTTTCAGGAAGGCCCGGCCCCGCGGGTCGCGGGCGCGGTACTCCTCCTCGGTCACCGCGGCGCCGGTCACGAAGTCGAGGCCGAAGGTGCCGCAGTAATCGGCGTGGGTGTTGAACGTGTGGTCGGTATAGAGGCGTGGCGTGCCTTCCGGGTGCTCCTCGTTGCAGGGCCACTGGATCCCCGAGCCGCCGAGGAGCTTGGCGTAGGTCATGCCGCTGTAGTCACAGGGTCGGCCGCGCGAGCACTCGCGCCAGGCGTTGAAGGCCCCTTCGGGGTCGGCCCACTTGATCAAGGGGGCGCCGTCCTTGTCGCGGAAATCCATCCGTCGGGCGAAATCGAGGACGATGTCGAGGTCCGACTTCGCCTCGCCCGGGGGATCGACCGCCTTTAGCGAGAGGTGGACGGTGCGGTCGCTGTTGGTGAACGTCCCGGTCTTTTCGCCCCAGAGGGCCGCGGGAAGCACCACGTCGGCGTACTCCGCGGTCTCGGTCATCCAGGCGTCCTGCACGACGAGGAACAGCCCTTCGTCGCCGAGGATCTTGCGGATCCGGGGGAGGTCGGGCATCGAGACGGCCGGGTTGGTGGCGATGACCCAGAGGAACCGGATCGACCCTTCCTCGGCGTGGCGAAAGATCTCCATCGCGTGGGTCGGGGCCGCCCAGTGGGGGATCTGGTCCTCGTGGACGTTCCAGAGGCGGGCCAGTTCGCGGACGTGCTCCTTGTTCTCCCAGTTGCGGAAGCCGGGCATCTCGCCGTCGCAGCCGCACTCGCGGGTGTTCTCGGCGGTCGGCTGGCCGTTCATCTGGAGGACGCCGCAACCGGGCTTGCCGATCATCCCGCGGATCAGCTGCAGGTTGTTCACCTGGACCGACGCGGCGGTGGCCTGGTGGGACTGGTAGAACCCTTGCAAGACCCCCGACATGAGGCGCTCCGCCGTGCCGAGCAGGTGCGCCGCCTCGCGGAGCCGGTCGGCGGGGACGCCGGTGATTTCCTGAACGCGCTCGGGCGGGTATCCGGACACCCGGGCCTTCAGGTCCTCGAACCCGACGGTATGGCCTTCGATGAACCGGCGGTCGATCCGGCCGGACTCGATGACGAGGTGGACCAGGCCGTTCATCAACGCGAGGTTGGTCCCGACGCGGGGCGCCAGGTGGACCGCGGCGTGCCTGGCGGTCTCGGTGGCGCGCGGGTCGATGACGACGAGCTTCGGGGGGTTCGGCCCGCTCAGGCGGTCGAGCAGGCGCATCCACAGGACCGTTTGCTGCGAGGCGACGTTGTGCCCGGCCAGCAGGATCACGTCGGCGAGGTCGTAGTCGGAGTAGGAGGCGGGCTGGCCGTCGGTGCCGAACGTTTCGAGCAGGGCTCGGGCCGCGGTGGCGGTGCAGAGCCGGGTGTTGCCGTCCATGTGGGGCGTGCCCAGGCCGGCCTTGCCGACGACCGCCAGCGTGTAGTACTCCTCCAGGAAGAGTTGGCCGGTGCTGTAAATGCCGATCCCGTTGGCGGTCTGCCGCTCCAACACCTGTTTGGCGGTCCGGACGACCAGGTCCATCGCCTCCGGCCAGTCGGCCTCCCGGAGCCGGCCACCACTTCGAACGAGCGGCCGGGTGAGGCGGTCGGGCGCGTTGTTGGCGGCCCAACCGTGGAGGCCCTTGGGGCCGAGGCGTCCCCGATTCACCCGGTCCTCGGCTCGGCCGCGGACGCCGACGATGCGGCCCGACTTGACGCCGATGTCCAGGGCGCAGCCGTTGGAACAGAGCACGCAGCACGATTGGACCCAGCGGTCCGGATCTTCGCCCGTAAGCTCGTCGACCCGGGCCGGCCACGCGCCCTCGCCGTGGTAGGGGGTCCGTGGGCCCCAGACGTCCTGGATGCTGTCGCGGCTCTGCATGGGACCGACCCTCCTGAGGCCGTCGTGCTGCGGGGTAACGTCGGCCAATACTCGGATCGACGGCCGCCCTTTATCCGGCGCCGAGGGGCCGGGTTCCGGAGTGCTAGGTCGGCGGCCGACGCCTGTACCCGTACGGCTGCCGACGTTTCAATGCGCCGCCGTTCGGACCGCCTGTGGCGTCCATCCTCCCGGCGCTGGGGGCCTCCCCGGCTGGTCCCGCCTTGATTGCGGAGACCCGCCCCCGTCGCCAGGGAGCGGGTCCGACCGAATCGATTCCCGGGCGGGCGTCCGGGACCGGAGTCGCGCCCCGGTCCTCACGGCGTCACGCCTTTTTGGAACGGCTTTCGAGGGGGCCGGGGATGACGTCTCGGTCGAAAATTTCCGTCGGGATGCCGACCGTGCAACAGGCGTTGGGGATGTCGACGATCCCGCCGATCCGCCCTTCGATCGGGGCCGCACCGATCAAGAGGTAGGCTTGCGCCGGGGAGAGGCCCATCGCTTTGCTGAGGTATCGAATGGCGTTTAAGCAAGCGTTCTTGTAGGCCAATTTACTGTCGAGGTAGAACTGCTTGTCCTCGTTATGGTCGACCGAGATGCCTTCAAAGAGGAGGTACTCGGAGTACCGGGGTTCCAGCGGCCCGGTGACGATGATCGGGGCGGTCTGCTGGTACTTGGTCATTCCGCCTTTGACGAGGTCGACACCGAGGTGGACCCAGCCGGCCATTTCGATGGCGCCACAGAAGGTGATCTCTCCGTCCCCCTGGGAGAAGTGGAGGTCGCCGATCGAAAAGTTCGCCCCGTCGACGTAGACGGGGAGGTAGATGCGCGACCCACGGGTGAGGTTCTTGACGTCCATGTTGCCACCGTGCTCGCGCGGGGGGACCGTGCGCGCCCCTTCGCGGGCGATCCGGTCCGCGACCGCCCCCTTGGCGGTACCGGCGAGCGCCTTCTTCGGGTTCGGCGGGAGGGCTAAGGGCGGGACGCGGTGCGGGTCGGTCTGGATGAGCTTACCCTCGCGGCTGTTCCATCGGTCGAGCTCTTTCCGGGAGGGGAGCGTGCCGATCAGGCCCGGGTGGGAGATCCCGGCGAACTTGACGCCGGGGATGTGCCGCGACGTGCAGTAGACGCCGTGGAAGTCCCAGACGGCCTTGTAGGCGTCGGGGAACTCGTCCGTGAGAAATCCGCCGCCGTTCTTCTTGGCGAAGATGCCCGTGTAGCCCCAGTGGCGCGACGGGCCGATGTCGAGCAGGTCGACGACGAGGAGGTCGCCCGGCTCGGCCCCCTTGAC
>Ga0164243_10008112_pt1 | contig 15563 bp, 14 predicted proteins | sample OricompcompostOP_FD_108781 | JGI IMG/M metagenome (GOLD analysis project Ga0164243, IMG submission 108781) | Organic Plus compost microbial communities from Emeryville, California, USA - Original compost - Organic plus compost (OP) | ecosystem: Engineered > Solid waste > Mixed feedstock >...
AATGACCAAGTGGTTCGACACCAACTACCACTACATCGTGCCGGAACTGGCCCCCGGCCAGACCTACCGCATCGCCCGCGAGTCCCTGTTCGACCAGGTGGCCGAGGCGATTGCCGAGGGCCACCAGCCCAAGCCCGTCATCCCCGGGCCGCTGACCTGGCTGTGGCTGGGCAAGGGCGACGCCTACGCCGAAGGCGCCGCCGACCCGGCCAAGCTGGCGCTGCTGGAGAACCTGCTGCCGGTCTACGAGCAGGTGCTGCAGCGCCTGGCGCAGCAGGGCGTGCAGTGGGTGCAGATCGACGAGCCGGCGCTGGTGCTGGACCTGCCCCAGGCCTGGCGCGACGCCTACGCCGCGGTCTACCAGCGCCTGGCCGCCGCGCCCGTGCGCATCCTGCTGGCCACGTATTTCGGCGGCCTGCAGGACAACCTGGTCACCGCCGCCATGCTGCCGGTGGCCGGCCTGCACGTCGACCTGGTGCGCGCGCCGGAGCAACTGCAGGCCGTGGCCGACGCGCTGCGGCCCGGCCAGGTGCTGTCGGCCGGCTGCATAGACGGGCGCAACATCTGGCGCAGCGACCTGGACGCCGCGCTGGCCCGGCTCGCGCCGTTGCGCGAGCGGCTGGGCGAGCGCCTGTGGCTGGCGCCGTCGTGCTCGCTGCTGCACGTGCCGGTGGACCTGGACAACGAGACCGAGCTGGACGGCGAGTTGAAGGGCTGGCTGTCGTTCGCGCGCCAGAAGCTGCAGGAGCTGCAGGCCCTGGGCCAGGCGATCGACGGCGGGCAGCCGGCCCTGCTGGCCGCGCAGCGCGCCGCGCTGGCCGCGCGCCGCAGCTCGCCGCGCATCCACAACCCCGCGGTGGCCGAGCGCATGGCGCAGCAGGCCGCGCTGTCGCGCACCCGCGAGCCCTTCGCCGAGCGCATCGCCAGCCAGCAGGCCAAGCTCGGCCTGCCGGCCTATCCCACCACGACCATCGGCTCCTTCCCGCAGACGCCGGAAATCCGCGCGCTGCGCCGCGACTGGAAGGCCGGCTCGCTGTCGGACGCGGCCTACGAGAAGGCCATCCGCGCCGAGATCGAGCAGGTCGTGCGCTTCCAGGAGGAAGCCGGCCTGGACGTGCTGGTGCACGGCGAGCCCGAGCGCAACGACATGGTGGAGTACTTCGGCGAGCTGCTGGCCGGCTTCGCCTTCACGCGCAACGGCTGGGTGCAGAGCTACGGCTCGCGCTGCGTCAAGCCGCCCATCATCTTCGGCGACGTGGCCCGCCCCGCGCCGATGACGGTGGGCTGGTCGTCCTACGCCCAGTCGCTGACCGACCGGCCCATGAAGGGCATGCTGACCGGCCCGGTCACCATCCTGCAGTGGTCCTTCGTGCGCGACGACCAGCCGCGCGAGCAGACCTGCCGCCAGCTGGCGCTGGCCCTGCGCGACGAGGTCACCGACCTGGAGACCGTGGGCATAGGCGTGATCCAGATCGACGAGCCGGCCTTCCGCGAAGGCCTGCCGCTGCGCCGCGCCGATTGGCAGGCCTACCTGGACTGGGCGGTGGACTGCTTCCGCCTGTCCACCTCGGCGGTGCGCAAGGAAACGCAGATCCACACCCACATGTGCTATTCGGAGTTCAACGACATCATCGACTCCATCGCCGCCCTGGACGCGGACGTGATCACCATCGAGACCTCGCGCTCGAACATGGAGCTGCTCGACGCCTTCGAGAACTTCCGCTATCCCAACGACATCGGCCCGGGGGTGTACGACATCCATTCGCCCAACGTGCCGGAGGTCGACTGGATGGTGGGGCTGATGAAGAAGGCCGCCTCGCGCCTGCCCAGCGAGCGCCTGTGGGTCAACCCGGACTGCGGCCTGAAGACGCGCGGCTGGCCCGAGACCAAGGCGGCGCTCGCCGGCATGGTGCAGGCCGCGCGCAAGCTGCGCGAGGAAGCGGCCGCCTAGGCCGCCCGGCGGCCGCGCCGGCCGGCTGGGCAAGGCCGGCCGGTCAGCCGTCCGTGGAGCGCGTCACGCTCTCCCACGCATCGATCTCGGCCGCGAGCGCCGCGAGCTTTTCGCGGACCAGGCCCAGCGCGTCGCTGCCCAGCAGCAAGTGCCTGGGCGGCGACGCGCTGTCGATGGCCGCCAGCATCGCGCGGGCGGCCTTGGCGGGGTCGCCGGGCTGCCTGCCGCTCTTTGCCTCGCGGGCCTGGCGGATGGGGTCGAACAAGGCGTCGTAGTCGGCGAGGGACCGGGGCGTGCGGACCATGGACCGGCCCGCCCAATCGGTGCGGAACGACCCGGGCGCCACCGCCGTCACGGCGATCCCGAAGGGCTCGACCTCCTTGCCCAGCGCTTCCGAGATGCCTTCCAGGGCGAACTTGCTGCCGCAGTAGTAGGCGATGCCGGGCAGGGTGATGAAGCCTCCCATCGACGTGATGTTGAGGATGTGGCCGCGGCGGCGCCCGCGCATGCAGGGCAGCACCGCCTTCGTCATCGCCACCGCGCCGAATACGTTCACGTCGAACTGGCGGCGCATTTCCTCCAGCGGGGACTCTTCCATCACCCCCTCGTGGCCGTAGCCCGCGTTGTTGACCAGCACGTCCACCGGGCCGACGCCGGCCTCGACTTCGGCGACCGCGCCCTCGATCGCATCGAAGTCCGTCACGTCCAGGATGCGCCCGAAGGCGCGGGTGGCGTCCAGGGCGTCGAAGGCTTGCTTCGCCTCGGCGCTGCGCACCGTGCCGACGACCCGGTGGCCGCGGGCGAGCGCTTCCCGGGCGAGCGCGCGGCCGAAGCCGCTGCTCGCTCCCGTTATGAGCAGTGTTTTCGAAGATGACATGGGCAGCCCCTTGAAACCGGAAAATGGACAAGGGCATACTATTCTCGCGGCCCATGGTCTTCGAGGCCTTATATTCTGTTTTTATTGCCTATTCTTATGATCCGATAGCTTCCCAGATGAAAGGCGCGACCTCCATCCGGCCGGGCGCGCGGCGCGACCGGCAGCGCATGGCGGCCTTGCTGCGGACTCTCGCCCCGCAGGAGGGCTACAACCCGACGGCGCTGCCGGGCGTGCGCATCCTGCGCTCCGACCGCCCGCTGTCGCGCACCCCCGTCCTCTACGACCCGGGGATCGTCATCGTGTGCCAGGGATGCAAGCGGGGCTATTTCAAGGACCGGGTATACCGCTATGACGAACAGCACTACCTGGCCGTCTCCGTCCCGGTGCCCTTCGTCATGGAGACCGACGCGTCGCCGCAGCGGCCGCTGCTGGCCATCTACATGCACCTGGATTTCCAGGTGGCGGCCGAGCTCATGATCCAGATCGACCGCCAGGGCATCCCCATGGCCGCGGCCGCGCCGCAAAGCATGATGTCCAGCCCGATGGACGACGCCCTGAGGGCATCCGTCCTGCGCTTCCTGGAGGCGCTCGGCAAGCCGCTCGATGCCGCGGTGCTCGGCCCGGCGCTGGTGCGCGAGCTGTACTTCCGGGTCCTGGCCGGCGCGCAGGGCAGCGCCATGCGCTCGGCCCTGGCGATGCAGGGGCAGTTCGGCAGGATAGGCAAGGCATTGCGGCGCATCCACGCCGCGTATGCCCAACCGTTGAATCTCTCGCAGCTCGCGCGCGAGGCGGGCATGAGCGTGCCGACCTTCCATGGCCACTTCAAGGCCATCACCGGCATGCCGCCCATGCAGTACGTGAAATCGACGCGGCTGCACCAGGCGCGGCTGCTGATGGTGCGCCAGGCCATGACGGCCACGGCCGCCTGCCACGCCGTGGGCTACGAAAGCCCCTCGCAGTTCAACCGCGAGTTCAGGCGCCTGTTCGGCCTGCCGCCGGCCGAGGAAGCCCGGCGCATGCGGGAAAGCTTCGCGCTTGCGCCGGCTCATGAGGCGTCGGAATACGTCTCTTCCCACTGAGGGCGGTGGCCGCGGCCCGTTCGTCCGGGCCGCGGCCGGCCACGCGCGCGCCTCAGTGCGGCCGCACCGCCAGGTCGCCGCGGTACTCGGTGCGGGCCAGCGTCTCGGCGTGGGCGGGGAAGGGGTCCGGCTCGGCCGGCAGGCCGGCCGAGTTCGCCAGCGCCGCGACCTGGTCGTGGCGCAGGAAGGCCAGGCCGCCGTCGCTGCGCAGCGACTGCAGGAAGTCGCGCAGCACGGCGATGCGCGAGCCGCGGGTCGAGCCGAAGTCGCCGCGCAGCTGCAGGGTCAGCGGGATCAGGGCGTTGGCCTCGCGCAGCGCGTCGGCTTCCTCGCGCCAGATCTGCATGACGCGGGCGTTGGTGTGGCGCGCCGAATACGGGTGGGCGTCGTTCAGCGCATAGCACATGGGGATTTCGACCAGCTCGCCGTGCGCCGTGGCGATGCGGTAGGGCGCGTCGTCGTCCTGGAAGGAGGCGTCGTAGGCCAGGCCCAGCTGCGCCAGGCGCGACAGGGTGCGCGGGCCCAGCTCGCCGTTGGGCGCGCGGTAGCCCGCGACGGCGGCGCCCGCGGCTTCCTGCAGCAGGTCCACGCCGCGGCGCAGCGCGTCCAGCTCCTCGGCGTCGCCGGGCACGGGGCCCAGGCCGGCGCCGCGCGAGGCCAGCTCGTGGCCGGCCTGGGCGATCTCGCGCAGGGCGCCGCCGTGGCGCTGCGCGTCCAGCCCGCAGGCGAAGAAGGTGGCCGGGATGGCCAGGTCCTGCAGCAGCGCCAGCAGGCGCGGCAGGCCGGTCTGCACGCCGTAGCGGCCGTAGGAGAAGCGGCCGAACAGCCGGTCCGGCGTGGTCGAGAGCAGGTCGTAGGCGTCGGCGTCGAAGTTGACCGACAGGGCGACGACGGCCTGGGCGCCCTGGGGCCAGGGGAATCCGGTTTTCATACGGGGCTTGCCTCCGCGAGATGGGTGGGGTTGGCCAGGCACCAGCGGGCGAACTGCTCTGCGGTGAAGAACTGCACGCCGTCGCGCGACTTCATGTAGCGGATCAGCTCTTCCATGATGCGGGTGCGCGAGGGCGTGCCGCTGCCCCAGCCGGAACGCGGGTGCACCGTCAGGATGAAATAGCGCTCGTTGTCGTACAGCCCGTCGAACTCGGCCTTCCACTGCGCCAGCACTTCCGAGGGCGGCGTGTGGCTGAACTTGAAGAAGGGGAAGTCGTCCAGGCTGTAGGTGTTGTTGGGCAGCTCGACCAGGGTGTCGCCGGCACCCTTGCCGAAGCGGATGCGGTAGGGGCGGTCGCTGTCCTTGTCGCTGGCGTCGTAGATGTAGCCCAGCGACTTCAGCACGTGCATGGTCAGGTCGCTCTTGCGCCCCGACGGCGAGCGCCAGCCGTGGACGGGCTTGCCCAGGGTCTGGCGCAGGATGTCGTCGGTGCGCGCGAGCAGTTCTTCCTCTTCCCCCGCCGGGACGTCCCAGGCTTCGTGCAGATAGCCGTGGGCGGCGACTTCGCAGCCTGCCTGGTCGATCGCGCGCACCACCTCGGGGTAGTGCAGCGCGTCGTAGCCGGGCACGAAGAAGGTGGCCGGCACGCCGTTGCGCGCCAGCATGTCCAGATGGCGCGGGATGCCGCGCCGGGCCGAGTAGCGGCCCCACGAGTTGACGCCCAGCGGCGCGATGCCGCGGCCGACTTCGTGACAGGGGCCGTCGAAGTCTATGGTCAGCAGCACCGCGCATCGCAGGGACGGCGGCAGTTCGGTCTTGGCTGGCGTGTTGGCGTCCATCCGGTTTTTCTCCCTATGCCCGGTCGACCCGGGATCAGTCGACCTTGATGTTGGCGGCCTTGATGACGTCGCACCAGGTCTTGCGCTCGCTGGCGACGAAATCGGCGAATTCCGGCTGGGTCGTGGTGGTGACGTCCAGCCCCTTGGTGCCCAGCAGCTTTTGCAGCTCGCCCGTGGCGTAGACGGTGCGCAGGGCGGCGGCGATCTTCTGCACGATGGCGTCCGGCGTGCCCGAGCGCACGAACAGGCCGGTCCAGCCTGCGACGTCGTACTCGGGGTAGCCCTGCTCGGCCACGGTGGGCACGTCGGGCAGCACGTCCGAGCGCTTGTCGCGGCTGGTCGTGGCCAGGGCGCGCGCCTTGCCGGCGCTGAGGTTGCCGAACTGCGAGACCACGGTGTCCAGCATGAAGTCGACCCGGCCGCCCAGCACGTCCACGGTGGCGGGGACCGCGCCGTTGTACGGCACGCCCAGCATCTGCACGCCGGCGTCGAACTTGAAGCGCTCCAGCGCTAGGTGGGCGGAGCTGCCCACCACGGTGATGGCGTAGGTCATCTGGCCGGGCTTGGCCTTGGCGCGCTCGACCAGGTCGGTCAGCGACTTGATGGGCGAGTCGGCCGGCACCATGACCACGTTGTTGTACTTGGCCAGCAGCGCCACCGGCGTGAAGTCCTTGTCGGCGTCGTAGGGCAGCTTGTACAGGCATTCGTTGGCGGCGTGCGTGCCGATCGAGCCGACCAGGATGGTGTAGCCGTCGGCCGGCGCGCGGGCCGCGGCGGCGGTGCCGACCGAGCCGTTGGCGCCGGCCTGGTTCTTGACCACGATGGGCTGGCCCAGCTCGGGCGCCAGCTTGTCGGCCACGGCGCGGGCGATGATGTCGGTGCCGCCGCCCGCGGCGATGGGCACCAGCAGGGTGACGGGGCGCGACGGCCAGTCGGCCGCCTCGTCGGCGGCGCGCGCCGGCGCGCTGCCCAGCGCGTACAGCGCCGGGGCGAGCGCGCCCGCGGCCAGCAGGGCGCCCAGGCGGCGGCGGAAAGGTGCTTGCGGTTTCATGATGCTTTCCCTTGTGAAGTTATGGACTGGATGTTGTCGCCTGCTTGCGCGGGCGGTTTGCGGCCTGGCGCCCGCGGCGGGCCGCCCGGCCGCGCGATCCGGCGGCGATGCGCCGCGGATCAGAGATAGGGCGCGGGCGCGACGTCCCGGTCCAGCGGGTGAATGGGCCGGCGCACCGCCTTGTAGGGCAGCTTGGACAGGTTGGGCGAGACGAAGCCGCCGCTGTCGGTGAGCAGCACCTGCGAGGCGATGGGTTCGAAGGCGGCGCGGAAGTGCTGCTGCGATTTGACCACCAGCACCTTCTGCTGCAGGGGATCGATGCCGTTGGCGTAGAAGTAGGCCAGGTCGGCCACCTGCAGGTTGTGGGTGGCCAGCACCACCTGCACGCCCTCGATCTCGATGGTGGCGGTCGGGCCGAGGAACATCTGCATGCCCTTGCGCATCGGCCCGAGCTGGGTCAGCTTGCCGTCGCCCACGCGCAGCACGCGGCAGCGCGCGCGCATCGGCTCGCCGTAGATCTCGGGGAAGACCCGCGCGCCGAATTCCAGCTCCAGCGTGGCGCCCGCGCCGGCGCGGTGGCATTGCTGCACGGCCTCGGGGTCGCAGATCGCGGCCACGGCGGCCTGGCGGATGCCGCCTGCGACCAGGGCCTTGATCACCGCGACGCCGTCGCCGGGCGCGCCGTGGCCGGGGTTGTCGCTGAAGTCGGACACCACCACCGGGCGGTCGGCGCCGGCGGCCTCGCGCAGCGTGCCCACCAGTTCGTCCAGGTCCAGCAGCCGGATCGAGCGCTCGTCGCGGGTGCGCCAGACTTCGTCCATCAGCGGTGCCAGCGCGCGGGTCGCCTCGGCGCGGCCGGCCGTGGTGCTGACCGTGACGGCCGGGCCCGCCTCGGCGATGTCCGACCACGGAAAGCCCGCGGTGATCGAGATCACGTCCAGGCCCAGCCCGGGATGCCGCTTGCGGATGTCCTCGGCCTGGGCGAGCAGGCGCGGCATCGGGCCGCTGCCGTGCGTGCGGCCGTGGTCGCAGCCGTCCAGCAGGGGCGGCTTGAACAGGTAGGTGGAGGTCAGCTCGCCGGTGCGCAGCATGCGGTCGAGCAGCGCCGCGCCCTCGGTGCCCACTTCGTACTGGTCGATGTGCGGATAGGTGCGGAAGGCGATGATGGCGTTGGCGTTCTCGGCCATGCGCCGGGTGACGTTGGCGTGCAGGTCCAGGGTGATGACGATGGGCTTGTCCGGGCCCAGCGCGGCGCGCAGGGCCTGCAGCAGACAGCCTTCGGCGTCTTCCTCTTCCTGCGCGACCATGGCGCCGTGCAGCGCCAGCAGCGCGCCGTCCACGCCGGCCGAGGCGGCCACGGCGGTGCGCACGGCGAAGTCGAGCATGTCGGTGGTGACCCGGCCCGAAGGCGTGGCGTGGGCCGCGAAGGGCTGCACCAGGGTCCAGCCGTAGCGCGCGGCGGCGTCCAGGTGGGCGCCCAGCTCGGTGCGGGTGTTGGCGAAGCGCGCGCGCACGTCCTCGTCGCCTTCGACGAGGACGCGCTGCTGGAAGGCGGCGCGGTCGGTCAGCGTGGTGCTGAAGGTGTTGCACTCGTGGCTGAACTGGAAAGACAGGATGCGCAATGACATGGCGGATGCGTGTGGGGTCGGGGTCGTCGGTCCCGACAGGCTACGCAATCGAGGGCTATGCGCATAATGAATAATTTGAGATTCCTGATACCGTATCGGGTATGACGAATCGGCCGGGGCCGGCGCGCCGGCCGCCGCATGCCGGGCATGACATCACAAGGGGAACACCATGGATTGGCGGCTGCTGCGGCGGGTCGACCTGAACCTGCTGCCGGTCTTCGAAACCCTGCTGCAGACGCGCAGCACCACGCGCAGCGCGCAATTGCTGGCGCGCACCCAGCCGGCCATCAGCCGCGACCTGGCCCGGCTGCGCGACATGCTGGGCGACCCGCTGTTCGTCAAGGTGCAGGGCCGGCTCGAGCCTACCGCCCAGGCGCTGGCCATGTGGCCGCGCCTGAAGGCGGCGCTGGCCGAGCTGGATTCCACGCTGGCCGGCTCGGCGCAGTTCGACCCGGCCCAGGCGCGCGACGACTTCCACGTCGGCTGCAACAGCTCGGTGGAGCTGACGCTGTCGAGCTGGATGGCCGGCGCCCTGAGCCAGCAGGCGCCCGGCGTCACGGTGCGCTTTTCGGCCGTGCGCGCGGCGGTCGCGCCGGAGGAGTCGCTGGAAACGGGCGAGATGCAGCTGGCCGTGGGACGCTTCCGCTCCTGTCCGGCCAGCTGCGTCAGCCGGCACCTGGCGGTGGACCAGCGCGTGTGCGTGGTGCGCCAGGGCCACCCGGTGCTGGCCCGGCCGCTGACTTTCGAAAGCTTCGTGGGGCTGAAATTCCTGACCACCACGGCCATGCAGGGCATCCCCAACGACCTGGACGAATACCTGGCCGGCCTGGGCCTGAAGCGGGAATTCCCGCTGCTGGTGTCCAACCTGGCGCTGGCGCCGCACATCCTGATGAGCAGCGACTACGCCACCACGCTGCCGCGGCGGGTGGCCCGGCAGGTGGCCTCGCATTTCCCGCTGGCCATCGCCGAGCTGCCGCCGGGGGTGCCCGTCAGCCGCTATTCCATGATCTGGTCGCGCCGCTGGGACGCGGTCAGGTCGCTGCAGTGGCTGCGCGGGCAGGTGGAGCGGGCGCTGGCGGTGCCGGAGGCGGCCTGAGAACGCGCGGGACCCGCCCGCCTGCCGGACTCTCGCGTCAGTCCACCCGCGCGCCGGACTTCTTCACGACCTCGGCCCACTTGGCGATGTCGTCCTGCAGCAGCTTGCGCATGTCCTGCGGGCTGGTGCGCATGGGCTCGGCCGCCTGCTGGGCGAAGCTCTGCTGCATCTGCGGCGAGTCCAGCAGCGCGCCCACGTCGCGGTTGATCTTGTCTACCACGTCGGCCGGCATGCCGGCCGGGCCGAACAGGCCGAACCAGGGCGCGACGTGGAAGTCGGGGTAGCCCGATTCGGCGATCGAGGGCAGGTCGGGGAAGAGCGTGGAGCGGGTCTTCGAGGTGATCGCCAGGGCGCGTACGTCGCCGGACTCGACGTACTTGGCGATCGACGGCACGCTGGTGAAGACCGCGTCGATGCGCCCGCCCAGCAGGTCGGTCAGGGCCGGGGCGGCGCCCTTGTAGGGCACGTGGGTCAGGCCGGCGCCGGCGACCTGGTTGACCATTTCGCCCAGCAGGTGGTTGACCGTGCCGCTGCCGGCCGAACCGAAGGTCATGCCCGGGTTGGCGCGCGCCAGCGCGACGAATTCCTTGAAGTCCCCGGCCTTGACGTTCTTGTTGACGGTGACGATGAAAGGCACGGTCGCCACCGTGGCGATGGTGGTGAAGTCTTCCACCGGGTCGAAGGGCAGGGTGCGCAGGCTGACGTTGATGGCTTGGGTGCCTTCGTAGGAGAAGAGCAGGGTGTAGCCGTCGGGGGCGGACTTGGACGCGGCCTCCAGGCCGATGTTGCCGCCCGCGCCGGCGCGGTTCTCGACCACCACCGTCTGGCCCCAGGTTTGCGTGAGGCCCTGGGCGATCAGGCGGGCCAGCACGTCCGAGGCGCCGCCCGGCGCCTGCGGGACGATGAGCTTGACGGGCTTGTCGGGGTATTGCGCCTGGGCGGCGGCGGGGGCGAGCCAGGCCGACGCGGCCAGCGCGGCGGCGAGCAGGGCTTGTTTCATGGCGATGTCTCCTTGGTGGGATGTGTGTGGGATGGCATGGCGGGGCGCATGCCGGCGGCGGCGCGGCGGTCAGCCGCGCGCCGTCAGCCGCGTACTTCGGCGCCGCCCCAGGACTCGACCAGCCGGCATACCGACGTGTAGTCCGAGCCGGCGCCGTAGACCGAGTTGGTGATGGCCAGCAGTTCGCGCACGGCCGCGCCCAGCACCATGGGCACGCCCAGCTGCTCGGCCTCGTCCACGCACAGGCGGATGTCCTTGTAGGCCAGGCCGGTGGCGAAGCCGTAGTCGAAGGTGCCGGGCAGCACGGCGCGCGGGAACTTGTCCTGGGTGGCGCTGTTGCGTCCCGAGCCGGCGTTGAAGACTTCCAGCATGACGCGCGGGTCCAGCCCGCCCTTCACGCCCATGACCATGGCCTCGGACGAGATGGCGATGGCTGCGGCCGACATCAGGTTGTTGGCCAGCTTCATGATCTGCGCCTGGCCGGCGCGCTCGCCCACGTGGAAGGGCTTGCCCAGGACCTGCAGCAGGGGCGCGAGCGCCGCGTGGCGGTCGGGCGGGCAGGCCGTCATGATCGCCAGCGTGCCGGCGCGCGCGCCCGGCACGCCGCCGCTGACCGGCGCGTCGACGTAGGCGATGTCCTTCTGTGCCAGGGCGGCGGCCACCGCGCCGGCCGCGGCCGGGCCGATGGTCGAGAAATCGACCACCTGCCTGAGGGCGCGGCCTTCGATCAGGCCCGCCTTGCCCAGCGCGACCGCCTGCACGACGCGCGGGTCGGGCAGGCTGAGCAGCACGGTCTGCGCCGCGTCGGCGACTTCGGCCGGCGAGCCGGCCAGCTGCGCGCCGTGCGCGGCCAGCGCCTGCGCGGCCTCGGCGTTGGCGTCGTGGATCACCAGTCGCCTGCCGGATTCCAGCAGGCGCTGCGCCATGGGCCGCCCCATGGCGCCCACGCCGACGAAGCCCAGGATGTCGTTTGCCATGTCTGCGTCCCCCGGCTCAGATGCCCATGTCCTTGAACACTTCCCGCGCGGCGCGGAAGCTGTCCACGCCGGCCGGCACGCCGCAGTAGATGGCCGTCTGCAGGAAGACCTCGCGGATTTCCTCCTTGCTGGCGCCGTTCTGGATGGCGCCGCGGATGTGGGTGCGCAGTTCGTGCGGCCGGTTCAGCGCGGTCAGCATGGCCAGGTTGAGCAGGCTGCGCGTCTTGCGCTCCAGCCCCGGCCGGTTCCATACGTCGCCCCAGCAGTATTGCGTGACCAGGTCCTGCAGGGGCCGGGCGAATTCGTCGGCGTTCTGCAGCGCGGCGTCGACGTAGGCGTCGCCGAGGACTTGCCGGCGGGTGGCGAGGCCGGCCTGGTACAGGGATTCGTTCATGTCGGATGGCTCCATGTGCGTGGATGTGTGGATGTGCAGATGCGTGGGTAGGCGGATGCCGAATCGCCGGGGCCGGCCCGGGCGATGCCTGCGGCGGCGCTGCGGGCGGCGCCGGCTGGCCGGGCCGACGGCAGCGACTGCGACTGCGACTGCGACTGCGGCAAAGGCGCCGCCGCGTCGCTGCCCCGGGACCGGGCCGTCGGCGTCAGCCGCCGCCCTGCTCGATCGGGCGCGCCAGCACGCGCGCCGGCGCGCCGTCGGAATCCTGGATGTTCAGCGCGACGAAGACGAATTCCAGGCGCCGGCCCGCCAGCCCCTCCAGGTTGGCGACGTTCTCCGACACCAGCACGCCGTTGGCCAGCAGGACGTGGTGGGCCGGCCAGTCGTAGCCGGCGGGGCGGCGGTGCACCGGCAGGTCGGGCGTGGGCACGTCGAAGGCGGCCAGCTTCACGCCGTGGTCGACCAGCCATTGGGCGGCCTGGGCGTCCAGGTGGGGATGGTCGTGGTACTGCTCGCTGCCGGCATGGCGCGCCCAGCCGGTGTCGAAGGCGACGATGTCGCCCGGGCGCACGAGCCGGGCCTGGGCCTGCAGGTCGGCGGCCGTGATGGCCTCGTCCGCGCGCTTGTCCAGGCGCAGCACCGTGCCCGGGCCGCACAGGCGCTCCAGCGGGATGTCGTGGAAGGCCGGACCGTCGTTGAAGAAGTGGCGCGGCGCGTCGACGTGGGTGCCGATGTGCACCACCATCTGCATTTCGGTGACGTTCAGCGGATCGGCCGGCAGGCTCTTGATGCGGAGGAAGGCCGGCTGCGGGAAGACCGCCGCGCGGGGCACGGCCTCGCTCAGGCGGTGCGACAGGTCGCGCCAGGGGCCCAGCGGCCGGCCGAAGTCCGGCTCGGGCAGGGCCTGCCAGCCCTGCCAGCCGGTCCCGCGCGCGCCGTGGGCGTCACACATGGCGGGCGTCCCGCAAGGCGGGGAAGTCGCGGCGAAGGCGGTCCTCCCGGGACGCCCGGTCCGTCGCCGCCGTGCGCCGGCCGCAATCGTGGTGCTGCATGCTGTCTCCCTTGTCGTTGGGGCGGGATTCTGCGTCAGCGCGTCGCGCGGCACAATTCGCAAGTTCGGCACATAAGCTTCGGATCTTCCGAAGGATGCGGGCGCGGGCCGGCCGGACCGCCCGACGAGGCGGGCCGGCGGGAGGCGGGGAGGCGGGGAGGCGGGGAGCCGAGCCGCCTAGGGCTGCGCCGCGCCCGCCTCGCCCAGCATGGCCACCAGGCGCTGGGCGAAGCCGGGCAGCAGCTCCAGGCTGCGCACGCAGATCATCGAATCGCGCACCGCCCAGGGGTCGGCCAGCTCGACGATGCGGATCGGCACGATGCGCGCGTGGCGCCGCGCGGCCGACACGGGCAGGATGCCTATGCCCACGTTGGCCTCGATCATGCGGCAGATGGCTTCGAAGCTGCCCACCTGTATCCGTATCGACAGCTGCGCGCGGTGCGCCTGCGCCTGCTGCAGCAGGAAGCGGTGCAGGGCGCTGCCTTCGTGCAGGCCCACATAGGGAAAGCCCAGCGTCTCGGCGAAGGCCACGCTCGCGCGCCCGGCCAGGGGGTGGTCGGGCGCGGTGGCCAGCACCAGCGCCTCGCTGCCGTAGGGCAGCACTTCCAGCCCCTCGGTGGGCGTGCCGTCCGAGACGATGGCGATGTCGGCCGATCCGTCCAGCACGGCGCGCGCGCCGTCGCCGCTCAGGCGCTCGCGCAGGTCCACGTCCACGTGGGGATGCTCGGCCAGGTAGCGCCGCAGCACGCCCGGCAGCGACGCGCTGATCGAGGTCGCGTTGGCGTACAGGCGCACGTGGCCCTTGAGCCCGCTGGCGTACTGGTGCATGTCGCCGCGCAGGTTCTCGATCTGGGCCAGCACGATGCGGGCGTGGCGCAGCAGGGCCTGGCCGGCCGGCGTCAGCGTGGCGCCCAGCTTGGCGCGGTAGAGCAGCCGCGTGCCCACGGCTTCCTCCAGCATCTTGACGCGCGCGCTGGCCGCCGGCAGCGACAGGTGCGAGCGCCCGGCCCCGCGCGTCAGGTTCTGCTCCTCGGCGATGTGCACCAGCAGGCGCAGGTCGACGAGATCGAAATCCACCCTCATGGACGGTCTCTCTTGTCTTGCGGAGGCCGCCAGTTTGTCACAATCGGCGCGGCGCGCCCTGGGCGGCAGGGCGGCAGGGCGCGCCGGCCCGCGCGGCGCCTGTATCAATCTGTGAGCACCGCCGGCCGCGTGCGCTATACTCAAAAAGTTTTGTCGCCGCGCAACATACGCATGCCCCTGGCCTCGCCCGACTGCTCCCGCCAGCCCCTGCACACGCGTTCCATACGCGTGCAGTCGTATGCGCGGCAGGACGGGCTCTACGACGTCGAGGCCGAGCTGGTCGACGTCAAAGGCTACGATTTCCCCATGCATGGCGGCGGCATGCATCGCGCAGGCGACCCGGTGCACCACATGCACCTGCGCATCACCATCGACGACGACTACACCATCGTGGCGGCCCAGGCCGCCTACGACGCCGCGCCCTACGGCGGCGCCTGTACGGCCATTGCCCCGCAGTACGGCGACCTGGTGGGGCTGAACCTGCTGCGGCGCTTCCGCCAGGCGGTCAAGGAGCGCTTCGGCCGCACCGCGGGCTGCACCCACCTGAGCGAGCTCGCCCAGGTGCTGCCCACGGCCGCGGTGCAGACCATGGCCGGCCGCCGCCGCGAGGCCGCGTCCGCCGAACCCGCCCGGCGGCCGTTCCAGCTCGACGGCTGCCACGCCCTGCGCCTGGACGGGCCGGTGGTGCGCGAACTCTACCCCCGCTGGTATGCGGCGGTCGAGCCATCCGCTCCGACCGATTCCTTTACCCATACGACTTGACAGGTAACCCATGAAGATCCACGAGTACCAAGGCAAGGAACTGCTGAAGCAATTTGGCGTGACCGTGCCGCGCGGCATCCCCGCGTTTTCCGTCGACGAGGCCGTGGCCGCGGCCGAAAAGCTGGGCGGTCCGGTCTGGGTCGTGAAGGCGCAGATCCACGCCGGCGGCCGCGGCAAGGGCGGCGGGGTCAAGCTGGCCCGCTCGCTGGACGAGGTCCGGCAGCTGTCCTCGCAGATCCTCGGCATGCAGCTGGTCACCCACCAGACCGGCCCGGAAGGCCAGAAGGTTGGCCGCCTGTACATCGAGGAAGGCGCCGACATCAAGAAGGAATACTACGTCTCGCTGGTGACCGACCGCGCCACGCAGAAAGTGGCCTTCATCGCCTCCAGCGAAGGCGGCATGGACATCGAGGAAGTGGCCCATTCCACGCCCGAGAAGATCGTCACCGAATACATCGACCCGCTGGAAGGCCTCACCGCCGGGCAGGCGAAGAAGATCGCCGGCGCGATCGGCCTGTCCGGCAGCTCGGTCGACCAGGCCGTCGACATGTTCCAGAAGCTCTACAAGTGCTATATGGACACCGACGCCTCGCTGGTGGAAGTCAACCCGCTGAACTGCGACAGCAAGGGCAACCTGATCGCCCTGGACGCCAAGTTCAACTTCGACTCCAACGCGCTGTTCCGCCATCCCGAGATCGTCGCCTACCGCGACCTGGACGAGGAAGACCCGGCCGAGATCGAGGCCAGCAAGTTCGACCTGGCCTACATCCAGCTCGACGGCAACATCGGCTGCCTGGTCAACGGCGCCGGCCTGGCCATGGCCACCATGGACACCATCAAGCTG
>Ga0164243_10008113_pt1 | contig 15563 bp, 18 predicted proteins | sample OricompcompostOP_FD_108781 | JGI IMG/M metagenome (GOLD analysis project Ga0164243, IMG submission 108781) | Organic Plus compost microbial communities from Emeryville, California, USA - Original compost - Organic plus compost (OP) | ecosystem: Engineered > Solid waste > Mixed feedstock >...
GCAATTTTATTGTAGGTAGATTGGACGACTTTTTTCAGCGACATAGCTACTGTTTTAAGCTAAGACTGATAACATCCAAAAAGACGCAAAGAATTTTAGGGAATATTTTAGCAAACGCAGGAAGTCACATTGCCCACGCTGTCTACTTCAATCTGGTAGGAACCGAGCAGGAGCTCTTTGAGTTGTTGCCGTCCCCGCTGAACACGGGATTTGGCCCCGGAAAAGGAGATGCCGAGGCGTTGGGCTATTTCTATTTGCGGAACTTTCTCTATATCAGCCCAATAGATGGCTTCTTTGTATTTAGCAGGCAACTGGTTAATGAGCAACAGCAGGCACATGCTCACTTCTGTATTCAGGTTTTGGGGATCAGCTTCATCGGGAATAGTCTCGATAGTTTCCTCAGATAATTCAAGCTGATTTTTCTTCTTTTTATAGTAGTCGTTCAATAAATTCTTCGCAACCTGGTATAGGTATGCCTTTGGGTTATTGCATTCCTTACCATCCGCTTTACAGTTACAGATCCGGTAAAAGGCTTCACTGGTCATTTCCTCCGCAAGATCTTTCTGGCGGACACGTTTCAGAATCAGACCATAGATCCGTTGCCGGAAATACTGATACAGGTTTTGCGGTTCACAATTCATAACACATAAATGTAGTAATATTTTTGTATCCTAATTACAAACATTCCTATTGGCTATTCCCTTTACGAATGTCCTCCATGAATCCTTCAACCGTTTTGTCTCTTGATGCTCTGTAACGCTCGAAATCATCATGCCGGAATTCGGCCATGCGATTATTCCGACGATATCGTCTTCCTGCCATGCTTAACTTGCAGCCGGTTATGTTTAGATTAATCCTGATTTCAGGACCGATCACTAAACGAAAGGAGCCCAAACTAATAAGGCGGGGTTCCTGCATCTCGCGCCTCTTAACCTGGTATTGCTCAATGTATGTCTTAACGATTTCCAAATCCATACTTTCATCAAAGAATAAATTCTTAGCGGCATTAATATATTGCAGCCCATTTAGCTGCTTCACTTCCTGTTCCCTGACCCGGACAATGTCCTTTCCAGATACGACTTTATCTGGCTTATACATGAATATATCATAAGCAAGCAATGTGTAATCGGGAGATAACGGGATAATAACCTGCAATCCTTTGTTGGCCCATCCTGCACTTACCATAGAAGCATTCTTCTCCATTAGATGATTGTAAAGAACCACGGGATTGTCACTGGTAATGAAAGGAATATCAGTACTGTTTTTCAACAACAAGAGATCCAGGAATTGCAGATAAGGCAATTGCTCTTCCACCATTTCCACCATTTCTTTTACGGAAAGCCCCTTGTTCATAATCGGATCATCCAATTCTGTTCCCCATAAGGCACTCATCTGTTGCTTCATTAGCTTCTCCCGATGAACAATACGTGAATACTGATACATAATAAATCGAAGTACCTGATCTTTGTCATCCTGGCTTCCAAATCTTTCTGTTTCTATTATCCTCTTAATTATGGGTGCCGTCGATGATTCTATTTCACTCAACTTCGATTCGATTATATCATCTTCCCCGTAAAGATATTTTTCCTTTGCCTGTTCTTTGATGGAAACCTGCGGTATTAGCTTGCCTTGTTTCAAGTTATACAGATTGACGCAGTTCCGGGAATCATTGGAGGAAAAATTTCTTAAATAAAATTGCGGCACGTAATGATGATCCTTTCGTTTGTACATTGCATCATTTGTTTCACTTTTACTGAAAACACTTTGCTGAACTAAATCTTCCCTAACATTTGCAGCTTATCAGTCCGACGGGGCTCTGTATGGAGGTGCTTGTACAAGTCATTATTAAACCCTTCATCGCCTCTTTGCCAAATGGTCGAAGTATCGCCCCTCGTGATCATTAAATAGTCATTTCCCAACAAATCATTGTAGGCAACTGCAATTGCTCCATTGTTATTAAAGAAACCTTGCGTTGAAAAATAAGTATTCACAGGTAAGGCGTAACCAATATAACCAGTTTTCCAGGTATTACCCGTGTCACTTTCCGTAAACCGGACATTAAGCGCTGGTCCTTTCCCCATGTTTAGGATCACATAACCGGTATCTTTAAAATTGTGCACATTCACTAAAGGCTTTTGCATTTTTGCATCTTCTCGGTTTTTCCGTCTGTGCAATAAGTACAAAATACAGGAGAAAATGCCTGTTACAATAATACCCAGTGCCTGAACCAAAATCGGCACCCAATTAAACTCATTCCCCTTCATATATTTATTGTTTTGGTTAAATATTCAATATACCTGGCTCCAATGCGGAACTGGGTAAAATTCGATCAACATACTTGGAATTGGGAATTGTATTTAGGAAGGTAATGGCTCATCCATTAGTAGCAGCCTCTCATTTTTATTACACCTCTATTATTACTTTTTTACCATCAAAAGGCTGGGCGTTCGTGGGTATCACACTATAAACACTACTTTCTCGATCAAAGGTAGAATTTTCTTACCTTTGAAATGCTATTGTGGGCGAAAGCGCACGAAAGCGAACAGAACTGGCACATTTTCATAACTCATTGAGAATGTTGCCACACAAATGACGCACTTAGAGGATAATATATTGACTGTCAAGGACTAAAGAATCCAGTCCTGGGCACTACAAGCAGAAACAACGGTAGATACTACACGGAGTTTCTGCTTTTTATTTAATACTGTTATAAAATCTCCGCATCTATACTACTTTTGCACTCCCTGGTTTGCAGCATGGGACTTTTTGATCATACTATTCAAGCCGGTGGTACCAGTCCCTGTCCGTTCCGGCAGCAGTAGCAGGCAGCCGGGTTTATCGAAAGCATGGTTGCTTTCCTCTCAGCCTGTAACAACATTTAATTTTATTGATACTGCAGCAACGGTATGCCATGCATTACCTGTACCCTGCATAAAACATAGTTGCTATTGATGAAAAAACCAGCACATGCGTCCTCCTCTTCCACCCGTCCTTTGACACGTACGGATAATAAAATCCCTGTATCGCCTACCTTAAATCAAATTGAACCTTCCCTGCCAGGCGCCAATGACGTACCTGTGAACAAGCGGTTACTGTTTTTATCGCTACAGGCAATTGCCAATGCCATTGTCGTTGGTGCAATCGCCAAACTACTTGCCATGCTGATTGGCCTCATCACCAATATATCATTTTATGGCCGTATCTCCTTTGAAGAAACAAGCCCGGCACACCATACACTTGGCTTATTTGTGATCCTCATACCGGTAACCGGTGGTCTCGTAGTAGGCCTGATGGCCAAATTCGGTTCTGCCGCCATAAGGGGACATGGCATACCGGAAGCCATGGAGCAGATCCTGACCAACGAAAGCAAGATCAAACCCATCATCACCTTTTTAAAACCTGTATCTGCCGCATTGGCCATCGGTACCGGAGGTCCTTTTGGTGCAGAAGGTCCAATTATAGCAACAGGGGGAGCATTTGGTTCCGTTACCGGCCAGGTAATGAAAATAAGCGCGAGTGAAAGAAAAGTGATGCTGGCGGCAGGCGCCACCGCCGGTATGGCGGCTATTTTCGGTACGCCTGTGGCGGGTGTGCTATTGGCGATAGAGTTGTTATTGTTTGAATTTTCACCCCGTTCCATTATTCCTGTAGCATTGGCCTGTGCAGCAGGCGCTGCCATGCATTATCTCCTGTTCAACACGGAACCCGCATTTGCCATGGTTTCCATACCGGAGCCAACCAGTGCAGCCATGATCACTTATACGGTACTTGGCGCCATTGTTGGCATAGCATCCGCCTGCGTTACGAAGGCAGTGTATTTTGTAGAAGATGCATTTGAACACATACCCATCCACTGGATGTGGTGGCCCGCCATCGGGGCGCTTGCCGTTGGTGTAGTGGGTTATTTTGCACCTGCTACTTTAGGAGTAGGCTACAGCAATATCAGCAATCTGCTCACGGGCAATGTGCCTTTACAATTAATGTTAACGCTCTGTTTCCTCAAGTTCCTGTCGTGGGTGATTGCGCTGGGCAGCGGCACTTCAGGCGGTACCTTAGCGCCCTTGCTCACTATTGGCGGAGCGCTGGGTGCACTGCTGGGCACCGCCACCCTGGCCATTGTGCCGGGCAGCGATATCAATCTGCCTACCTGCGCACTGATCGGTATGGCGGCTATGTTTGCGGGCGCCTCCAGGGCCTTGCTCACGTCTGTCGTATTTGCTTTTGAAACCACGCTGCAGCCACATGGTTTGCTGCCGCTGCTGGGCGCCTGTACTGCCTCTTACTTCATTTCATTTTTCTTCATGAAGAATTCCATCATGACTGAAAAAATTAAAAGGAGAGGCATTCCCACACCCGACTCTTATGAGCCTGATATCCTTCAACAGATCAGCATAGCCGCCGTCATGAACCGGCAACCCAACCTCCTGAGCGCATCGAATACCATCAAAGATGCAAGAGAATGGATAAAAGATATTGCGGCGCAACAAGGACAAACCACAGCCTTTGTTGTTGTGGATGACAACAATAAACTGCTGGGGGCTGTAAAAAGAAAAGACCTGTTCAACAAAACCTACGACGACAATACGCCGGTTACAGCCCTCATCCTGCACCCCGTTGCTTTCCTGCTGCCGGAGAACCGGTTGAGCGATGCAGTTCATTTAATGTACAAAGAAAATATTGATGTAGTGGCGGTGATACAAGATGGTGAAGTGGTGGGAACCGTTTCGCATACAGAAGTGTTTACAGGCTATTGCCGGGACCGCTTCAAGAAGGAACGATATCAAAGGCAGATATCACTGAAAAAAGAAGGGATTAAGATCATTCTGAAGGGCAAAAATATTATGAGGAAAAGGTAGGTCTCATTTTTGTTATACTACCCCTAAAAGCCCTATGCGCAAGATCATTCTGTGGATGCAGCTGTCAATAGACGGCGTGGCCACCAATCCTGACCAATGGGGTACGTTCACCGACGAAATGTTGTATGACGCCATCGCGTATTATGAGCAAATTGACACGGTGATCATTGGCCACAACTCCTATGCAGCCCTGGCCGCCTATTGGCAAAGGGCCGAAAAAGAATCGCCATCAGAAGCAGAACGCACATTCGCGAAAAAAATAAACAGTATCCGCAAGCTGATCATTTCCCAATCAAAGGCAGCCGTGTTGTGGAACAATGCCGAACCTTTCGTGGTGCGCACCAGTTTGTCATTTATAAAAGAAATAGAAAAAATGCGCAACAGCGCCGGCAAAAATATTTCTGTGGAAAGCGGACTGCGCACCTGGCAATCCTTTATAGAACACCGTTTGTTCAACGAGCTGTGGATGCAGCTACACCCGGTGGTAGTGGGAACAGGGGAGAAACTCTTCGATTCCGTAAAAGAAAAATTACCCTTACAACTCATCGAAAGCCGTACGTATCAGCACGGCGTGGTGGGATTGCGCTATAAGTATGAGGGAGAGCAATAGGTTGAGCATTGCTTAATTGTACATCTCCCTGTACTCAATGAACTCCAGTCTTTCTTTCCATTCAATGAGATTGGCCAGCGTGGATTCGGTGCGGAAGATGCATTTGCCCATCAGCATGATCAGGTTGAGCAGCAACTCTTCCGAAGGAGTAGTCACAAAGGGGGTGGGATTCCTCGCTGCTTCTTCCTGCAGCAGGATGCAGAGTTCGTCGTAGTGTTCGCGCATTTCATCGGCAAATAATCCAAACATGCCTTCTACTGATTCCAGTTCGTCGGTATACACAAATCTTTCTTCGCCGCCATTGATCTTGTCAGACAAAAAATCTTTCAAGGTTGTCTGCAGTTTTTGCAATACGTGTATGCGGAAGTTATTCACTTCCGCCGGCAAATGCATCACAGCTTCTCTGAGCCGCATATAATAGCCGCCCTCCTCTTCTTTGCGCACGGCCGGCGCAATTTCTTTCAGCAGGTTTCTGGCCGCCACGCTTACATTGCGCGCGCAGGGAATATCTTCCTGTTTCAGCAGTCTGTTGATCTCATACACGGCCGGGGTATGGCCGAGCTCTTTGGCCAGTTGCTTTGCGAGGGCATTCAATTCCCTCTTTTTTCCGGCAAACTGCCTGAACTCCACATTTCCTATCCTGGTTGCTTCGAAGCCGGTGTACGGAGTAACCTGTTTTCGGAATTTGCGGGTAAAGCTGGTATGAATTCGTTGATGCCGCATAGTGATATATTTAGGTGCAGCATAGATGTGCTTCCGGCAATCCCTATCCTGAAGTTGTCTTGCCGGACTGTACACAGGTATGATGCAGCAACGGGATGGTGATACGCATCAGGCTGCTGCACCTGACTATATCTTCAAATGCTATGCCGTTATTACCAGGTGCTCAACCCGCCACAGGCACTTCCCTTCTGCGCCGCCGGATGGTCAGCAACAGGGCGCCAAAGGCGATGCAGGCCAGCACGATCATCACTATCCAGCCAATTACCGGAATAATGCTGACAATTTTAAGTACAATAAAAATGGCGAAAGCCATCAGAACCAGCGGCCAGTAACGGTAGCTGCGGGCAGAACGCACCTGCCACCAGTTGGCAATGACCACCGACGTAATGACGGTAGCGAGCAGGAATAAAATGATGAACGTAATCAACAGAATGATCCCTACGGGCACCCCTATAATGGTCAGGAAGGCCAGCCCGATCAATAGGGGCATGCCTATCCAGAACAGCAAACCAAATCCCAACGCGCGCAACGGAGACTGATCAGCCATTTCACCTGCACGCCGCATGCTCCTGCTGAACAGGTACTGCACAATCATAATGAGCAGGAATGCCACACAGAGATACCATAACAAAAATAACAGTGATGCAAAACCGAGATAGTACCATCGTTTGCGTTCGAAGCCAAGACCGGGGTCTTCAATAGCGCGGCCGCCCTGCAGCGATTGGCCGAAGTTCACCTCATCCCCACCGGCCCAGTAACGCACCTCGCTGCTGAACACCGCGTTGCTGCCGATCACCAGGTCGTCTGTGGCGCTCAGCGTGGCAGGTCCGCGCACGTCGCCGTTGATGGTGATGTCGCCGCCGCGGCAATCCATGCTTCCCATCACAGCGCCGTTCAACACAAACTTCCCGGAAGCACTCTTCAACATACCGGATACGGTGCCGTCCACCCGCACGTCTCCGCCCGACACGATCAATCCGCCTACCGTGGCGCCACGGTCTAAGAAAATATCGCCGCCGGTTACCAGCACATCTCCGGCAACGCTGTTGTATATGCGCAGTTTACCGCCGGCGCTGCGAATATCATCGCCCACATAGCCATTGAAAGTGATCTCTCCGCCGGCCAGCAGGATGTCGTTGGTAACGCTATCGTTTACCACAATGGTGCCGCCCGCCACCACCAGGTCGCCGCGTATGGGCGCATTAATGGTGATGGTGCCCCCGGCAATATACAGGTCGTTGTTGACCGGCTGATCAATGATAACCGTGCGGCCATAGCGCATCTGCGCCGGCAGGGAAAGAACAGGGAGAAACAAACAAAGGGTTAAAAGAAACTTTTTCATCGCGCATCAGTTTTAGGGAATCACAAAGACGCAAGCTCAAGCAGTTGTGTATCGTATTGTACAATGAAGCTCCTTAGTGATGCTTCGCATCTTGGATGCTTTTTTGCCGGTTATTGTTTTACCATCTGATATATATCTGTACGCAGCTGGTAAGGGTCTGAAACAGCAGAAGGATCGTTCAGGTACACTTCAAAGGGCGAACCTTCCGGTGTTTTGCGCTTATCCTGCAACCATTTGCCGATAATGGTATAGGCGGTATCCACCCGTTCATATGGCCCCTGGTAATGGGCCACCACAGCTTGTCCGCCATTCATTTTATTCATCCGGATATTGCCGGTAACCTGTTGCGGCTCCTTGTCAACCTCCACTGCAGCATCCATTACATACGGAGGCTGATAGGTGTGATAGAATGCCATTATCTTTTTTGGTTGAATGTTATACTGGTTCAGATAAGTGAACAGTTCACCATAATTGGTATTGAGTATAGTGCCGATATCTTCCACAGTTTGCGCGGTGTCGCGTATCATCAGGATCGTCATGGGACCAATGGAAGTATCTGTTATGGTGACCTGTGGCAGTTTCGTGGTGTCCTGTACCCGGTAATCTGCATGGGCCTTCTCCGGGGGAGGATGGCTCAGATGCCGGCATAAATGGTTATATATGGCCGTTATACCGATCAGCATGGCAATAATAGTATGCATACACAATGATTTTAAGGGAGATTATTAACAGCAAGATGCAATTGCCGTTCCCTTCCGGGACGGTGCTACAGCCGGTTGAACAGGATGACGGCAACAGGAAAATGATCGCCCGGCGGGCCTTTTACCATGGCATTATATTTATTGCGATGTGGTAAAACATCCTGATATGGCAACTGATTTTGACAGATATGCAGCCAAGGGCAATGAGTTTGTGAACCTGCTGGCCGATGACCTGCAGGTGCCGAGAGATAAGGCCATGCGCATCCTGCGCGCCGTGTTACATGCCACACGCAATCACATTCCGGTACAGGAGTCGTTGCAACTGCTGGCACAGCTGCCCATGGCGCTGCGTGGTGTATATGTTGACCAGTGGAGCCTGCGCAAGCATACCCCGCGCATTCATCATCTCAAACAATTCCTGGACGAAGTGCGCAGTTGCGATAAAGGGCTGGCCAATTACGATTTTGGCAATGATGAATCCGCAGCCCGCGCTGTAAAAGCAGTGTACCGCGCGCTGAATTACCACGTTACAGATGGCGAATTTGAAGACCTCGCAGCCTCGCTGCCCATGAAACTGAGAAAATTTGTGCTGGAAAGCATCGGTGAGAACAAAATGCCACTGTAACACCCATTGTGTTATTGCACCATACTATTCCCCGGGCACAGCTATTGCTGCGCTGTTTATATTGATTGTTAAATACATCAGCTATGAAACTATCAGTCAGTATTTTAGTGCTGCTACTATTTTCATGTGGCCCCACTTCCCAAATCACGCACGCGTGGAAAGCGCCGGACCAGGTGCCGGTGAAATTTGACAAACTTATGGTGGTATGCCTGGAAGGCAACAAAGACCGCAACCTGCGCGAACAGATGGAAACCCACCTGGTGGAAGACCTGAATCAGATCGGCATCAATGCCATCAGCAGTTTGCAGGAATATGGTCCGAAGGAATTCCGGACTATGAATGAGGAAGAATTACTGAACCAGTTGAAAAATACCGGCGTGGACGGCGTCATCACCATTGCATTGCTGGATAAATCGAAGGAAAGGCAATATGTGCCGGGACGTGTTTATTACTCGCCTTACGTCATCTATCACCGTCATTTCTGGGGATATTATACCACCATTTACGACCGCATTTACACGCCGGGCTACTATACTACCAACACTACCTATTTCTGGGAAAGCAACCTGTATGATGTCAGAGACAAAAAGCTTATTGCTTCCATTCAAACGGAATCATTTGATCCCGCGTCTACCCAGCGGCTGGCGCATGAATACGGTCAACTGATCGTGAATTATCTCGTAGACAATAAATTGCTGGACAAGGGAGAAGTGGTAGCGGGGAGATAGTTATACCTGCACAGTACTGGTGATCTCATCCGGCGGTTCATTATGTCGCCGGATGCGTTCCTGTACTTTTTCCGTCAGTTCCGTGAGCGCATCCCGTGAAGCCTGTTCGAATGTTTCCGCTTTTCTTCGTACAAAAATAGATTCCCCGAAGATGGTCAGTTGGATCTCACACAATTTGTCAACCGTTTCACCAGCGGATTGTTCCGTAAGATACACTTCAGCACGGGAGATGTCCGGGTCGCGCTGATGCATCTGGATCAGTTGATCGCGGATGTGTGTGATGAGCCATTCCCTGACTGCTTTGTGCGGTGTATGAAATTCGATGTGCATATGGCAATGATGGGTTGGAAGTTTTACATCCTATAGTAAGTTACGCAATTGCTGACATAAAAAAGGCAACAGAAAGGTTTCCCTTCCTATTGCCGGTTTATAGGGAGAAGGAGTACCAGCTTGATTTACCAGATTTCTTCCCGTTCGGTCTTATGCCGGCGCAGTTGCTGTTCAAGGCTTTCTGCCACTTCAGCTGCGGCTTTTTCAAAAGCTTCTTCCTGCAGACCGGAGAAGAATAATTTTTTGGGAGCAGATATATGGGCTTCTACACGGCAATTCTTTTTACGGTTGTGTTTTTCTTTACGCAATACCACTACAATCTTCAGAATCCGGTCATAAAGACGTTCCAGCCGTTGGAATTTTTGTTGTATAAACCTGATCAACTGTTCATCGGGCGCCATGCCCGGGGATTCAATAATGAGTTGCATAGTGATTCATTTTAAAGATTATTGAATCATAGTGGCCGCTATATGGTATCTGACGCGTTCAGCAAAATTGACAGGACAAAAGTAGCCGGCCGTTATCAGGTGCGGTATGACTGGCGTCAACTTGCGCAATGATTTTTCTTGTGAGGGTGTAAAAAGCCGGCCTTCTCCCCTATTTCGGTTATTCCCCCGCCATATCAGTCCTTATATTTTTGCAGCGCCTATAACAGCAATGCTATGCAAAGGATATGGTTATACACATTTGTGTTATGTACGTTGGCGGGCTGCAAGAAGAACAGCGAACCTGAACAGCCGGTGGAGTTGCTTACCAGGGGGGAATGGTTGCTGACAGCATTTGGTTACGACGACGATGCTTCCGGCAGGATTGAACCTTACGAGAATATGGCCAATGCCTGTCATCTTGATAATATCACCCGGTATCACGCTGATGGTACCGGCGTCATCCTGGAAAATGCGCTGCTATGCACTGCAGATACTGTGCATCATTTTCAATGGCAGTTCAATGACTTGCAGAACGCGCTGATCGTTAACCACGAACGGCTGGACATCTACAGGCTTACAGCCAATGAACTGCACCTGACGTACAAAAGTCCTTATCTCACCACGGCGTTTCATACCGTGTACACCAAAGTGGAGTAAGCACTGTACAACCGTTCCCCTTTTTTCTTCGTAAATTGTCCGCTCATTCATTTCTGCAGACCTTCTACTCCCGCAATCTATACCTGTATCAAATCACTTTGTTAGTGCGCTAAACAGACTGATATGCAAACAGCAAAACAAAAAATGATCGCGGGAGAATTGTACGATCCCCTGGACCCACAGCTATCAGAAGAACGGTTACGGGCACGATTGCTCATCAAGGAATTGAATGATTCCCGCGAAGATGAAACCGAAGTACGCGCCCGCGTGCTGCAGGCCCTGCTGCCGCATGCAGGTCCGGGGCTTTGGCTGCAACCCCCTTTTTTCTGCGATTATGGTTACAATATCAAAACCGGCGAAAAAGTATTCTTCAATTTTAACTGTGTGGTACTGGATGTGGCGCCGGTGATCATCGGCAGCAGAACCTTGTTTGGCCCTAACGTGCAAATATATACGGCTACGCATCCGATGGACTACCGGGAACGTGCATCAGGATTGGAATATGCCAAACCTATCGTGATCGGGGATGACATATGGGTGGGAGGTAGTGCAATTATTTGTCCGGGTGTTACTATCGGAGACCGCAGTGTGATTGGTGCAGGCAGTGTAGTAACAAAAGATATTCCCGCCGGTGTATTTGCAGCGGGTAATCCGTGCCGGGTGATCCGCGCATCGCAGGAAGATGATACGCGCGTATTATGACCTGGCCAACCATTATTGCGGTTTCCATACCTCCATAAAACACCGCAGTCGTTCTGCTTCGCGGAACGACTGCGGCATTGATGTGTCGTTTGTTTATGTTGAATGTCCCTGTAATGATCCTGACAGCTCTTATTATTTCAGTGAATTCAACCACTGCTGCGCATACGCTCTCGCTGCTGTAACAGTTTCCTTTCCCGCCCTGAAACAAGATTTCCATTCAGTACTTTTCGCTTCCAGACGCGGATCGGCAAATTTTTTCACTTTACCGGACTGCACCAGTTTGGCGTTGAAGTCAATGTCTGCTGTAAGGTCCAGAAATTCTTTCAGGCGCAGTTTAACCAGGTCCCGGGGTGTTGCGGGCGGTGCATATTGCGGATCGTTGGCGCCAGACATTTCCATTTCTTCCTGGTAGGCTTCTTCATGTTCTTCGATGAGGTCGGCCAAATACATTTTGTGTTTGGGATGAGAAGGGTTTTCGAGCGCAGCCAGGTTTTCCTTCAGTTGTTTCAGCGTGAATTCATATAACTTTTTCATATCGCCGCTGGCCGATTTCATATCTTCTTCTGCGGTCCTCATATCTTCTTTCAGTTCCGCAATCTTTTCCGTCAACAGTTGTTCTTTTGATTTCTTCTGCGGATTGTAACCGGCCATCTCTGCTTTATAGGCTTCGTATGCCTGCGCAAATTCCTTCGACTCGGTGTATTTGCGGATGTAATCGCCCAGTTGTTTTACTACTTCTGCCCGTTTATTGACAGCGAGGTTCTTTGCTACTTCGGAATAGGGAAACTGCAGGACGCCGCCTGTAAAATCGGAAAAGATATACTCTTTCGCTTCCCGTTCTACAATTGTGAGCTGATCGAGTATGGAAATCAAACGAATGGTAAATGCAGTAGAGCACACAAACATTGCTCCCGCCAATAAATAAGCTACCGTTTTTTTCATGTTCGCCTTTTGTTTGAGGGCTAAAAGTAAAATGCAAACGATAGCCGGCTGACAGGATTCCGGTCAATTGATAAAATGCGGGGAAGAAATGCGAAAATCCGGAAATGAGTCGCAAGCAACCCAATATGAGTGGAAATTGCAGGTAGATAAAAAACCGGCTTATTCGTAATTTGCCATCATATACACTAAGATACAGCCATGAATTTCAATTTACAACCTGTCCTCGAAAATGAGTGGGTACAGTTACGTCCCCTCCGGCACGAAGATTTCGAAACACTCTATCAATGTGCTTCCGATCCGCTGATCTGGGAACAGCACCCGGTACCTGATCGTTACCAGCGTCCGGTGTTTGAAAAATTCTTCGCCGGCGCCATGGAATCCGGCGGCGCTTTCCTTGTAATCAACCGGGCAACCGGTGAGGCCATCGGCACTTCCCGGTATTATGACATTGATGCCGGCAAAAAATCAGTAGCTATTGGTTTTACGTTCCTCGTACGCGCCTGCTGGGGCACCACGTATAACCGGGCCATGAAACAGCTGATGCTGGACCATGCCTTTCAGTTTGCCAATTACGTGATCTTTCATATTGGCCCGCAGAATATCCGGTCGCAGGCAGCTATCCTGAAACTGGGTGCAAGAAAATTAGCTGAAGAAGAAATTGTGAACTATGGCAGTCCGTTTCCCGATCATTACGTATATATGATGGCGAAAGACACCTGGAGCGCTATCCGGTCTTCAAAAATAGTACCCGTTACAAAACAGTGACGCTTATTTCATTTTCAGCTTCCACGCAATTTTACCATCCTTCTTATAATACATGACACGCCCGCAAAACTATTGAGGTCCAGTTGCTGCATTTCCTCAAATTGTTTTACGCCGGCAACATGATGGCTGAAATGGAAGATCATTTTGTTGCTGTCTATGATTTTGAATTCCGTTGCGGTATAGCGGAAATGTTCCAATGCCTGCGCATATTTTTCACCGCCTGCTCTGAACTCGTGAAGAGTAGCCGGCCATACATTTTTTTCAGTCCTGTAATCCGCTATGCTGCTGAGCAGTATGATGGATGGTTTTGCTAACTGCTTGCTTTTCTTGCTCCTGGGTGTATACGTAATGAAATTGCAGGAAACTGCAGCAAGCAGCACCACTGCTAAAAGAATTTGTTTCAAAACGGGAAACATAACGTGGTAAGATATGCTATTCTGCAGGGCGGACTTCCTGCGCAGGAATGAATTGTCATTATTGCAGTGCCAATTGTTTTTTTGCACGCATATGTTGACAACTTACTAAATTTTTTTTTTTTGTAATTCCTGAACATTTTGACCCTGATTGATTGAAACCCAACCACTGTAGAATGAAAACTTACCTACTGACCCTTGGTCTTTGTAGTTTTGTATTATTTACTGCAGGCCAAACCATCAAGCTGAAAAAGAAGGGCGAAGTGGACGTAGCCTTCGTTTACAACGACCCTTTCAGCTATATAGATTATCCCCGCGACAGAACATTCACCATGGAATTTAAAAGTTGTTACAACCAGGAGATCTATCCAGGTCTAAGGAATCTGTCATCCATGGCTTTACGCGTACGGGCATGGACTATACTGGACGATATTGTGGTCAATCCCGTGTTTGTGTACAAACTGAACATGGAACGACTGCAGGGAAACCATTATACGGTTTCATATAGTCAAATCTCCAAATACCCCGACCTGGTGAAGCGGTACAAGGCCATACGGCCTACGTCGGTAAATGCCGTGGTGGGCATGGGACTGAATCCCGATAATCCAAATGACGGTGGGGCATACGCATTTTTCAACATTCGCAACAACGATCTGCTGATTGCCGCTTCTGAGAAAACGCCTTATGCGGCAGCACCTACCTCTGGTAACTGGGGTTCTTTTGTGCAAATGATGTATATCGATTATGGTATTAACAACGCATTCAGGCGCCCTTCCGATTTCCAAAGCAACAATGAAGACAAAGATATGATGCGAAAATACCTGCGCAATACAGCGCAGGTGGCACCATTTGCCCTGACAAAATCGCTAACTGGTATGGGGAAAAGCTCTCCGGTGTGCAATACTTACATAAAAATCACCTGGCCCGTAGAGGCAATTGATGCCATACAGGAATTGTACCTGAAATATGAAAAAGGCGAAGAAAAGCCGCCCGGCGAGGAAGCAGCAGCCGCATTGGCAAAGATGCAACTGGAGCGTTATAACCGCAATGATGAATGGGCTACTCCTTTTGAAGATGAGTTGAAAGAGGTGGAAGCAGTGAGTGAGTCAAATTTCATAGCACTGCGATCAAAATCCCGCACTATTGTCACATTCGACAGCAAAGTGTATTCCGGTATCAGAGAGTTAAAAAACACGCAATATTTCGTACTAACCAGGAAGGGTAGTAGCCAAAGGTACAGACAAGAGATAGTAGACAAAAGGGGCGTTCCGCAGGAGATTGACGGACATACCTATTTTGGTTATGTTTCTTCCAATGGCGGCGTGATAACGGCAGATGTGTATCATACCGATTCTAAATTCATAGCATCTAAAAGCAACCTGATTGTTGGCAGCAGGCGGAAACTATACAATTCTCATGAAGAAGTTAAGAGCGTGGTGCAAGATGCCATTGAAGACAAAATAAGGCGTTACAGGAAGTATACTGCGAACGACCCTAACGTCTTATTTTTAACATTCCCTGAGCGGTCGTATTTTTCCAGGAGAATAACCAGGTACACCACGTTACCCACTCTGGAAATCGCTACAAAGGAGGAAGGATACGTTCTCAACTACTGATTTTAACCCCCTAAATCCCTGCCATGCGATACCTGTTATTTATTTTGTTCAATATAGTTTTTCTCGTTTCCTATGGCCAATCTGCCAGAGAAATTTTTAAATCGGCAACGGAGGCCTTTGAAAAA
>Ga0164243_10008114_pt1 | contig 15563 bp, 13 predicted proteins | sample OricompcompostOP_FD_108781 | JGI IMG/M metagenome (GOLD analysis project Ga0164243, IMG submission 108781) | Organic Plus compost microbial communities from Emeryville, California, USA - Original compost - Organic plus compost (OP) | ecosystem: Engineered > Solid waste > Mixed feedstock >...
CGACGAAAGGGATGCCTCGCGCAAACAAGGGATGCCTCGCGCAAACAAGGGATGCCTCGCGTGGAGAGCAACGGGGCTAGCCGGGGGGGCGCGGGGGGGCTGGGGGGGGGACTAGCCCTGAGCGTCGGCCTTGCGCCCGCCGGCCTCGAGGACGTCGCCGGCCGGCAGCTCCTTGTGCCCGCCGAACTGCAGACGCATCGCCGAGAGCAACTGGTTCGCGTAGTGATCCTCGCCGCGCGAGGCGAACCGCTCGAAGAGGGATGCCGCGAGCACGGGCGCCGGAACCCCGACGTCGACAGCGGCCTTGACGGTCCATCGTCCTTCGCCCGAATCGGACACGCGCCCGGCCAGGCCGTCGAGGTCGTGGTTCTCCTGGAGCGCGGCCGCGGTCAGGTCGAGCAGCCAGGACGAGATCACCGAGCCGCGTCGCCACAGCTCGGCCACCTTCGGCGTGTCGATCGTGAACTTGTAGAACTCCGGCTCCTCCAGCGGCGCGATCTCGGCCGAATGCTCGGCTTCGCGGGTTCCGGCATCCGCGTTCTCGAGGATGTTGAGCCCCTCGGCGAGTGCAGCCATGATGCCGTACTCGATGCCGTTGTGCACCATCTTCACGAAGTGACCGGCTCCGCTCGGCCCGCAGTGCAGGTATCCCTGCTCCTCGGGCGCGTGGTCGCCCGTACGGCCCGGCGTCCGCGGGATCTGCCCACGTCCCGGCGCGATCGTGCGGAAAATCGGTTCGAGGCGCTGGACGGCACCATCCGGACCGCCGATCATGAGGCAGTAGCCGCGCTCCAGCCCGAACACCCCGCCCGACGTGCCGACGTCGAGGTAGTCGATCCCGCGCTCAGACAACGCGTTCGCCCGGCGCACATCGTCGCGGTAGTTCGAGTTGCCCCCGTCGATGATCGCGTCGCCGGGCTCGAAGACGCCGGCCAACTGGTCGACCACGTGCCCGGTGATGGATGCCGGAACCATGACCCATGCCGCTCGGGGCGTCTGCAGCCGTGCGGCGAAATCCTCCAGACTCTCGGCACCCGTCGCTCCTTCAGCGGCGAGCGCGGCCACGGCCTGCGGGTTCGTGTCGAAGACGACGCACTCATGCCCATCGAGCATGAGCCGGCGGACGATGTTGGCGCCCATCCGTCCGAGGCCGATCATTCCCAGTTGCATGTCTGTCTCCCGTGGCGACTCGTCGATTGGGTTCGTCGGCAGTCTAGGCCTCGTGATCGTCGCGGTGCGTCGCCGCACGACCGAGCACGGCGCGCGCACTGGCCTCGGGTCTCAAGTCGATTCGCCGCAGCACCTGGGCGTTCAATGCGACCACGACGGTCGACAGCGACATCAGGATTGCGCCCACCGCCATCGGGAGCACGAAGCCGACGGGCGCCAGGGCACCGGCTGCCAGCGGCACGGCGAGAAGGTTGTACCCGGCTGCCCACCACAGGTTCTGCTTCATCTTGCGGTACGCGGCCCGCGAGAGCTCGATGACGGACAGGACCGAGCGCGGGTCCGACCCGGCGAGGATGACTCCCGCTGCACCGATCGCGACATCCGTTCCCGCCCCGATCGCGATGCCGACATCGGCCTGGGCGAGCGCGGGCGCATCGTTGACACCGTCGCCGACCATCGCGACCCGTTCGCCCTCCTCCTGCAGGCGTGCGATCGTGCCCGCCTTGTCTTCGGGATGGACGCCTGCGAGCACGCGTTCGATGCCAAGGCCCCCCGCCACGGCACGTGCGACGGGCTCGGCGTCGCCGGTCATCATGATCACCTCGAGTCCGAGGCGATGCAGCGCCTCGACGGCGACGCGCGATTCGGGGCGCACATCATCGGCCAGTGCGAGACCGCCGATCACGACACCATCCCGCACGACGTGCAGGATGATCGCGCCGTCCGCTCGCCACCGCTTCGCCGCCTCGATCTCGCCGAGACCGAGCTCGCCGAGCAGACGCGGCCCTCCGACCCGGATCTCGTGGCCTTCCACGGTCGCCTTCACGCCGACAGCGGGAGACGATTCGAACCCTGATGCCGCCATCGGCCGGCTCCCCCGGTCTCGTGCGGCCTGGACTATCGCCTGGGCCAGCGGATGCTCGCTGTCGGACTCGGCTGCCGCCGCCAGCGCGAGCACCGTGTCGGGATCTGTTCCGGCCGGCGATTCCACCGCCGTGACCGTGGGCTCGCCTCGCGTGAGCGTGCCCGTCTTGTCGAACACGACGGCCTGGACCAGACGCATCGACTCCAGCGCGCGGCGGTCCTTCACGAGCACACCGCCGCGCGCGGCCCGCTCGGTCGCGATCGAGACTACGAGCGGAATCGCCAGTCCCAGCGCGTGCGGACACGCGATGACGAGGACCGTGATGGTCCGGATCACGGCATCGTCCGGACGCCCGGCCAATGCCCAGACGGCCGCAGTGATGGTCGCCGAGGCCAGCGCGAACCAGAACAGCAATGCCGCCGCCCGGTCCGCCAGCAGCTGCGCCCGGGAGGTCGAGCTCTGCGCCTGGTCGACCAGACGCCGGATGCCGGCGAGCGCGGTGTCGTCACCGGTCGCGGTCACCTCGATGCGCAGCCCGGAGTCGGTCGCGACCGTTCCCGCGGTCACCAGGTCTCCCACGCCGCGCTCGACCGGGCGGGACTCCCCCGTCACCATCGACTCGTCCATGCCGGCGATGCCGTCGACGATGCGCCCATCGGCCGGGACGCTGCCGCCCGGGCGCACGAGCACGATGTCGCCGACGCGCAGCTGCGACGGCGCCACCGCGACGACCGCGTCGCCGTCCACCCGCTCGGCCTGATCGGGAAGCAGGGCGGCAAGCGAATCCAGGGCGGACGTCGTCTGGGCGAGCGAGCGCATCTCGATCCAGTGCCCGAGCAGCATGATGACGATCAGAAGCGCCAGCTCCCACCAGAACTCCAGTTCGTGATGCAGCAGACCCAGCGTCGCTCCCCACGAGGCCACGAACGCCACGGTGATCGCCAGCCCGATCAGCAGCATCATGCCGGGCGCTCTGCTCCTGAGCTCGGCCGCCCCGCCCGCCAGGAACGGCCGTCCGCCCCAGAAGAACATGACCGACCCGATCAGCGGCGCCGCCCACGTGGCCCACGAGGGGACGTCATAGCCCAGCAGCATCCCGAATCCCGGAGAGAGGCCGACGACCGGGATCGCGAGAATCAGGTCGACCCAGAACAGGCGCCGAAACACGGCGACATGCCCGTCATGACCCCCATGCCCGCCCTGCGCCGCATGCCCGACATGACCGTCATGCGTGCCATGCCCCGCATCGCGCGCCCGACCTGCACCGGCATGATCCTCGTGAACGCCGAGATCGACCCCTGCACGCCCGCGGTCGATCCGGGATGACGGCCTCTTGTGATCCTCGTGGTTCATGTCAAGCTTAACGCATACCCCCTAGGGGTATTCCCAGCCACTGCGCGAGGTCCTCGATCTCGGCACGGACCATGTCCATCTCCTCGGGCTCGAACGGCACCAGCTCGTGCACCGCATTCACTCGCAGCATGCCCTCCTTCTTGTCGATCTCGGCGTCGAGCAGACCCACGAACCTGTCCCCCATCAGGATCGGATGCGCAAAATAGCCGTAGAGGCGCTGGGACTTCGGCTTGAACTGCTCGAGCACGTAGTCGAACTCGAACGCCTCACGCAGCCGCGGCCTGTCGAACAGCATGCCGTCGTAGGGATTGAGGAACGCGACTCTGCCGTCCACGTCGTCATCCAGTCGCGCCAAGGCCTCGGGATCGACCCGCCACTTCCATTTCGAGCCCTCGACCCTCGCCGGCTCCCCCGCCTCGCCGACCGGAGTCCACGGTGAGTTCTGCTTGGCGATCCCCGCCGCCTGCAGGCGGCGCTGCGCGAGCAGGTGCGCGGCCTCGTCGTCCGAGTACTCGGGAAGGTCCTGCGGGAAGACCCGTTCGGCGATGTCCCACACGCGCGTGCGCCCGGCGCGGCCGGCGACCGCCACCACGCCCTGGCGGGCGAGCGCCTCGAGCATCCGCGGTACCTGGTTCGGCCCATACCAGCCGTCCGCGGAATCGGCCGCCACCGCCGCCGTATCGGGTATGCGGTCGGCCGGCATCGGGCCCTCGGCGTGCAGGCGCGCGATGACGTCCTTCCGGAACGCGTCGTTGGCTTCGAGCCATCCCCGGGTCTTCTCGTGCCGTGGCCAGCGCCGCATCGCGGGCAGCATGAGCGGAAGCATGCTCATCGGCCGGAACGTGCCGTCGTATTCGAACAGCAGCCGATCCGCCTCCACCGCCTTCTGCAACTGCCCCGGCTCGTACGACCAGCCGATCCGCGTCCACAGCGTCGTGTGCTCGCACGGCGCGATCACGGCGGTCGGGTCGATCTTGATGTATGCGAGCTGCTCCGCGACCTCGACCACGTCACCGGGACGATCGGCGTCCAGAAGCTGCGCACGCACAATGATGCGACGCGCCTGGTCTCGGGTCAGCTCATGCACCACCTGCCCGAGAGTAGCGGCGGGCTCCGACGTCGGGAAGAGCGTCCCTCACGCCGAGCGCGGATGCCGGCGCACGGCCCGCGAGCGCGACGAGGCCGGAGCCGTCGAGGCGCTGCGTCGTCCATTCCTCCAGCGGCACGGCGCCCAGAGAGCGATAGAACGCGATCGAGGGCGCGTTCCAGTCGAGCACGGTCCATTCCAGCCGTGTGTATTCTCGCGCGACGCACAGCGCCGCGAGGGTCGCGATGAGGGCCTTGCCGTATCCGCGCCCGCGTTCGCTCTCGTGCACGAACAGGTCCTCGAGCCAGATGCCGTGGTGGCCCGTCCACGTGGAGTATGTCAGGAACCACAAGGCGATGCCCACGATGCGGCCGTCGCGCTCGACGACGTGCGCGAAGGCATGCGGGTCCGCGCCGAACAGAGTGTCTGCCAGCATCTGCGCCGTGCCGGTCACGGCATCCGGCTCCCGCTCGTACTCCGCGAGTGCGCGGATGCATGCGAAGATGCCGTGCTCGTCACCGGGCCGCGCCTCGCGCAGGATCGCGCCGTCGGCCAAGAATGCAGTCGTCGGGATCGCCGTCACTCGTCCAGAGTACGGGTGTCGCGAGATCAGGCGGGATCGGGCGAGAGTGCCACGGAGCCGGCCACCGGGAGCCGGCCCGCGTCACACGGCTGCGGGCGCGAGCTCGCGGACCGTGTCGAGAGTCACATCCAGACGCGGCGGGCGCACGACCGGGTGCGTCCCGGCCATCTGCTCGATCACCCGCACCACCTGGCAGCTGTAGCCGAACTCGTTGTCGTACCAGACGTAGACCACGACGTTCTCGCCGTCCGCGATCGTGGCGAGGCCATCCACGATCCCAGCGCGGTGCGAGCCCACGAAGTCGGTCGAGACCACTTCGGGCGACTCGATGTAGTCCACCTGCTGGCGCAGCTTGGAATGCAGCGACACCGCCCGCAGATAGCCGTTCAGCTCGTCGCGCTCGGCCGGGCGCTCCAGCGTCAGGTTGAGGATCGCCAGCGACACGTCCGGCGTGGGGACACGGATAGCGCTGCCGGTGAGCTTCCCGGCCAGTCTGGGAAGCGCCTTGGCGACGGCCTTGGCCGCTCCGGTCTCGGTGATCACCATGTTCAGCGCCGCCGAGCGCCCACGACGGCTCCCCTTGTGGAAGTTGTCGATGAGATTCTGGTCGTTCGTGTACGAATGCACCGTCTCGACATGCCCGCGCACGATCCCGTACGCCTCGTCGAGGGCGGCCAGCACCGGCGTGATCGCGTTCGTGGTGCACGATGCCGCCGACAGCACCCGATCGGTCGACTGGATGTCGTCATGATTGATGCCGTGCACGATGTTCTTCACGTCGCCCTTGCCGGGGGCGGTCAGGAGGACTCGCGCGACGCCCTTCGAGCGCAGATGCTGCTCGAGCCCCTCCCGGTCGCGCCAGCGCCCCGTGTTGTCCACGACTATCGCGTCGTGGATGCCGTAAGCGGTGTAGTCCACCGTGGCGGGGTCGTTCGAATAGATCACCTGGATGAGCGTGCCGTTGGCCAGGATCGTGTTGTTCTCGGTGTCCACCGTGAGCGTGCCCGCGAAAGGCCCGTGCACGGAGTCGCGGCGCAGAAGGCTCGCGCGCTTGACCAGGTCGTCGTCGCTGCCCTGACGGACCACGATCGCGCGCAGGCGGAGTCCGGATTCGCTGCCCGCGTGCGAGATGAGCAGCCGGGCCAGCAGACGCCCGATCCGCCCGAAGCCGTACAGGACGACATCCTTCGGCGCCGCCTCGCCGTCGTCCGCGACCAGGATCTCGGCGAGCTCTCCCCGCAGGAACTCGACGAGATCGTCATCGTCCGAAGCCACGAAAGCCGCGTGCAGCCGGGCGATGTCCAGCGATGCGGGGCGCGGTCGAAGCGCGGTCAGCGCCTCGAGCACGGCTGTGGAGGCGTCGAGGCTCAATTCGTCTGCACCGGCCTGTCGAGCGAACTTGTGCGCCTTGATGAGGTCGATCGAGTTCAGCCCGATGAGCCGCCGACCGTGGATCGACGTCACCACCCCGCGGTTGCGATACAACCCGCCCACGAGCGGGATCAGGCGTTCGGCCTGCTCCTCGCGGGCGATCCAGGCACGGCGGTGGTCGTCGACCGGGCTTTTCACGGCGCTCCTTCGCGTTGCCGACCGGGTGTCTCGGACGGCCATGTCGGGGTTCCGGCGCGCGGATGAGCACACCGGGACAACGGGGTGGATGCCAGTCTACCGGCGCGTCCCGAACGGCCGGGCGCTCAGGTCGAGCGCCGGGATCCCGGCAGGCTCGCGCGTCTACGCTGGAGGCGTGCCCGCATCGCCCTCGGCCCGAGATCCCTCTGTCTCGCGCATCGTGCTCGCGTCGGCCGCGGACGCGGCCCTGGTGATCGTGTTCGCCGCCGTGGGACGGGCGAGCCACGGCGAGACGGTGCATCCGGCCGGACTGTGGATCACGGCGTGGCCGTTCCTGGCGGCCCTGCTGACCGGCTGGATCGTCACCCTCGCATGGCGCGCACCGGCGAGGCCGCTGCGCACCGGCCTCGGGATCTGGGCGATGACCCTGGTGGGAGGGATGCTGCTGCGGACCATCAGCGGCCAGGGAACGGCGCTTCCCTTCATCGTCGTCGCGGCGGTGTTCCTGGGTACCACATTGGTCGGGTGGCGCGCTCTCGGCGCCGTGATCGCCCGACGGCGGCGACAGGACCCGCCCACCGGCATCCATTCACCGGAATAGGTTTATCCGGGGTACCGTTGCACCCACCATGCAGCGATTCGGAACGCTCTCGTTCGGACACTACGGACCCCTCGGCCCCCGGCGCGAGCTCACGGCGGCCGACTCCATGCTCCAGGCCATCGATCTGGCTCAGGGCATGGACGAGCTGGGTGTGAACGGAACGTACTTCCGTGTCCACCATTTCGCCCGGCAGCAGTCCTCGCCCATGCCGTTGCTGGCCGCGATCGCGGCGAAGACCCAGCGCATCGAGGTGGGCACGGGCGTGATCGACATGCGGTACGAGAACCCCCTGCATCTGGCAGAGGAAGCGGCATCCCTCGACCTCATCAGCGGCGGACGCCTCGCGCTCGGCGTCAGCCGCGGATCACCCGAGTCGGTGGTGCGCGGGTACGAAGCATTCGGCTACACCGGGTCGACCGATCCGCGCGGCGCCGACATCGCGCGAGACCATTTCACACTGTTCCTGCGCGCGATCGACGGCGAGGGACTGGCCCAGCGCGACCCGACGAGCCCGTTCGGCGGCGGCACCGGGCTGCAGCGCATCGAGCCGTACTCGCCGACGCTGCGCTCGCACGTATGGTGGGGCGCCGGAACGCGCGAGACCGCCCAGTGGGCCGGGCGGGTCGGCGTCAACCTCATGTCGTCCACCCTGCTCACCGAGGACCGCGGGATCCCGTTCGACCGGCTCCAGGCCGAACAGCTCCAGGCGTTCCGGGATGCGTGGCGGGAGGCCGGGCATCCGGGCGAGCCGCGCACATCGGTGAGCCGGTCGGTCTTCCCCCTCGTGACGGCGGAGGATCATCTGTACTTCGGTCGCAGTCGCGAAGGGGAAGGCGTCGGCTACATCGACGGCTTCCGCTCGACGTTCGGACGCACCTACGCCGCCGAGCCCGACGAGCTGGTCGAACAGCTCAAGGCCGACGAAGCGGTCCAGTCCGCGGACACGCTCATGCTGACGATCCCGAGTCAGCTCGGCGTGGAGTTCAATCTGCGGATCGTCGAGTCCTTCGCGAAGCACGTCGCGCCATCCCTGGGCTGGACGAGCACGCGCGACGCGCAGCACTGACGCGCGACGCACGACGCCGCGGGCAACGAGGAGAGAACACTCATCGAACGAGGGCGCGGCAGCCCTTTCGCAGTGACCCGCGCGGGTCTAATGTGGCGCTCGGCCACCGCCTATCCGCGACCGAAAGCGAGTCACCGATGATCCGTGCCCGCCGTCTGGCAGTCGTCTCCGTCACCGCCGCCCTGACTCTCGCCCTCGGGGTCGCGGGGGCGTCATCCGCGCAGGCGTTCTCACCCGGTCACTCCCCCGCGTGGTCGCACGGGCAGACCCTCGCACCGCGCACGCACTTCACGATGGCCGCGGATGGCTCCAGCGGGCGGACTCAGGGCGGGGAAGGCATCCCGAACATCGACGTCGTGAAGAAGACCATCGCGACCTACTACGGAGATCCGGGCACCGGCATCGCCGACAAGTCGCGCTCCCCGTACATCTCGGAGATGAAGCGGATCGTCGCCGCACTCAAGAAGCGGCTGCCCGGATACCTGGCCCAGTCCCGGCACTCCGGGCGCACGCCGGCGATCGTGGTCGACACCGACGACACCATGCTGTTCACGTACGACATGGAAGTCGGCGACATGCACTTCGTCTTCGATCCGGCGGAGCAGGATGTCTGGGTGCAGCACAAGCGCTTCCCGGCGACCCCCGGGATGGTCGACGTCGTGACCACGGCGCAGAGGCTCGGGTTCGCGGTGATCGGCATCACGGGCCGCAGCGCAGACCAGAAAGCGGCATCCATCCAGAACGTGACGGATGTCGGATACTCCGGCTTCACCGCCGCCAACTACTACACCAAGTGGCCTGCCGGCGCCCAGCCCTCGTATCTCGCCTGTGCGACCTCGTCATGCACCACCGTGGAGTACAAGGCCGGCACCCGGCGCCACCTCGAGAAGGACCTCGGCTACGACGTCGTGCTCAACGTCGGCGACCAGTGGTCGGATCTGCAGGGCGGCTATGCCGACCACATCCAGAAGCTGCCCAACCCGACGTACTATCTGCCCTCGCCCGACCTTCCGGGAGTGCACGAGCCGCGGCTCGCTCTGCGCACGCACTTCGAGATGAAGGCGGACGGCTCCAGCGGGCGCACGCAGGGCGGCGAGGGCATCCCCAACATCGATGTCGTCAAGAAGACGATCGCCACCTACTACGGCGACACGGGGAACGGCATCGCCGACAAGACGGCCTCGCCCTACATCGCCGAGCTGCGGTCGCTGCTCCACAGGCGGCTTCCGGCGATCGCCGCCGAATGCCGTGTCCTGGCACGGCATCACGCCAAGCCGGCCGTCGTGCTCGACGCCGACGACACCACGCTGTGGACGTACGACATGGAAGTGGCGGATATGCACTTCGTGTTCGATCCTGCCCGCCAGGACGAGTGGGTGCAGCAGGAGCTGTTCCCCGCGACGCCCGGGATGGTGAGCGCCACCGACCTGCTTCGTCGGGCCGGCTGCACCCTGATCGGTCTCACCGGCCGCAACGACGACCAGAAGACCGCCACGATCGGCAATCTGGACAAGGTCGGCTACACCGGGTTCACGTCCCCCAACTACTACACGAAGTGGACCGGCACGGGGTCGTCTCAGCAGCCGTCGTACATCACGTGCGCGACGGCGAAATGCACCACGATCGAATACAAGTCGCAGACCCGGGCCCACATCGAGACCCGGTCCGGGGGCGGCTATCGCATCGTGGCGAACTTCGGCGACCAGTTCAGCGACCTGATCGGAGGTCACGCCGATCAGGTCGTGAAGCTGCCCAACCCGACCTACTACCTCCCGTAGGCCGGCGGGGTCTTCCGGGCCGGGGCCCGGGTCCTTCCGGGGCCGGTCTGCCCGGGTCTGGGCGCGCGTGATCAGGCCCCTGCCGTCCGATCACACCGGCGCCGGAAGAAGGCCGAGTGCGGCTTCGACATCCCGCGCGGCGGCGAGCGCGGCCGCCTCGCCATGCATGGGCCCGATGAGCTGCACGGCCGTCGGCAGGCCATCGCGACCGAGTCCGGCCGGCACCGTCACGGCGGGAAGGCCCAGGAAGTTCACGGCGACCGTGAGCCGAAGCGCACGCCACGCCGCATCGGCCTGCTCCCTGCCTCCCAGGTCGAAGTCCGGCGCCGGAAGCGGATCGGTGAAGACGGGGCCCACCACGACCGGATGGCGCACCTGCACGCGCCGCCAGGCCGTCTCGATCGCAGCTCGTCGGGCCCAGGCCTGCGCATACTCGGCTGCCGATTCGTACGGTCTCGCGGCCGCTGTGCTGTCGCGCAGAAACCGCGTCGCCGAGCGGCCGAGGGGCATCGGCAACCGCGACGGATCGAGGCTCCACAGCATGTCGGTGCACGCCAGGCGGCGCCACAGCACCGCCGCCTCCTCGACGAGCGGCGGCTCGGCGTCATCGAGCTCCCAGCCCGAGCGGCGCAGAGCCTCGGCGGCTCGGGCGACGCCCGCGGCGACATCGCCCGAGACACCCCGCCCGAGCGGGTCCTGCACGACGAGAGCACGCCTCGGGCCCCGATAGGCGCCGATGGGCTCGAGATCGAGCGACACCGGATCGTCGGCATCCCAGCCGGCGATGACGGCGAGCGCCCTCTCGAGGTCGTCCACGCGGCGGGCGAGCACGCCATTCACCGAGAACCGCTGCAGGGTCAGCGGGACGGACCGATCACCGACCGCTGCCCTGGGCACACGTCCCGTGGACGGGCGCAGGCCGCAGATGCCGAGGGCGGCGGCCGGCAGACGGATGGATCCGCCGAAGTCGTTGCCGAGCCCGAGCGCGCTCATTCCCGTGGCCACGGCGACGGCATCCCCACCGCTGGATCCGAGCGTCGTGCGGTCCGCGGCCCACGGATTGAGAGTCCGTCCGAACAGGTCGTTGTCGGTGTCCCACCGCATCCCGAGATCCGGCATGTTCCCGCGCCCGATCGGGATGGCTCCGGCCGCGCGCATGCGCGACACGACCGTCGCGTCCCGTTGCGGAACGGCGTCCGCCAATCCTCTCCAGCCCTCCGTCGTGGCCGACCAGGTCAGGTCGATGTTCTCCTTGACCGAGATCGGAACACCGGCCAGGGGGCCGGGATCCCCTCCTTCAGCCACCGTGCGATCGACGGCGTCGGCCAGCCGCCGGGCACGGTCGGCGTACACGACCGACAGGGCGTTGAGCCGCGGGTTCAGCTTCTCGATCCTGTCCAGGTGCTCGTCGACCACAGCCGCGGCCGTCACGCGGCCGGCGCGGATGTCGGCCGCCAGCGCGAACGCGCCCGGCAGGCCTCGGGATCGGGTCATCGCATCCATCCCACCACGTCCGGGCTCGCGCAGGGCACCGCCTGTGACATCCTGACCTGAGCTCTGTGTCCGATCCGCATCCCGACGGGAGGAGAAATCACGAAGGGAGGGCGACTCGGCCGCAGGCATCCTCGTTCCGGCGAATCCCCTCCCGTGAGAAGCGCCCCGCCGCCGGAGAATCCTCAGCCGACGACGGCGGGCTGAGCCACCAGCACACGGTCGGTCCGGGTGTACACGTTCAGGCTGTTGCCGCGCACGAATCCCATCAGGGTGATGCCGGATGCCGCGGCCAGCTCGACCGCGAGCGATGACGGCGCCGACACGGCCGACAGCATCGGGATGCCGGCCATCGCCGCCTTCTGGACGAGCTCGAAACTCGCCCGGCCCGACACCTGGAGGATCGTGCGATGCGCCGGCAGCCGTCCGTTGAGCACAGCCCACCCCACGACCTTGTCGACGGCGTTGTGCCGGCCTACATCCTCACGGAGGACGAGCATGCGTCCGGTGCGAGCATCGAACAGCGCAGCCGCGTGCAGCCCACCGGTCTTGTCGAAGACGGCCTGGTGGGCGCGAAGAGCGTCGGGCAGGCCCGCGATGAACGACGCATCGACGGTCGCGTCATCGACGGACGCGTCGAACGCCGAGGTGAGCGACACCTGGTCGATCGAGGCCACTCCGCACACTCCGCATGCGCTGGTGGTGACGGCGCGGCGGGCGCGGGCCGCATCGGGACGTGGCGTGCCGGGGGCGAGCGTGACGTCCAGGACGTTGTAGGTGTTGCCGTCGACCTGCGACGAAAGCAGCGGCCGCGGCCCGGTCTCGAGCGTGCGCCCGCCCGTGCCCGGCCCGCCGCAGTGGATGGCCGACCCGAACTGGTCCGCCCGCGTGATCACGCCCTCCGCGACGAGGTATCCGGCCGCAAGCTCGACGTCGTTGCCCGGCGTCCGCATTGTGACCGTGAGCGCTTCGCCGCCGACGCGGATCTCGAGCGGCTCCTCGACGGCGAGCGTGTCCGAACGCCGCGCGGTGCGGTCGCCCTCGTCCGTGCCGACCGTGACCCGCACGATCGGCTTGTTCACCGTGATGCGTCCCACATCGTCTCCTTCGCGCCTGGCCGTTCTCCGGCCCGTGGCCTCCTGCTCGGTGGCCTCGTCGTGGCCCCAGACCCTGATTCGAGGGTACTCGCGGACTGTGGGAGCGGGGCCGGCGAGAGCGCGCCGGCGACCGATGGAACGACGACCGCGCGCCCGCTAGCGTCATGACATGGGTCTCACAGTGCGACGGGCGACGGCGGACGACGCCCGTGCCATCGCGACGATCCGGGTGTCATCCTGGCGCGGCGCATACACCGGCCTGATTCCCGACGAGCTGCTGGACCGCCTCGATGTCGATCATGAGAGCGAGAGGCGTGCGGCGGGATGGGCTCAGCATCACGCGGATCCGCGTGTCGTCGAGCTGCTGGCGATCCGCGACGGAGCCCCGGTCGGATGGGCCTCCGTCGGGCCCTGCCGCGATGACGACGGCCCGGCCCGTGGCGAGCTGTATGCCCTGTACACGCTGCCCGAGGCGTGGTCGACGGGTGTGGGCCACGCCCTCATGATCGCGGCCGAGGACGCTCTGCGCGCCTCGGGGTTCCGCACAGCTTCGCTGTGGGTGCTGGACGGCAATTCGCGTGCGGAGCGCTTCTACGAGCGGCATGCCTGGCACGAGGACGGAGCGGTCAAGGACGACGAGCGCATCGTCGGCAACACTAGCGTGCCGGCCTTGCGGGAGCGGCGTCGCGTGCGAGATCTCACGCAGGACTCGCGAGACCGAGTCCGGGCGGACCGGCGCGCCATGGAGGCTCCGCGGGATCCATGCCGGGACGCCCACCTGACGCCTCGCCGTTCACGGCCGTCCAGGTGAGTGGCCGGAATGGCCGGCATCCACCCGCGGCAGCCGCATCCCGAACGCGCGAGAGCCCTCCTCGGCCGGCAGCGGATGGAACCCGACCCTCGGGTAGAACCACGCCGCGCCCGTGTTCGCAGCGTCGGCCACGAGGTGCACACCGGGAACGCCGCGCCCGCGCAGCCGCTCGACGAAGGCCCCGATCAAGCGGCGCCCCCACCCCTGACCCTGCAGTTCGGGCAAGAGGTCGATGTGCAGGTGCGCCGGGTAGCCTGCCGCCTGCCAGCGATTCGCCGAGCCGCCGCGCTCGTATGCGAGGGAGAGGATGTCGGCCTCCAGGGTGTCGCGATCGGCCGGCCGGGGCCACCGCCGCGCATAACGCGGCCACCATCGCTGGGCGAACCAGGTCTCGAACGCATCCGTGTCGGGGGCGCCCACCACGTAGCCCGCGACGCGCGCGTCGTCGGTCTCGACGACGAAAGCGATGTCGGGATGCCGGTGGGCGTACGGCCACGCGAAGATCGCCGGCCAGATCTCGTCATCCGACAGCTGCCCGGCGGCGTCCTGCCCGGCGGCCGCCGTGCGCACGCAGATCTCGCCGAGCGCCGCTTCGTCACCGCGCCGGAACAGCCGGATCCGCCTCACAGCCCGAGCCTATCGTTCCCGGATCCGGCGCTCCCGGACGTTCCCCGCGACCGCGGCAGTCCTCTGCCGCCGCGCCGGCGATGTTCTGGCGCGGTGGCAGATTCACGCAGCGCACGCGGCTCGGCCCGCGGCGGCGCGCGAGTGAGCGACGCGCGACGGGGTCAGCCGCCGATGTACGACATCTCGACGTGCTCGACGGGAGCAGTCGCATCGGCACGCAGCTCGGAATAGCGATCGTCGCGCACGGACCAGAGACCGGCCAGCGCATCGCGCACCGCGCCGTCGTCCGCGCCCGACCGCAGCAACGCCCGGAGATCGTGCCCACGGGCCGCGAACAGGCACGTGAACAGCTTCCCGTCCGCCGAGAGCCGGGCGCGAGTGCAGGCGCCGCAGAACGGCGCGGTGACGCTCGAGATCGCGCCGATCTCGCCTTCGCCGTCGACATAACGCCACCGCGTGGCTGTCTCTCCGGGATACGCGGGCGGGACCGGCTCGAGCGGATGCACTGCGGAGATCCGATCGACCACCTCGGCCGAGGGCACCACTTCGGCCAGATTCCAGCCGTTCGTCGTTCCGACATCCATGAACTCGATGAACCGCAGCGTCACGCCGCTGGCGCGGAAGTGCTCGGCGAGCGGGAGGATGTCGTGGTCGTTGACCCCTCGTTTCACGACCGTGTTCACCTTGACCGCGAGCCCTTCCTCACGCGCGACGCGGATGCCGTCGAGCACTCGGGCCACGGGGAAGTCGATGTCGTTCATGGCGCGGAACGTCGCATCGTCCAGCGAATCCAGGGACACCGTCACGCGATCCAGGCCAGCCTCCCGCAGCGCTGCGGCCTTGTGCGCGAGAGCCGACCCGTTGGTGGTCAGCGCGATGTCCAGCGGCGTCCCGTCCGGAGTGGGCAGCTCTGCCAGCATCCGAACCAGCTGCTCGATGTCGCGGCGCAGCAACGGCTCGCCGCCGGTGAGCCGAAGCTTGCGCACGCCCAGCTCGATCCCCGCGCGCGCGATGCGAGTGATCTCCTCGAACGTCAGCAGCAGACCGCGCGGCAGAAAGGCGTAATCACGTCCGAAGATCTCCTTCGGCATGCAGTACACGCAGCGGAAATTGCAGCGATCGGTCACCGAGATGCGCAGATCGCGCAGGGCGCGTCCGCGCGAGTCGCGTGTCGCGGGGAGCATCTCGGCTGCCATGATCCCACCGTAACGGGCTGCGAGGGGCCGCGGGTCGGTGAGGCGCCGAATCAGGGGGGCGACACGGTGATCGTGGCGCCGGGCAACGCCGGAGCGTCCGGCGGAAGCTGCAGCACGACCTCGTCGCCCGCCGATGTCCGCGCGCGCACCACGAGCCCCGCCTCCCCCGCCTGCACGTCGTCGATGCGCGCGGCCCATCCGCCGCCGGGGGTCGTCGCGGCCACGGCCGCCGTGAACGGAGTCGCCGGGGCATCGAGCACATCCCGCAC
>Ga0164243_10008115_pt1 | contig 15562 bp, 13 predicted proteins | sample OricompcompostOP_FD_108781 | JGI IMG/M metagenome (GOLD analysis project Ga0164243, IMG submission 108781) | Organic Plus compost microbial communities from Emeryville, California, USA - Original compost - Organic plus compost (OP) | ecosystem: Engineered > Solid waste > Mixed feedstock >...
GGCGGCGGTGCAGTAGCCGCACCACTTGCGCGTGTAGATCTTGACCTCTGCCGCCATGAGGAAACCCTACCGAGCTTCGCGCGTTCGACAAACCCCGGCAGCGGCGGAGCGCCCGAGCGCCCGCGCGCTCACTTGTCGTCGCCGTCTTCCGACAGGTACGCGAGGATCACCTCGTCGAGGGATTTCTCCGAGATGAGCCCCTGCCCGAAACCGCGGCCCTCTTCCTCGCGGGCCTTGCGGACGCGCGGCTGGGTCGGCTTGGTTGGTGCACCAACGATCACCGCCGGTCGCGTCATCACGACGCCTCCGCTGCTCGAGGGCGAGCGACCGGCGGCGGGGTTCGTCGACGCCGAGACGCGCGGCGGCGTGGGACGGCGCGCGCGGCCCGCGGGTGACGACGACGGCGTCTGCGCACGCGACGGGGTGACCTGCGCGGACGCCGCCTCGCGCGGGATGCGTTGCGAGATCGAGGCAGCCGGCGGTTGCGACGCGCGGACCACGCGCACGCCGGAGGGCGCCGGCGCCCCGGTGCCCGCGCGTTCGCGCTCGGGGCGCACCACGTCGACGGCCCCCTTCGGCGCGACGCGCTTGTGCTGCGCGTATTGCCCGGGGCGCTCGGAGCCGGGGAGCGGATCGCCGGCCGCCGGCGCCGGCGCGTAGACCTCGACGGCGTCGCTGTCCTTGCCGCGCGTGTCGTCCTGCGTGAGCGGGCGCGACATCACCGTCGGGATCTGGCGCGACGGTGGGCGGGTGATCGGGCGCGCGGGTGGGAGGGCCGCGGCGCCGAGCGCCGAGCCGCGATCGCCGGTGCGTCGCTCGGGGACCGCGGGGAACGGCGGGATCGAGTCGGGCGTCAGGCGCGCGCTCGGGGTCGCTCCGATCGGCCCGGGCACCCCGTCGGACAGCGACGGTGCGCGCACCTCCTGGACCTCGGTGTCGCGCGACGGCCGAGCGCGTGGGCCGCTGTCGTCATCTCCACGGTCGAGGATCTGGATCTCCGGCGTCGAGTCCTCGTCGACGATCGGCGTCTTGACCGTCGCGTTGGCCGCGGCGACCGCCGCCGCGACGGCAGCCGACGCATCGGCGAGCGTCGGGGCGAGCTCGATCGGCAGCGGCTCCGCCGGCAGGTTCGTCCGCACCTGCGACGGCGCGCTCTTGCGCTCGGCCGTACGCGTCCGCGGCGACGATCCGAGCGGCGGGGTGGCCGTGCGGCTGACGTGCGGCGCGGCCTCGTCGACGACGGGCGTCACCACCGGCGCGGTGACCTGCGCCGAGATGTCGACCTGCGGCTCGGGGACGATCGAGATCTCGGGCTCGCTCAGCTCGTCGTGCCCCACGCTGTCGTCGGGGATCTCGGGAGGGATCGGCGGCCCCACGTCGGCGGGCAGCGTGGTGCTCGGTGCCGGCGCGGTGCTCGACGCAGGCGCGGCGCTCGACGCTGGCGCGGCGCTCGACGCTGGCGCGGCCGCGTCGGACTTCGGCGTCGCGCGCGGCAGCAGCCCCTCGGTGCCCGCGAGGTACTGGTCGATCTTGTCGTCGAACTTTCCGGCCTTGAGGTCCTTGAGGACGACCTTGTGTTGAGCCTGCATCAGGCCCTTGATCGCGTCCTCGGCCGCTCCAGCGTCGTAGACGAGCTTGCGCGTCGAGAGAATCACGCCGCCGTAGAACAGGTGCGTGAACAGGTGCGGGCTCAAGAGCCCCGAATCCTCGGTCTGAACGTGGAAGATCAGGCCGCGATACCGGACGTTGTGGTTGTACCCGAGGATGGGTGAACGCTTGGCCACCGCTCTCCGAGGGTATCATGGACGCAGCCTCTCGGTCGCTGTCCGACCCGTACGCTTGTAATTCGTACGCGGGGTTGGTACTCACTCTGTTCGGGCTTCAATCACGAAGCTTGCTTGGAGGCCCCGCCGTCGCGGGGTAGGCATATCCCCGTGAGTACTGCTGCAGCGGAGTCGAAGTTCGTCGAGTTGGTGCGCGACTGGCTGGTGTCCCTCCCCCACGACCTGAAGATCGCGTTCGATGCGATGGACGACGAGAACCTGCCCCGATCGGTCCGCGAAGTCGCGGCCGGCGTCGTGGCCTACGTCGTCTCGCCCAACGACTCGGTCTCCGATCGCAACGACGCCGTCGCGAGCTACGCGGACGACGCGCTGCTCCTGCGTCTCGCGCTCGCGAAGGCGCTCGGAACGGGAGAGGACGAACAGGCGTTCCGGGAGCGCTTCCCCGAGCTGTTCGAGAACCTCGACGAGAACCTCACGCTCTGCAAGAGCGTGATGGGCGAGCTCATGACCTGGCTCGAGAGCAAGGTCAGCGAGCTGCCCGCGATCGAGTACAAGGGCAAGAAGATCACGAAGTACCTCGACGATGACGAGGCGCGTGAGCAGCTCTTCGACGACGGGCTCGTGTTCCGCACCGACTACCCCGTCGACGAGAAGACGATCGCGGACAAGCTGAAGAAGGCGACGACCGTCACCGAGGTGATGCGTCGCCGTCAGGCCGAAGAGGCCCGCGCCAAGGGCGCGCGCGCGTAAGCGGCGTCCTTCGCGCTGCGTCGTCGTCCTGCTCGGCGCTCGCGCCGTCGGGAGCACCGCGCGGCGCTACAGATCCACGAGCTCGAAGCCGGTCAGCGGCTCGCCGAGGAACCGCGGCGCGAGCTCGTCGAGGCGCGACGTGTCGGTCGCGAAGCAGTCGAGGCGCCCCGGCCCGTTCGGACGCTCGCCGACGATCCCGAGCGCGGCGCGCGCGGCGTCGGCCATCGCGGACGCCGAGTCGACGACGGAGATCACGCGCCCGGCGAGCTCGATCGCGACGCGCGTGATGACGTCCTTGAGCAGCGGGTAGTGCGTGCAGCCGAGGACCAGCGTGTCGATCTCGCGATCCTGGGCGAACAGCTCCGCGAGGTAGCGCCGCGCCACGAGCGCCGCGACCTCGTCGTCGGTCCACCCCTCCTCGGCGAGCGGCACCAGGAGCGGGCACGCGAGCGCGGTGAGCCGCGCCGCGGGATCCCGCGCGTGGATCGCCTTGGCGTACGCGCTCGAGCGGATCGTGCCGAGCGTGCCGATCACGCCGACGTGGCGGTTCGTCGTCGCGGCGAGCGCGGTCGTCGCGCCGGGCTCGACGGCGCCGATCACCGGCACCGGGCTCGCGGCCGACAGCGCGGGCAGCGCGTTCGCCGACGCCGTGTTGCACGCGATCAGCACGAGCTTGACGTGGCGGTCGAGCAGGAACTGCTGGCAGCCGAGCGAGTAGCGCTCGACGGTACGCGGGCTCTTGCTGCCGTAGGGAACTCTCGCAGTGTCCCCGAGGTAGACGATGTCCTCACCCGGCAGCACGCGGCGGAGCGCCCGAACCACGGTCAGCCCGCCGACGCCGGAGTCGAACACCCCGATCGGCTGGCGACGGTCCGGCGGTGGCGATGTTCGATCTTGCCCCATCGAAAAATCCGGATTGCGCCGGGTTGTCACAGCCGGCAACTCAGGTTGCCATGGTGATCCCACGTACGCGAGGCGAACGCGTCAGCGTCGGCGCGTATTCCGGCCGGTCGGACGCGCCGCGCGACGGCCCTCGAACGCCCACAGCAGCTGGAGGAAAGTCGCGGGCTTGTCGTCGAGCGACTCGTAGAAGCGCGAGATGCCGGGAAAGCTCTGCTCGGCCAGCGGCAGCTGGGCCTCTGTGATTCTGCCTTGCACCCGGCCGCCCGCACGAGCACGCACCGTACCAACGACGGTCAGCCCGCAAAGCGTGGTAGGTATCCCGGCCCATGTCGGTCACACCGAACACCGCGGAGCGCATGCGCGGGCTCGTCGAGTCCGACCCCGTCGTGCTCCTCGAGATCGCCGGGGTCATCGCCAACCAGGACGGGCGGTGGCCGGCGGACCGCGTGACCGACCTCGCCGGGGAGCACGCGCGCCGGCTCCTCGACGCCTCGAAGGTCCGCGTGCGCAGCGCCGTCGAGCAGATGCTGATGGGCCGCGACGTCGACTCTGCGCTCGAGTGGCTGCGCGCGACGGGCATCCTCGCCGTGCTGTTCCCCGAGCTGGCGGCGACCGTCGACCTCGTCCAGGAGCCGGGGCGGCAGCACAAGGACGTGTGGGCGCACACCAAGCAGGTCGTGCGGCAGGCCGTGCGCCGCCCGCTCGTGCGCTGGGCCGCCCTGCTCCACGACATCGGGAAGGTGCCGACCCGCACGTTCACGGCCGACGGCGTCCACTTCCACGGTCACGCCGAGGTCGGCGCGCGCATGTTCGACAAGATCAGCCCGCGCTTCGACTTCGCCCGCGACGAGCGCCACACGATCCGGTTCCTCGTGCGCCACCACCTGCGCACGAACCAGTACAGCGAGCAGTGGACGGACAGCGCGGTGCGCCGGTTCCACCGCGAGATGGCCGCGCACATGACCGACCTGCTCGATCTGTCGCGCGCGGACATCACGTCGAAGCGCCCGGGCCGGCGCAAGCAGCTGCTCGCCCAGATCAGCGCGCTCGCCGACCGCGTCGAGAAGCTCGCGGAGCAGGACGCGAAGCTGCCGCCGCTGCCCGGAGGTGTCGGCAACGCGATCATGGACGCGTTCGAGATCCCGCCGTCGCGGCTGATCGGCGACCTCAAGCGCACGCTCGAGCAGGCGATCGAGCGCGGCGAGCTCGAGCCGCGGCGCGAGGACGCGTACTACGTGGCGTACCTCGCCCGGCACGACCTCGTCCCGAACATCGCCCCCGAGAAGCGCGACGCGATCATCGCCGCCGGCGGTGACCTGCACGGCGAGGACTCCGTCGAGGGGCCGCACAAGGGCGTCGATCCCGAGGATCCGAGCCCCGGCGTCCTCGCCTGCGGGCACGATCCGGAGCACGATCCGTGCGTGCACCGCGACGCGGATCCCGACGATCCCGAGCTGCACCGCCCGTAGTCGCTCCGCGCGTGACACGGGCGCTCCGCCGACGCAGCGCGAACGGGCGGGGCAAGGGGAATGCAAGGTCCCTCGGCGAAAGGAGACCGAGATGGAACCGCACACGCCCAACCCGCAGGAACGTGTCGCATTGCCGCGGCCGCCGAGGCTCGAGCGCCGCGGCGAGGACCGCACACTGAGCCACGGCGCCCTCTCGGAGCCCCTGCTCGGGAGCCTGCCGCTCGCGCGGTGGATTCCGATGGACGTGCACTCGGTCATGGACTACGGCAACGGCGGCCTCGCCGCGGCGAGCGTGCTCCTCGCGCGCGATCCGCGGGCGAAGGCGGCGAGCCTGTTCCTCGCGGCCTCGGTGACCGGGCTGTCGCTCGTGACGGACTACCGGCTCAGCCTCGCGAAGCTCGTCCCGATCGAGGTGCACGAGGCTGGCGACCACCTCTGGGGCGTGTCGGCGATCGCCTTGCCGTTCGTGCTCGGCTACTGGAAGACCGAGCCGAAGGTCGCGCTGACCCACGTCCTCGCCGGCGTCGGGACGATCCTCGCGTCGCTCGTCACCGACTACCGCTCGTGGAAGCGGCGCCGCTAGAGGCTGCGGCGGGGTGACACGACCGCGTTCGCGATCAGCAGCCCGGCGGCGATCGCGGTCGCGGCGACGAACATCACGAACACGGTCTCGACGCCGCTGAGCGTGTCGTGGTCGAGGATCGAGTCCATGCCGCGGAAGCCCATGCTGCCCGGGACCAGCGTGAACACCGCCGGCACCTGGACCACCTGCGCCGGGCGGCTGAACAGGCGCGCGAACACGTTGCTCAGCACGCCGAGCGCGAAGGCGCCGACGAGGACGCCCATGCCGGGCCCGAGCCAGGTGGTGCCGGCGCGGCTGCCGAGATAGCCCGTGATGCAGCCGCCGACGATCCAGCCGAACGCGTTCGGCCGCGCCTGCACGATGATCGAGATGCCGAGCCCCGAGCCGAGCAGCGCGACCCACGGAGACCACGCGGGCAGCGGGACCGCGGTGGCCGCCTGCACCTCGACGAGCGTGCTCGCGAGCCGCTCGCCGAGCGCGACGCCGACGACGAGCTCGAGCAGCACGATGACCGCGGACATCAGGCGCGCCGTGCCCGCGATCAGGTTGCGCGTCGCGAGCTCGGTCACCGCGACGGTGAGCGACATGCCGGGCAACAGCACGATCAGCGCGGCCACGGTGACCAGCGACGGCGAGACCCCGGGCCACAGCGACGACGCCAGCGCCGCCGCGAACGACGCGAACGCGGCGCCGACGAGCTCGAACACGCGCGCCTGCGCGGTCGAGCGCCGCGCGAACTGGGCGAGCAGACCGACGGTGAGCCCGATCGCCGCCGCCACGACGACGTCCTGGAACGAGCCGCCGAAGAACACGCTCATCGAGCCGGAGGTCACGCCGTGCACGAGCGTCGACACCGGGCCGCTGAACCGCGGCGGCGCTGCGATGATCTCCTCCAGCCGCTCGACACCCTCGGCCGCCGTGATCGTCCGCGCGGCGACGAGGTCGGCGAGCGCGTCGACCTGCGCGAGCTTTCCCATGTCGAGCTCGCCGGCCTCGACCCGCATCATCCGCGTCCTGAGCTCCGCCGGCTCGCCGAAGCTCATGATGATCGTCGTCGGCGTCGAGAACACCTCGGCCTCGAGCCCGAGCTGCCGGCAGCACACGCCGAGCGCTTCCTCGAGCCGGTGCGCGGGCGTGCCGTACCGGTGGAGAGCGCGACCGAGGGAGAGCACGAACTCGATCGCGTCGACGTCGTGGGCGCTCACGGGCCGCACACTATTCCTCAGGGGGCTCCCGAAAGCACGAACGCCCGGGCGGCAACCCAGGCGCTCATAGGCGTTCTACGTAGGCGAAATCGAACTAGACTAGGAAGAAGCTCGGGTCGTATCGGTAGCCGAGCCGCGCCCCGGCGCGGCAACGCCGGTTTGCGGTGCGGTGGGTTAGCAAGCTGCGGGCCAAGCCAGGTGCCCGTGATGCAATGTCTTGTATTCACGCAAGTTACGTGCTACCGAGTCCCATCGACCCGGCTTCCGCCGCGACCGCGCTAGGACATTCATGTCGCGACGCTCCGGAGCGGGCGCAACGAATTGCAGAGTTTTCATGCAGAACCAGCTCGTGGTGAACGCGGAGGGCCCAGAGATCCGCGTCGCGGTCGTCGAAGAAGGTTCCCTCGCCGAGTTCTTTGTCGAACGGAAGCGTGACCGAGGGATTGTCGGCAACATCTATCGCGGCAAGGTGACGCGTGTCCTCCCGGGCATGCAGGCGGCCTTCGTCGATCTCGGTCCGAAGGTCGAGCGCGCCGCGTTCCTCTACGTCGCCGACGTGCTCGGCTCGGGCGAGGAGCGCAAGCTGTTCGAGGACGCGGAGGTCGACGACGGCGACGACTCGCCCGAGGGCGCCGCGTCGCGCATCGCCCGGTCGCGCAAGCAGCTCGCCAGCCGCAAGATCGAGGATCTCCTCCGTCCCGGCGACAGCGTGCTCGTGCAGGTGACCAAGGATCCGATCGGCCTCAAGGGCGCGCGCGTCACCGGCTACATCTCGCTGGCCGGGCGCTACAGCGTGTTCATGCCGCACGTCGCGCAGATCGGCGTGTCGCGGCGGATCGGCTCCGACAAGGAGCGCCGACGGCTACGCGACCTCGTCAACGAGGTCCGGCCCAAGGGCTCGGGCTTCATCGTGCGCACCGCCGCCGAGGACGCCAACGACCAGGAGCTGCGCGACGACGTCGACTTCCTCGCGCGGCTGTGGGGCGAGATCGAGCGCCGCGCCGCCGACCAGAAGGGGCCCGGCCTCGTCTACGCCGACCTCGATCTCTCGCTGCGCGTGATCCGCGACCTCCTCCGCGAGGACACGACGGAGGTCGTGATCGACGACGAGGAGCAGTTCGAGCGCGTTCGCAAGTTCACGCTCGCGTTCCTGCCGCGGTTCGCCGAGCGCATCAAGAAGTACGACCAGCGCCGGCCGATCTTCGACCACTATCACATCGAGCCCGCGCTCCGGCAGGCGGTCTCGCGCCGGGTGCCGCTGAAGTCCGGCGGCTCGCTCGTGATCGATCAGGGCGAGGCGCTGACCGCGATCGACATCAACACCGGCAGCTTCACGAACACCGGCTCCGGCAACCTCGAGGACACGGTCACCGCGAACAACCTCGAGGCGTGCGAGGAGGTCGCCCGCCAGCTGCGGCTCCGCAACATCGGCGGCATCATCGTCGTCGACTTCGTCGACATGGACAAGGAAGCGAACCGCCGCAAGGTGTGGGACGCGTTCCACAAGGCGCTGTCGCGCGACCGCGCGCGCACCAACGTCACGAAGATCAGCGAGCTCGGCCTCGTCGAGATGACGCGCAAGCGCACGCGCGAGTCGCTCGTGCAGCTGCTCACCGAGCCGTGCCCGACGTGCGAAGGCTCGGGCGTGGTCAAGAGCGTCACCACCGTCGCGTACGAGATCCTGCGCGAGGTCCGCCGCTCGGGCTCGCTCGTCGACAACGAGCGCATCGATCTCGAGTGCGCGCCGCGCGTGGCCGAGGTGCTGCAGCGCCAAGAGCGCGACTACCTCGACCACCTGGAGAAGCGGTTCCAGAAGAAGATCGAGGTCGTGGCGCAGAAGGGCTGGAAGCCCGACCAGTTCCGCGTCGCCGGCAAGATGTCGACGGAGATCGCGGCGGAGGCCGCAGCCGAGGCGCCGAAGCACAACGGCTCGCACGGCCACAACGGCTCGCATGGCGGCGGCAACGGCGGTGGTGGCCGGAAGCGGCGCCGTCGCGGTGGCCGCGGCCGCGATCGCGCGAGCGCCTGATCCGCGTCGGCGCCTCGGCGCTCGATCATTCTGCTGGAGGCGGAGGCGCCGAACGCGGACGCCGCGCGTCTCGAGGCGCCGGCCGTCAGCGCAGCGGCAGCGTGCAGCTCGCGCCCTGCCCCGGCGACTCTTCGACCGTGACCTCGAACGCGAGGACGTGCGAGGCGGACAGCTCGGCGGCGAGTCGCTCGCGCAGGAGCTGGGCGATGTGCGCCGCCAGGGCCTCGACGGAGATGTTGTCGATCGGTAGCAGCAGCGCGTCCTGGCGCGGCATCACGTAGCGCTCGCCACACAGGGTGAACTCGATCTCGTCCTCGTCGCGCACGAGCACGAAGAACGGGTTCTTCGCCGCGAGGAGCACGTGCTCCTTCCATCCGGCGCACAGCTCGCCGAGCGCGGCCTTGATCGGCGCGAACGGGATCATCGACGGCAGATCGATGCGCTCGACGTCGAGCGCGACCGCGATCGTGTAGTTGTGGCCGTGCAGGCGCTCCTTCGTGCCGTCGGGGAACACGGTCATGTGCGCGCACGAGACCTTGTACTGCTCGCGCGCGATCGAGATCCGGTGCCGGAGCGCAGAGGTCACGGCGCACAGCATACCGAAAAGCAAAAGGGCGGGGAGAACCCCGCCCCTGCTGCACGAGATGTCCCGAACGTCAGCGGCGCAGCGCCAGCCGCGCGAGCAGCAGGCACACGACCGCGTTGCCGACGAGCCACGCGGTGCCGAGGCCGAACGCGGCGGGCACGTACTGCAGCGACATCATCGGCGCCACCGCGAAGAACGCGAGGTGCGCCGCGACGCCGACGGCGAGCCCGGCGAGCGGGGCGCGCAGCTTCGGCACGCTGTAGCCGAGCGCGAGCAGCGCGAACGGCACGAGCGCGGAGAAGAACAGCGCGTTGCCGTGGCCGAGCGGGCCGAGCAGCGAGAGGTCCCACGACGGCAGGCCGCGCGACAGGGTCTCGAGCACCGGCGCCGACGCGAGCTCCGCCGACACGTACGGCAGGAAGAACAGGCCCGAGGCGCCGAGCACGACGCCCGCGAGGTACGCCGTCCCGCCGAGACCGGCGAGCGACACGCCGAGGCCCTTGCGCCGCGCCGAGGCCGCGACCGCACCCGCCATCAGCAGGCCGAGCACGAGCTGCGACCCGCTGCCCTTGCTGCGCGCCGCCTTGACCGCCGCCGGCGCGTCGACGATGCCGGCGCCGTACTTGTTGCGGTCGTACGTCTGGTTCACCGGCTTGCGCGCGGTGTCCTGCAGGATCTTCTCGACGGCGTCGGGCTTGGTCACGCCCTCGCCGACCACGAGCGCCGCGACGCCCGCGACGTGCGGCGACGCCATCGACGTGCCCATGTACGCCGCGTACTCGCTCTGCGTCGGATCGCCGAGCTTGATCGTGTTCTGGAGGACGCCGCCGTCGGGGTTGTTACGGCCGCCGCGGGAGTCCCGCGTGTTGCCGCCCGGCGCGGCGATGTCGATGTCCTTGCCGTAGTTCGAGTAGAAGGTGATCGCCTCGTCCTGCTGCGTCGCGCTGACCGCGATCGCGCCCGGGTACGCCGCCGGGTAACCGACGCGGCCGCGGCTCTCGTTGCCCGCGGCGCACACGACGACCACGCCCTTGTCGTAGGCGTACTTCACGGCCTTCTTCAGCACGTTCGACGGGAACGCGCCGCCGAGGCTCATGTTGATCACCTTCGCGCCGTTGTCGGCCGCGTAGCGGATCGCGTCGGCGATGCCCGCGACCGACCCCGAGCCGCCGGCCGACAGCACCTTGAGCGGCATGATCTTCACGTTGCGCGCGACGCCGGTGACGCCGATGCCGTTGTTCGTGACCTGCGCGATCGTGCCGGTCACGTGCGAGCCGTGGCCGTGATCGTCGTGCGCGTGCTTCGTGTTGTTCACGAAGTTGTACGGCTTCACGAACGTGACCCCCTTGAGGTCGGGCAGCAGGTGGAACTGCTTGTAGTCCTCGTAGCCGACGCCGGTGTCGAGCACCGCGACGATGATCCCGTTGCCGTCGGCGAGCTTCCACGCCTCGGGCATGCCGATCTGCCGCATGTGCCACTGCTTCGGGTACAGCGGGTCGTTCGGGAAGCCCTCGTGCGCGGGCTCGGGGACGGTGACCGTCACCATCTCGCCGGGGAACACCTGCATGTAGCTGTCAGGCTCGGCGACCTCGACCTCGGGCATCGCCTGGAGCGCCGCGATCAACGCGTCGCGCCGCGCGGGATCCACGTGCGCGCGATACAGCTGGTGATCGTCCGCATGATCGCTGACGAGGACGAGATCGAGCCCGAGCTGGCCCTCGATCTCGGCGACGCGCGCCGCCGACACGTCATCTCTCAGATCGACGAGGATGTCGTCGGGATCCGTGTCGGCTGCCATCCGATCCGCGGCGAGCTCGGCCTCGGTCGGCGCCGGATCCGGCTCGGGGCGGTACTGCCACCAGGTGCCCGCGAGAGCGACGATCACGGACGCCCACAGGAGCCGCCCCACCCCGCGCTTCGGTTGGTACTCGTGCATGGACACGAGTATAGGTCCTCAGATGAGGATGCGCTCGTCGGCGGGAGCGGCGTCCTCCCCGAGCAGGAGCTGATTGTCGATCTCGCGATCCTCGGCCAACGCTTCGAGATAGCTCCTGATTTCTGGGACGGCGTCGACGATCCGCGCCACGTACTCGCGCGCGAGGAACAGCACGGTGGCGTGGCGCGTCGCGACCACCGTCGCGGTCGTCGGAGCATCTCGCAGGAGCGACATCTCGCCGAACACGTCGCCCGTGCGCAGCCCCCCGAGCGGGATGCCCTGACCGTCGGAGGCGCGGCGCGACACGTCGAGCTCGCCCGACAGCACGACGAACAGACCTCGGCCTTCTTCTCCCTCGCGGATCACCACCGTGCCCGGCGCGACGTCGTGGCTCGTGAACCGGCGTAGCAGGTCGCGCTGCTGCATCCGGGTGAACGGCTTGAACAGCGGGCTCGTCGCCATCAGGTTCCCGAGCAGGCGCTCGCGCGTGAACCCGTGCAGCGCCTCGGCGACCACGGCGAGCTCGTCGGCGAGCGCCGCGAGTGACTGCCGCCCCACCTCGAGCAGGTCGACCTCGGTGACGCACTCGACCGACGCCGATCGCGGCTGCGCCGACAAGAGCGCCATCTCGCCGAACACCGCGCCCTCGCCGAGCCGCGCGAGCTCGGTCTGCCGACCGAGCCCGTCGGTCGCGTAGACGCGGAGCTCGCCGCCGGCGACGAAGAAGAACGACGAGCCCGGCTCGCCCTCGCGGATCACGTGCGCGCCCGCGGGCAGCCGCGTCAGCACGAGCGTCTGCAGCACGCGGCGGAACGCCGCCTCCGACAGCGCCGACAGCAGCGGGATCGCGTGCACCGCCTCCGGGTAGTCCCGCAGCTCGTCGGTGGCGTGCTCGGCGCGCGCGACGGCGGTCGCGAGCGCGTCGGGCGGCGCGGGCTGGCGCACGTCGGGGATCTCGATCGCGAGCGCTTCGTCGGGCGAGGCGATGCGCGCGGCGAACTTGCCGACCCGTCGCGACTCCGAGCCGTAGTCGGCGACGAGCGCGGTGATCAGCTCGCTCGCGTCTCCGCCGTGGGCCTCGAGCACGCGCGCGCACACGAGCGCCGGCAGCGGGTGCCCGGCCTGGATGCAGAAGCGCCCCGCGGCGCGATACACGCGCGCTGCTCCCGGATCGCCGAGCGCGAGAGCGCAATCCGCCACGCGGATCCGCGCGTCGTAGTCAAGCGGCGCGGCCGCGACGATCGCGTCGTAGAGACGAAGCGCGGCGAGGTGCTGGCCTTGCGAGAACAGCGTCGCCGCACTCCGGCGCACGTCACCCAGTGACACCATGCATGCACGGTACACGATCACCCGAGGCTCGTTTGCAGCGCGCTCGGTCGCAGACCTATTATCGCCGCGTCGGAGCCGGGCTCGCGACGCGGAGGGACCGTGAAGAAATGCGCTAGCTGCACCAAGGACCTGCCGGACGCGGCGATGCACTGCGTGTTCTGCGGGGCGAAGCAGCCGCCCGCCGCCGTCGCCGCGCCCGCAGCAGCGAAGACCGTGATGGGGTACGGGGGCGCCGAGCTCGAGGCCTTGCGCGCACAGGCAGCGGCCGCGAACGCGCAGCGCGCGAACACGCCGTCGGCACCGCCGCCCGCGAGCGCGCCCCGGCCGCAGATGCCGTCGGCACCACCTCTCGCGAGCCCTCCCCCCGCCGCGGGCGCGCCCCGGCCGCAGATGCCGTCGACGCCGCTTCCCGCGAGCCCTCCCCCCGCCGCGAGCCCGCCGAGGCCGCAGATGCCGTCGGCACCACCTCTCGCGAGCCCTCCGCCCGCCGCGAGCCCGCCGAGGCCGCAGATGCCGCTGGCGCCACCTCCGGCGACCCTGCCGCCCACCGCGCCCAGCGCGCCGCCGTCGGCCTCGCCGGCCGCGAGCCTGCCGACGATGGTGCCGCACGGTAGTCCGTCGCAGGCTCTGCCCGCCGGCCCCGGCCCTGCCCACGGCAATGGCGCGGCTGGCAGCGCGAGCGGCGTCCCCGCAGCGGCGGCCAACGCCGCCACCATGTTCGCGCAGCCTGCGCCCAGCGTTCCGTCCAGCGCGCCAGCGAGCGGCCCGGCGCATGGCCCGGCGCACGGCCCGGCGCACGGAGCGAGCGCGCTCGGCAGTGGCGCCGTGCCGCCGGGTGGAGGCTACCCGCAGCCCACGTCGAATCCCGGGCCGGGTCCGACCATGCACGCGCCCGCGCCGGTGCACGTTCAGCCCGCGCCGTCCGCGGGGATCCCGTCCGCGCCGCCGTTTCTCGCGTCGCAGACCGCCGGGCGCGCCGGGCGGCCCGTCGAGCCGTGGAGGCACGGCCTCAAGGTCGTGATGTTCGTCTTCGGCGTGCTGCTGCTCGCGGCCTTCGCGACTCCGCTCACGCTCGACCCGCTCGCGTTCCACTGGGACGTCGTCCTCGACGCGCCCGGCGAGGCGAAGCTGCCACCTCTCGTGATGGCCGCGGTCGGCCTGCTCAGCCTCGTGCTCGCCGCGATCCCGCTCGCGACGCTCGCGCGCGGTGCCCTGGCGAACATGCTCGCGCTCGCCGGCATCTTCGTCCCGATGCTGCTCGGGGGCATGCCGCCGTGGCAGCTGCTCGTGCAGGCGGCCGGCCTGATCGTGCTCGTCGCGTCGCTGCTCGTGCGCAGCGAGTACCGCGACGACGCGCTGCCGCGGGTCTTCGTCACCGTCGGTGCGATCGCCGCGCTCGTCCCGTACGCGGTCCCGGTCGACGGCCGCGTGCCGCTCGTCGAGCTGTTCCAGGGCGTGCTCGACGCCCCGGGCACGCAGAAGGTCCTGGTGATCCTCCTGCTCGCGCAGGTCGTCGTGATCGTGCTCTCGCTGCTCGCCTGGCTCCCGAGCCCGAGCACCGGTGGCGGCACGGCGTTCGCGTGGCTCCTGATCGGGTGGCCGCTCGTGGTCCACGCCGCGGCGCTGTTCCTCGTCGGCGATCCGAGCACGATCGAGCAGACGCCGTACGCCGGCGCGATGAGCTGGGTCGCGGGTGGCGGCGCGGCCGGGATGGCCGGCGCGGGCGTCGGGCTCGGCGTGGCCTACCTCGCGATCGTGGGCTATGGACTGGCGACGGTGATCGGCAAGCAGCTCGAGTAACCGTCTCCCCGGGCCTCCAGATGAGTGAACGCCGCGAGCTCGTGATCGGACACAGCGTCCTCGGTCGTCCCATCGAGGCCGTCCAGTTCCTGCCGCCGAGCTACGCCAGGCCGCGGCCGCCCGCGCTCCTGTTCGCGGCGATCCACGGCGACGAGGCCGTCACGCAGCTCATGCTCGAGCGCCTCGCCGACGAGCTGATCGAGCGCCCACCCGGCCGAGAGACCTGGATCGTCCCCTGCGTGAACCCCGACGGCGTCCTCGCCGGCACGCGCAACAACGCCAACGACGTCGACCTCAACCGCAACTTCGCCTCCGCGAGCTGGGGCACGAACCGCCGCCCCGGCTACAACCCCGGCCGCGCCGCCGAGGACCAGCCCGAGACCCAGGCCCTCGTCCGCCTCGTCGAGCACGTCCAGCCCCAGCGCATCATCGCCCTGCACGCGACCTACCGCATGGTCAACTGGGACGGCGCCGGCGAGGCCCTCGCGAACGAGATGGCCGCCCGCTGCGGCTACCCCGTCGAGCACGACATGGGCTACCCGACCCCCGGCTCGTTCGGCGCCAAGTACGGCGTCGAGAAGAACCTCGAGGTCGTCACCCTCGAGGTCCCCTACCTCGACATCGACGAGCAGGCCTGGCTCGACTGCCGCACCGCCCTCCGCTGGTCCGTCGACCTCCCGGACTGACCAGACTGAGCTCGCGCAGTCCGACGCGCGAACCTCGAGGAGGTCCGGCCCGGAGCGGCGCGCGTCGTATCGTCGATGCACGCTGGCGACGCCGGACTCACTCCCACCCAGCGCGCCCTGTTCAGCTCTCCAGCTCCACGAATCGGGTGCTCTGGCACCCGACGCTTCGCCTGCTTGACCTCCCCCGACACGATGAGGGCAACCTCCCACGCCTCGATACGAAAGAAGTGGGCGTCGGGCGGAATGCATTGAGGACTGTCATCCCGGACTGCCCGCGATGGAGATCGGAGTACACTGCACGTCCGAGCCCGCAACGCGTTTCACGACCTCAGCGAGCTCGGCCACCGTGGGGCATGAGCTGAGTCTCTAACACCATGGGCTACTCCGCGAAGGGCTCCCAATCCTCTGCCGCCGCCGAGAGCTCGAACGCGGCTTGCGCCTTCGCGTCCTCGACGCTCGCGTGTCATGTGTCCGTGATGCACTGCTGCGCGGCATCCGCGTA
>Ga0164243_10008116_pt1 | contig 15562 bp, 15 predicted proteins | sample OricompcompostOP_FD_108781 | JGI IMG/M metagenome (GOLD analysis project Ga0164243, IMG submission 108781) | Organic Plus compost microbial communities from Emeryville, California, USA - Original compost - Organic plus compost (OP) | ecosystem: Engineered > Solid waste > Mixed feedstock >...
GACACCGGGTCCGTCATCACCAGCACGGCAAGTACTTCCGGGGGACCATCGGGGCGCAGGTCGGTATTCTGCTCCGGGTCGCCGCAGGCTCCGACCGCCAGGGCTCCGGTCGCGGCAGCGAGGGTTAGCTTCCTCGCTCGACCGCGCGTGGGATCGACGAACATAGATTGTGCCTCCCAAGTAAGGACAAGTGAACGTGTCGCGGGTGCGTCGCACTCCCGTAACGACGCGAATGTCATCTCGCAAACTGCCCGTAAACGCAAGTCGCACCGATCGCAGGCCCCTTCACTCGTGACCGAAGTCGCGAAAGACAAAGGCCGGATTTCTGCGATGAGAAATCCGGCCTCTGGGCCCAGGGAGGGGCTCGAAACGGGAGTGTGGAGACGATGAGGCGTGCGTGAGAGCTACGCGTTCGGACGCTTCGCGCTCGGCGCCGGAGCCGCGGGACGCGACGGCTTCTTGTCGTCTGCGGGCTCGGGGGCGGACGGCGGCTCGACCACGTCGATGCCGATCCGGCGGACGCCGTAGTGAGCGAGGACCTTCGCCTCGATCGCGTTGTACGTCTCGGGGTGCTCGATCAGGAACTGCTTCGCGTTCTCGCGGCCCTGGCCGATGCGCTCCCCGTTGAACGAGAACCACGCACCGCTCTTGTCGACGATGCTGGCCTCGGAGGCGAGATCGATGAGGTCTCCCTCGCGCGACACGCCGTGGCCGTAGAGGATGTCGAACTCGACCTCCTTGAACGGAGGCGCCAGCTTGTTCTTCACGACCTTGACGCGCGTGCGGTTGCCGACGACGTCCTCGTCCTTCTTGATCGCGCCGATCCGGCGGATGTCGAGGCGGACCGAGGAGTAGAACTTGAGGGCGTTGCCGCCGGTCGTGGTCTCCGGCGAGCCGAACATCACGCCGATCTTCATGCGGATCTGGTTGATGAACACGACCATGGTCCGCGACTTCGAGATCGCGCCGGTCAGCTTCCGCAGCGCCTGGCTCATGAGGCGCGCCTGCAGACCGACGTGGGAGTCGCCCATGTCGCCCTCGAGCTCCGCCTTCGGCGTCAGCGCCGCGACCGAGTCGATGATGATGACGTCGAGCGCGTTGGACCGGACGAGCATGTCGGCGATCTCGAGCGCCTGCTCGCCGCAGTCCGGCTGGCTGACCAGGAGCTCCTCGGTCTTGACGCCGAGCTTCTTGGCGTAGCCCACGTCGAGCGCGTGCTCGGCGTCGATGAACGCGCACACGCCCCCGCGCTTCTGCGCCTCGGCGATGATGTGCAGGGTCATCGTCGTCTTGCCGCTCGACTCCGGCCCGTAGATCTCGATGATGCGGCCCCGCGGGAGACCACCGATGCCGAGCGCGATGTCGAGCCCGAGCGAGCCGGTCGGGATCACGTGGACCTCGCGCTCGATCGGATCCTTGCCGAGGCGCATGATCGCGCCCTTGCCGAACTGCTTGTCGATCGCGCTCAGCGCGAGGTCGATGGCCTTGTCGCGGGCCGCCGTGGCGGCCGCGTTCTGCGCTGCGGTGGTCGTCTCCTTCGTGGACATCGTGCTCGCTCCCTCTGCTGAACTGGCGATCTAGTGGTTCGGTCCCTGCCCGCGCGGCCACCCGTCATCGGTGTCGTCGCGTGCGGACAGGTCTACCGCCCTGGTCTGACGTTCAGCGGTCGGATCGACGGTTTTGAAGCCGATTCGAGCGATCTCCGTATAGACGGAACCAGACGATTTCATTTCGCTTTCGAACAACGTGACCGCCTCGATCCGGGTCTCACCGAACATCTGTTCAGCAACCGGTAACACGACCTCCCGGAGCGGGCGAGATTCTCGCAACCGGCCGAGCGTCACGTGTGGATGGAAGGCGCGCCGCTCGGCCGCGAAGCCCAGGTCCGCCATCGCCTCGTCGATCCGGCGCGCGAGCTCGGCGAGCCGGGCGGCCCCTGCGTCCTCCTCGACCCCGGCCCACACGACGCTGGCCCGGTCCGTCGAGGGGAACGCGCCGACCCGGCAGGTCCGGAACGCGAACCGCGTCGCGCCGCCGGCCGCGGCGCCCAGCGCGTCCTGGACGGCCCCGAGCGTGGCCACCCGCGTCCAGCCGAGGAACTTGAGCGTGACGTGATAGTTGACCGGCGGGACCCACTTCACCGGGATCCCGGCCTCTCGCGCGCGCCGCGCCAGCGTCTCGGAGGCCGCGGCGAGCGCGTTGCTGGTCGCCACGGAGACCCGCGCGCCGATGAACAGGCGCTTGCCGGGCTCGCGGACGCGCTCGCCGGTCCCTGCCGCCGTGTCGGCTCCCTTGCCGGACGCCTTGCCGCCGCCGGACGCGCCGCGGCCCTCGCCGGACGTGGTCGCCGTGTCCGGTCCCTTGCCGGACGCCTTGCCGCCGCCGGACGTGCCGGGGCCCTCGCCGGACGACGGTCGTTTCGGTCGCTCGCTCATCGTGATCCCTCCACGTGGGCCGCGGCCCGCTCGCGATCGGCCAGCTCGCGATCGGCCAGCTCGCGATCGAGCTGCTGGTCGAGCAGCTTCAGCGCCCACCAGGACGCGAGCAGCCGGATCTGATCGCGCTGTCCCGGCCACGACAGCTTCTTCGTGATGATCTCGACGCCGGACGCCGGCGCCGTGTCCGCCGCCTCCGGCGTGTCCGCCACCCCCGGTGCGCCCGCCGCGCCCGCCGCGCCGGGCACGTCCGGCGTGTCCGGCGTGCTCGCCGCGTCCGGCGTGTGGGCGGACCGACGCACGCGGCGCGCCGCCGCGAGCCAGACGGTGCCGACGGGCTTGCCCGGGGTGCCGCCTTCGGGTCCGGCGATGCCGGACACGGACACCGCGAGGTCGACGCCGAACCGGACGAGCGCACCGGACGCCATCTCCCGGACGGTCTCCTCGGACACGGCGCCGTGCGCCGCGAGCGTGTCCGGCGACACCCCGAGCTGGCGCACCTTCTCGGCGTTGGCGTACGTGATCGCGCCCCCGACGAACGTCCGAGAGCTGCCGGGCATGCGCGTCAGCAGCTCGCCGATCATGCCACCGGTGCACGACTCCGCGGTCGCGACCGTGCACCCCGACGCGATCAGCCGCCGCGTCACGTGCTCGACCAGCGTGTCCTCGCCCGTGCCGTACACCACGCCGGCGAGGCGCTCGCGGAGCGCGGCGTCGAGCGTGGCGAGGCGGGCGTCCGCGGCGGCCTGATCGCGGTCGCGCACGACGAGCTTCACGAGCGTCTCGGGGAACTTCACCTGGTAATGGATCGATGCACCGGGCACGCCATCGACGAGCCCGCGGCATGCCTGCGAGACCTGCGACTCGCCCCGCCCGAACGCGCGATAGATCCTGCGCGCGATCCGCTCGACGTCCCCGCGCGCCTCGCGCAGCTCCACCAGCCGCGCGCCGAGGACCGTGTCGAAGATCCCGTGCAGCTCGCGCGGCACACCGGGCAGGCAGAACACGGGCACCCCGCCGACGCTCACCTCGAACCCCGGCGCGAGCCCGACGGGGTTGGGCAGGACGCGCGCGGTCCCGGGGACCCGGACCTGCCGGAGCTGGATCCGCGTCAGCTCGTCGACGCTCTGGCCCCGGACCTGCCCGCTCGCGAGCAGCCGACCGAGCCGCTCCTCCATCCGCTGCCGTGCCGGCTCGTCGATCACGGGCGCGGCCCCGACCAGCCGGGACAGGACGTCCACGGTCAGATCGTCCTCGGTCGGCCCGAGGCCGCCGGAGCACACCACGACGTCGGCGCGCGTGACCGCCTGCGTCACCGCGGCGGTGATATCCTCGACGTCGTCCGTACAGCTCGTCATCCAGCGCGTCGAGATGTCGAGGTCCCACAGCCGGGCCGCGAGGTACGAGGAATTCGTGTCCACGATCTCGCCGCGGCACAGCTCGTCCCCGATCGTCAAGATCTCGGCGCGCATGCGCGCGAGACCATAGCGCAAACACATGGTCGCGCGGTTGACGCGCTGGCAACGCGCTGCCTATCATTTCGCCAGACACGGAGGCGTTGGCTCCGGTCCCAACGCAAATATGAAGATCCGCTACGCCGCAAAGACTGATGTGGGCATGAAGCGGACCCACAACGAGGACTACTTCTCGCTGATCGAAGACGAGCAGCTGTTCCTCGTCGCCGATGGGATGGGTGGGCACGCCTCGGGCGAGGTCGCCTCCAAGATGGCCGCCGAGACGATCGGCGAGTTCTACCAGCGCACTCGCGAAGACGAGGATGCGACGTGGCCCTACAAGATGGACCGCTCGCTCTCGTACATCGAGAACCGCCTGGTGTGCAGCATCAAGCTCGCCAACCTCCGCATCTTCGAGACCTCGAACCGCGATCTCCGCTACAAGGGCATGGGCACGACGATCGTGTCGACGCTGGTGTCGGGCGACAAGATCTACGTCGGGCACGTCGGCGACTCGCGCGTCTATCGCGTGCGCGACGGCCAGATCCAGCAGCTCACGCGCGACCACTCGCTCCTCGAGGACTACAAGGAAGCGAAGCCGGACATGACCGAGGAGGAAGAGCGCAACTTCCCCCACAAGAACGTGATCACGCGTGCGCTCGGCATGCGCGAGACCGTCCAGGTCGATATCCGGAGCCACCAGATCAAGAGCGGCGACGTCTACATCCTGTGCTCCGACGGGCTGTCGGGCATGGTCAACGACGACCAGATCTGCCAGATCTCGAGCAATGCGAAGAGCCTCGAGCGCGCGGTGGCCGAGCTGGTGGACGCGGCGAACCGCAACGGCGGCACCGACAACGTCACGACGCTGCTCCTGCAGTGTCTGGCGGCGTGACGGAGGCGGCCGGTGAGGTACCGCGTCGAGGCTGGCCGGCTCACGGTCCAGGCGCACTCGCGCGTCCACGACACCACGACGGTCTGGAACCAGGTGTCGGGTGACATCGACGCCGACGCCGACGCGATCGAGTCGGCGCGCGCGACGTTCCGGGTCGACATGACGTCGTTCGACGCGGGCGACTGGCTCAAGAACCGGAAGCTCCGCAAGGACTTCGAGATGGACGCGCACCCGGAGGCGACCTTCGAGCTGCGCTCGATCCGGGACGTCGTCCGCGACGGTGCGAAGTTCACGGCGACCGCCGAGGGCATCTTGCGGTGGCGCGGCAAGGACGTCCCGCTGACCCTCGCCGGGCGCGGCACGCTCGACGCGCAGGCGGTCGAGGCCTCGGCGACGTTCGAGCTCGACATCCGCAAGCTCGGCCTGTCGGCGCCGCGGTTCCTCATGATCAAGATGGAGGACGAGGTGACGGTCGACGTCACGGTTCGCGGGAGGGCCGTCGGGTGATGCGCGCCGCCGCGATCGCGCTGTGTGCCACGGCCGTCGCCGCGGCCGGGTGCGAGGAGAAGAAGGGCGACTACTCCGGCATCGGACCGTGGCGGTTCACGTCGTCGACGCTGAAGGACGCGACCGCCGGCGTCTGCCAGCCCACGGATCTCAGCGACGGCCGCAAGGCGACCTGGTGCTTCGCGCAGCCGCCGCTCAAGATCGGCGACCGCGTCGCCGAGGTCGATCTCTACTTCCTCGGCACGGAGCCCGACGCGAAGCTGATCGAGATCCAGCTCAAGATCCGCGGCTGCGACGAGCTGGCCCTCGAACAGTGGATGCGCACGGCGTTCGGCCCGCCGATCGAGACCCGCGCGACGCGCGCGTACTGGAAGAACTCGTTCCTGTGGGCCGCCGCGCTGATGCCGAGCGAGCCCGCCCGTTGCCTCGTGCACCTCCTGCCGCTCTCCGAGAACGCAGAGATCGAGCGCATCAAGCAGAAGTAGCGCTCAGCGCGCGAGCACGATCGAGACGACGATCGCGAGCACGAGCGCGCCGACCGCGACAGCGACGAGCCAGCGCGGTCGATCCGCGAGCACACGGGCCAGCGCGGATCGGCCCTCGCGCGGCTCGCTCTCCGCGATCTCGAGGAACGGCTCGTCGTCGTCCGCGGCGGCGTCGGCGGCGGGCTCGCTCGTCGCCGCCGTGGGCGGGGCCGGCGCCGGCGGGCTCTCACCCTGCCTCGGCGGTGCGGGCTCGCCGCGACGACCGTCGACCTCGGCGCGCGCGCGGATCGCCGCGGCCGCGACCCGGGCGACGTCGGGGGTGACGGTGCGACCGCGATAGGTCGGGTGGTACTGCTTGAGCACCTCGTAGGTCTCGGTGACGGTCTCGAACTCGTCGGGCAGCGGCAGCCCCTCGCCGGTGACGTCGGCGACGATCACGGTCTCGTTGTCATCGCCGCCGCGGTCGTTCGCGAGCGCGATGATCGTCTCGCACGCGGCGCGCGGATCGGACTGCGTCGCGATCTGCTGGAGCTCGGCGTCGGTGAGCGGGTTGCTGACGCCGTCGGAGCACAGGATGAAGCGGTCCCCGCGCCGGAGGCGGAGCCGCGCGATCGCGACGCGCACGTCGAGCGCGAGCCCCATGGCCTGCAGGATCACGTTCTTGCTCGGCGAGGTCCGGGCCTCCTCCGCCGACAGCACGCCCTGGTCGACGAGCATCTGGACCAGGCTCTGATCGCGCGTGATCTGGCGCAGCCGCCCGTTGCGCAGGAGGTACCCGCGCGAGTCGCCGACCTCGGCGATGTACGCCTCGTCGCCGCGGACGAACAGCGCGGTGAGCGTCGCGCCCATGCCGTGCTTGTTGTCCTGCATCGCCTCCATGAACACGCTGCGGTTCGCGCGCTGGACCGCGGCCTCGAGCTGCTCGTGGATCGCGCCCCTGCCCTCGCTCGCGAGCGCCTGCTGGAGCGAGTCGAGGACGAGCGCGCTCGCGACCTCTCCCGCCTCGGCGCCACCCATGCCGTCGGACACCGCGAGCAGCACGCCGCGCTCCTGGACGTCGATCGCATGGTCGGCGCCGATCGCCTCGATCGTCCGACCGCTCGCGAGATCGGTGATCGCGAACGCGTCCTCGTTGGTCTGCCGGGCACGACCGACGTCGGTCTTCGCGGACACGAGCATCTTGATCCCCGACATGGCCGTCCCGGGCACCTATCGTCGCACGCCGGGCCGCGCCGCCGCACCGGGGGCGATGTGGGTGAGTCGCGCCTCGCTGGCGCACCGCGCTAGTTCTGCGACGAGCTGGCCCAGTCGGACTCGAACTGATTCCGGATCAGCTGCGCGGGAGCCGGCTCGAACACCAGCGCGCCGGCCTCCCGGTTGCGGGTCAGCGCCGTGTTCGAGAGGTTCTGCGAGCCGACGAACGCGACCCCATCCGCGATGATCAGCTTCGCGTGCAGCGAGAACGTCGGGAACCGCACCGGGATGCCCGCCGCGCGCAGCGCCGGGATCGAGTCGTCCTGGCGGTCTCCGAGGATCACGCGCACGCTCACGCCGCGCTGCTGGGCGGCGGCGATCGCCTCGCGCACGTTCGTCTCGGCCAGGTACATGATCTCGAGCTCGAGCGTCTCCCGCGCGCTCCCGATCAGCTCGAGGATGCGTTGCTTCGCGTTGTTCGGCGACACGATCAGGCGCGTGCACGACAGGTCCGCGGGCTGCGCGGACTCGCCGCCTGCCGCCGCCCAGTCCGCGGCGAAGATCGCCTGCAGATCGGCGACGTCGTCGGGATCGCGATCGATGATCCCGTAGTTGCGCTCCTCGCTCATCGCGCCGCCGTTGAAGTTGGCCGACATGATCACCGCCGCCTCGCCGTCGATCACGAGGTACTTCGCGTGCGCGAACTCGAACAGGCTGTTCGCGTCGCGCACCGGCACGCCGCCCGCCGCCAGCGTCGAGCGTACGGCGGCGTCGCCGTCGGTGTCGGGATCGATGATCACGCGCACGTTCACGCCGCGCTCGCGCGCGTCGACGAGCCGGTCCGCGAGCGCGCGCACCGTGAACAGGTACATCTGCACGTCGAGCGTCCGCTCGGCGCTGTCGATCAAGGTGGTCAGCCGCGTCTGCAGCCCCGTCGGTCCGATGAACGCCTCCGGCGTGACCGCGCGCGGGCTCGTCGCGGTGCAGCCGATGCCCGGCGCGTCGGGCGCGGCGTCGACCACGGACGCGTCGTCGCCAGCCGGGCTCGTGCCGCCGCAACCGGCCAGGAGCACGCCCGCTCCAGGCGCGAGCGCGAGCACGACAGCGACGAGAACAGACCGCGTACGCATGAGGGCGGCGACTATGCCCGCGCGCCCCCGCGGCCTCCAAGCGAAAATGCTATCGACGCGCCTGCTCGCGCGGGCACGTGCCGTTCGCCTCGCCGGCGGCCTTCGGGCACAGCCCGTAGAGCTCGTGGCGATGACGCATCACCGTGAAGCCGCCGAGGCGCTGCGCGATGCGATCCTGCAGCCGCTCGATCTCCTCGTCCTCGAACTCGAGGATGAGGCCACACTTCACGCAGATCAGGTGATCGTGGTGATCGCCCACGACCTCGTAGCGCGCCTGCCCGTCGCCGAACTGGCGCTCGACCGCGAGCCCGCTGTCCACGAGCAGCTTCAGCGTGCGGTACACGGTCGCGTAGCCGACCTTCGGTTGCCGCTTGCGAACCTTCGTCAGCAGCTCGTCGATCGAGACGTGATCGCGGGTCCGGAGGAACTGCTCGACGATCGCCTCGCGCTGCGCCGTGGTGTTGAGACGGCGATCCTGGATGTAGGCCCGCCAGCGCTCCTTGAGCTCTCCCGTGTCGTCGGGCCGAAAGTCCGATCGCTCGCCCATGGCTTTCAGCTTCCCCACAAGTGAGCGGGGCGTCAAGCGATCTCGCCCGACGCGCTTTTCAGTTCTTCCCATTCCGAGATCCCGGTGTATGGTGGCGCGCCGATGGCGGATACCCCCGAGCCTGGGTTCGATCAGATCCTCGCGAGGTTGCGCGAGGTCGTCACGCGGCTCGAGTCGGGAGAGCTCTCGCTCGAGCAGTCGCTCGCCGTCTACGAAGAAGGCGTACAGCTCGCGCGCAAGGGCCAGCAGCTCCTCGCGACCGCGGAGAAGCGCGTCGAGATCCTCGTCAGCGCGTCGGGCTCCGTCGAGGTGGTCCCGTTCGAGTCGAGCGAGCAGGGTTAGAGAACCCACCAGGACAAGGACGATGGCCACTCTGTCTCCGTCGAGCGCTCCGCCTTCCCTCCTCGCGTTCTTCGACGACGTGCGCCGGCTCGTCGACAGCGAGCTCGCGCGCCGGCTCGCACCGCCGCCGGAGGATCCCGGGCGCCTCGTCGAGGCGATGCACTACGCGGCCACCGGGCCGGGCAAGCGGCTGCGCCCCGCGGTGCTGCTCGCTGCCGCCGAGGCGTGTGGAGGCGCGCACGCCGACGCGCTCCCGGCCGCGGCGGCGGTGGAGATGCTGCACGCGTACACGCTCGTCCACGACGATCTCCCCGCGATGGACGACGATGACGAGCGGCGCGGCCGGCCGACGGTCCACATCGCGTTCGGTGAGGCGATCGCGATCCTCGCGGGGGATGGCCTCCTGACCGCGGCGTTCGGTGCTCTCGCCGAGCTCGGCCCTCGCGCCGCGGCCGCGGTCGCCGTGCTCGCGCGTCGCTCCGGCGCCTCCGAGCTGCTCGCCGGGCAGGCGATCGATCTCACCGCGTCGCCGGACAGCCTGCGCACGCTGCCCGCGATCGAGCGGCTCCACGCGGCGAAGACCGGCGCGCTGTTCGCCGCGGCCGCCGAGCTCGGAGCGATCTCCGCAGGAGCTCCCGCCGAGACGTGCGCGGCGCTCGGGCGGTACGGGCTGTCGATCGGGATCGCGTTCCAGCACGCGGACGATCGCGACGATCACGAATTCTCGGAGCTCGCCGACGAAGCGGCCGAGCGGATGCGAGCGCTGGCCGAGGAGGCGCGCGCGATCGCGCGTTCGCTCGGGCCGCGCGCCGCGCGCCTGGACGCCATCGCTTCGTGGTTCACCGCACGAGCCTGAACCGCTCGCGTTGACGCAGGACGAGCCAGCTCCGTACCATGCGTTGGTGGCAGAGAGCTGGGACGATGACACGACCGCGACCGGCGTCGAGGTCCCCGAGCTCGCCTCCGAGGAGGCGCATCGCAAGCGCCCGTGTGTCACCGTCCTGACCGGCGTCGCGAGTGGCCAGCTCTACAAGCTGCCCCCGGGCGAGGTCGTGCTCGGCCGTGCGCCTGACGCCACGATCCGGATCGGCGACGACGGGGTGTCGCGCCACCACGCGAGGTTCCGCGTCGAGACCGGCGAGATCTGGATCGAGGACCTGCGCTCCCGCAACGGCACGTTCCTCAACGGCAAGCGCGTGGAGCAGCTCACGGCGCTGCGCGACGGAGACAAGATCCAGGTCGGCCGCACGACGGTGCTGCGGTTCGCCTACCACGACGAGCTCGACGAGTCGTTCCACGAGACGCTGCTGTCGTCCGCGCTGCGAGATCCTCTCACGCGGCTGTTCAACAAGCGCTACTTCCTCGACCGGCTCGATCGCGAGCTCAAGTTCGCGCGGCGCCACGGTACGGCGCTGTCGCTGCTCCTCGTCGACCTCGACCACTTCAAGCGCGTGAACGACACCCACGGCCACCTCGCCGGGGATGCCGTGCTCGCGAACCTCGCCAGCGTGCTCGTGCGCGCCGTGCGCAACGAGGACGTCGTCGCGCGGTTCGGCGGCGAGGAGATGGCGATCATCCTGCGCGCCGTCGCGCTCGAGCCCGCGCTGCTGCTCGCGGACCGCTTGCGTCGCCTCGTCGAGCAGACGGTCACCCACCACGATGGTCACGAGCTGCGCGCGACCGCGTCGATCGGCGCGGCCGAATACCCGTCGTGTAGGGCCGAGACGGTCGAGGAGCTGATCGACGCGGCCGATCGCGCGCTGTACCGCGCCAAGGGCACCGGCCGCAATCGCGTGTCCCGGCTGACGCTGGTCTGAGCCGGTGACGCCGACGCGCGCGCGAGGGTGAGCCCGGCACGCCCCACCGCACGTGTCGTCACGCGCCGCCATGCCGCGCTCGCACCGACGACATCGCGGTGAAATTTGTCCCTGCGGATCCGCGTTGCTACGGTTCGACACATGCGCCGACTCTGGGTCGTGATCGCGCTCGTGGCCTGTTCCGGCGACGACGTCCACCGTCAATCGACGATGCATCCGCGGGTCATGCCCTCACCGGCGGAGGCTCCCGCCACGGCGGCGGCTCCCGCCACCCCCGCGGCCGCTCCCGCGACGAGCGCGCCGCTGTCGGTGGACATGGCGCGGCCCTACTTCCAGACCGGCCCCGCCGCCGAGGGAGCGCGGGCGTTCGCCGCGGAGAACTGGAAGGACGCGCGCGCTGCGTTCGAGAAGGCGCGCGCGAGCGCCACCGGAGAGGACGCCGCGCGCCTCGATCTGATGCTCGGGCTCGTGACCTCCGAGCTCGGCGACTGGGCGGTCGCCGCCGAGCGGCTGCTCGCGGCCCAGCGCGGCCTGCCGCTGCTCGCGGACTACATCGGCTACCGCGCGGCGCGCGCACTGCACGCCGCGAAGCAAGGCCCGAAGGCGCTCGAGGTCGCGACCGCCGTGGCGCGCGACTCGATCTCGGGCGCCGCGGCCGAGATGCTCGTCGGTGACATCCTGCGCGAGATGGGTGATCCGGCGAAGACCGCCGCGCACTACGAGGGGTACCTCGCGCGCCGCCCGGAGGGACCGCGGCGCTCGGAGGCGCGGTTCCGGCTCGCCGAGGCGCTCGAGACCACGGATCGTGCGCGTGCGGTGCAGCTCTACCGCCAGATCGGGATCGACGATCCGCTGGCGTCGTGGGCGCGGCAGGCGGGCGATCGACTGGCCGCGCTCGGCGTCACGCCCGCGCCGCTGTCGGCCGCGGAGCACATCACCCGCGGCATGGTGCTGTTCGACGGGATGCGCAACCCCGAGTCGGAGGCAGCGTTCGCCGCCGCGCTCGCGGATCCGAAGATCTCGACCGCGGATCGGTGCAAGGCCGCCTATCACATGGCGCAGAGCCGGTTCAAAGCGCGCGATCGCAAGGGCGCCGCGCCGATGTTCGACGACGCCGCGGTCGCGTGCCGGAAGGCGGGCAACGCCGATCTCGAGATCAAGAGCCTGTACCAGGCCGGCCGCTCGTACGCGTTCATCGGGCAGCACGAGGTCGCGGTGTCGAAGTACCAGGCGGCGCAGAAGGTCGATCCGAAGCACAGCTACTCCGACGACGCGCTGCTGCGGGAGGCCGAGGAGTGGGCGGACCTCGGCGACGACAAGAAGGTCGAGGCGACGCTCGCGTCGTTGCCCGTGAAGTTCCCGACGGGCGACATGGTCGGCGAGGCGATGTGGCGCCTCGGGTTCCGCGCCTGGCGTGACAAGCGGTACGCCGACGCGATCAAGTGGTGGAAGAAGCAGATCGAGCTCGTTCCCCACGACGACAACTACTACGCGGAAGGCCAGGCACAGTACTGGCTCGCGCGCGCCTACCACGCCACCGGCAAGAAGGAGCAGGCGCTCGCGACCTGGGAGGCCGGCATCAAGCAGTATCCCGCCGCGTACTACGCGCTCCTCGGGCTCAACCGCCTCCGCGAGGCGGCGCCGAAGCGGTACGCGAAGCTGGTCGCGGAGCTGGCCGCCGATCCGGCCGGCTACGATCCGAAGGCGCCCGCGTTCACGTTCAAGCCGCGCCCGGAGTGGGGCGCCCCGGGTTTCCTGCGCGCGATGGAGCTGCTGCGCCTCGGCCTCGGTGACCCGGCCGCGCGCGAGCTGAAGAAGCTCGGGCTCACCGCGCCCGGCGGGAAGAAGCGCGTCGACGATCCCGATCTCGTCGAGAAGCTGTGGGCGATGGCGTTCCTCTACGATCGCGCCGGGCACCACTCGACGTCGCTGTGGCCGACGCGCTGGCACATCCTCGACTACCGCAGGCAATGGCCGGTCGGCGCGAACCGCGCGCGGTGGCTGATCGCGTACCCGAAGGCGTACGAGGAGCTGCTCGCGCGCCACGCGAAGCTGAACAAGGTCCCGTTCGCGATGCAGATCGGCATCGTCCGCGAGGAGAGCGGCTTCAACCCGCGCACCGAGTCGTACGCGAACGCGTGGGGCCTCACGCAGATGATCCCGCCGACGGCGAAGGACTACTCCAAGGGCACGGGCATCGCGCCGACCCGCGAGAACATGTTCGACCCGGAGAAGAACGTCACCGTCGGTAGCCGCTTCCTCGGCTCGCTGTTCCAGCGCTTCGACAACTTCGTCGCGCTCGTCCCGCCGGGTTACAACGCCGGCCCGGGCTACGTCCGCCGGGCGCTCCGCCTGCGCGGCACGCTCGCCACCGACGAGTTCATCGAGTCGATCGTGGACGATCAGGCGCGCAACTACTCCAAGCGCGTGCTCGGCAGCTTCTTCACGTACTCGTGGCTGTACGAGCAGACGGTTCCGGAGATCCCGAACACGATCCCGGCGAAGCTGATCCCGAAACCATAGCCGAGCCCGGGGCCGCGCGGCCGATCACGCGCGGCGAGTGGTCACTTGGGGGGCATGCGCAGCGCGCCGTCGAGCCGGATCGTCTCGCCGTTGAGGTATCCGGTCTCGACGATCGCCGCGACCATGGCGCCGTACTCGGCCGGATCGCCGAGGCGCTTGGGGAACACGACGTCCTTCGCCAGCGCCGCGCGCACCTCCGCCGACAGCGTCCCGAGCATCGGGGTGTCGAAGATGCCCGGCGCGATCGTGACCACGCGGATGCCGGCGGGCGACAGATCGCGCGCCGCGGGGAGCGTCATGCCGGCGACGCCCGCCTTCGAGGCCGCGTACGCGATCTGACCGATCTGGCCATCGAACGCCGCGACCGACGCGGTGTTGACGATCACGCCGCGCTCCCCGTGCTCGAGCGGCTCGGTCTTCGCCATCGCGGCGGCGGCGAGCCGGAGCACGTTGAACGTCCCGATCAGGTTGATCCCGATCACCGTCTTGAACAGCTCGAGGTCGTGCGGCTTGCCCGTCTTGTCGAGCGTGCGGGCCGCCCAGCCCACTCCGGCGCACGACACGGCGACGCGCAAGGGACCGAGCGCCGACGCCTGCGCGACCGCCGCCTCGACCTGCGCGGCGTCGGTGACGTCCGCCTTCGCGAACACCGCGCCGAGCTCGCTCGCGAGCGCCTCCCCGCGACTCTCGTCGCGATCGACGATCACGGCCTTCGCGCCACCCGCGACGAGGCGGCGCACGGTGGCGGCGCCGAGACCGGAGGCACCACCCGTGACGAGGACAACCGAACCTTCGAGCTTCATGGCGCCAGCAGACGCGATCGGCGCCGCGGATTCAAGCCGTCCCCGGGCCGTACGCCCTGGGCCGACCTACTGATCGTCGCACACGGCGCCGAGCGCGCCGTAGATGCCGAGCTCGCGATAGATCAGGTACCGGTTCGGCCACGGGTCGAGGACCACGAGCTCGGTCTTCCGGGTCCCCTTCTTCCACACGGCCTTGCCGTCGGCGCCCGCGACGATCTTGAGCTCGCCGGTCCTGGTCGCGTAGATCTCGCCCGCGCTGTCGCTGACGACGTTCTTCATCGCGAGCTGCTTCATCGCGCCCTTCTGGCCGACGAACACGCGGTAGCCCTTGCCGCCGTGCTCGTCGTGGAGCCGGTCGACGAAGTAATAGACGCCGTCCTCGTCGCGCGCGAGGAACTGCGTCTGGCGCTGCCACAACGGAGGGAGGAACGTGGCGCGCGACAAGAACGTCTTCGCCTCGTCGGCGGGCAGCTGGGAGAGCTTCTGCGGTTCGGCCTTCGCCACGCAGTGGAGCCGCATGCCCTTCTTGTCGACGGTGAGCTCGGCGTTGTTCCGGCCCCGCGCGCGGGGCGCCCACACGTTGTAGTCGTACCCCGCGTCGTCGGAGCCGCTGCCGATGATGCGTTGCTGATACATCGCCTTCGCGGTGCCGTAGAACACCCACTGGTCGTGGGAGTCGCGGAGCTCGCCGGGCCGGGCCACCACGACGTACATCCCGGTGTCGTCGCGGTACACGTCGAGCTGACCGATCACCGGCTTCACGTCGATGCCAGCCGACTTCTTCTTCGCGGGCTCCGCCAGCGTCGGGGAGGCGGAGATCAGGAACGCGAGTAGTACTAGAGGTTGTCGCACAGGGTCCCCAGGAACGAGTAGATGCCGAGATCGCGGAAGATCAGCGGCGAGTTGACGTCGACGTCGAGCATCACGAGGTCGGTGCGCTTGGCGCCCTTGATCCAGCGCGCGGAGCTCCCGGCGTCCCCCGTCACGAGCCGCAGCTCGCCGGTCTTCGTCGAGAACACCTGCCCCGCCGAGTCACTCGCGATGTCGGTGAGCGGCCGCTGCTTCATCGCGCCCTTCTTGCCCACGAACACACGGTAGCCCTTGCCCCCGTGGTGCTTCGAGAGCCGATCGACGTAGTAGTAGACGCCCGCGTCGTCGCGCGCGAGCAGGTGCGCGCGCCGCGCCAGCGCGGGGCCGAAGAACGCGGACTTGGCCAGGATCGCCTGCGCCTTGTCGCCGGTGATCTCGGTCAGCACCGCGTCGTCCTTGCCGTCACACGTCTTGCGGACCGTGCCGTCCGCGCGGCGCTGGATCGAGCCCGGCCGGAGCTCCGCGATGCGCGGTGCCCACGTGGCGAGATCCCACGCCGCGCCGTTGCGTGACCGGCTGACGATCACCTGCTCGTAGAGCGCCTTGCCCGTGCCGTACCA
>Ga0164243_10008117_pt1 | contig 15561 bp, 13 predicted proteins | sample OricompcompostOP_FD_108781 | JGI IMG/M metagenome (GOLD analysis project Ga0164243, IMG submission 108781) | Organic Plus compost microbial communities from Emeryville, California, USA - Original compost - Organic plus compost (OP) | ecosystem: Engineered > Solid waste > Mixed feedstock >...
CGACGTCGACGTCCTTCAGCCAGTCGAGCGGCAGATAAATCCTTCCGCGCCGGGCGTCCTCTCCGACGTCGCGAGCGATGTTGGTGAGCTGCATTGCGATCCCGAGATCGCACGCGCGCGCGAGCGCCTTCGGTTCGCGCACGCCCATCAGAAGCGTCATCATCGCGCCGACCGTACCGGCGACGCGCGCGGCGTAAGCTTGGAGATCCTCGAGGCTGGCGTAACGCCGGCTCTCGACATCCCATTGCATTCCTTCGAGCAGCGCCTCGGGGAGCGCGGGCGGAATCGCCGTGTCCCGGAGGAGCGCCGCGAACGCGCGATCGACCGGGTCGTCGGAAGCGCGGCCAGCGAACGCTTCGTCGAGACGCCGCCGGAGCCCGTCGACCGTGCGCTTGGAGGCGAGTCGATCGTCATCGACACGGTCGTCGGACACGCGACAGAACGCGTAGAGGACGGTCGTGCGCTCGCGAATGGGAGCAGGTAAGAGACGCGACGCGACCGAGAAGGTCTTCGAGCCGGCGCGCAGGAGCGACGCACAATGAGCGAGATCGTCGCGCCTGACCTCAAACGGACGCATGTGCCGAGTTCCACATTGGCATCGGAACGACCGAGTCGAGGACGCGCGCCGACGAGAGCACGCCGGGCACGCCGGCGCCGGGGTGGGTCCCCGCACCGACGAGATAGAGCCCTTCGATGTCCTCACTCTTGTTGTGCGGGCGGAAGTACGCGCTCTGCGTGAGCACCGGTTCGAAGCTGAAGGCCGCGCCGCGTTCGCTGAGCAGCTCGTGCCGGAAGTGAGAGGGCGTCATCACGCGCGAGGAGACGATGTGCCGCGAGAGGTTCGGCAGGATCGTGTTGCCGAGGTGCGCCTCGATCGCGCGGCGGTAGCGCTCGGACTCATGCGGCCAATCGACGTCCGCGTCGAGATGCGGGACGGGTGACAGGACGTAGAACGCATCGCAGCCCTCGGGCGCGAGCGCCGGATCGGTGGCGGTCGGGCGATGCAGATAGAGGCTGAAGTCCGGGGCGAGGACCTTCCGCGTGAAGATGTCGTCGAGCAGCTCCTTGTACCGCGGCCCGAGCAGGATCGTGTGATGCGCGACGTCGTCGTACTTGCGGTCCGTGCCGAAGTACCAGACGTAGAGGCCCATCGAGAACCGCGACCGATCGATCCGTCGATTCGTCCATCTGCGACGGTGACGCTTGTCGACGAGTCGGCGGTACGTCCACGCGGCGTCGGCATTGGACACGACGATGTCCGCGGCGATCTCTTCTCCGCTCTCGAGGCGCACGCCACGAGCGCTCCTCCTCTCGACGAGGATGCGATCGACCGTGGCGCCGTACCGGATGTCCCCGCCGAGTCCCTCGATCAGGTCGACGAGGCCGCGAACGAGCGCGCCTGTTCCACCGATCGGAAAGTGGACGCCCCATTTCCGCTCGAGCCACGCGATCAAGCTGTAAATCGACGTCGTCGAGAACGGATTGCCGCCGACGAGAAGCGGATGGAACGAGAGCACCTGGCGCAGGCGCTCGTTCTCGACGAACTTCGCGACGAGGCCGTAGACCGTGCGATAGCTCTCGAGACGGACCATGTCCGGGACGATTCGGCCCATCGACGTCCACGAGTCGAACGGCACATGGGCGAGCTGCTCGAACCCGACCGAGAAGATCGTCTGGCTCATGGCCAGGAACTCGTCGTAGCCGTGGACGTCGGCGGGCGAGAGCGCACGGATCTGCGCGCGCATCGACTCTCCGTCGCCGCTGTAGTCGAAGATCGCCCCGTCGTCGAAGCGGATTCGATAGAACGGCGCGACGGAAACCAGCTCGACGTGGTCGCTCATCTTCTTCCCGCAGAGCGACCAGAGCTCTTCGAACAGGAAGGGTGCCGTGATCACGGTGGGGCCGGCGTCGAAGACGAAGCCCTTGTCGCGGAACACGCGCGCACGGCCGCCAGGCTGGTCGTGACGTTCGACGACGGTCACGCGAAAGCCGCGCGCCCCGAGCCGAACGGCGGCGGCGAGCCCGCCGAACCCGCTCCCGATCACGACCGCATGAGGCTTCTTCTTCATTGGAGCGCCCCCACGCGCGCCGCGACGCGATCGAGCCATGCGTCGAGGAGCTGCCCGCCACCGCCGCGCGTCGCGGTGGCGGACGCGTGGTCGACGAGCTTTCCGAGGTGACGGCGCGCCTCTTCGAGCCCCAACGAGCGGACGAGGTTCGGACGCGCTCTCGCGTCGTCCTGGCCAATCGGCTTTCCGATGACGGCAGCGCTGCCGATCGCATCGGCGATGTCGTCAGCGGCCTGATAGGCGCGGCCGAGCGCGTCGCCCAGCTCGCGCCACCTCCCCGGATCGCCGCCAACCGCGATGGCCCCCATCGTCGCCGCGGCTTCGAAGAGCGAGCCGGTCTTCGCGCGGTGATACTCGTCGAGCATGACAGCGGGCTCGCTCTCCCATGCTTGCCCGGCGACGAGCCCACGAAGTGAACCGGCCGCATCCGAGAGTGTCTTCACGAGCGCGTCTGCACGCGGGCCGCGGGCGGCCTCGCGAAAGGCGTGCACGATCAGAGCATCTCCGACGAGCACGGCGAGCGGCTCGCCGAACGTCCGATGGACCGACGGCCGGCCTCGTCGCGAGTCCGCGTCATCGAAGCACGGCAGGTCATCGTGGACGAGCGACGCGCAATGAAGGAGCTCGATCGCGGCGGCCGCGTGGACTGCATCGGGATGAGGCGCGCCCTTGCCCGACTCGCTCATCGCGACGAGCAAGCAGAGCTGAGGACGAAGGCGACCTCCGCCGGGGAACACGGCATGACGCAGCGCCTTCGCCAGCGTCGGCGGCGTCGCCGGGCCGGTCGCGCTCGCGATCGACGCCTGGAGCGCGTCTTCGATCAGGGACGCGATCGCCGTGAGCGCGATGTTCGTCACCCGCCGCGTCGACTCCGGGGCTGGTGTTTTGGGCTTGGGGAATGCGACGACCGCAGGTTGAGGGTTGGCCGAGCTCATGGCCGGCCGACGAGCACGAGCGGTGCCAGCGCGGAGCCCCGGAAAAAATCGGCGTTTGCGAGTCGCAAGATTTCGCGACTCGCAGCTTTTGCGACATGAATTCTTACGAGCGGATCGCTCTCTGTCGGGTCGACGTGGCGTGCGCCCCGCGGCGCGGAGCTGGGCGACCTTCGATGTTGACCGCTCCGGTCTCACGCGCGCGGGCGATGCTCGACGAGCATGTCACGGAGACGATCCGCCTCGAGGCGCTCGCCGCGCACGCGCGCCTCGACGGGCTCCGCCGTTGTCGCGCGTCTCGCGAACAGGTCGGCCTGCCACCGCACGCCTGCGTCACGCATCCGGCGCATGCGCTCGCGCAAGACCTCCTCGCCGGCGGAATGTCGCGAGCAGAGGTCGCAGCGCGCGCCGGCTCTTCGCTCGAAGTCTCTTGCATGGTCACTTCAAACCGACCCTCGGCCTCACCTCCGGCGCCTTCGTGCGCGCGACCGCGTACCTTCTTCCGCGAGCCTGAAGGTTCGGTGGATTCCCGTCGGTGCGATGGAGTCCATCGTGAAGGTACACGCAGACCAGCCGGCGCCATTCGCTGCAGGCAGGGCAAGACCGGCGACCAATAGCTGGCGGGCGCGATGGCTCGACGCGATGGCCGGTTCGAACAAGCCGTTCAGGACGGAGCGCCAGCTCCGAAGTAGTGAGCGCGCATGTCGTCGAGCAGCCCCGGCCCCTCAGGCGTCCAGCCGAGCAGCTCGCGCGTGGCCTTGTTCGACGCCCGGTTGTCCAGCGCGACGACCATCGACATCCATCCGAAGTGACGGTCTGCCTCGGCGCCGGGCACGCTCTTGGTCGGCAGACCGACTCCTTTGGCAATCGTCTCGGCGATCGCGCGCATCGTGATGCCTTCCTCCGCGATGCCGTGGAGAACGGTCCCCGGCGGTGCGCTCTCGAGGGCAAGCCGGTAGAGCCGCGCCGCATCGTCGCGATGCACCGCCGGCCAGTGATGGTCGCCATCGTCGACGTAGCCGGCCGCCTTCTTCTCGCGCGCGAGATCGATCAACATCGCGATGAAGCCCTTGTCTCCGGCTCCATGCACCGTCGGCGCCAGCCGGATGACACTGCCACGCACTCCGCGCTTCGCGGCATCGACGACGAGACGTTCGGCCTGCAGCCGGACCGCGAGCGGTGAGCTGGACGACTCATCCGTTTCGAACGCCACCTTGCCGGGCATCGAAAGCGCGAGCGTTCCGCTCGTGCCGACGAACGCCTTGTTCGTGCCGGCCATCGCATCGAGCATCGTGCGGATGGCGTGCCGATCGATCTCGTTCATCTTCGGGAAGTCCGAGAAGTCCATGTGGAACGCCAGGTGGATCGTCGCATCGGTCGCACGGACGCCCTCGACGAGGCACTTCGGGTCCCTGATGTCGCCGCGATAAAACTCCACGCCCTCGGCCTTCAACTTCTCGGCCCCCGCATCGCTGTGCGCCATGCCGAGGACGCTGTGGCCGGCCGCGCGCAGCTCCTTCAGCACGGCCGTGCCGATCCAGCCACTCGCGCCGGTGACGAACACTCGCATTGTCCTGCTCATGCGACGACCGTAAGCTCGTATGGCTGGTCGAAAAAGACGGGCGCCCATACTGGTATGGCGACTACCACTCTCCCTGCATTCCTGCGCGACCGTCGCGAGCGCGTCCAACCCGCAACGACCGCGCGCCGACGCACTCCCGGACTGCGCCGCGAGGAGGTCGCGGCCCGAGCCGGCGTGAGCGTCACCTGGTACACCTGGCTCGAGCAAGGTCGCGGCGGCGTGCCGTCGGACGACGTGCTCGAACGCCTCGCCCGCGCGCTCGAGCTCGACGATGCGAATCGCGAGATGCTGTTCCTGCTCGCGCACGACCGTCCGCCACCGCGTAAGCCCGCGCCGCCCGCGGCGATGACGCCGGCATTGCAGCTCGTGCTCGACAACCTCTCCGTCCCCGCGTTCGTGAAGACGCCGACGTTCCAGATCGTCGGGTGGAATCGCGCGGCGGTCGCGGTGCTCGGCGATTACGCCGCGGTCCCGGAGCGAGACCGCAACGTGCTGCGCCGGATCTTTCAACCGGGTTCGGAGGACAAGGTGCACGACGTCGAAGCCGTTCGCCGCACCTGCGTCGCGGCCTTTCGCGTCGACATCGCGCGCGCCGGCCAGTCGGATGAGGCGACGGCGTTGATCGACGAGCTGATGGCGACGAGCCCCGACTTCCGCCGCCTGTGGGACGAAGGTGAGATCCGGACCCACGGCGGGTTCCGGAAGCAGCTCGTCCGTCCCGGTGTCGGCGAGATTGTACTGGAGTCGTCGGTGTTCCACGTCGAAGGCGGCGGCGGCCTCTCGATGTTCGTGCTCTCACCCGCGGACGAGGCAAGTGCGCGCGCCGTCGCGCAGCTCGTTGAGCGGTCCGGGATCTGAGCCCGCCGAATCTCGGCGCTGCGCGGAGCCACGGTGACCGTCCTGGGAGGAGGGAAGCGTTTGCGGTACCATGGTCCGGCCGTGGCTTAGAGGCAGCCTCGTCGAGTCGCGATGTCTTCTTCCGTCCAATGTCGCTTGCGCCGCGGTCTTGGAGCGGCGCCTCGCGGCAGAGGCGAAGGCCGGCGACGGGCTCAGTGGCCCGTCGCGCTGGCGGTGATGTTCGCGACGGTCGTGGTTCCTCAGCGCGTCCGAGCGGAGACGAAGTTCGCCTTCACGTGGCGCCCCAGGTCCGGTGCGTCATGCCTCACGGAGGAGAAGGTTCGCGCGGCTGTCGAGAAGAAGCTCGGACGCTCCGTATTCTCGTCGCTCGACGAGGCCGACATCACGATCGAAGGCGAAGAGCTCCTCGATCGGCATCGATACCGCGCGCGCGTCACGCAGCACGACCGGGCCGGACGCGAGCTCGGGACGCGCGAGCTGACCGCCGAGTCCTGCGGTGCGCTCGAGCGCATGACCGTGGTCCTGATCGCGCTCGTCCTCGAGCCCGGCGGCGCGGCCGCCCCATTGGGAAGTGAGACGCCTCCGGCCGCTCGTGGTCCCGAGCCCATCGCTCGTCCGGAGCCGATCGCCCCGATCGCCCCGAAGGACGACGGAGCGACCGCGGGTGCCGATGCGTCTCCTCCGCGGAGCCGGCGCTCCAAGGTCACGCGCCGCGCGCCGCCACATGGCGTCGAGCTCCACGCCGGCGTCGGAGTCGGAGGTGCCCTGGGCCTGCTGCCGAGTCCGAGTGTGTCGGTGCGGCTCTTGACCCGCGTCACGGTGGAGGGCACCCCGCTGAGCGCCGATTGGTCGCTGGGGCTGTCGCTTCCGCAGACCGTGACGCGAGGGGCGATCCGCGCCACGTTTGCGGCCGTGGACCAACAGGTACGCGGATGCTGGGCCTGGTTCGATCGCGCCTCGACGCGGATCGACACGTGCGCAGGAGCGCTCTTCGGCGCGCTCACCCCGATCGGCGCGAACCTCGATCAGCCGAACCGCTCGGCGGTCCCGCTGCTCGGGCCTGCAGCGTCCTTGGCCCTTCGCCTGAGCGAGAGCCCAGCGACGCTGCACATCGAGCTCGAAGTTGCCGGCCTGGCGCTCCGACATACGATCAGCTACCTGGTGCGCGACGGCGAAGAGCGAACGCTCCATTCCACGCCCCCGCTCATGGCGATGGCGACGCTGGCGGGAACGTTCCGCGCGTTCTAGCCGGCAACGGTTCTGACCTCGCCAGTACGGACCGCACAGCTCTGCCGTTCGCGAGCGTGCTCGTGACGAGGTGCGAGCGGCCCTGCGTGCCGATCGCGGCGCGGGCGTCGCACGCTGGCGGCGCGTAGAGCTCATCCGGACGTGGCGGATGTCGAATTTGTGATCTGGTTCACAAAAGGCCGCGCAAACCTGGATTAGCGTTACGTGGGAGCCTCCTCCGGCACCGCCGTCGCCACGGTCGACGCGGTACACCTCGAGCGCGACGTGACGAAGGCGGACGTACGCCCTGAGTTCCCGGCCATCTTCCGTGAGCTCCGGCCCTACGTCCATTCGGCGCTTCGGGGCCTCGGCGTACCGCCGGCCGATCTCGACGACGTCTGCCAGGAGGTCTTCCTGGTGGTGCACCGCAAGCTCGCCACCTACGAGGATCGCGGCATGCTTCACGCGTGGGTGTACGGCATCTGCGTGCGCGCGTCGGTACACGCGCGGCGGCGGCGGGCTCGCAGCCCTGACGTCGGGAGCGAAACCCTTCCGGAGGCGATCGACTTCACGACGCCTGCCGAGCAGCTGACGGCGTCCCAAGGCCGGCAGATCCTCTACTCCATCCTGGACCAGCTCGACGACGACAAGCGCGCTGTCTTCGTCCTCTACGAGCTCGAGGAGCTCACCATGGCCGAAGTGGCTCGATCTCTCGACATCAACATCTTCACTGCGTATTCGAGACTGCGAGCAGCGCGCGTTCACGTTCAGCAGGCCATCGTTCGTTTCACTCGCGAGAAGGAGGGCCGATGATTCGCGACCCGCAGCGGCTCGCCGACATCGGCGCGGACGCTCGACCGGAAGACCGCCTGCTCGCGACCTTGATCGAGCAGCACCGCCAGGGCCGCCCGGCTGCGACCGGTCTCCGAGCGTTGACCAGAAGGCTCGAGGCGCATGCCGCTCCCGAGACGCAGGGTGGGCTCCTCCGACTCTCGCTCGCGGGCGCATCCGCCGTGGTATGTGCCGCGGTCGTCGTGAGCGCGCTCCGGGGAACGTCGCCGGCAACGTCTCTGCCGCCCGAAGGAGGCGCCGCTCGCAGCGCAGAATTGGTCGCGCCCGCTCTCGCTTCGCCGTCGCACGAGCCCGAGGCCAAGCCCGAGCCGGCGCGAGCGGCCGATGCGCTGCGGGAGTCGCCAGCAGCGGTGTCGGTTCACTCGCTTCCGAGCGACTCCTCAGGCGCCCGTGAAGGGGCTGGCGCCACCCCGTCATCGACCGCGCCTCCCGCGAGCCGGCGCACGAAGGGCGTGCAGAGCAAGAGCGCCTGTGACGAGTCCGAGCTCATCGATCGCGCGGAGACGCTGCTGCGAACGGGACAGCCGGCGCGCGCGCTCGAGTTGACTCGTGCGCACGCCGCGTGCGGCGAGACCGTGTTGGTCCAAGAGCGTGAACGGATTGCGATCGAGGCGCTCGTGGCCCTCGGACGGCACGAAGAAGCGCGCGCGCGCGCACGTGTGTTCGAGACGAATCACGCCTCGTCACCTCACCTCCGAAGGATCCGCCAGCTCGTCGGGCTCGGCGCTGAATAGGTCCATGGCACGCTGACCGCTGGTCGTCGTCGTGCTGCACGGCGACTTGGACGTTCTCGGTTTTTCTCAGCCTCCGCCGATGCGCAGGTCGAGGGTAGATCTCATGAAAACGCAATCCATAGTCAGCGTACTGGCCGTCGCCCTGCTCGCCGTAGCATGGGGCTGCTCGTCCATCGACCATCGCCTGGGAGTCGAACGGGCGGACGGTCCGCAATCCTTCGTGGCGGCGAGCAACGACGCAGGCGATCCGGACAGCGGAGACGCGAGCCGTCCTTGGGTCGAATACTGTCCGTCCAGCGAATGCCCCGCTGGCTGGGGGAAATGCCGAAGCGATCAGTTCGAATGCGAGATCGACTTCTCGTCGGATCCCTCGAACTGCGGCGAATGCGGGAGGGAGTGTCCGTTGACCTTGGCGAACGCAACGACGGCATGCGCCGCCGGTACCTGTCGCTTGCAATGCAAAAGTGGAGGCGCCGGCAAATATGCCGACTGCAATGGCTATGTCGACGACGGATGCGAAGTGCGGCTCGGATCCAACGAGAATTGCCACTTCTGCGGGGACGTCTGCCCTCCAGACACCCCGTGCATCGTCGACCCGGACACAGGCGAGGGGAAGTGCGGTTGCGATCCGGGACTGACGCTCTGCGATGGTCGAGCGTGCGTCGATCTCGAGACGGATCCGTCCCATTGCGGCGCCTGCGGGAACGCATGCGACCCTACGAATGGCACTGGAACGCTTCCACCTCCCGACACGTTCTATGGGTGCCAGAACGGCACATGCGCCGTGATGTGCGCCCGCGATAGGGCAGACTGTGATCTGGATTTGGAAAACGGTTGCGAGACCGATCTCACGCTCGACGTGTCGTGCGGCAAGTGCGACGTGCAATGTCCTGCCGGCACCCACTGTCTAAAAGATACTTTTGGACGCAACGTCTGCGGATGTCCGGATGGCTGGACGGACTGCGGTGGCAAATGTGTCGACCTCAAGCACGGCGACAGGAACAACTGCGGGGCGTGCGGCCGGCGCTGCAGCAAAGGACTCGATGAAAACTGCATGAACGGTACGTGTGTCATGGCCTGTGACGAGCATCATGCCGATTGCAATGGATCTCTCGCCGATGGGTGCGAGAAGAACATCTGGAGCGATCCGCATAATTGCGGCGGCTGCGGTGTCGAATGCCCGGGAGCCGGCCAGGCATGTGTGTTTGGAAAGTGTGCGTTGGCGCCGTGCGATCAGACCCCGGAGACAGCACGATGAGACGCTCAGGACTCGTTGGATTCTCACTGTGCGGGCTCGCCGTCGCTTGCGCGACAGCCGACGAACCGGGCGCCATGGCTCCGGCTCCGGAGAGCGCGGTCGCTCAGGTCGCGGACGCCGGCGTCGACGTCAACGGCGCGGACTCTGGACCAGCGCCGGCGGACGCTGCACCGGAGCCCTGCGTGCCAGGCACGTTCTGTCCGATGTCCCTGTTCGGGCTTCGCGACGACCTCCTCCCCCACAACGCACGGATCGAAGTCGTTCGTGGACGTTCATCCTCGGACGTATGGGCGATGGGCGCCCTCGGCGCAATCGCTCACTTCGACGGTAGCAAGTGGGCGCGCAAGAACGTCGATCCCCCATACACGCTCTCCGGATTTTGGCTGAAGAGCGACGGAATCCTCGCGCTCTCGACGGCGCAGACTGCCTACGCGCTGGGTCTGCAGCTCGAGCCGAGCGCTCCGCCGGCGACGACCGCCGACGGGTGGTTTCGAATCGCCGAGCCCACCGGCGCCGCGCCGTCTCCATTCGGCTTCCGTTTCAGCTCGATGTGGATGCTCCCGGACGCAGAGTGGCTCTGGGGTACCTACCTGGCGGGCTCGCCCGACGAGGAGGTGTTCGGCGTGGCGGGACTGTGGCGCGCGCACATCGTCGACGCACATCTCGAATTCGGTGCCGTCCTGACCTCGGGCGAATGCAAGATCTATCGCTGCCAGTCGATGCGCGGACTGCATGGTGCGTCGCCGGACGAGCTCTGGGCCGTCGGGAGCTCTGGTGTGATCTTGCACGTCGCGGATGCGCAGTCGGAGGCTCCCGTGTATGTGCCATTCAACAGCCGCACGGTCGTCGATCTCTTCGGAGTCTGGGCCGCCGCGTCCGACGACGCCTGGGCCGTCGGCGCGCAGGGGACGCTCCTTCACTATCACGAAGGCGCCTGGGGACGCGTCGAACAGTCGCTCACGAACGAGCACCTCTACGCCGTCTGGGGGACATCCAAGAACGACGTATGGGCAGTCGGCAGCAAGGCGACGGTCCTTCGTTACGACGGTGTCGAGTGGAAGCCGTTTCCGGTCACTGGTCTCAACGGTGCCGCCCCCGATCTCGTGACGATATGGGCCGCCGACCACGAGCATGCCTGGATTGGCGGCGACGGTGTCCTTCTCGCGCTCCGAGGTGAGCCATGACGACCTCGATTCGATGGTGTGTTGCGGTGACGGTGCCGACCGTCATCGGGCTCAGCGCCCTCGCGTGCGCCGGCCAGGGCGAGGACGCGCTGGAGCACCCCGCTTTCGAGGACGCCGCTCCGGCTCCGTCGACGCTGGAAGCTGGGGCCAGCACGGCGAGTGACGCGTCCGACGCATCGGGCATCGAGCTTTGCAGTGAAGCTGGCTGGTGCCCCATCGAGCGCCCGCATCCCAAAGCGTCCTACCTGACGGCGGCCGCAACGAAGTCCGGGCTCTATGCGGTTTTTTCCACCGGTCTCACGACACGGCTGCGCGCATGGACGAGCGACCATGGCTGGACCGCCATGTCGAAGCCCATGGGACTCGCAGACATTCCGCTATTCGTTTATCTCACTTCCGCGACCGCCATGGATGACGAGGCCGTCCTCATCGCAGGACGGTCCTTCAGGCCAGGCCCTGACGGCAATCTCGTGGTTGCCGGTTATTACGGCAGTCCTCCGCCGAGCGATCCGACGCAGGAATGGACATTGGCGGAGTTCTCGCTCAATTGCGGGTGGCCGACGATGCCCATCTTCTCGTTCCCAGCGCTCGCCAACATCGGAGGAGAGGTGTACCTGGCGGCCTGCGCCGGACTCTATCGCTTCGATCGCGCGGCGTTCTTGGATGGCGCCGCGGATTATTTCGAGCCTGTCTACGTCGACGAGAACGCGAGCGCAGCCAGCGCGCGCGCGGTGGCCTTCTCCGTGGCGGGGACTGCGAGCGACGATTTGTGGCTCGCTGCCTACCGGACGCTGGGCGCTACGAGCTGCTTGACACTCGTGCACATCGGACCGGACGGCGCGACCACCATCGCCGACTCGGACCCGACGGCGACGGGCTGCGTCGCAAACGGCAGGGGAATGGTCGCCCCCGTGTTGTGGAATCCGGCATTCTTCGAAACGAAAGGCATCACCCCGACGAGAGGCGTCTACGTCATGGCCGCGGTCCCGCCCGAGCCGAATCGCTTGATGCGCTGGACCCTCGGTACAGGAATGGACGATGTGAAGATCGACTATTCGACGGCCGCGAATGCGTGGAGTGACGCCATCACGGGGGTCTGGCAAGGCAAAGACCGCCTCTGGGCGGTCGCGGGCAACTTCATTCTTCAGGTCCAAAATCCGTGGAGCTCATCGGATGCTTTCCAGCTATCGACGCAGGCGCGAAACGGATTCGTCGACGGCGAGCGGCTGCACATCGTCACCGGAACGCCCGACGCGCTCTGGTTGCTCGGCGACAACGGCGTAGCTCTTCGTAGGCAGGAGAACTGACATGCGTCGGATTGGCTGGTGTGTGTGTTGGATGATCGTCGCGTCGGGCGTCGGCATCGCGGCCTGTGCGAACGACGCGGACGACCAAAACGCACCGCTCTCACCCCCACCGGACGCGTCGGCACCGGTCGAGGCATCCACGGCTTCACCTGAGGCAGCGACCATGGTGGATGCTGGGGATTCCGCCTTGCCGGATACGAAGCCCCGGAAAGTGGCGTGCGCAACGACGCCGTGCGCGCTTCAGCTCTCGCAGCATGAGGGGTTGGCAAGCAATGGCAGTGGGTTTTGCGCCCTCCTCGACGACGGGACCGTCGCGTGCTGGGGCACGAACCTCGAGAGCCAGCTCGGGCGGGATACGACGGAAATGTACTCGCGCTCCGCGCAGCGCGTAAGGGGGCTGACCCGCGTGAAGTCGCTCCAGAAGACGTGCGCGATCGACGAGGACGGTGCGGCATGGTGTTGGGGGACGGGCCCGTTCTTGCAGTCGACGACGAGCGCATTCACGACGCAGAGTACGCCCGTGCATCTGCCGATTACCCCCCGCGTGAAGCGATTGAGCTTCGCCTACGACGGCAACGCCGCGGTCGGGTGTGCCGAGGTCGATACGGGTTTTTTCTGCTGGGGAACGAACGTCTACGGCCACCTTGGTCCTCAGGCGTTCGGCACGAGCGCGTCGGAGGTGGTCGGTCTTCGTGAGATCGCGCTCCCGCCCGGCGCGCCGATCACGAAGCTCGAGGTCGCGCACGCGGCGTTCGTTCTGCGCGAGGACGGAACGGTGCTGAGTTGGGGTAACCGAATCACGATCGGGCGACCGAGCTCGTTCAGCCCGGATCCGGAGCCATACCCCATGGACCTCGCGCCCATTTCGGCGCTGGACGCCATCGAAGACGACGCATGCGCGGTCTCGCAAGGAGTCGGCTACTGCTGGGGCACGCCCATATCCACCGACCCCGTAAATGCCTCGTCCCGCGCACTGCCGGGCGCGATCGAGATGCCGGAGCCGCTCGTCGACATTTCGGCCAGCTCCATCACGGTCGACTCCAGCACGCGATTGGGTGAACAACGCGTGTGCGCCGTCGGAGTCTCCGGCGCGGTCTACTGTCTTGGCAAGAACGAGGAAGGGCAGGCGGGAGACCCGAGCTTCGCCCACGTGGTGCATCCCGTGGCGGTGCAAGGCCTTCCCGCTCCGGCCGTCGCCGTGAAGGTCACTGCCGCCACCTCCTGCGCGCTGCTGACGACGGGCCAGGTGTTTTGCTGGGGCGACGACTCCTTTGGCGGTCTCGGTCAAGGTGCGGTCGTGGGTTCGAGCCCGACGGCTCTCGAGGTGAAGCTTCCATGAAAGTCTCATTGTTGCGTCGCGACCGCGCTCCACGAGCGACCATGCTCGGCGCCGTCCTCTTTGTGGGTGCGGCCGGGATCTCGTTCACCGTCGCCTGTACGAACCGCAACGGCGGGTTCGAGTCCGGCGCCGCCGCACCCTTTCAACAGGACGCCGCCACGGCCGAGAAGTGCCGAGTCATGTGCTCGGTCGACGGCCGTAGCGTCGTCGACACATGCACCGGAGAGACGGTCGAGACCTGTTCGGAAAGCGAGGCTTGCGGGGCCGGCATCTGTCAGGCTCCGTGTGCCGCCGCCGCCGCGGATCGACGATCCGACGGCTGTGAGTTCTACATGCAGCCGCCGCGCTTCACGAGGGACCTGGATCGCGGCTGTTACGCAGCGTACATCGTGAACGGATCGCGCGAGCCGCTGCGGCCGACGCTCGAGCTCGAAGGCGAGGCGCTCGACATCTCGAAATCGATCTACGATCTCGGAGATGGTTCGCTGTCGCTCTCGCCGCACGCAGGGGACATTGCGCCGGGCGCGAGCGTCGTCCTCTTCATCTCGGACAAGGCCGAGGACGAACCTTTCACCGACCGTTACGCTCCATGTCCGGACGGCGTGCAGCCCGCGACGCGTCGTGACGTGACCCCTCACGAGACCGGTATCGGTGCGTCGCTTCGTCTCACGACGACTGTCCCGGCGCACGTCGCGACGATTTACCCGTTTGGCGGAGCGAAGACGTGGATCCCGTCGGCGACGCTCGTTCTCCCTGTGGCGACCTGGGGGAAGGAGCACATCCTCGTCAACGGCTGGGAGAGCGCCGCGGACGCTCGCGCGGCGGCGCAGATCATGGCGTCGGAGAACGACACCGAGATCACCATCGTTCCGACGGCGGACATCGTCGCCCGGAACGGAGTCGAGGGGGCCATGGCGGGCGTTCCAGTGACCTACAGGCTGCAGCAAGGGCAGCACTTGCAGCTCGTCCAATGGGACGAGCTGACAGGAAGCAGCGTCATTGCCAACAAGCCGATAACAATCGTCGGCGGGAACACGTGCGCATATGTCCCGAGCGGGCGCGACTGGTGCGATATCCTCGGTCAGCAGATCCCGTCGTTCGACCAGTGGGGGAACGAATACGCGGCGATCGGATATGGCGTTCGCGGCAACATGCCCGTCGATCGGATGGCGTACCGCGTCGTCGGCGGCCGCGACGGCACGAAGCTCTCGTACGATCCGGCCGCTCCGCTCGGCGCTCCGGTCGAGCTGAAGGCCGGCGAGGCCGTGGCGTTCGGAGCCGGCACCGACGAAGGATTCGTGGTGCGTTCGCAGGACGCGGAGCACCCCTTTTACATGGCCGCGTACATGGGCGGCGGCGGCGTCGCGTCTTCCGGGAGCGACATCCTGCAGATGATCATGCCGCAAGGCGAAGGCGATCCGGAATTCGTGAACGTGATCCCGTCGGGACAATATCTGAACCGATACACGTTCGTCGCCGACCCGACCTACGACGAGACGAATCTCGTCGTCGTTCGTGAGCGTTCCAGCGATGGGACGTTCAAGGATGTCACCCTGGAGTGTGCGGGAGTCCTCGGTGACTTTCGACCGATCGGGACCGAGGGCCGGTACGAGTACACGCGCGTGGCGCTCAGGCACCAAGGTCACCACGGTTCTGCGTCCGACGCCGGAGTCTGTGATTCAGGCGTGCATCGCATGCACAGCGAGGGAACCTTCACCGCGACCATCTGGGGGTGGGATTCGTATGCGAGCTACGCGTACCCCGGCGGTCAGGCACAGCGAAAGCTCGTCGAGACTTCGCTCACGGGGATTCGGTAGTACGGGCGGCGGCGAGGACTCGTCTCGTGGTACGTGCGGGTCGTCACGTGTTGCTTGGGGATCCGCGCGATGTTTGGGTGTGCTCGCCGCGCACCGAACCGATCCGCCACGAGGCGCTTCGTTCGGCAGGAGAGGCCGGCTCGCGAGCTCCGGCGCGCGGCTCCAATCCGGTGCTCGACGAGGTCCCGGGAGGGCAACGCGGTCTCGGCGAGCTCGGCGAAGGAGAGGAGAAGCGGATCCGAGCCTCCTGCGGTCGCGCGGTCGCACAGCTTACGGCGTCCCGCCCTCGGCGCGGATGAAGCGGAGGATCGCGTCGAGCTCCGATGGGGCGAGTCCGGCGTTTGCAGGCATGAGCGCGCTCCGGCCGCGCGCGGGGCCGCCGTGGAGGATGACGTCGCGAAG